>Ga0075436_100003310_pt1 | contig 11022 bp, 10 predicted proteins | sample RhiMethybrSRZTD5_FD_75303 | JGI IMG/M metagenome (GOLD analysis project Ga0075436, IMG submission 75303) | Populus rhizosphere microbial communities from Tennessee, USA - Rhizosphere MetaG P. TD hybrid SRZTD5 | ecosystem: Host-associated > Plants > Roots > Rhizosphere > Soil | place: USA... | reverse complement strand
CATGAACAAGGTCAGTGTGAGCGTAAGGAAAGATTTGAACTCTTCGGGTATCGCATGCTGCGCGGCTATGATCCAGCAGATTAATGTAGCGCCTGCGATACCAAGAACCGACCCGACCGCGCCGCCAATTAAGGTCTTAAGAGTGGCTTTGCGAATTCGGGTCTCGAAGTAAATTATCGAGACTGCAAGTACTCCTCCAATGATCGAAGAGATGAGCGGATTTCTCGCACCAAGAGCGGGAAAAGGTCTGAGGAAATAACCTGCACTCACGAGCGCCGCGACAAAGACGATACGAATCAATGTAACATCGGCTTGCATATGTCCTCCGTACGTCTTATCTATCGCTCGAGCCGTTCCTGCTTTACGACGCTGCGAATAGTTAAGCTGAGTTATGAAAGATCATGTTCGCGACGACTTAACCGTCGCGATTTCGACTGCGCAGTCAGAATGAGCGGCGCCTGGCAAACTAAACCCTTACTCGCCTCTACTGCGTGGCCCCGTCTGGTTTACGACAAGAAAAACGAATCCGGACTTGTAAACGTTGCTCGTAGTCAATTATCGGAGCCGAAACTTCATTCGAACTGCTGCCAGTAGTGTCCGGGGTGAGCCCCGACCGCGAACATTATAGCTGAACTGATCGGATTTTCTAGCGAAGTTTTCGTGACGGCAAAGAGCAAAGAGCAAAGAGCAAAGAAAACGAATCGTGGTCCTTTTACACTTTGCGCTTTGCACTTTGCCCCTTGCCCTTTCTCACGAGATTCGTCACTCGCGAGTTGACAAGTTTTGGCATAGCTTCCGAGCACGTTCGCGCGGTTTCATTGAATCACACCAATTACGGCTACCTGCGCGGGCCACGATCGCTGGCACGGGCGTTGCCCTTGTGACCGGCGTAGCTTTTAAAAGGTTACGCGATGGTCGGGGGAACGGGGGCTCCGCCGATCGTAGCAAGACTGAGAGAAGCGACAGACAAAGCAACAACAAAGCTGAAGGGAATGAGGCAACGGGGGCTGCGTCATTCCCTTTGGTTATTTTTCCTGCCAGTCCACAAGCCGCAAACATACCCGGTCTCAATCAAATCAGCGAAACACTACAACTATGCGCGTGCGAATTGGCCTACATCAAATGGCCTTCAATTGGTTCTTTACATGTCTGAATTCGTATGTAAAATGGCTCAGTAAGCTGATCCATTCCAAACGAGACCCGACCCGCTATGCATATTGAGCTCAGTCGCGACAGTCACACACCGCTCTACACACAGATAGTGAGCGAGTTGCGCCGCAAGATGACCGACGGAGTGCTCAAAGTCGGCGATCGTTTGCCCGCCAATCGCGAACTGGCCAAAGCGCTCGGCGTCAATCGCAACACGGTTAGCACTGCGTACGCAGAGCTGGCCGCTGACGGGCTAATCACCGCTCGCGTGGGCAGCGGCACCTACATCAGCCGCGTGCCGGCACCGGCAGCGACAGGGCCAATCAAAGAACAAATCGGGCTCTCGCCGATGCCGTGGGAGGCGCTTCTCGGAGTTCAAAGCCGGGACAACTGGTTGCACGACATGCACAGCTTCGAGCAGCGTCGAGAAGCAACGTCGCTGGCACTTGCGCTTCCATCGGCGGAACTTTTTCCGCTTGATGACTTTCGCCGCTCGGTCGATCGAGTGTTGAGAACGCGAGGGCGAGTCTTGCTGCAGTTGGGAACTACCGGTGGCTACCCTCCCCTGCAGGAATACATTGCTTCGCGGCTTATGCTTTCGGGAGTCCGCGTTTCGCCAGACGAAGTTCTGATCACCAACGGTTGTCAGCAGTCACTCGATTTGATCCGCCAGGTTCTGGTCGAGCCGGGCGAAGAAGTCGCGATAGAGAACCCGACTTATCCCGGCGCGCTGAGCGTCTTTTGCGCGGCGGGCTCAAAGTTTATCAGCATTCCGATGGGCCAAACCGGAATGGACCTCAACGTTCTAGAGGATCTTCTCTCGCAACGCCGTGCGAAGTTGATCTACGTCGTGCCGAGCTTTCACAACCCAACGGGTACGACGATGCCGGTTTCCAAGCGTCGAAGGCTTATTGAAATAGCAGCGCAGTATCGAGTGCCGATTGTTGAAGACGACATCTATCGCGAGCTGCGCTACAGCGGGCCGGAACTTCCGCCGCTTAAAGCGATGGATGAACATGGGCTTGTGACTTATATCAACAGCTTTTCGAAGGTTGGTTTTCCAGGCCTTCGAGTCGGGTGGATCGCTGCGCCGCGAGTGGTCATCGATCATCTCAATCGCGTCAAGCAGCGTTGCGACTTGCACGCGAGCCTATTGGCGCAGGCAGCGATTCACGAATTCGCGAGAGTAGGGCTGCTCGCAAAACACATCAAACGTGTCAAGAAAGCTTACGGCGACCGGCGCGATGCAATGCTGCGAGCATTGGAGGAACACTTCCCAGGCGAATCGAGTTGGAGTAAGCCCGACGGCGGAATGTCGATTTGGGTTCGACTGCCAGACTCAATAGATAGTTCGCAGCTTCTGGCGCAGGCAACCGAGAGAGGAATCACATTCGTAGCCGGCGAACATTTCTACGCGAGCCCGCCGCAGCAAAAAATGATTCGGCTCAGCTTCACAATGGCCGGCCCGCAGGCAATCGAGCAGGCGGTGAAGCAATTGGGTTCAATGATAAAGACGAAGCTGCTGAAAAGCCGCAAAGAAAAACCGGCGAGACACGGTGATGGCGTGCGCGCTTTGGTTTGAGACTGACAGTTTCGAGTTTGGGAAGAACAGATGAAAAATAAAGTCGTTGCCTTTCTTTTCGTCGAGACCCGCTCTCCTGATGAGAACGCAGCTCCCCTGCTTGCTCGAATCCACCACGTCGACGAAGTGCACCGAGTTACCGGAGAAGACTCCTACCTCTTGAAGGTTTGTTTGCGCGACACGGCAGCGTTGGAGCAGCTCAGAGAAAAGATCGAAAGAATCAAGTTCGTTCAAAATACGCGCACGACGATAGTATTGAAAACGGTGAAGGACCACCGCACAACGGCGCGCGCTCGCCGATCGAGCCGGTCCGAACAATATGTTGGAGGGCGTTGATGAATAGTTTTGTCCCGACCGAGCGCACGACTCTTCGGCGCTTGTCCAAGCGCGGCGTTTTCGAGCGCACCGAGGTCTATCAAATCCTGGATGAAGGCTTCATATGCCACGTCGGATTCATCGCCGCCGGCAAGCCGGTCGTGATTCCCACCTCGTATTGGCGAGTCGCTGACGACCTCTACATTCACGGTTCGGCAGCGAGCCGAATGCTTACGTCGATCGAAGGAGGTTTGGACGTTTGCGTCACGGTCACTCTCGTTGATGGACTGGTGCTGGCGCGGTCGGCGTTTCATCACTCGATCAATTACCGATCGGTTGTCGTATTCGGCCGAGCACAGATTGTTGCCGATGCTGACGAGAAGCTTCGACTGGTTGAGCACTTCACCAATCACATCATTCCAGGCCGATGGAGCGAAGTGCGTGCGCCAAACGATGCCGAACTCAAGGCTACTCTGGTGCTGAAGCTCCCGCTCAAAGAGGTGTCGGCGAAGGTGCGCACGGGTCCTCCAATCGATGATGAGGAAGACTACGAACTCCCGATCTGGGCTGGCGTGCTTCCCTTACGCTTGACCGCAGAGCCGCCGGTTGCCGACGACCGCGTGCCAAGCACAATCAGCACCCCGCAGTATGTTCTCGCTTATTCGAGAAACGGAAGGTAAACGCGATCGGGTGAGATGATGGTGACGCTATGACTGACAAAACTAGGAAAGTCTTGTTTGAGTTAATGTCAGAGATGGGACACGAACAGGTTGTCTTCTCCCAGGACGCTTCGTGTGGATATCGAGGAATCATCGCGATTCATAGCACGGTGCTGGGACCTGCCGTTGGCGGCACTCGCTTTTGGAAATATGCGAGCGAAGAAGAAGCGTTAGTCGATGCGTTGCGGCTCTCGCGTGGCATGACTTACAAGTGCGCGGTCGCCGGACTGCCGTGGGGTGGAGGCAAATCTATCATTATCGATGACGGCACGGTTAAAGATCGTGAAAAGCTGTTTCGCGCGCACGGGCGCTTCATCGACACCCTCGGTGGACGATACATTACCGCCGAAGACGTGGGCACAAGCCCCGCGGACATGGAAATCATCGCGTTGGAGACCAGCCACGTCGGAGGACGCATCGGTAAAGGCGGCGATCCTTCGCCGCTGACGGCGCTCGGCGTGTTCCGTTCGATGCAAGCTTCAGCGCAGTATCGTTGGGGCAGCGATGAGCTTCGCAACAAGCGCGTTGCGATCCAGGGATGTGGCAACGTTGGATTCAACCTCGCGAGGCTGTTGCACGATGCCGGCGCTCAACTGATTCTTTCCGATGTTGACCAGAAGAAAGTAAATCGCGCGGTCGAAAACCTGGGCGCGAAGTCAGCTTCGACTGAAGGAATCTTTTCGGTCGAAGCCGATATCTTTTCTCCGTGCGCTCTCGGTGGAATCATCAATGATAAAACGATTCCGCTGCTCAAAGCAGAGATTGTTTGCGGTGCTGCGAACAATCAACTTCTGGAACCGAGACATGGTGATGCGCTTGAAGAACGTGGCATTCTTTACGCGCCGGACTACGTCGCGAACTCAGGCGGCGTGCTGAGCGGAGGAGCCGAGTTGTTCGGATGGACAATCGAAAGGGTGCGCGCAGAGGTGAGCGCGATCTACGACACTCTGCTTTTGGTTTTCGCGATAGCGAAGGCAGAAGGTATTCCGACTTACAAAGCGGCCGACCGGCTTGCGGAACGCCGGCTCCGCGAAGGAGCCTTGCGTACTTCGGCCGGCTCGGCACCCGAGGTTTGAAGATGGATTATAAGCGAGGCGAGTTCGACATCAGCACCGAAAAGTCACGGCTCGACGTCGAAATGATTCGCCGCTTCCTCGATAGTTCGTACTGGGCAGCGGGTCGCTCCGTCGAAACAATTCGACGTTCGATCGAGAATTCAATTCCGTTTGGCGTCTACAAAGGCAGCGAGCAAGTCGGCTTCGCGCGAGTGATAACCGACTACGCGACCTTCGCCTGGGTCGCCGATGTGTTCATACTCGAAACGTTTCAAGGCCAGGGCCTGGGAAAGTGGCTGATGGAAGTGATAATCACGCATCCCGAGCTTCAAGGGTTTCGCAGATGGGTACTCGCGACAAAAGACGCTCACGAGTTGTATCGACACTTCGGCTTCGAAGAGCTGAAGCGACCCGAGAGATGGATGGAGAGACACGATCCGAATACTGAAGAAAGGCCTGACTACTGGGCCGGTTGAGCTGATCGATCCAAATTGTCATGCGACAATAACCGGATGGTCGATTCGCTGGGCTGCGTATCGCAACGCCGCAGTCAGATCTTCCATTTCAAGATCAGGCATCTCTTCAAGGATTTCGGGAGCGCTGAGTCCTGCCGCAAAGAGATCAAGAATGTCGACGACCCGAATCCTCATACCGCGTATACATGGACGACCCCCGCATTGCTCGGGGTTAATAGTGATGCGGTCTTTAGGGTCAATCACGTCGAAAACTCCTCGTGGTCTAGTTGGTAAGCAATGGTATCAGACACTGGACAATGTCACCGATGGTTACTTGATTGACAAAGTTGGGCATAAGTCTCCTCTGAAAGCGACGTATTTGCGGATCAAAATAATGCTTCAAGGGCATCGCTCACGTTGCGAACGCCGATCACTTCGATTCCATCATCGTAATCAAGCCCCGAAAGATTTCCATGAGGTATCACACAACGTTTAAAGCCCATCGCGTAAGCCTCGCGCACTCGTACTGAAGCCTGACTCGTTGCTCTTACTTCTCCGGCGAGTCCTACTTCTCCGAACACCGTCGCTCGTTCGTCGACCGGCAGGTTGCGAAAGCTGGATGCGATCGCTGCGACTATCCCGAGATCGGCGGCGGGCTCGTCTATGGTCATGCCGCCGGCCACGTTCACGAAGACATCGTCAGCAAGCACCTGCATGCCGACTCGCTTTTCCAGCATTGCCATGAGCAACGACACGCGATTGCCGTCGACGCCTTGAGTCATTCGTCGCGCCGTTCCATATTTCGCTGAGCTGACCAAGGCCTGCAGTTCGACCAGCATCGGTCGCGTGCCTTCAATGCAGGCGGTCACCACTGAACCCGACACTCCGACGGGCCGTTCGTTCAAGAACAACCCGGATGGGTTCGGCACCGGCACGAGTCCGCGGCCCGTCATCTCGAAAACGCCGACTTCATTTGCCGCGCCGAATCGGTTTTTGACCGCGCGAATGATCCGATGATTGTGATGGCGCTCACCTTCGAAGTAGAGCACCGTGTCCACGATGTGCTCGAGCGTCTTGGGCCCGGCTATCGAACCGTCTTTGGTGACATGTCCAATCAGGAAAACGGGAATCGTGCGGTTCTTTGCCAGAACGAGGAACTGCCCGGCTACTTCGCGAACCTGCGAAACAGATCCGGGCGCCGACTCGAGCTTCATCGAAAAAACGGTTTGAACTGAATCGACTACAATCGCGTGCGGTTCAAGCCTTTCGATTTCCTGAAAGATTCTTTCAAGACACGTCTCTGCCAGGAGGTACAGACCGCTCGGATTAATCGCCAGGCGTTCGCCGCGCAATTTGATCTGACGCTCGCTTTCTTCGCCTGAAACGTAGAGCACCTTGCCGTAAGTAGTCGCAAGCTTGTCGGCTACTTCAAGGAGCAGCGTTGATTTTCCAATGCCGGGATCTCCTCCGATCAACACCAGCGAACCGGGCACGATTCCACCGCCAAGCACCCGATCGAACTCCTCGATCCCTGAAACCTGACGAGCATCATCCTGACTTTCGATGTCTTGAAAGGAAATGGGCGCGACTTCTCGCATTCGAAACAACCCGCCGCGCGGTGAAGAGTCAGAATGCAACTGGGCGGGCCGCTCCTCTACCAGCGAATTCCACTCGCCGCAGTCAGGGCACTTGCCCATCCACTTAGGCTGCTGCGAGCCGCACTGTTGGCAAACGAAAACGAGTCGTGAAGTTTTGGACTTCGCCATTCGCTCTCCTGCTCGACAAACCTACTGACAACCGCGCGTAGGTTATCAAATTGTTGCCGACCTCGCGAGGTATCACTGGAGCCGGAACATTGATAGCACGACAGAAATTGCCTGAACCAAATTAGAGAGCGATGTTACTGAGCGGTCAACCCCATTTTGCGCCCGGCAGGAGGCACGGCAGAAGGATGGAACTTGCGTGCGTAATCCCAAACGTAGCTTCTCAAAGTATAATAATACGGACTGAAGCCAAGCTCGTCGGCTTCGTCGAGGGCCTTTTCAACGCTCCAGTTGTCGTGCGCGATTCTATAAATCGCGGTCATCTCGCCCGTGCGGTTCAGCCCGTCACCGCAAAACACGAAGAACGGTCCCCTCGTGGTGTCAGATACTATCGAGACGAATTTATTGGCTTCCTCATCGGTGGGCGGATTCCAGACGCTCATCGGCACTCGTTCGTAGCCGAGGCCGGCAATCTCCGCCGCGGCTCTTAGGTCGTCCGTGTAGTCGTAGTTCGACCGCAAATCAACGATGGTCTTAATTCCGAGCCGGCTGAGCGTGCCTATGCCTCCACGGAGCGGCTGCGACCCTCGGAAGTAGTTTTCATCTGCCTGATGAAACAACGGGAGAGTAGCAGTGACTTCTCCGCTGGTGACATCCAGCCGCTCGTCGTTCCGAGTCGGTTCAGCGTCAGAGATTGTCGAATCAAAGGGTGAGGCTTTGCTGAAAACAATCGTCGAGATCGCGATCGCTACGGCAGCGGCGGCAATAATGGCAGTGAGTAGAAACTTCTTGTGATGCACGATGCTTGAACACCTTGTTGTAATTTGGGGCTAGTCACGCTCCCTCATTTATACCCTACGAGTGCGCATCGGTGCAAAGATTCAATTAATCGCAAAAAGTCTTCCGCTTTGTGGAAAGAAACGAAGAGCACTCTTTTACATAAAGATAGAAGTGTGGAGTATGAGCGCTGGGTGCACTCTCGACTGGTGACATTCCAACGCAGTTGTTGGCAGGAGCAGTCAATGTTACAGTTGGCACGCCCAAGGCGGCCCCTCTTTCGTCTATCGATCACGTTCAGTGACCAGAAGTGGACGGCCGCTACAAGAATCAGTTTCGAAGAAAGGACACTCTTATGGCTAACTCACTAGATAAGATTCAGAACGTCGTGGTGCTCGTGCTTGAGAACCGATCGTTCGATCACATGCTCGGTTTCCTCAAGCGCGACGGGTACGGCCTAGACGGATTGAGCGGCAATGAAACGGTGCCCGCTGATCCGACTGCTTCCGGAGGAGTACAGGTTCCGGTGACCGATAGCGCGAACTACCAGGGTGACTTCAACCTCGATCCAAACGACGACAAAAGTTTCATCGATCCCAACCACGACGTTTCAGCGGTGGCAGAACAATTATTCGGCGATCCGCCTACCAACCGCGGGTTCGTACTTAATTATCGCAAGCAGCCGAAGAATAGCGACCAGCACGCGCAGAACATTGTCAGATGTTTTTCCGCGGACAAGCTTCCGGTTCTGACGAGACTCGTAAAAGAATTCGCGGTGTGCGACCACTGGCACTCGTCGGTCCCCGGTCCCACGTGGCCCAATCGATTGTTTCTTCACGCCGCCAGCTCGGGCGGTCACATTGATAACAACCTTCACGAAGCGGATTACGACATCGATACGATCTACGACCGCCTGGATGCCGCGAATAAGAGTTGGCGAATCTATTTTCACGACGTGCCCCAGTCGATCGCGCTGACTCATTTGCAAAAAGACTTCATCATCAGACGCGGCTACAGATTGTTCGGCGATTTCCTTGAAGCCGCCAGAGTAGGTTTGCTGCCCGCGTATTCCTTTATCGAACCGCGCTACAGCGACTTCTTCACGCTGAAAGCGAACGACCAGCATCCGCCTCACGACGTCGCGTTAGGCGAACACCTGATCGCGGACGTCTACGAGGCGGTCAGAAATTCGCCTCAGTGGGAGCAGACTCTCTTAGTTGTTACCTGGGACGAACACGGCGGAATTTACGATCACGAGCCTCCGCCTGCCACAGTCGATCCCGATCCTGCGGCAACAGCTCGTGTAAATTCGGGATTCAATTTTGAGCGGCTGGGTGTGCGCGTGCCGACTGTGCTGATCTCGCCTTACATCAAAAGCGGCAAGATCGACTCAACCGTCTATGACCATACTTCTTTGCTGGCGACTGTTGAGAATCGTTTCGGATTAGCCCCCTTGACGCTTCGCGACGCGCAGGCAAACACGTTCGAAAACGTTTTGGAGTTGACGGATGCGCGTCAGGATTGTCTCCTCGCGCTCGATAGGCCGACCGATGCTGCGTCGCTTCAAGCGCACTTCGATTCAATGCACGCGGCGAGCAGTTTATCTCTGGCCGCGGTCAAAGATGCATTGAGAACGGGACGATTCGCGCAAAACGATGCTTCGGATTTCCAGATAAGTCTGGTGAGGATGGCAAAGAACTTCCAGGCAAAAGAAGAAACCGACTTATCAGAACTGATCCGCTTCTCGCGATGGGCCGACATCGAACACGATGCCGCGGTTCAAACTCGGGACTTTGCAACGAAGTTCTTCAAGCATCTCTTCTAAAGAGTGCGTGACTGATTGAGCTCACTTGTGGACTTCGCGATGGACCTGGCGCTGACAATTTGACCGAAACAATTCGGTCAATCTGATGCAATTGTCCTCGGCTCATTCAGTAGGCGCGTCGCGAATGCCGCTCTGATAGAACACTTAACGCTTCTTAGCCTTGTTGGAACGCGCGTCGCTTTGCTAATTCGGATTTGCGAAAAACTGTACGCAGCGAGAGTACGGTCTTGAAGCCAAACCGAAACAGCAAGGACATTGCCAGACTTTTTATGGTGATCGTGTCAGTCATTGGACTGATGGTCTTCATCTATTCTTCATTCTCGCTCGCGTTGGGCCAGATCAATTTTGATTGGGTGCTTTTGACGCTGGTCACGGTTCTGATGGTGTCACGAGTTGACATTGGAATCGCCAAAGCGGGGAGCCCTGTCACTCTTTCAGAGACTTTCATCTTTCTCGCCGCTCTTATGTTCGGCACTCACGCCGCTGTTGTACTCGCCGGGCTTGAGGCCACCACTCGCACCATTCATTTCAAGGATCGACGCGGCACTACGATTTTCAATGCGGCGGCGATGAGCATATCTATTTTTGTAGCCAGCACCGCGATGACGTTGACGTTTGGAAACGTCCAGCCGCTCAATGCGGACCTGTCGAGGTTAGCACTGTCCGCCGCAATGTTGGGTCTGATCCATTTTGCCTTGAGCTCGACGATAACCAGCGCTGCCGATGCGCTGAACAACGCTCGATCTGTTGCCGCCGCCTGGAAAGATTCTTCTGTATGGAGGTTGGTATCGGTAGCGACCGGAGCCGCAAGCGCGTGTTTGATCGTGAAGCTGATAACAGTCGTCTCGTTCTATATATTCATCGCTTCAATTCCACTGTTGGCCGTCACATATTTCACTTATCAGATCTATCTCGACCGCGTCGAAACTTCCAATCGACACGCAGAGCAGATGGCCGATCTGCATCTCAAGACCATCGAGGCTCTCGCGATTGCAATCGACGCTAAAGATGAAGTGACTCCCGATCATGTTTATCGAGTACAGATTTATGCCACCGGTCTCGCAAGGTTGTTCGGTTTGTCGAGCGCCGAAATCGAAGCATTGAAAGCCGGCGCGCTTTTGCACGACATCGGCAAGCTCGCCGTGCCCGATCATATTTTGAACAAGCCGGGACCGCTGACGCCCGCCGAGTTCGAAAAAATGAAAGTGCATACGATTGTTGGAGGCGAAATACTCGAGCGGGTCGGCTTCCCGTACCCTGTTGTGCCCGTGGTCCGGCATCATCATGAACGATGGGATGGGCGGGGATATCCGGATGGATTGCGCGGCGATGAAATTCCTATGACCGCAAGAATCCTGACGCTTGCCGATTGCTTCGACGCG
>Ga0075436_100003309_pt1 | contig 11023 bp, 10 predicted proteins | sample RhiMethybrSRZTD5_FD_75303 | JGI IMG/M metagenome (GOLD analysis project Ga0075436, IMG submission 75303) | Populus rhizosphere microbial communities from Tennessee, USA - Rhizosphere MetaG P. TD hybrid SRZTD5 | ecosystem: Host-associated > Plants > Roots > Rhizosphere > Soil | place: USA... | reverse complement strand
GCCACAACCGCTCGTCAAAGAGCACGACGCCGTCATCACCGACCAGCCCGGCATCGCGTTGTTCGCGACCTATGCCGACTGCTACCCGATCCTCCTGTGGGATCCAGAGCATCACGCCATCGGCCTGGTGCACGCCGGCTGGCGTGGCACGGAGGCCGGCGTCGTGACGCATGCGATCCAGGCGATGGGCAAGGAGTTCGGCACGGACCCGGAACACATGACGGCCGTGATCGGCCCGGGCATATGCGGGCGCTGCTACGAGGTCGGAGAGGAGGTCGCAGAGAAATTCTCAGAGCGCTTCACGGCCCCCAAAGCCTCCTCCAAGTTCCTCCTCGACCTGGCCGCGGCGAATCGCGCGCAGCTGGAGGACGCCGGCCTCAGACAGATCCACGCGCTCGACCTCTGCACGAAGGAGACCAGCTATCTGCCTTCGCACCGCCGGCAGCCGGACGGGACCCGATTCGGCGCCATCATCGCTCTGCGGTGAGCGTCGCCGAAAACCTGCAACGGGTCCGCGAGCGCATCGCCCGCACCGGCCGCGACCCGAAGGAGATCACGATCGTCGCGGTAACCAAAGGCTTCGGCCCGGACGCATGCCGCGAAGCCATCGCCGCCGGCCTGAAGATCCTCGGTGAAAACCGCGTCCACGAGGCCCTGACCAAGATCGACGAGGTCGAAGGCGCCGAATGGCACCTCATCGGCCACCTGCAAACCAACAAGGTGCGCCTGGTCACCGGCCGCTTTGCGCTGATCCAATCAGTCGACTCCATCCGCCTCGGCGAGCTCCTCGCGCGCAACAACCCACGCCAGCAAGTGCTCGTCGAGGTCAACGCCTCGCGGGAACCACAGAAATCTGGGGTGGCTCCCGACGACGCAGTCGCAGCCGCAAAGGAGATCGCGCGCCTCCTCGATCTCCAGGGTTTCATGACCATGGGACCGGCCCACGGGGATCCGAGGGCTGCGTTCACAGAGATGTCGACGCTCCGCACGACCGCCGAGCAAGGGCTCGGCCGGGCGCTGCCCATCCTGTCGATGGGCATGAGCGGCGACTTCGAGGCGGCCCTGGCCTCCGGAAGCACGATGCTACGATTGGGCCAGGTTCTCTTCGGGCCGAGGCCCGCCTGATCTTATGTTCCTGATCGCCACCCTTCTCATCTACGCCGTCTACGCCTTCATGATCGTGCTGCTGGTGCGCGTCGCCTTCTCTTGGGTCAGCCCGTTCCCGACGAACGCGGTCTCCCGCTTCGCGTACCGCGTCACGGAGCCTGTGCTCGCGCCCGTGAGACGGCGCCTCCCGCCGGTCTCCGGCCTCGACCTCTCGCCGATCGTCATCTGGGTGGCCGCGATCTTCATCACCGCAGCTCTCCGCTCGCTGACCTAAAGGGATCAGGGCGGTGCAGAAAGTTGATCAGCGGGTCAAGTTCCCGGACCTCGAGCTGGAGCTCATGGCGAAGTGGAAGGACGAGCACACCTTCCAGAAATCACTGGACATGCGCAAGGGGCAGCCGCGCTTCGTCTTCTACGAAGGGCCGCCCACCGCCAACGGCATGCCGGCCACGCATCACATCCTCGCGCGCTCGTTCAAGGACCTCTTCGGCCGCTACAAGACGATGAAGGGCTTCTACGTCGAGCGCAAAGCCGGTTGGGACACGCACGGCCTACCCGTCGAGCTCGAGGTCGAGAAGGCCCTGAAGATCTCCGGCAAGTTCGACATCGAGAACGAGATTGGCGTCGAGCGCTTCAACAGGCTGTGCCGCGAGAGCGTCTACAAGTACGTCGACGAGTGGGTGAAGTTCAGCGAGCGGATGGCGTTCTGGCTCGACTACGACAACGCGTACTGGACGCTCAACAACGAATACATCGAGTCGGTGTGGTGGGCGCTCAGCGAGATGTGGAACCAGAACCTCATCTACAAAGGGTTCCGCGTCGCGCCGTACTGCCCGCGATGCGCGACGCCGCTGTCGAGCCATGAGCTGTCACAGGGCTATCGGGACAACGTGCCCGACCCCAGCGTCTTCATCCGCTTCCGGCTGACGAACGATCCCAAGACCTCGATCCTCGCCTGGACCACGACCCCGTGGACGCTTCCCGGCAACGTCGCCCTGGCGGTCGACAACGACATCGACTACGTGAAGGTCAAGCAGGACGACGAGTTCCTGATCCTCGCGGAGGCGCGCACGTCGGTGCTCGATGGCCCGTTCGAGGTCGTGCAGAAGATGAAGGGGAAGGACCTCGTCGGCCTCACGTACGAGCCGCTCTACCCCTACCTGAAGCCCAAGGGTCCGGCGCAGACCGTCCTCGACGCCGACTTCGTCTCGACCGAAGACGGCACAGGCGTCGTGCACACCGCGGCGCTCTATGGCGTGGACGACCTTCGCCTCTGCCAGGCCAAGGGGATCGAGGTGGAGCACACCGTCGACCTCAACGGCCGCTTCTTTCCATTCGTCGAGAAGTTCGCCGGCATGCAGGTCAAGGAGGCGAACCCGCTCATCCAGCACGACCTGAAGGAGCGGGGCCTGCTCTACAAGGCCGAGACGATCCTGCACACCTACCCCGAGTGCTGGCGCTGCAAGACGTCGCTCATCTACTACGCGCTCGACTCGTGGTACATCCGCACGACCGAGCGCAAGCAGGAGCTGCTCGACAACAACAACGCCACCAACTGGGTGCCGGCGCACGTGAAGACCGGGCGCATGGGCGACTGGCTCGAGAACAACGTCGACTGGGCGATCTCGCGCGCTCGCTACTGGGGCACTCCGCTGCCGTTCTGGGTGTGCGAGAAGTGCAAGGAGCAGCGCTGCATCTCGTCGGCCGCGGACCTCGGAGTGAAGGCGGACTTCGACCTGCACCGGCCCTACATCGACGAGGTCACGCTGCCCTGTCCGAGATGCGGAGGCGTGATGCGGCGCGTGCCCGAGGTGCTCGACGTCTGGTTCGACTCGGGCGCGATGCCTTTCGCGCAGCGCGGCTATCCGCGCGCCGGGAAGGAGATCTTCGCCGAGACGTTCCCGGCCGACTTCATCACCGAGGCGCTCGACCAGACGCGCGGGTGGTTCTACTCGCTGCTCGCCATCTCGACGCTGCTTTTCCGGCAGAACGCGTACCGGAACGTGATCTGTCTCGGGCTGGTCGTCGATCCGAAGGGCCAGAAGGCATCGAAGTCGCGCGGCAACGTGCTGGACCCGAACTACCTCTTCTCAACCTTCGGCACCGACGCGCTGCGGTGGTACTTCTACACGGCGGTGCCGGTCGGTGAGAACTACCGCACGAGCTCGGACACGCTCAAGGAGACGGTGCAGCAGTTCCTGCTGCCGCTGTGGAACTGCTACGCGTTTCACGCCAACTACGCGGTTGTCGATCGCTTCGACCCGGGCCGGCCGCAGATGCCGCTGCACGAGCGCCAGGTGCTCGACCGCTGGCTGCTCTCGCGCCTCGCCGGCCTCGTGAAGACGGTCGACTCCAAGCTCGCCGACTACGACGTGCCAGGGGCGTCGCGACCGATGCATGCGTTCATCGACGACCTCTCGAAGTGGTACATCCGGCGCTCCCGCAACCGCTTCTGGAAAGCGCAGTCGGACGAGGACAAGCTGGCCGCGTACCAGACGCTGCAGACGGTCCTGGTGACCGTCGCGCGTTTGCTGGCACCCTTCACGCCGTTCATCGCCGATGCGATGCACCGCAACCTGTGCGACGGTGAGAGCGTGCACCTGGCCGACTACCCGACCGTGGACGCTTCGGCGTTCGACCCGGAGCTCGAGGAGCAGATGGCGCGAGCGCGCAAGATCGTGGAGGCGGGGATGGCCGCGCGCGACACCGCGCGCATCAAGGTCCGCCAACCTCTGGGCTCGATAGCCGTTCCCGGGGATCCTCTCGCGCACGACATCGCGGCGATCGTCTGCGACGAGCTGAACGTCAAGGCCATCACCTTCGGCGCCAAGGAGGCCGTCCTCGACACCGACATCACCGAGGAGCTGAAGCTGGAGGGCATCGCGCGTGAGCTGATACGGGCCTACAACGACCTGCGCCGCCAGCTCGAGTTCAGCATCGAGGACCGCGTGCTGGCCCGCTACGAGGCCGACGGTCTGATCGCTAAGGCGATCGAACGGCACAACGACTACATCAAGCGCGAGATCCTGGCCCGCGAGCTCAAGGCCGGCCGTGACGACGGGTTCAAAGGCGATGAGCGCCGAATCGATGAGGAGCGGCTGTGGATCGGACTCAAGCAGGCCTGAGCAACCCGATAACGCCCGGCCGCGTCGCGTTCGTGTGCCTGGCCGTCGTGGTTTTCATCGCCGACCGCATCACCAAGAACCTGGTGAGCGCAAACGTGCCGTACGGCACTGAGGTCCCGCTCCTGGATCACCTCGTGTGGATCACCAACATTCACAACTCCGGCGCTGCGTTCGGGCTTGTCCCGGCGCTGGCGCTCGTGTTCCTCTTTGCTTCGATTGCGGTGTCCATCGGCCTCGTCGTCTACGTGGCGACCCACCGCAACGAGCTTGCCGTCGACGCCGTCCTGGGCCTCATCCTCGGCGGCACGGTGGGCAATGGCTTCGACCGGGTCGTCTACGGCACCGTGACCGACTTCATCACCGTCCACTGGTTCCCGGTTTTCAATGTGGCGGATTCGGCGGTCAGCACCGGCGTTGTGCTGCTCGCCGTGGGATACCTCGTACGGAAGCCTCGCACCGCCTGACGGCGGACGTGCCGGCGACGCGGCTCGACCGTTACCTCGCCGAGCACGCCGATGGGCTCAGCCGTTCCGCTGCCCTGCGTCTGATCAGGGATGGTCACGTGACGATCAACGGCGCGGCCGCGCGGGCCTCCGATCGGGTGGCTGCCGGCGATGTGATAGAGGTTGCCGCACCCCCTGCACATGCGGGGCATGCGGCCGCCGAGGACATCGCGCTCGACGTCGTGTACGAGGACGGCGATTTCATCGTGATCAACAAGCCCGCCGGCATGGTCGTGCACCCGGCGCCTGGCCACGGCTCGGGGACGCTTGTGAATGCCCTCCTCGGCCTGGGCGGCTCGTGGTCGACCAGCGGCGGCGAGGAACGACCCGGCATCGTGCATCGGCTGGACAAGGGGACGAGCGGCCTCATCGTCGCCGCCCGCAACGACTCCGCGCATCGCGCGCTGGCGGCGCAGCTGTCAGATCGCGTGCTGAGCCGCACCTACCTGGCGATCGCCCGTGGGTCGATCCGCTCGCAGGCCGGCGAGCTCGAAGGCGCGATCGGCCGGCACCCGCGGGAGCGCAAACGCATGGCGGTCGTCGGTGGCGGCCGCTTTGCCCGCACCCGGTACCAGGTGGTTGAGCGCAGGCGGACGCATACACTCGTCCGCTGTGACCTCGACACCGGCCGCACGCACCAGATCCGAGTGCATCTGACCACCCTGGGTCACCCGATTGCGGGCGATGTTCAGTACGGCGGCCGCCGCCCGGGCGAGCCGTCGCGACCGATGCTGCACGCCTGGCGGCTTCGGCTGCGCCATCCACGGACCGGCCTGGAGATGAGCTTCGAGGCGGAGCCTCCCGAGGACTTTCAGAGCTACTGGAGCTCCCTGGCTTGAGCGCGCGCCGCGGCATGCTGTTCGTCATCTCGGGACCGTCGGGCGTCGGCAAGGACGCCGTGATCGAAAAGCTGGTGGCGCAGGACCCAAATATCCGGCGTTCCGTCTCGTATACGACGCGTGCGCCCCGCCGCGGAGAGCGGGACGGTGTCGACTACTCCTTCGTCACGCGCGAGGAGTTCGAGCGGCTGATCGACGATGGGGAGTTCCTCGAGTTCGCGACCTACGACGGCAACCTGTACGGCACGTCCGCCCGCCGCGTGGCGGCGCTGGAGTCCGCGGGCTCCGACGTGATCCTGAAGATCGATGTGAAAGGCGCCGAGCAGGTGCGCCAGCGCCTGCCTGATGCGACGTTCATCTTTCTTGAGCCGCCCTCGATGCAGGAGCTCATCCGGCGGACGACCAGCCGGCAGACGGAGAGTGCTGAGGATCGCTCGGCGCGCCAGATGATCGCCGAGGTCGAGATGAAATACGCGCCGCACTACGACCACGTGGTCGTGAACGACCAGCTCGACCGCGCGGTTGCGGAGGTGCTGGCGATCATCAATGGCGTCCGGGGGCAGAAGGTCTGATGCCACTGGATCAAACCCCGATACCGCCGGAGGTCCGCGGCCTGCGCGTCGGTCTGCTGATCGCGGGCGGCGTCGCGGCCTACAAGCTGGTGGACCTCGCGTCGGCCCTTACGCAGGCCGGCTGCGACGTGCGCGTCGCGATGACCGCTTCGGCGATGCGCTTCGTCGGGCCGCCGACCTTTCGCGGCGTCACCGGCAACCCGGTTCTCACGAGCCTGTGGAGCGAAGGCGGAGAGCCGGAACCGCACGTCTTCCTGGGCGACTGGGCGCAGCTGATCCTGCTTGCTCCGGCAACCGCGAACGTGGTCGCGCGCGTCGCGGCCGGCCTGACCAATGACATCGTCACGGCGACCGTCGTCGCGGCTCGCTGCCCGGTGATCCTGGCGCCGGCGATGAACGACGCGATGTGGGCGAAGCCCGCCGTGCAGGACAACATCACCCGCCTGCGACAGCAGGGGATCGTGGTCGTGCAGCCCGCGTCAGGCCACCTCGCTAGCGGCCACACCGGTGAGGGCCGGCTGGCGGACAGCGCGGCGATGCTGCAGGCGCTGGTGAATGCGGTGCGCGGACGCTACGACCTGGCCGGAACGCGCGTCGTGGTGAGCGCCGGCGGCACGCGCGAGCCGATCGATCCCGTGCGCTTCATCGGCAACTACTCGAGCGGCAAGATGGGCCAGGCCGTGGCCGAGGCTGCCGCGGACCGCGGCGCGCAGGTCACGCTCGTCACGACCATGCCGCACCCGGCGCATCGAGGCGTCGAGGAGCAGAGGGTCGAGACCGCCGAGGAGATGCTGACTGCGCTGCGCGGCGCGATGTCCGGTGCCGACCTCCTGGTCATGGCCGCGGCGGTGGCGGACTTCCGTCCGTCCACGCGCACCGACCACAAGATCCACCGCGAGGAGACGCCGAACCTGTCCCTGAACCTGGAGTCTGTTCCTGACCTGCTGGCCTCTCTTGGCCACGAGCCCGGCGCGGATGGCGTCTTCAAGGTGGGCTTCGCGGCTGAGAGCAGCGAGCTGGAGGCGCGCGCGGTGGACAAGGCGCGGCGCAAAGGTCTTCAGGCGATCGTGGCCAATGACATCTCCCGCAGCGACATCGGATTCGGATCCGACCACAACGAGGCGACGATCTTCTTCTCGGACGGCACCCGCCACGAGCTCCAGCGCATGACCAAGCGCGAGATGGCGGACCGAATCCTCGACCTGATCCTTCCTAGACTCAGTCGTTAGTGCTGGGGACCCGGACCATCTCGCATCTTCGCGGCCTAGGCGGCCGGGCGGCTTCGCCGCTGAAGCCGGCGTCAAGGGGCCCGGCGCGGCTGCGTCACGCACCTTCAGGTGCGCTCCTTGCTGCGCCACCCTTTCCTTGGCTCCGGCCGCCGATGCCGCGAATCTTGCTTCGCTGGCCCGGGCCCCAGCACTGATGCTTTTTGCGGAAGTAGCGGTCGAGGCCGCCAGGGCCCTCGACCGGGAGACCTATTCCTATTCGGTGCCGGACACGCTCGACATCGTGCCCGGTCATCGCGTGACGGTTCCGTTCGGGCGCCGCTCGACCTACGGGTTCGTCGTCTCGATCGGAGCGGACGACCCCGGCGTCGACGTCAAAGCCATAGAGGCAGCGGGTCGCGAGCCGCTGCTGCTGCCGCACCAGGTCGAGCTTGCGCGGCTGGTCGCGGACCACTACTGGGTTCCGCTCATCGAGTGCATCCGCGCGATGCTGCCGCCACGCGTTCGCAACAACGGCGCGGGCGCCGGCCCGTCGACCCGGCAGAAGCGCCACAGCCGCCTGCTCGAGCTGGCCCTGGCCCCGACCGAACACGAGAGCGGCCCGCGGCTGACGGTCGAGCAGCGCGCAGCGCTGGACGTGATATCCGCCAATCCACTGACCCTGCTCCATGGCGTGATCGCGAGCGGCAAGACCGAGGTGTACCTCGCGGCGGCCAGGCAGGCCCTCGCCCTGGACCTTCGCGTCCTTCTATTGGTGCCGGAGATCTCGCTCACGCCGCAGCTCGTCGAGCGGGTGCGCGCGCGTCTCGACGCGCCGGTCGCCGTGCTGCACAGCCAGCTCACCGAGCTGGAACGCGCGCAGCAGTGGTGGAGGGTGCGGCGCGGGGAGGCGGCGGTGGTGCTGGGCAGCCGGTCTGCGGTGTTCGCGCCGATACCGCGCCTCGGGCTCGTCGTCGTGGACGAGGAGGGGTCGGCCTCCTACAAGCAGGACCGCACGCCCCGGTACGAGGCCGGGTGGGTGGCGCGGCGCCTGGCCGAGGTCACCGGTGCGCGGCTGGTCGCCGGATCCGCAACCCCGAGCGTCGTCGCGTACCACGAGGCGAAGAGCGGCGTCTACGCGCTGGCGACCCTGACCAGGCGCATCCGTGGGGAAGACGCTCCGGTCAAGTTGGTGGACATGCGGGACGAGCTGACGTCCGGCAACCGCCAGCCCCTGTCGCACCGGCTCATGAAGGCGGTTGACGAGACGCTGCGCAACGAGGAGCAGGCGATCCTCTATCTCAACCGCCGCGGCCTGGCGACCTTCGTGATGTGCCGCGAGTGTGGGAAGAGCATCCAGTGCCTCGGCTGCTCGGTGTCACTGGTCGAGCACCAGGAGCTGGACGCCCTGGTCTGCCATTACTGCGGCTACTCGCGACCCATGCCGGAGCTGTGCCCGTACTGCGGAAGCCGCCACATCCGGGGTCTCGGGATGGGCACGCAGCGCCTCGAGGGCATGGTCAAGAAGCTGTGGCCCACGGCCCGCGTGCTGCGGCTGGACAGCGACATCGCACGCGGGCCGGACGCGTACTTCGAGATCTGGGAGGCATTCCGCGAGCGCCGGGCCGACATCCTGGTCGGCACGCAGCTCGTCACGCGCGGGCTCGACCTTCCCGCCGTGAGCTTCGTCGGCGTCATCGATGCCGACCTGCCTCTTCATTTTCCGGACTACCGCTCGGCCGAGAACACGTTCGCCCTCGTGACGCAGGTGGCCGGCCGCGCGGGACGCGACGGGCGGCCGGCGAGGGTGGTGGTGCAGACCAGCAACCCTGAGCACTACAGCCTTCGGTGCGCCGCCACCAACGATTACGAAGGCTTCTATGTGGCCGAACTGCCGTCCCGCCAGGTCTTCAACTTCCCGCCGTTCGCGTCCCTGGCAGTGCTCACCCGCTCGGACAGCGACGACGGCCGCGCCGCCGCTTCCGCGCGCGAGGCCGCGGAGACGATCGCCTCGGCGCTGGTGCGCGACGGCATCGAGGGCATCCGCGTGATGGGTCCCTCGCCGGCGTTCATCCACCGGCTGCGGGGCGAGTACCGCTGGCAGGTCACGCTCAAGGGCGAGGGCCTGCACCGGGCGCGGCACCTCGCGCCGCGAGGTCGAGGCTGGAGCTTCGACGTCGATCCATTCACATAAAGGAGAGAGACGAGCATGACCGAGCTGCGCACCACGACCGAGCGGAAGGCTGATGTGCTGGAAGCTCTGGGCAAGGACTTCGACATGTGGGTCGCGACCGCGGATCCGAGCGGCCGTCCGACCCTGATCGCCGCTTCCGGCTGGTGGGACGGGACCCGCATCGTGATGGCGACGCAGGGAGCCTCGCGCACGGCGCAGAACCTCGCGCAGAACCCGATCGCCAAGCTCGCCCTGGGCACGCAGGCGGACGCGATCATGGTCACGGCGCACCTCGAGGACAGCTACCCGGCTCGCCAGGCACCGGCCGACGTGGCGGAGGGATTCGAGAAGGCCGCAGGCTGGGACCCGCGGGAGGAGGGAGAGGGTTGGGTCTTCTACCGGTTCAGGCCGGAGCGGATCCAGGCCTACCGCGGCTACGGCGAGCTGCAGGGTCGGGACGTGATGAAAGGGTCGCGCTGGCTAGCCTGAATTGAACTCGCAAGCGCCTGGGTAGAATCGAATTCGTGGCCGTACGCCCCATCCTCAACTTCGATCAGCCGGTCTTGCGCGAGAAGGCAAAGAAGGTTGCGCGGGTCGACACGTCGATCCAGCGCCTCATGGACGACCTTGCCGAGACCATGCTCAAGGCGCCCGGCGCCGGTCTCGCCGCGCCCCAGATCGGTGTCGGGCTGCGGGTCGCCGTCATCAAGGGCGACGAGAACCAGATCTGGGCCCTGGCCAACCCTGAGATCGTGAAGAGCGACGGGGTGCAGGTCGGCTACGAGGGCTGCCTCAGCTACCCGGGCTGGGTTGGCGAGGTCGCGCGCTACGAGACTGTGGTCGTGAAGGGACGCAACCGCCGGGGTAAAGAGGTGCGCATCAAGTCCACAGGCTTCACAGCACGCGCCTTCCAGCACGAGATCGACCACCTCGACGGCATCCTGTTCATCGACCGGCTGACCAGTCTCGACACGCTCAGGCGCGTCGACGAGCTGCAGGCCGAGGACCAGGAAGCCGGTGCGGCCGCCGTGGCCGCCGCCGGTTAGCGCTTTCCTGAAGCTCGTCTTCGCCGGCACGGCGGAGTTTGCTGTGCCCTCGCTGCAAGGCCTGCAAGAGGCGGGCCATGAGATCGCGCTGGTGATCACCCAGCCCGACCGTCCTGGCCATCGTATGAAGGTGACGCCTCCGCCGGTGAAGATCGCGGCGATGGCGGCCGCGCTTCCTGTCTACCAGCCGGACAAGATCCGCAATCCCGAGGCCGTCGAGCGCATCCGCGACATCGCCCCCGAGGCGATCGTGGTCGTCGCGTACGGGCAGCTGATCCCGCGCGCGATCCTCGACATCCCCCCGCACGGGGTGATCAATGTGCACGCCTCGCTGCTGCCGCGGCACCGCGGCGCCGCACCGGTCGCGCACGCAATCCTCGCCGGTGACAGCGAAACTGGCATCACGATCATGCGGATGGACGAAAAGCTCGACCATGGCCCGATCCTCGCGAC
>Ga0075436_100003307_pt1 | contig 11031 bp, 10 predicted proteins | sample RhiMethybrSRZTD5_FD_75303 | JGI IMG/M metagenome (GOLD analysis project Ga0075436, IMG submission 75303) | Populus rhizosphere microbial communities from Tennessee, USA - Rhizosphere MetaG P. TD hybrid SRZTD5 | ecosystem: Host-associated > Plants > Roots > Rhizosphere > Soil | place: USA... | reverse complement strand
CATGCAGGCGCTTCGCGCGTTGACCGAGAAGCACGGCATCCTGCTGATCGTCGACGAGATCCAGAGCGGCTTCGGCCGGACCGGCAAGTTCTTCGCGGTCGAGCACTCGGGCGTGAAGCCCGACCTCATCACCGTCGCCAAGAGCCTTGCCGCGGGCCTGCCGCTTTCCGGCGTGATCGGCCGCGCCGAGGTGATGGATGCGCCCAACCCCGGCGGTCTGGGCGGCACGTACGGCGGCAACCCTGTCGCCTGCGCGGCCGGACTCGCGGTGCTCGACGTGATGCACGACGAGAAGCTCGTCGACCGCGCCGCGCGCATCGGCTCGGTGATCGAGGAGCGCATGCGCACGTGGCAGTTGGAGCACGACCTCATCGGCGATGTGCGCGTGCTCGGCGCGATGGCGGGGCTCGAGCTCGTGCGCAACCGCATCACGAAAGAACCGGCGGACACCGAGACCGCCCGCATGCTCGGCGCCGCGCGCGAGCGCGGCCTGATCCTTCTTCGCTCGGGCGTGCACCACAACGTGATCCGCACCCTGATGCCGCTCAGCATTCCGGACGAGCAGCTCGACGAAGGCCTCGACATTCTCGGCGCATCGCTCGCCGAGGTGGCCGCGGCGGTTCCGACTTAGACGGGAGGAGACATGAAGACGCAGGTCCGCCACCACAAGAACTACGTCGGCGGCAAATGGGTCGACGGCCACGGCGACCAGGTCCAGGAGGTAATCAACCCGGCCACCGGCGAGGTCATCGCCACCGTGCCCAAGGGCACGGAGAAGGACGTCGATGCAGCCGTTGCGGCCGCGAAGAAGAAGTTCGACGAAGACTGGTTCGACAGCACTCCCCGCATGCGCAGCGAGATGATGCTGCAGATCGCCGACGTCATCCTCGAGCACGGCGACGAGCTCGCGCGAATCGAGTCCGAGAACGTCGGCAAGCCGCTCGCCACCACAATCTCGGAGGAGATTCCGCCGATCGCGGACACGTTCCGCTTCTTCGCCGGCGCCGCGCGGACACTGGAGGGCCGTGCATCCGGCGAGTACATGCAGGGATTCACCAGCATGCTGCGCCGCGAGGCCATGGGCGTGGTCGGCTCGATCGCCCCGTGGAACTACCCGCTGATGATGGCCGCCTGGAAGCTGGGCCCCGCGCTGGCCGCGGGCAACACCGTCGTGATCAAGCCCTCGGAGTGGACGCCGCTGACGCTGCTGCGCCTGGCCGAGCTCACCGAGGGGATCATTCCGGCCGGTGTGCTGAACGTCATCACCGGTGATGGCGAGCCGGTCGGCGCCGGCATCGTGCGGCACCCTGACGTGCGCATGGTCTCCCTGACCGGCGACGTGGCGACCGGTAAAGAGGTGGCGAAGGCCGCGGCCTCGACGCTCAAGCGCGTGCACCTGGAGCTCGGCGGCAAGGCGCCGGTCGTCGTGTTCGACGACGCTGACGTCGAGAAGGTCGTGGAGTGGGTCAAGATCGCCGGCTTCTTCAACGCCGGGCAGGATTGCACCGCGGCCACGCGCATCATCGCTGGCCCGGACATCTTCGACGGCTTGATCAAGGATCTGGTGCCGGCGATCAAGAGCCTCAAGGTCGGCGACCCGCTCGCCGAGGACACCGAGATGGGCTCACTGGTTTCGGCCGAGCAGCTCGCGCGGGTTTCGGGTTTTGTCGACCGCGCGCGCAAGGAGGGCGCCGAGATCCTCACCGGTGGGTCGGTTATGAAGCAGAAGGGCTCGTGGTTCGAGCCCACGGTGGTCGTCCCGAAAGGTCCGGACTCGGAGATCGTCAAGCGCGAGGTGTTCGGCCCGGTCGTGACGGTTCAGCGCTTCAGCGACGAGGAGCAGGCCCTGGCGTGGGCGAACGGCGTCGACTACGGGCTGGCGGCTTCGGTGTGGACGCGCGACATCGGACGCGCGCTGCGCATGGCGAGACGGCTGCAGTTCGGCACCGTCTGGATCAACACCCACATCCCGCTCGTCAACGAGATGCCCCACGGCGGCTACAAGATGAGCGGCTACGGCAAGGACATGTCGGTGTATTCGCTCGAGGAGTACACGTACATCAAGCACGTGATGGCCGCGCTTGACTGAAGCCGCGACTAAGCCGGCTTTAAGACTCCAGGGCATCCGGAAGAATTACGGACCCGTCGTTGCGGTCGATGGCATCGACCTCGAAGTCGAGGAGGGCGAGTTCTTCACCCTGCTCGGCCCGTCGGGGTCCGGCAAGACCACGCTGCTCCGCCTGATCGCGGGCTTCGAGCGCGCCGATGCGGGGCGCATCGAGCTCGGCGGGCGCGACGTCACGTCGATGCCTCCCAACCTGCGGGAGACGAACACGGTGTTCCAGGACTACGCCCTGTTCCCGCACATGACCGTCGCGGACAACATCGGCTACGGCCTGCGCGTCAAGGGCGTCTCCCGTTCGGCCCGCCAGGAGCGCGTCGGCCGAGCGCTCCGGATGGTGAGGCTCGAGGGACTCCAGAACCGGCGCCCCAACCAGCTGTCCGGCGGGCAGCGGCAGCGTGTCGCCCTCGCTCGTGCGGTGGTCAACGAGCCGGAGGTTCTCCTGCTCGACGAGCCTCTCGGCGCCCTCGACCTCAAGCTGCGGCAGGAGATGCAGATCGAGCTGAAACAGATCCAGAAGGAGGTGGGCATCACCTTCGTCTACGTGACGCACGACCAGGAAGAGGCGCTGACCATGAGCGACCGGATGGCGGTCATGTCCAACGGGCGCATCGAGCAGATCGGGCCTCCCGTCCAGGTCTATGAAGAGCCGAAGTCCGAGTTCGTGGCCGGCTTCATCGGGATCTCGAACGTGCTCGACCGCGACGGCACCAGGTTTGTGATCCGGCCGGAGAAGATCCGCATCCTGGAAGAGGGCGAAAAGCCGGAGGCGGGTGCGACCACAGAGGCCGGCACGGTGGCGGAGGTCATCTACGTCGGGATGAGCACGCGGTTCCTGGTCCGGCTGGACCACGGCGAGCAGCTGGTCGCGGTACGCCAGAATATGGACGCTCCGGGCCACGCCCAGAGCTATCAAGGAAGGCGGGTCACCCTGGCGTGGGCCCCCGACCACATTTACGTCCTCAACCGAGCGAGGCAAGGAGAGACGGAGACATGAAGGGATTCGAGGACCCAGGGAGGCTGCCGCGTTTCGCGGCGTACGCGGCCGCGGTTCTGCTCGCGGTGACCGCGTGTGGCTCCACGGGCACGACCGGTCCGACGCTGCAGAAGCCGCCCACGGCGGACATGAAGCCGCAGGACTCGATTGGGACTGGAGAAGGAGCGCTCAACCTCATCGACTGGCCGGGCTATGTCGACCGCACATGGACGGCGCCCTCAGTCAAGTCGTTCGAGGATGCGACCAAATGCACCGTGACCGTGCATGACGCTCAGTCTTCGGACGAGATGGTCACGTTGATGCAGGGCAACACCGGCGGCCAGTACGACATGGTCTCGGCATCCGGCGACGCTGACCTGCGCCTCATCTACGGCGGATACGTCCGCCCGATGAACGTCAACCTGATCCCCGACTATCAGAACTTCGACGACTACTTCAAGAGCCCGCCCTACAACACGATCAGCGGCGTGCACTACGGCATCTCGCTGCAGTGGGGACCGAACACACTGCTCTACAACAAGACGAAGTTCGCCAACCCGCCGACGAGCTGGAACGTCCTGTATGACCCGGCGAACACCGGCCTTGTGACGGTGTACGGCTACCCGATCCAGATCGCGGACGCCGCGCTGTACCTGAGCAAGAAGAACCCCAGCCTGAAGATCACCGACCCGTACGAGCTGACGCAGACTCAGTTCGACGCGGTCGTGAACCTGCTCAAGCAGCAGAAGCCCCTGATCAAGAAGTACTGGGGCGCCGCCTCGGATGAGATCAGCCTCTTCGAGAACGGCGATGTGATGGTGGGCAACGCTTGGCCCTACCAGACCAACCAGCTCGTCGCCGACGGCAAGGTTCAGGTGGCGGACACGATCCCGACGGAGGGCGCCACCGGATGGGGCGACACCTGGATGCTGGCCACCAACGCCAAGCACCCGAACTGCGCGTACATGTGGGAGAAGTGGATCAGCGCGCCGCAGCAGCAGGCCCAGCAGGCGCTGTCCTTCGGTGAGACGCCGGTCAACAAGCTGGCGTGCGCCGTTATGGAATCGACCGCCCCCGGCTCCTGCAAGCAGTACCACGCCGACGCCTCGGCCGAGTACTTCGCGCAGATCAAGTTCTGGAAGACCCCGATCGCGCAGTGCGCGGACGGAACCCAGCAGTGCGTCACGTACGACAAGTGGGTGGCCGCCTGGACCTCAATCACCGCCTAGCTCCAAGCAAGAACCCGACCCGAGGGCCCCGCAAGTCGAGCGGGGCCCTCCCCTTTGATTCGTGGGGGGATCAGGATCCCCCCGCGGCGCCCCCCTCTCCCAGCGTCGATTGGCAGTCGAGAGAACAAAGTCGCGGCCCGGCTAAGCCGGGCCGCCCCCGCCATGCAGCTTTCTAACCGCAAGTCGAGCGGGGCCCTCCCCTTTCAGTCCCTGCTCTGGCGGCTGCCGTGGCTGCGTTCCACGCTGCTGCTGATCCCGCCGCTGGCGTGGTTCGTCATCGTTTACCTGGCATCTCTCGGCCTGCTTCTGATCACCGCCTTCTGGGCGATCGACGCCTTCACCACCCGCATCGTCCAGGTCTGGAACCTCGACAACTTCCAGACCATCGTCACCGACCCCACCTACCGCCTGATCATCGGCCGGACGCTGACCGTGGCGATCCTGGTCACGATCACCGACGCTGTCCTCGCGTTTCCCTTCGCCTACTTCATGGCGCGGGTGGCGTCGCGCCGCACACAGACCTTCCTCTTCGCCGCGGTCCTGCTGCCGCTGTGGGCCTCGTACCTCGCGCGCGTCTACGCGTGGATCCTCATCCTCAACCACGACGGCGTCCTGAACTGGAGCTTCCAGTCGCTGGGGCTGCCGGCGCCGGATATCGGCTATACGAACGTGGCGATGTGGCTCGTGTTCTCGTACATCTGGCTGCCCTTCATGATCGTGCCCATCTACGGCGCGCTCGAGAGGCTGCCCGACTCATTGCTCGAAGCCGCCGCCGATCTCGGCGCGACGCGCTGGCGCGCGATGCGGGACGTCGTGCTGCCGCTGGTGCTCCCAGGCATCATCGCGGGCTCGATCTTCACCTTCTCGCTGACGCTCGGCGACTACATCACGCCGACGCTCATCGGCGGCGCGGGATCGAGCTTTATCGGCAACGTCATCTTCAACAACATCGGAGTCGCCAACAACCTGCCCTTCGCCGCCGCGCTGGCGATGGTGCCCATCGCGATCATGGGCGTCTACCTCTTCATCGCGGGTAGGCTCGGAGCGTTCCAGGCGCTGTGAGAGAGGGCCTCTGGTCCCGCGTGCTGCTCAGGCTGTGGGTTGCCTTCGTCCTCTTCTTCCTCTTCTTTCCGCTGCTCCTGATCCTCCTCTATGCGTTCAACTCTTCCAACATCGAGAGCTGGCCCATCCGCACGCTGTCGTTGCGCTGGTTCGAGCCGACGTGGGACAACCCAGAGATCAGGACGGCGCTGGTGCTCTCAGTGCAGGTCGGCCTCGCCGCGACCGCTATCGCGCTGGCCCTCGGATCCATGGCGGCCTTCGCGATCCACCGCATGACCTTCTTCGGCAGGGACGTGATCAACCTGCTGTTCGTGATCCCGCTCGCGCTCCCCGGCATCATCACCGGGCTCGCGCTCCACGCCGCCTTCAACCTCGGCAACATCCAGTTCTCGCTGTGGACGATCGTGGTCGGCCACACGACGTTCTGCATCGTCGTGGTCTACAACAACGTGATCGCTCGGCTGCGACGCACGCAGGGCTCGCTGATCGAGGCCGCGGCCGACCTCGGCGCGAACGGCTTTCAGACCTTCCGGGACGTGACCCTGCCGCTCGTCGGCACGGCCTTCGTGGCGGGGGCGATGCTCGCCTTCGCGCTTTCGTTCGACGAGGTCGTCGTCACGAGCTTCACTGCGGGTGCCCAGAGCACGCTTCCGATCTGGATCTTCGGCGCCCTGCGCCTTGGCCAGCGGCTGCCCGAGGTGAACATCGTGGTGTCGTTCGTGATCCTGATCACGATCGTGCCGGTGGTCATCGCCGCCCGGCTCACGGGCGGGAGCGGCGTTGCGCGGGTGCAGGCCCGGTAGGCTTGCTTCTGAGGAATCTCTGAGAAAGCGCTGACCCTTCTCACAGCAGGGCCGCGCACCCTAGGACCATGTCTGAGCTGAGCCCACCGTCCCAAGAGCCGATCCCACAGCAAACACAGCCTGAGTATTCGGTCGCGCCACCGCCACCAGCCCCCGACTCCGGCATGCGCCTGGTCGCGGGCATCGTCACCGCGGTGATCCTGGCCACCGGCGGCGGCATCGCCATCGGCTGGAACCTCGCCCGCGCGATCACGAACCATCCCACCTCGTCGGCGCAGATCCACACCGTCGCGCCGCAAAGTCCCAGCCCGGGCAGCTCGACGCAGACCGCGGCGGACAAGGTCATCCCTGGGGTGGTCGACGTCAACACCGTGATCCAGGGCACGAACGGAAACTCCGCGGCCGCCGGCACCGGGCTCATCCTGGACTCGACCGGTGACGTGCTCACCAACAACCACGTGGTCGAAGGCTCGATCAGCATCAAGGTCTTCATCCAGGGTCGCAGCGGCTCGTATACCGCTGATGTTGTCGGCGTCGACCCTGGCGACGACATCGCCGTCATCCACATCGAAAACGTGTCGGGACTGCCGACGGTGACGATGGCGGACTCGTCGCACCTTCAGGTCGGAGACACGATCTACGCGATCGGAAACGCGCTTGGCCTGGGCGGCACTCCACGCGTCACGCAGGGCCAGATCACGGCCCTCAACCAGACCATCACGGCCAGCGAGGGCGGCTCGAGCGCGGAGACGCTGAGCGGAATGATCCAGTCGGACGCCGAGATCAGCCCCGGTGACTCCGGCGGGGCGCTCGCCAACTCGGCCGGACAGGTGGTGGGCATCATCACCGCGGGCCAGGCGACGAGCTTCCGCACGACGGCCTCGAGCGTGGGCTTCGCGATCCCCTCGAACACCGCCGTCGGCATCGCCAACCGCATCCTGGCGGGCGACGCGGGCAACGGCATCTTCATCGGCCCGGTCGGATTCCTGGGCGTGAGCGTGCAGACGCTGGACGGCGACACGGCCGCCCAGCTCGGCCTCAAGATCACCTCCGGAGTGCTGGTGCGCGGAGTGCAGTCAGGCTCCCCCGCGGAGCACGCGGGCATCACGTCCGGATCGGTCATCACCGCGATCGACGGCAGGACGATCGATTCGACCCAGTCGCTAGGCGACGCGCTCCACCAGCACAAGCCCGGCGACCAGGTGAAGGTGACCTGGTACGCGAACGGCGCATCGCACTCGGCGACGGTCACGCTCATCTCGGGTCCGGCCGTGTGACCAGACGGTAGGGTTTGGGGCCGTGGCAGCGGTGTTGCTCCGGCCCCGAACCTGGATCGTCCCCTACATCGCGCTCTGGTTCGCGATCGGGCTGCTCCCGATCGGGCCGACCGACATGGACATCTTCTTCTGGCCCTCCGCGAAGGTCGCGGTGACAGGCCACCCTCTCCTGGTCTACTCGCCTCGCGGGCAGGCCGACTACCCGAACGCCAACGGACCGGTCTCGCTCGTCCCGCTCAGCGCGCTGGGAGTGGTTCTGAACGCTTTCCATGCCTTCGACTCACAGCCGTGGCGTCGCGCGCTGGCGCTTGCGCTCTTCAGCGTCTTCCTGCTGCTGATGGGCCGCGAGGCCATTCGTGCGGTGGAGCGAATCCGGGGTGAGGAGATCACGAGCTATGCGCGCCTCCTCGCCTACGGGGCCATCTGCCTTGCACCGCCTCTCTGGCAGTCGCTCGCCGGATACGGCCACATCGAGCAGCCGGTCGAGCTCTGGCTCCTGCTCGTGGCCGTGCGGTGGCTCGACGAACGGCGCGAGATCAACGCGGGCGTCGCCTTCGCCCTCGCGGTGCTGAGCCGGAGCTCCGCCATCCTCCTGGCCCTGCCGCTGGCCATCTACAGCGGGCGCCGCGGCCTGGCCGGGATGGTCCGGCTCGGCGCCGCGACCGCGGTGGCCGGGGTGGCGGGCCTGGCGCCTTTCCTGCTTGCGGACCCCGCGGACGTCATCCACTCGCTGTTCACCTATCGGCGGGACCTGATGGTCGGCGCGGGCTCGGTCTGGAGCCTCACGCACGGGACCTCGCTGCAGCCGTTGGCCCAGCACTGGGACATGGTCCCGATCATCGCGGGCGTCATCGCGGCAAACGCCTGGCTGGCGACACGCCCCGGCGGCCTGACCCAGGCTCGGCTCTTCGCGGCGATGGCCCTCACGTCGGCCAGCTTCGCCCTGCTCGCCAAGACCGTGTGGCCCTACTACTTCGCGGAGGTCTGCCTCTTCGGCACGATCTGGGCCTTCGGACGCTGGCAGGTGAGCGAGGGCCCGGTGCGCCTTGCCCTGCTGCCCATCGCGATCTCCACCTTCGGGCTGATCGCCGAGCTGGGCACCGAAGACGGGCTGACGTCAATCCAGATCGCCCAGGAGGGCGGCGCGATGTTCGTCATGGGCACGCTGACGGCCCTTTGGGTGGGGTGGCTTGCGGCGGAGCCCCGTCCGCGCGAAGCTGGAATGGTCGCCGTGCCGGCCCCGTTGCAGAGGTGATGGACGTGAAGCACAAGACCACGGAGAAGACCGTTCAACCGAGCGGCTCCTACGCCGGCAATCCGGGCATCGAGGCCGGACTTGCGCCGGTCGAGCGCGCACCGCGGCCCGTCGATGCGGGGGTCGACATCGGCCACGTTCACATGCGCGCGGGCGACCTGAAGAAGATCAAGGACTTCTACGTCGGCATCCTCGGATTCGATGTGATGGTCGAGGCACCGGCGATGCTCTTCGTCGCGGCCGGCGGATATCACCACACCCTCGGGTTCAACACCTGGGAGTCCGCGGGCGGACAGCCGCCCGCTCCCGGCACGACCGGGCTCTACCACATCGCCATCCGTTACCCGACGCGCGCCTCGCTCGGCGATGCGCTGCGGCGACTGCGCGATGCGGGCTACCCGATCGACGGCTTCAACGACCACGGCACGCACGAGGCGATCTACCTGCGCGACCCCGAGGAGAACGGCCTCGAGCTGTGCTGGGACCGCCCGCCCGAGGAGTGGGACCGCGACGCCCAGGGCCACTACGCGCTCGGCAATCGCCGCCTCGACCTCGCAGGGCTGCTGCACGCCGGAGAGGACTGAACCCCGGCGGAAATGCACATATCGCCCGGCTAGCCGCCCCGCATCCGGCGGAAATGCGCATATCCGCCACCTGTCGCGCTAGTGCGGCCTAGCTGATCTTCTCCAGGACCACCACCGGAATCTTCCGAGTGGTCTTGGTCCGGTACTCGTGGAACCCCGGGTTGATGGCCGCGTGCTGCTGGTAGAGGCGCTCGTAGTTCTCGCCATCCTCAATGTGGGCCCGCGCGGTGAACTTCTCACCGCCGGCCTCGACGGTCACCTCCGGGTGCTCGCGCAGGTTGTGGTACCAGTGCGGGTGGGTGGGTGCGCCGCCCTTGGAGGCGACGATCACGTACCGGTCGCCATCCCGCGTATAAACGACCGGGGTCACACGCTCTTCCTTCGAACGAGCCCCCTTCGTGGTCAAGATCAGCACGTCTCGGCCCACGAATGGCCCTGAGGTGGCCTTTCCATGGGCTCGGATGTCCTCGATCAGGTTCCGGTTGAAGTCCCCATATGTACTCATGTAAAGCTCAACACGCAAGAAGATCGGTCGATTCCTTAGTACCTGCCGCCCGGCTGGCGTTTACCCAGTTGGAGGTGAATTCATGGATACGACCACTCTCGTAATCGTGGGCGTAGTCGTTCTGGCGGTGATCTTGCTGATCCTCGTCATCGGCCGCTCACGGGGGCTGGCGAAGCCCAGGCTCAAGGCGCTGACGCCTGAGGCCCGCGACCGCTATGGAGCGCAGTGGGACAAGGTGGAGTCCCGATTCGTCGATGACCCGGAGGGCGCCGTCCGCGAGGCGGACTCGATCCTCATGGGCATGCTGCGCGAGCGCGAGCACCCGATGGACGAAGAAAGGCTTCCCGCGAGGATGCGGAAGGCGCGACGGCTCGCCACCGGCCAGGATGGCCGGGGCGGTACAGAGGGTCTGCGCCAGTCGATGCTCGAGTACCGCGCGGTCATGGAGGAGTACGGCCGCCCGTCAGGCGAAACCGTGCGCGAGCGCGAAGAGCGCGACCGCGAAGATAAGCGCGAGGTCGCCTCGTAGCTCACATCGATTGGTAACTGACAAGGATCGGCCGCGCGGGAGCGGCCGGTCCTCACCTGCGTTGCGGATCGGCTAGTGTTGCGCTCGATGCTTTGACGTAGCGGCAGGCTCAACCGGATCCTCCTGACCTGGCTCGCCATCGAGCTGGTCGATGAGCTCGTGTTCGGCCTGCAGGATTCCGCGCTACCGCTCATCCGCCACGACCTCGGCCTCAGCTACGCCGCCATCGGACTGCTGCTGTCCGCCCCGGCGTTCGTCGCGAACCTCATCGAGGTCCCGATCGGCCTGCTCGCCGACGGTCCCCGCCGCTCGCGCCTCGTGATCGGCGGCGGCGTGGTGTTCACGATCGCCCTGCTCACGGTCGCGGTCGCGCCGGGCTTTGTGTGGCTGGTGGTGGCGTTCTCAGCCCTGTATCCGGCGTCGGGCGCGTTTGTGTTCCTCTCGCAGGCCGACCTGATGGACGCGGCCCCGAGCCGCCGCGAGCAGAACATGGCCCGCTGGACCCTGGCCGGATCGATCGGCGCGCTGATCGGTCCGGCGCTGCTTGCGGCGGCGGTCTTCGCGGGCGCGAGCTGGCGCGGAGCGTTCGCCGCATGCGCCGCGGTCGCGGCGGTGGCCCTGGTCTCTCGCGCCGTGATGCCGGCGCCTGCGCATACGCAGGAGGATGAGGTTGCGGGATTCCGCACTGC
>Ga0075436_100003303_pt1 | contig 11042 bp, 9 predicted proteins | sample RhiMethybrSRZTD5_FD_75303 | JGI IMG/M metagenome (GOLD analysis project Ga0075436, IMG submission 75303) | Populus rhizosphere microbial communities from Tennessee, USA - Rhizosphere MetaG P. TD hybrid SRZTD5 | ecosystem: Host-associated > Plants > Roots > Rhizosphere > Soil | place: USA... | reverse complement strand
GCACGACCATCGCCGAGATCGCGCAGGCGTTCTCCATCTCGCAGAGCCACCTCATGAAGGTCGTGCATCAGCTCGGCCGCATGGGCGTGCTCGCGAACGTCCGCGGCAGGAACGGCGGCATCCGCCTCGCGGCCGATCCGTCCGCCATCAACGTCGGCAGCGTCGTGCGCGTGACCGAGGGAACCGGCCGCCCGGCCGAATGCTTCGAGAGCGACGGCCGTCCCTGCCGGATCGCGGGCGTTTGCCGCCTCGAGCGCGCGCTGCAGAAGGCGCTCGACGCTTTCTACTGGACGCTCGACCAGGTCACGCTCGCCGATCTCGTGAGCAACAAGGAGGTCCTTGTCGCGGGGCTGCATCGCCGCCCCAAGCCTCAGGCGGCTGTGGCCGCTTGCCAGTGACGACGCAGTAGCGCCCGATGGCGCTCTGGCAGCTCGGCCTTCGGCCGTTCTATCTCCTCGCAGCCATTTTCGCGGCGCTGGCGGCGCCCTTGTGGGCGCTCGAGTACACGGGATGGCTGCGTCCGCTCTTCCACGGGCCGGCGTGGCACGCGCACGAGATGCTCTTCGGCTTCGCCTTCTCGGTGGTCGCCGGTTTCCTGATCACAGCGGTGCGCAACTGGACGCAGCGCCCGACGCCGACGGGCGCGCCGCTCGCGGCGCTCGCGCTGCTGTGGCTCGCCGGTCGCGTCGCCGTGTTCGCCGCGCACGGCATCGCCGCCGCGCTCGTCGACGCCGCGTTTCCGCTCGCCGTGGCGGTCGCCATCGCGATCCCGCTCGCGCGAAGCGGCAACCGCCGCAACTATTTTTTCGTCGCGCTGCTGGGGCTCGCTGCCGCCGCGGCGCTCATGTTCCACCTCGCCGCCCTCGGCCTCGTCGAATGGCCGCAGAGGGCGAGCCTCCAGGTCGCCCTCGACGTGATGCTCTTCCTGGTGGCGGTGATCGGCGGGCGCGTCATCCCGATGTTCACCAACAACGCGATTCCCGGCGCCGCCGCCGCGCGCATGGCGTGGGTCGAGAAGCTCGCGCTCGGCTCGGTGCTCGCGATGCTCGCGGCCGATCTTCTCGAAGCTCCGGCGACCGCCGTCGCGATCGTGGCGGGTGTCGGCGCGATCGCGCATGCCGCGCGGCTCGCGCTGTGGCGACCGCAACGCACGCTGCGCACTCCCATGGTGTGGGTGCTGCACGCGGCCTACGCGTGGATCCCGGTCCATTTCGCGCTGCGTGCCCTGGCGCAATTCGACCTCGTGCCGGCGTCGCTCGCCACCCACGCGCTCACCATCGGCGTCATCGGCGGCATGACCATCGGCATGATGACGCGCACGGCGCGCGGCCACACGGGGCGGTCGATCGTCGCGGACCGCGGCGAGACGGTGTGCTTCGCGCTGGTGCAGGCCGCGGCAATCGTGCGGGTCCTCGGGGGCCTCCTCGTGCCCTCGCTCTACGCGGCCGGCGTGGTGCTCTCGTCGCTGCTGTGGTCGGCGGCCTTCGGCATCTACGCCGTGAGCTATTGGCCGGTGCTCACAAAAAATGGTGCCACGTACCAATTTCGCTAGAGCGTAGCCAAGCCGAAAATGGTACGTGGCACCATTTTTTGTTCCGGCTAGCCCTGCACCAGGCCGTTGGTGATGGCGTAGCGGATCAGGTCGCCGGTGGTCGTCATGTTCATCTTCTGCAGCACGTTCGCCTTGTGCGTCGAGACCGTCTTCACGGAGAGGTTCAGCTGCTCGGCGATGTCGGAGATGGACTTGCCCTCGGCGATGAGCATGAAGACCTGGTATTCGCGATCCGAGAGCGCGGCGTGCAGCGGCCCGGTCGCGCCGGGCATGGCGCCGAGCGCGAGCTGCTGCGCGACTTCGGCGCTGATGAAGGCGCCGCCCGCGGCGATCTTGCGGATGGCGTCGACGAGCTGGCGCGCGGCGCTTTCCTTGGTGAGGTAGCCGGAGGCGCCGGCGCGGATCGCGCGCACGGCGTATTGCTGCTCCTCGTGCATGCTGAGCACGAGGATCTTCACCTTCGGCTTCTCGGCGTGCACCTGCTTGATGAGCTCGATGCCGCTCTTGCCCGGCATCGACATGTCGAGCAGCAGCAGGTCGAAGTCGAGGGCGCGCACGCGCTCCATGGCCTCGTGGCCGTCGCTCGCTTCCCCCACGACCTCGAGGTCGTCGGCCGCGGCGAGGATCTGCTTCAGGCCCTCGCGCACGATGGTGTGGTCGTCGGCGACGACCACGCGGATCATGGCGCGCTCCCGGCCGCGGGCGCGAGCGGCAGGCGCATGTCGACCGTGGTGCCGCTTCCGCGGACGCTCTCGATGGCGACGTCGCCGCCCAGCAGCGTCGCGCGCTCGCGCAGCCCCAGCAGGCCGAAGGAATTCGGCCGCCGCGGCTCCGCGGGCGAGAAACCGCGGCCGTTGTCGCGCACCCGCAGCCGCACCTCGCCGCCGGCGCGCTCGATGACGATGTCGACTTTCGTCGCCCGCGCGTGGCGCGAAACGTTCGTGAGCGATTCCTGCAGCACCCGGAACACGGCGGTCGCGTGCGGATCGTGCAGCTCGAGATCGCCCTCGAGCGCGAGCGACGTTTCGATGCCGGTGCGCGCGCCGAAGTTCTGCACCAGCCATTCGGCGGCGGCGGTGAGGCCGAGGTCGTCGAGCATCAAGGGGCGCAGATCCGCGGAGATGCGGCGCGTCGCCGCGACGGTGCCGTCGATCACGCCCTGCATCGCCGCGAGCTTCTCGGAGACCTCGGGAGCGGATGCCGCGGTCTTGTCGCGCAGCCAGCCCACGTCGAACTTGAGCGCGGTGAGCGCCTGGCCGAGCTCGTCGTGGAGCTCGCGCGCGATGCGGCTCTTCTCCTGCTCGCGCACGGTGCTGGCGGCGAGCGCGAGGCTGCGGATCTCCTCGCGCGATTGCCGCAGCGCCTGCTCCGCACGCACGCGCTCGGTCACGTCGCGCAGGATCACCGTGAAGAAGCGCCGGCCGCCCTCGCTCGTCTGCGAGATCGACGCGTCGATGGGGAATTCCTCGCCGTTGGCGCGCACGCCCGTGACGATGCGAAGCTCGCCCATGCGCCGCGACGACACCTGCGTCTCGCCGAAGCGGCGCACGTGTCCGGCGTGCGCTGCCCGGAAGCGCTCGGGGATGAAGCGCGTGAGCGGCGCGCCCACCGCCTCGGCGCGGGTGGCGCCGAAGACGCGCTCGGCCGCGTCGTTGAACAGGACGATGTGCTGGCTCTCGTCGACCGTGATGATCGCGTCCATGGCCGAATCGAGGATGCCGCGCAGCCGCGCCTCGCTGCGTGCGAGCATCTCGTCGGCGCGCACGCGCTCGGTCACGTCGCGCAGGATCACGGTGAAGATCCTGGCGCCCCCCTCGGCATGCACCGAGATCGAGGCCTCGATGGGAAACTCCTCGCCGTTCGCGCGCAGCCCGTGGAGCACGGTTTGCGCGCCCATGCTGCGCGAGGTCGTGGCGGTGTGGCCGAAGCGCTCGATGTGCTTGCGATGCGCGCCGCGGTAGCGCTCGGGAAGGAGCATGTCGAGGGGCTGGCCGATGACGGAGGCTTGCGTGCGGCCGAAGACTCTTTCCGCGGCGGGATTGAAGAGCACGATCCGCTGCTTTTCATCGGCGGAGACGATCGCGTCCATGGCGGACTCGACGATGCCCGCGACGCGCGCCTTGATGCTCGCCACCGCGCCCGCCTCGGCGGCGCGGGGCGCGAGGATCGACAGCAGCTTTGTGTAAAGCGATGCCGTCACGGCTTTGATCCGAATCAAACCGCCCGGCGGCGAAGCCGGCATAGTCGGTACATGGAAATCCACTCCGGAGCGGCGCTCGCCGAAAGCGCCATCGCGGTCCACCCGCTCGTCGTCGACGCCGGTCTCCTCCAGCGCTACGGCGGCAACGGGCCGCGCTATACCTCTTATCCCACCGCGGACCGCTTCGTCGAGGCCTTCGACGAATCCGCCTATCGCCATTGGCTCGGCCAGCGCAGCATCGGCGGATTCACGAGGCCGCTCGGATTATACGTCCACATTCCATTCTGCGACACGCTGTGCTTCTACTGCGCGTGCAACAAGATCGCCACCAAGGACCATTCGAAGGCGGCGCGCTACGTGACCTCGCTCGAGCGCGAGATGGAGCTCGTGTCGCAGGCGCTCGCCGGCCCGCGCAAGATCTCCAAGATGCACTGGGGCGGCGGCACGCCGACCTTCCTCGGCGACGAGCAATCCGCGCGCCTCATCGGCGCCATCCGTTCGCGCTTCGACCTGGAGCCCAACGGCGAGTACGCGATCGAGGTGGACCCGCGCAAGGTCGATGCCGACCGCATCGCCTTCCTCGGCAAGCTCGGCTTCAACCGCGTGAGCCTCGGCGTGCAGGACTTCGACCGCGAGGTGCAGCGGGCGGTGAACCGCATCCAGAGCGTGGAGGAGACGCGCGAAGTGATCGACGCCGCGCGCGCCAATGGCTTCCGCTCGGTCAACATCGACCTCATCTTCGGGTTGCCGAAGCAGACGGTCGCGGGCTTCCTCGCCTCGCTCGAGCGCGTGCTCGAATGCGATCCCGACCGCATCGCGCTCTACGCCTACGCACACCTGCCATCGATGTTCTCGCCGCAACGGCGCATCCTCGAAGCGGACCTGCCGCGTCCCGAGGTGAAGCTGGAGCTCATGACGCGCGCCATCGAGCGCCTCGGCGAGGCGGGCTACACCTACATCGGCATGGACCATTTCGCCAAGCCCACGGACGAGCTCGCGGTCGCGCAGCGCCACGGGCGCCTCATCCGCGACTTCCAGGGCTACGCCGCCGGCGGCGATTGCGACCTGATCGGCCTGGGCGTCTCCTCCATCGGCAAGATCGGACCGGCGTACGTTCAGAGCGTGAAGGACATCGCGACCTACGAGGCGGCCCTCAACCAGGGAAGGCTTCCGGTGCTGCGCGGCATCCAGCTCAACGCCGACGACATCGCGCGCCGCGCCGTCATCCAGGCGCTCGCGTGCCACTTCTGCCTCGCGAAGGAATCCATCGAGCTCGCGCACCTCATCGATTTCGACGAGTATTTCGCGCGCGAGATGGAGGAGTTGCGCGGCCTCGAGGCCGACGGGCTCGTCGAGCTCGAGGACGACTGGATCCACGTGACGCCGCGCGGGCGGCTCCTCGTGCGCGCGGTGTGCGCGGTCTTCGACCGCTACCTTCGCCAGTCCCGGGAGCGCGTGCGCTATTCGCGCGTGATGTGACGGATCCGCACCTCCACGACATGCTCGTCGCGGACTGGCGCCGCATCACCTGATCAGGCGCCGCCCGGGTTTGCGGGGCCGAGGCGCTGCTTCATGAGCTCGTCCCAGTCGACGCGCCAGCCGTGGTACTCGAGCGCCTGGCGCACCCACGCGACGTGGTCGAGCTCCTCGGCGGCCATGATCGCCGCGAGCTCTTTCACCGGCGTGGAGGCCGAGGTGCGCGCGATCCAGACGAAGAAATCGCGCGCGCGGCACTCGGCCTCGAGCGCGATCTGCAGGAGCTGCTGCGGCTGCGCGATCGAATAGAAGGCGTCGCGCGCGGGAGTCTCCGGCGAGCTGCCTTCCAGCCACAGGTACTTGCCCTCGGGAATGGCGGGCAACGCCAGCGACTTGCACGCGATCTTCAGGTTCTCGTAATGGTCGCGCTCGGCGCCTGCGAGGTTGCGGCACAAGCCCGCGAGTACTTCCTCGCCGCGGCGGTCGAAGTACTCGGTGAACTCGGCGTAGCGCTCGGCGGCCTCGCGCTCGATGGCGAGCGCATGCGCGTAGAACTCCTCGACGGAGTCGAGGGTGCGGGCCTTGGACGCGGCTTTGGGCATCTTCCGAAGATCATCGCGCCATCCGGTGCGCGCTGTTTGATCAGCGTCAAAAAGGCGCTTTTCGCAGCGGTGCATTCTCTCCCGATGACCACGATCGTGATGCCCGCGCAACCGCCCGGAGCGACCATCACGGCGCGCATCGACGCCGTGACGCGCATCCCCGCCACGCACCTCGCCGCCACGCCGCCGCCGCCGCGCTCGGTCAAGATCGAGCTCACCTCGCAATGCAACTACCGCTGCGGCTTCTGCGCGCATCGCCTGCGCATGAAGAAACGCGGCGAGATGCGCTGGCCGCTCTACACGCGGCTCGTCGGCGAGATGGTGGACGCCGGGGTCGAGGAGCTCGGGCTCTTCTTCATCGGCGAATCGTTCATCTGCGAGTGGCTGCCCGATGCCATCGAGTACGCCAAGGCGCGCGGCATCCGCTACGCCTTCCTCACCACCAACGGATCCCTCGCCACGCCCGAGCGCGTGAAGGCGTGCATGGACGCCGGGCTCGATTCGCTCAAGTTCTCCATGAACAACGCCGACGAGGAGCAGTTCAAGGAGATCGCGCAAGTGCGCAGCAAGCTCTTCCGCGATTCCGTCCGCAACCTGAAGGAAGCGCGCCGCATCCGCGACCTGGGCGCCTATCCGTGCGGTCTCTACGCCTCGAGCATCAAGTACGACGGCGAGCAACAGGAACGCATGCAGGCGCTCGTCGACGAGATCCTGCCGTACCTGGACGAACACTACTGGCTGCCGCTTTACTCGATGGGCAGCCTCGCGAAGCAACGGGAGGAGGAGCTGGGCTACAAGCCCATTGCCGGCAACCAGGGGCGGCTCGACGCGATGCGCGAGCCGCTCCCTTGCTGGTCCCTCTTCACGGAAGGCCACGTCACCTACGACGGCAAGCTCTCGGCGTGCTGCTTCGACGCCGGCGACCGCTGGGTGATGGCCGACTTGAGCGAGGTATCGTTCCTCGACGGCTGGCGCAGCCACGCTTTCCGCGAGCTGCGCGCCGCGCATCTGAAGCGCGACGTGAGCGGCACGATCTGCGACAGCTGCGTCGCCTACCGCTGACCGCTTGATCGTCATCCCGGGCGCGGCAATCGCCGCAACGGCCCGGGATCCAATCTAGATTTCCACGCGCGTCCCCAGCTCCACCACCCGATTGGTCGGAATCGCGAAGTAATCCGTCACGCTGCCGGCGTTGCGGGCCATCGCGGCGAAGAGACGATCGCGCCACATCGCCATGCCGCCGGGACCTTCGACGGCGACGACTTTCTCGCGCGAGAGGAAGTAGGACACTTCCATCGGATCGAGCTGCAGCCCGAGCGGCCCGCAGAGCTCGAGGGCGAGCGGCACGTCGGGCGCGTCCATGAAGCCGTAGCGCACGATCACGCGCCAGCACTGGTGCGCGAGCGGCATGCACGCGACGCGCTCCTCGACCGCGACCCATGGCACGTCGCGGAATTCCACCGTGAGGAAGACGTTGCGGTCGTGCACCACCTTGTAGTGCTTCAGGCTGTGGAGCAGCGCGTGCGGCGTCGCGTCGGGGGCCGAGGTGAGGAAGATCGCGGTGCCGGGCACGCGCACGAGCGACGATGAGAACAGGGAGCCCAGGAACGCCTGCAAAGGCAAGCCGGCGGCCTCGATGCGCTCGCGCAGCATCGTGCGCCCGCGCCGCCACGTCATCATCACCGTGAACACGATCGCGCCCAGCGCGAGCGGGAACCAGCCGCCTTCGAGCACCTTGTGCATCGCCGCGGCGAAGAAGGTCGCGTCGATGGCCATGAAGAAACCGGTCGCGAGCACGCACGCCCAGAGGGGATAGCCCCAGCCGAAGCGGATGACGAAGAAGGTGAGGAACGTCGTCACGAGCATCGTGCCCATCACCGCGACACCGTACGCGTTCGCGAGCCGGCTCGACGATCCGAAGCCGATGACGGCCGCGGCGACGACGGCGAGCAGGATCCAGTTCACCGCCGGCACGTAGATCTGGCCGATCGCGCGGGCGGAGGTGTGGTGCACCGTCATGCGCGGGAGGTAGCCGAGCTGGATCGCCTGCTGCGTGAGGGAGTAGGCGCCCGAGATCGTCGCCTGCGAGGCGATGACGGTCGCCGCGGTCGCGAGCGCGACCATCGGATACAGCGACCAGTCCGGAAACGCGAGATAGAAAGGATTCTCGAGCGCCTTCGGGTTGGCGATGAGGAGCGCGCCCTGGCCGAAATAATTCAGCACCAAAGCCGGCGCGACGAGCCCGAACCACGCGATGCGGATCGCCTTCTTGCCGAAGTGGCCCATGTCGGCATAGAGCGCCTCGGCGCCTGTCACGGCGAGGAGCACCGAGCCGAGGACCACGAACGACGCGAACCCGTGGCTCGTCACGAAGTAGAAGGCATGCGACGGATCGAGCGCCTGCAGGATCGCGGGCACCTTCCAGATGTTCCACGCGCCGCCGATCGCGATCGCGACGAACCACAGCGCGCACACCGGCCCGAAAAGCATGCCGACGACACCCGTGCCGTGCTTCTGGATGAGGAAAAGCGCCACCAGCGTCGCGGCGGCGAGCGGCACGACGTACGGCTTGAACGCCGCGGTGCCGACCTCGAGCCCTTCGATCGCGGAGAGCACCGAGATCGCGGGCGTGAGCACCGCGTCGCCATAGAAGAGCGAGGCGCCGAAGACGCCGAGCGCGAGGAGCAGCGCCGCGAGCTTCGGGCGCTGCCCGATCGACTTGATGGCGAGCGCAAGCAACGCCATGATCCCGCCCTCGCCGCGGTTGTCGGCGCGCAGCACCAGCACCACGTACTTGAGCGACACGATGATCATCAACGCCCAGAAGATCGCCGAGACGCCGCCAAGGATGTTTTCCGTATTGAGCGGGATGCCGTGCTCGGGGTTGAACGTCTCCTTCACGGCATAGAGCGGGCTCGTGCCGATGTCGCCATAGACGATGCCGAGCGCGAGGAGCGCGAGCGCCGCCGTGGAATGACGTTGCGGATGCATGGCCGCGCAGTCTAGTCGCCCGCGGACGCGGCATCTCGCGATTCCGGGTTCTTTTTATGGAATCTTTATTTCCGCGTTGCGCTAGAGTGCCCGCATGGGCTACTTCTGGGCGCTCATGATGGTCGCGGCGTGCACGGCGGCGGGCCTCGCCATGGCGCCGCGCTTCGACCTCGTGAACATCGCCATGGTGTACCTCCTCGCGGTCGTGTTCGTCGCCGCGCGCTACAGCCGCGGCGCCGCCGTCGCGACCTCGATCCTCGCCGTCGCCGCGTTCGACTTCTTCTTCGTGCCGCCGCAGGGCACGTTCACGGTCGAGGACATCCAATACCTCCTCACATTCGCGATCATGCTCGCGGTCGGGCTCGTCATTTCCGGCCTTGCCGCGCACGTCCGGCGCCAGGCCGAGGCGCAGGCCGCGCTCAACGTCGAGGCCGAGACCGAGCGCATCCGGAGCGCGCTGCTCGCCTCGATCTCGCACGACCTGCGCACGCCGCTCGCGGTCATGTCGGGGGCTTCTTCGAGCCTCGCCGAGCGCGGCGAGAGGCTGAGCGGCGAGGAGCGCGAGGCGCTCGCGAAGAGCATCTTCGCCCAGTCGCGCGAGCTCTCGGAGCGCGTCGCGAAGGTGCTGCAGATGACGCGGCTCGAGGCGGGCAGCATGACGCTCGCGCGCGACTGGGCCTCGGTCGCGGAGATCGCGGGCTCGGCGCTGCGGCGCCAGCGCGAACGGCTCGCCGCTCACCGCGTGATGGTCGAGGTGCCGGACGACCTGCCGCTCGTGAAGGTGGACGCGACGCTCGTCGAGCAGGTGCTCGAGAATCTCCTCGAGAACGCGGCGAAGCACACGCCGGCGGGAACCGTCGTGCGCGTGCGCGCGATGCGCGAGGCGCGCGAGCTCGTCGTGTCCGTGGAAGATCTCGGCGGCGGGCTTCCGGAAGGCGACGTCGACCGCGTGTTCGCGAAGTTCTCGCACGGCGCGATCGGCGGGCCCGCCGGCGGCATCGGCCTGGGGCTCGCGATCGCGCGCGCGATCGTGCGGCTGCACGGCGGACGCACCTGGGCCGAGCGCCTCGCCATGGGCGGCACGGCGTTCCGCTTCACTTTGCCCGTCGAGGAGATGCCGGCGATACCAGCGGAGACCGCGGCGGCGGCGCCATGACCGATCCGCGTCCCATGGTGCTCGTCATCGAGGACGAGCCCGAGATCCGCCAGTTCCTGCGCACCTCGCTCGCCGCGGAAGGCTATCGCGTGGCGGAATCGGCGAGCGGACGGCGCGGGGCGATCGACGCCGGCAGCCACAAGCCCGACCTCGCGATCGTCGACCTCGGGCTTCCCGACATGGACGGCGTCGATCTCATCCGCCGCATCCGCGCATGGTCGCCGATGCCGATCGTGGTGCTCTCCGCGCGCGTGCACGAGAAGTCGAAGATCGAGGCGCTCGACGCGGGCGCCGACGACTACGTGACGAAGCCCTTCGCGATGGGCGAGCTCCTCGCGCGCCTGCGCGGGGCCATGCGGCGCGCGGTGCGGCCGGCGGCGGCGGCCGTTCTCGTGCTCCACGACGCGACCATCGATCTCGAACGCCGGCGCGCCACGCGCGCGGGCAGGGACGTGCACCTCACGCCGATCGAATTCCGTCTCGTCGCCGCGCTCGCCAAGCACGCGGGGCTCCCCGTGACGCACCGGCAACTTCTGACCGAGGTTTGGGGTCCCACGCACGCCAACGACACCCATTACCTGCGCATCTATATGAAGCAGCTGCGCGACAAGCTCGAGGCCGACCCGCTCGCGCCGCGGCATTTCCTCACGGAGACCGGGCTCGGCTACCGCCTGGTGGTCGAAGACTGATGCCGAAGCCGCGAAAGGGACAGGCTCCGCCGCAGCTCTCGCGCGTCGAATTCCGCCGCCGCTTCGAGCGCAACTTCTTCGATCCCGCGTTCGAGAAAGCGAAGGACGCGATCGCCGAGCTCGAGGCGATCGCATGGGAGGGTTACGCCGAGGACCGCAAGTGGCCGCGCACGAAGAAGGCGGGGAAGGGCTTCGCCGATCCCGGATTCGATCTCTCGGTCGAGTGGCTCGAGACGCACGACCGGCTGAAGGCCGCGGAAAGGAAGCAGAAGAACCCGAAGACGAAATCGCGCGTGCTCGTGATCTGCGGCTCCTCGAGGAGCGACGGCACGTGCCCGGGCGAGATGTCGAAGACCTACCGCCTGGCGAAGATCGC
>Ga0075436_100003302_pt1 | contig 11048 bp, 8 predicted proteins | sample RhiMethybrSRZTD5_FD_75303 | JGI IMG/M metagenome (GOLD analysis project Ga0075436, IMG submission 75303) | Populus rhizosphere microbial communities from Tennessee, USA - Rhizosphere MetaG P. TD hybrid SRZTD5 | ecosystem: Host-associated > Plants > Roots > Rhizosphere > Soil | place: USA... | reverse complement strand
GAGTAAGTGAGCCATATCCACGAGAATAATACGAATCTGCTATTGACCATTCGCCGTCAGCGCTTGATAGCCTATAGGTATGCGAATCGTTGATGAGATCTACACTGGTACTATTCCGGGCAAGAGAGACCTTGAGAGATGGCGATACATGGAATACTACCTTTTTGATACCTTCGGCTTCACAGTGATCGCGCGCGTGAATGCCACTTTGCGTAATGCTTACCTCACGCCTGTGGGGGGAGCCGAATCCGGAATGTTCTCCTACAAAATGAGTTAACTGACAGGCAATCACTCTAGGATTGGATTTGTCTCGAAGGAAAAATAACCCTTCTCGTCCCTCGTTCCAGTCGTTTTGCTCCCTCCCATCAATCACCAGAGTGTTATGCATTGCCGTGGATCTGAACCGATTTCTCATTTCGGGCGAGGGAGTGTATACATAGGTTCCGGGGTCTGTGATGAGCGATGTCTCGTCGAGCGCCAATTCAAAGGACAAATTGTCGTTATGCGCGTGGTTTCCGATTTTGTTGATGTCGCCGCGCCCACACCGTATAGCTAAATACACTCGCGGAGATTTGTAGATAAATAATCCGAACCTCGGATACGCTGCTAGGTGCAATCCTTCCCGTAGATCGTCTGGCGTTGAGGCGAACTCGCCTGACGCTTCTCCCTTTGTCGTGGATTGGGGCTGCCCTGGACTCGTACCAGAGCCACACCGAGACACTTTTGCAAGACGCCGCACAACAAACGAATCCACGTGCTCACACGTGGCACCGCTTTGAGCAGTTGGAGCATCTAATAAGGCGCCGATGGCAGAGGCGAGATGGCTATGATCCAACTGATCTTCTAAAAGCTGAGGGTCATTCGGTACGTACGAAGGATGAAGCTTCAAGAAACGGCCATTGTCGCAGTCACCGATCTGCACAATATGTCCGTCGGGTCCTGTCATATTTCTTGTGAACTGTGCCATGAGACCAACCCGCTCAACGTACCAGTCTGGGAATGGAGAAGATTCGTGCTCTCCCAAGCCGGTATAAAGCGGTATCGGCGCAGGGTGTAACAGAGGTTGTACGCGATGCATCGTATGGTCGTACGCTATGAGCGCACTGCGTTTCTCCGACTGTAGACCTAAGACTAACGCGGTCGCATACACCACCATTTCTGCACATAATCTATGATAACTGGTCGACGCCTCAAAATTCGCGCCATCCGGCGTAAATTGATGTCCGACCTCTTTCACGAGTTCTTGAACGGAAAATGCCAACCAGAGGTCGGTTTCGGCAGCACGAGGCAGGTACGCAGCGACAAATAGCAAGCCAACGATATCTGCGAGATAGTGATTGCCGACGGCTTCCTTATTCCATTCCAGATTGGCAATGATATGCGATCCATGCTGGTACACACTTCGCATAAGCTCGCGCTCGAATTCCGCGTCGAACCGTGCATCAAAGGCATGGAAGAGATCATAGCTGACCAACCAGTTGGCCACACGAATAGCGACGTCCATGGTGCAAGCCCAGTTCACTCCAAATCGCGGTGGATTGCTCGCGATAAAGTCTAGAATCTGATTGCGAAATTCGTTGGCATAGACCGCAGGTGCATCAAGAGCTTGTGTGGACTTTGATGCGACGGCAAAGCCGTAGGCCAGCATAGGCAGGTGCTGCATGCGCGCGAGTTCCCACGGCACTTTGATGTCGACCCCCGCCTTATGTCCGGTATGCACAAACGGGATCTGCTTGTACCAGTCCGCTTCCGACCAACGGAATCCGGATTTGAAATCCAGTTGCCAGTCAATTGGCTCGTACCCTGGCTGAATCAAACTCCAAATACGACGTGATTCCTTCAGGTTCGCCGGATTGATATAGGCACTAAGCCAGTTTCCTTGGGCATCGGGGTCCACCGCTGAACCTGCATGGTATCGATGGCCTTCCATTCCTTTGCATTCGATGCCGTGTCGGACGACCATCCAACCGGAACCCAATAAATCAAAACGATGACGGCAATAGTTCTCGAGAAGCGAAGCAAGATAAGAGGTTGGGAAGGACCAGGGAGCGCCAGAGAGTCCGTCGAGGTAGCGAAGCAGCCGTCGGGAAGGGAAAGGCTCTTCTTTTAAATATGTGGGGTCTCGCAAATCCCCTTGTCTGCGTGCACGGTCACTGCAATGGCGCCTGACGCGGCCGATGACCTTCTGCACGATCACATGAGGCGGCAGCGACAAGATTCGATGTGCTTGATTAATTAACCGCCTCACCGGCATAGCTCCGCCAACTTGTCGATGATCCGTCCGGTGTGCGCCACCCAGGTGAAACGGGATACCACATCCTTTCTGGCATTTGCGCCGAGACGTTCTCTCCGCGCTTTGTCCTCAATGAGAACGATCAGTCCTTCGCACAGTGACTTGACGTCTGCGGGCTTCACCAATAGAGCTGTCATATCGTGGCGCAGTACTTCTCCGATCTGATCGAGATCCGATGCAACGATGCCCTTCCCCATTGCCATATACTCGAACAGCTTCGTCGGGGATCCAAAAAAGGGGGTCCCGTCTGGATTCGGAACATGCGGCGAAACCAGGATATCGCAGGCGGCCAGATGCTCTGGTCCTTGCTCTTGCGCAATCAGTCCCGTAAAAATCGTAGCGGCTTCAGCGCCTGATTTAACCAATCGCCGCTTGACTTCTGGCATCATGACGCCGTCTCCGATCATGAACAGGCGCACCGTATCCCGATGCTGCGGATAAGCGTGCAACAGTTGACCAAAGGCTTCCGCAAGGACTTCCGCCCCATGCCAACGTCCAAACGTCCCGATAAACCCGAGGACAATCTTGTCTTCAAGACTGTATCGCCGTCTCACAGCGGTTCCATCCACAGCCGGCGTGTATCGATCGGGGTTTACCCCATTGGGATTGACGAGAATTTTCGCTGAATCAATACCTTGACCGATAAGCTCCTCTTTGATCGCCTTGCTGACAACGACGACAAGATCGGCGGCTGCCAGATTCAGCGACTCGATGCACACCGAGAGTGGCTCATACTTCAATACCTTCCCCCAATTTCGGGCTACCCAAATTTCAGAACCATTAAATTCAAGGACAAAAGGGACACGGTAGCGCTGTGCAAGCTTCAGCCCTGTATAGTTATTTAGGCTATACCGTTGATAGATGAAAGCAGGCCGTCGTGAGCCGAGGAGTTGTGCGACTCTTCCATCGAGGGACTGATTAAATTCGATGCTTGGCAAGTCTCTAAAATCCCTAAACCGTCCAAGCGGGCGTAACACGTGAGTTTCAACCGATTGGTCTACTGTGGGAACGTGATCAGTCGTGATAAACACGGGTGGGCCCGTGTAGCGGCTCAGGTGGTTGAGCACGCCGGCGATATGGCCGACCGATCCACCGGATTGCAAACCGTACGTGAGGTCTGTGCGCAGGTACAGCGGCGATGGTGTCAGCTTGAGTTTCTCCGTTCGCGGAGGCTGGATATTTCTCAATGACTCCACCTCGGCAGTAACTTCTCGAAGTAGCCGGGGTCTTGAAAATGTATCTAACAAAAATCCAAACAGAAGCTTGCCCAGTAGTCTTGCTCCTATACGTTCTTCCTGACCTGTTTCATCCTGGAACGTGCATTGGCCACGGCTGAGTAGACGCAATAGAATGGCGGTACCCAGTGGTTTGTTCATCAAGTCAACTCTATGCGTGTACAGCCTGGCCCGCTTATAGGCGAGCAGATGCTTTACTCCCTTTCCCGAAACGATTTGCTCACGCAACTTCTCTAAGGGGAAAAAGTTGCCTGAGAGGGAAGCAGGTACTTTCACTCCCAAATCACGCACCACGGTAATTTCAGATGTATCCATACCGATGAACTAAGTGTGAGAACGATGCACTGGACGGCACGCGACGTAAAAGCCGGCGGACAATCTCGGCAGCCACCGGCCAAGCAAACAGTTAATGTTCATCACGGGTCCAAGACCGGTAAAAAAGAGGTTGCTGAAAGGGCCGGCAAACAGGACTGAGCCGGTCGTGGAGACGATTTCAAAGCCGTGGCTGATCAACAGGCGCTGAATGGATCCGTAGGTAAAACGCTGAACGTGGGGCGAGTCGGCTAACGTCGAAGGTGGATAGGGTTCTCCTCGACTGCAGGAAAATAACGCAGACTTGATCCATCTGACGGCACTGGCCATACGCGTCCGTTCGAGAATCCATCCCATCCCGGTCTTAAACCAAAGAAAACTCTCCATCTCAAACCAGCCGTAGCCATTAGGCACTGTCGCTAACAGCACGCCGTCATGTGCCAGCTTGTTCTTGATCTCAAACAATATCTTTTCGAGTTCCTCGTTATTAAGGTGCTCTAGGACTTCCGAAGCAATCAATACATCGGGCGTGAATCTCACATCCTGCATATGCTGTCGTCGCACTATCGATGCAGAAAGCCCGTGTGCCTGCAACAATTCGCGCCCAAACTCAATGCTCTGCTTATCCATGTCCACACCGACCACTTGATAACCTTGCACTGCCAACGGAATGGTGATCATGGAACCGGTTCCGCACCCCAGCTCAAGTATGGCGTTTTCTTTTTTTAGGTGGCCGACGATCCACTCTAACCGTTTTGAATGCCCATAAACGTTCTCAGGGATCAGCGGGGTTCTAGGCAGGGCACTTGTAGAATTTTTAAAAGAAATCATGACTTGCGGGCACGTACAACGACATACCACCCGAGAACGCGTCCCAACCGGTCGAGCAATTCCTGCGGTACAGGGCGTATGAGACGGGCAATTGTCCTGGGGAAATCCTCATGAACTAGCTTCCGGCATTCGAGGAATTCAATAGAAAACTGCGCCTCTTGAAGAAGGCGTTGAACCTCTCGTCTCGAATAGACGTTCACAATGGGTTTGGCATCGCTCGTGGTGTATTCGATTCGAGACCGGCGCTCATGAAGGGTCAGTTTCCAAAATCCGCCCTTAAGAATGTGATTCCATAGACAAACGCTGAATCTATAGAACACCGAATTCTTATGATAAAGCGTCAACCAAAATTCGCCTCGGGGCTTCAGTATTTTATGGATTTCGGCAAAGCCTTTGCGGATGTCGGGGATGTGGTGTAGCACACCATTAGAAAATGCTAGATCGAAGGATTCATCGGGAAAATCTAAGTGTTCGGCATCACCGAGACGAATGTCGGCGTCGAAGCCAACCAGACGAAGGTGCTTCTTGGTTCGCTCAATATTTTCTGGTGTGATATCGATCCCGGTATAGCTCGCACCATTTCTGCAAAATTCGTAAGCGTCATAACCTGCACCGCAACCCACCTCTAAAACCTTTCTCCCTCGAGTCATGCCGAACGGGAAAACATCAAACAGCCATGGTAGTTCGTAATTTGAACGTTTCTGTATGACATTTTCAAAATATTGCTTCGTGCCTATGGCGGCGCCCTCACCGTACAAACACCCTGCCGGTGAAGCGCCCCAAACTTGTTTGGCCGCTTCTTTCCCTTCGGAAAGAGCCATAATTCTACCTTGTATTATTCTGGGACATCCAAATGACCGCCCAAATGACCGCCATGGACGTTTTCATTTGAACGAAGGGTACAGGCGACGGCAAGGCATTCTCTGGTATCTGGCCATGCCCAAAAGGCAAATGTCTGAAGGGGATGGCGAAAGAACTGGCGGATTACAGACCCCGCTTGTGAGTAATTGTAAAACTCTTCTTTGACGATCCGAAGATCCAGGTGGCCGACTAAGGTCCTCAATTCAGCGATCGTATATTCATGGTGGTGACCGATGAAGGGGATGCTAGAAGAGACGATATCTTGGATGGGAACGAGGGGGGTCTGCCCCCGCAACAAGGCCATACGTTTGGGCCAATACGCGATGTTCGGAACCTCCAGATAGATGGCTCCATTGCGTTTGAGCATCGCCACCACATTGTCTAAAAGCGGCTTTGGCGAATGGGGGTAATGTTCCAGCACTGCCATGACGGTCACAAGATCGAATGTGCCGACGGGAGATGTGATTGGCTCAAAAGGATCCATGTCGACAATGGTAACCCCTTTGGTTCGCACAAAATTAAACAGCTTGTGGAAAGAATCGCTGTAGAATTTCAACGATTCGGTCATCGTTACTTCACATCCCAATCGTTGAAACGTCAATGGTAAGACCCCCCAGAAGCCTCCCACATCGCAGATGGAACGTCCCTCAGTCAATTCGCAAAGCGACGAATAGGCGCGGTAGTAGCGGGGCGAGGACGCCTGCAGGTACCGGCAAAAATCGAACCGGTCAGGATGCCAACCGTAACAGTGCGCGGCCAACTCCACCTGCATCTCTCGTGTCCAGTACCCGAGCACCTGCTGGACCGAGTCCTGGTATGCACGATTAAACTTTTGATATGTACAAGGGTCCAAATTGCTGCCGATCCTGACCTATTGTTCTTAGGGTCCAACGGATGCCGGAAGCCGATGTCTCTGGATATACAACAGGACGATAGTCAACATGATGCCCGCCGACACCGTCATGCTTATTGAGGCGCCCTGAATGCCGAGCGAAGGAATCAACTTCAGGTTTAATGCTACATTCGCTATGGCAGCGATCCCTGATGAATACATGACTATGGGAGGCATCCCGATCGACGCCAAGTAGTTCATCAATAATGAACTCACCGACAACAGCACGATGCCGGGCAGGAGCCAGACGAAGGCGGCGGTTGCTGGTTGAAACGCCGAACCATAAAGTGTCTGAATAAGGCGCCCAGCCCCGAACGAGGTGATGACGGCGATCGCTGTCATGACGAGACCAATAACTCCCGCAATCCTTTTGGAAAACCTCCACCGCTGAGCATCATCACACATTCCAGAGAGAGTCGGAAACAGGATGGTACCCACCGTCACCGGCAGCATGTATAACGCGTCGGTTAGCGTGACAGCCACTGAGTAATATCCGGCCTGTTCCACGCCAAGTAAATACTGGATGAGCAGCAAATCGAGCCGCAGCGCAACAAATGCAAACAACGCAGCTACATACCCGCGAAGGCTATAACCCAAACTCTCCCGAAACAGTTCGAATGAGGGACGTACGAGATGGACTGCATGCCTGTGCAGAATCACGAATGTCCACACAAGGCCACAGCCCAAGGCAAGCAATCCTACGGCAAACACCGTTTCCGCAGTCACGAGTCCAGCCAAGATCACCGCGCCGATAAGGATCACTGATAGTATCTTGGTTGCCAATTCAACTTGGTTGTATGTTCGGACCTCGTCAATGCCCAACAACAGATTTTGGAACAGGAGGTAGCACAGACCAAACGGAAGCCAACAGAGACTCATCCAGAGCAGAAGTTCGTGAAGCGGCGCCAACGTCGGATGGAGGGAAAACAGGAGACCCACTGCTGCTGCCACCACTCCTCCAACCCCGATTCCAACTACGGCAGAATTGACCACCAATGTGGAAAGCAATTCTGGTCTCTTGGCTACGGTATACGTATTCGACGCGTGCAAACCGAGATTACAGAACTGGACGCCGATCGCGCCGATTGCGACTGCGACCGCATAGGCCCCACGCCCTTCAGGGCCTAGGACACGTGCGACGATCACGCTGGTAACAAACCCGATTCCGAGCAGCAGGATCCTGTTGGTAAACGTTATCGCAACGTTGCGAAAAAAACCCGATTCCATCGCGCGACGAACATACTGGGAGCAATTCCGCCAAAAAGAGAACACCATGGCCTGTTCCACAGATTCCTGTCTCACGCGATGTATTCCTTCCACCACAGCGCAAAGTTCAACAGGTACCACACTTCCGGTCCCCTTCTTTCCCTCACCAGACGAGACACTTCATTGGGATTTAAGAAATCGGTCTTTTTGCAGAACATTTCCAGCTCGGATTCCGCATATTCACCGAGCCGGTCAAAAAACCATTCGTACACAGGCACCCCAAACCCTTGTTTGGGCCGGTCGATGAGCTCGTCTGGAATGACGCCTCGTACCGATTTCTTCAAAATATGCTTCAGCGTGCCGTGTTTTGTTTTCACCCGCTCAGGAATACTCATGGCGAACTCGACGAACTTATGGTCCAAGAATGGCACTCTCCCTTCTAGACTCACACCCATGCTCATTTTGTCGACCCGCATGAGGAGCAGTTCAGGCAATCGAAGGTTCAGATCAATATAGCTCATCCAATTCAGATGACCTTTCTCCCAGGCCTTGTCTTCAAAACGTTGCCTGATGGGTCTAATGGCGTCCCATGATGTTGCTCCACGTAATTGCCGAGCCAACCTGGGTGAGAGAAGCCGTGACTTCTGCTCCTCTGTAAAGGCTTCCGCGCCTCCCCAGAAGATTTGCTGACCTAATGAACCCCGCCGTAGGTATTCGTACTTGCGCCCTTGAGTTTTTCCAAGTGCCCCCAGCGATAAAAGACCGAACCTCTTGAGCCAACGCGGCACAGGGAGGTCGTTCCACTGTTGAAGCTGCAGCATTTGCTTCCAGGCGGAATATCCCCAGAAGAGTTCGTCCGATCCCTCGCCGACCTGGCACACGATCACCCCATTGTCCCGAGCGAGTTTCGATACGTAATAGACTGGCACACACACTGGGTCGGCGATCGGCTCGTCTTGCAACTTGATCATGAGCGGGAGGAAATCGAGCAGGTCGTCTACCGTCAGCAAGCGCTCATGATGGTCGGCGCCCACTTCTTGGGCCATTCTCCTGGCATAGTGCAATTCATTCTGATAACTCTGGTACTCACCTTGGTAGCCGATGGAAAAGGTCTTGACCGGCCTGGTCTCCCCCTCCGAAAAAAGCGCCGCGTTAGTGCTGGAGTCGATCCCGCCAGAGAGAAACACTCCAACCGGAACATCACTGACCTTTCTGAGCTTCACCGCCGTCCGTAACTCATTCAGCAATCGGGCGGCGATGTCATCCTCTGACCAGCCGATAAGTGGAGTGGTGTGATCCCACACATCCCAGTAGCGATGTTCTGTGATTGTGCCGTCATCCTTGATGCGGAGCCACGTGCCGCCCGGCAGTTTTCGAATGCCATCGAAGAGGGTCTGAGGTGCCGGTGTGGTTAAAAAAGATAGGTAATGGAAAAACGCCTCTTCATGGACAGACCGTGGCTGATCTGAATCTTGAAGAAGCGCCTTAATTTCTGATGCGAAGGTGATCCTTCCATGGTGGATGCTGTAATAGAGTGGCTTGATGCCGATTCGGTCCCTGACGAGCCAAAGTTCTCGGGCTCTGGCATCCCATAGGGCAATAGCAAACATGCCGCGGAACTTCTGAAGACACTCGATTCCCCACTCCTCGAATGCATGAAGAATAACCTCAGTATCCGAGTGATCGGTCTTCCATCGATGCCCCCCTATGCTCTCCAATTCCGTCCGGATTTCAGCATGGTTATAGATTTCGCCGTTGAATGATACCCAAACAGTTCCATCTTCGTTGCACATAGGCTGGGTGGCCGCGTCAGACAGATCAATGATCGAAAGACGGCGATGGCCCAAACCAACCCGCCCATCGGTGGCAATCCACACACCTGCCCCATCGGGCCCACGATGAGTCATCACATCCCGCATTCTGGAGATGTATGGCTCGGTGATCCGAAAGGAAGCTTTGTCAAATACTAAAGCGCCGACTATGCCGCACATTCCTGAATCTCCACCACCGGAATCGCAAGACAACTATTATCATTCTGGCTCACATCCGCGCGAGTCGATTGTTTTTCCGATCTCACTAAAGGCAGCAGCTGTTTGGCAAGATATTGTCCGATCAGCGCCTGGCCCTCTTCAGAGAGATGGACGGAATCGAGAAAGAATTGATCACGGGATTTCAATGATTCACGGCTCCACTCCTCAAGATCAACCGCAAATAACCCCAGACTTTTGGCAAGATGCCTAAGCCGCTGGTTATATTCCGTACTAATTTTTGCTAGGACATAGGGATTGTCAGTGAAGATGGGAAGGTGCCCGATTTTTAAAGCTCGCTGACTTGGTTCCTCATTCATGACAAAAAGACCTGGCAGTGTGATCAAGACAACAGCGCTACCAACTGACTGCATCTCCTTCACGATCATTTCCATATCGGACATGAAGGTGGGCTGAAAACCATCTAATGCCCGAACCTCAGAGCCATCACGCTGCACACGCTTTGGCTTGCTATAAGCCTCTAATGCCATTTCAGTACTGCCGAAGCGTTTCTCCTGGGCCTTGCCGTAGGCCTTTTTAAAAAGCCGCACGCTTTTTAAATAGTACTCGACTCCAAAACTCTCCGCGTACAAAGCATTCCACCCTATATAGATAGTAGTTATCTCAGGACGAAGCGCTTTAAATTCCTTCATTCGCCCTAGGACATTCGAGTGGCCATATCCTTCGACTCCGGCATTAATAACTTCAACAGATTCCCCCATGCGAATTGAGTTCCCGCTCAAGTGTTCGGGGATAGGAATACTCATCAAACATTGTCCCAAATGTGCAGGAATCCCCGATCGTAAGAATTCTTGGTTTCGAGTGTGTCTTATCAATATCAGGACCTTTAAACCCATCGTTATTGATACGCATGATGACTTTATCCCTCGGCACCTGAAGCTGCGAAGCTCGATCCTCGAGCAATTCTACTGCATGAACCTTATTCTCTTTTTGTTTGCCTAGAATGATCTGATCTATCGTAGCCGAGTAGCCTGGCTTCGGGCGCCAATTCCACGATTGCGCTGGATCCGGTATCTCATATTCATCCAACACCGACGGATCCACACTCACAATCCTGCCTCGAAGCTCTTTGATAGCAAAAAACAATCGCGCGCCTCCCTCCATAACCAACGCCATCGCAGCGATAACAAGAGCCGCGAACGTAATCTGAACTCGAGTGCATGCTAGGGTTTTCGTCATGTCACAGCACCCACGGCGAGGACTCTGCGAAGGTCTGACAAGATCGTAGCCAGTCCTATTCCCACTCAGGCTTGAGAGTTGAGCTTCTACCTGATAATTCATTTTAGTCGCCTAGTATTATTGCGCTGTTCATCCAATCGCCGGGCGATTCAACAAGCAGAGCCGGCTTTGGCTTCCTTGCTGTAGCACAA
>Ga0075436_100003299_pt1 | contig 11055 bp, 7 predicted proteins | sample RhiMethybrSRZTD5_FD_75303 | JGI IMG/M metagenome (GOLD analysis project Ga0075436, IMG submission 75303) | Populus rhizosphere microbial communities from Tennessee, USA - Rhizosphere MetaG P. TD hybrid SRZTD5 | ecosystem: Host-associated > Plants > Roots > Rhizosphere > Soil | place: USA... | reverse complement strand
CTTGCATCACCATGCACCAGGAAAGACACCGCAAGCAGTTTGCGGCATCGACATGACCACGGCAGCCAGACCGACGCCAAGTAAGGTACTCTCCTCGTTCGTGAACTATCAGCTCGACGCGGCATACGACGAGATGTTCGAAGCCTCCGGCCTGCCCCGCGCGCATTACCGCGCACTGCACCAGACCCTGCTCGGCCTGCCACCGGAAGAATTGCGCAAAAGCCAGCAAGCCGCCGACCTCACGTTTCTCCACGAAGGCATCACTTTCACCGTCTATGGCAGCAAAGAAGGCACCGAGAAAATCTTTCCAAACGACCTCTTGCCCCGGATCATTGCCGCCAAAGAGTGGGCCAAAATCGAAAAAGGCCTGACGCAGCGCCTGACCGCTCTAAATCATTTCCTTCGTGACATTTATCACGAAGGCCGAATCCTGTCCGAGGGTATTGTTCCAAAGGAACTCGTTTACAGTTGCAAGCATTTTCGCCGCGAAATGCGCGGCCTGAATGTCCCGCGCGATATTTACGTCAGCATCTGCGGAACGGATCTAGTCCGCTTGCCCGACGGAACTTTTGCAGTTCTCGAAGACAATTTGCGCGTTCCTAGCGGCGTCAGCTACATGCTCGCAAACCGGAAAGTTTTGAAGCGCGTGTTTCCGTCCATGTTTCGCGACTACGGTGTCTGGCCCGTCGACCACTATCCACAAGCCTTGTTGGCAACGTTGCGCTCTCTTGCCCCGGAGAATTGCGCCTATCCGCAAGATCCCACGACCGTATTGCTTACCCCCGGCGTCTCCAACTCCGCCTACTTCGAGCACACCTTTCTCGCGCAACAGATGGGCATCGAACTCGTCGAAGGCCGCGACCTCCTCGTTCACGACAACCTCGTCTATATGCGTACGACCGCGGGCCTTCGCCGCGTCGAAGTCATCTACCGCCGCGTCGACGACGATTTTCTCGACCCGCTCTGTTTTCGCACCGACTCCACGCTCGGCGTGCCCGGTCTCTTCAACGCTTACCGCGCCGGAAACGTGACGCTGGCAAACGCGATCGGCACCGGCGTCGCCGATGATAAAGCTGTCTACGCCTACGTGCCGCAAATCATCAAGTACTATCTCAACGAAGATCCGATCTTGCCCAACGTCCAGACTTTTCTGATGACCAATCCTTCCGAGCAGCGGCATGTGCTGGAAAATCTCGAGGACATGGTCGTCAAAGCGGTAGGTGAATCGGGCGGCTACGGCATGTTGATCGGTCCGCAGAGCACTTCGCAGCAGCGCGAAGAATTTCGCGCGCGAATCTTGGCCGACCCAAGAAATTACATCGCGCAACCGGCGCTTTCGCTTTCCTGCGCACCCTGTCTAATCGACGGCACAGTCGAATCGCGCCACATCGATCTGCGTCCGTACATTTTGATGGGCGAAAAAGTCACGCTGGTGCCGGGCGGACTCACGCGCGTCGCGTTGCGCAGAGGTTCGCTTGTCGTGAACTCTTCTCAGGGCGGCGGCAGCAAAGACACCTGGGTTTTGCGTGAAGGGGAGCTCAGCGAAGAGCTCGCCGCAGACGCTGCGAAATTGAAGAAGATTGCACAGCGGGAAGGCAGGCTCGCCTGACGATGCGGCCCCCCAGAAATTATTATTCGGGTTCGTTTCAGCGCGAAGCAGGCATGCTGTCGCGCGTCGCCGACAGCCTCTACTGGATGAGCCGCTACCTCGAGCGCGCGGAATTTACCGCGCGGCTCGTCGACGTCGAACTTCAGCTTTGGCTCGACCAATCGCCGGAAGTCGGCGCAGGCCGCTGGCGATTTGTCCTCGAAGCGTTGCGTGCGCCAGGCGTTCAGGGAGCCGTGGATCCAACACATCTCGTGAACACACTTGTGTTCAGTAGAAAAAATCAATCGTCGATCGTTTCGTGCGTCGCGTCAGCGCGGGAAAATTTGCGCCAGGTGCGCGAACAGTGCAGCACGCGCATGTGGGAGCAGTTAAATCGGCTCTATCTCGAAATCATGGACTGGCGCCCCGAAGAAGACTGGGCGCTGCGCTCGCACGCTTTCTTTCAGTTGGTGCAGGAAGGTGCGCACCTTTTTCAAGGCGTCACCGACGCCACGATGAGCCACGGCGAAGGCTGGCAGTACATTCAACTAGGCCGCTACGTAGAGCGAACCGACACGCTTGCAAAATTGATGACGACGCATTTCACGCGAATTACGCATTCGCTCGATCAAGCTGTCGAAAATCCGGAATACCTCGAGTGGGTCGGACTTCTTCGCGGCTGTACGGCCTTTGAGGCGTATTGCAAAGCGCACACCGCGGAAATTCGTCCCCTGCGTGTTGCTGAATTTCTTCTGCTCAATCCGGAATTTCCCCACTCGGTTCGATTTTCCGTGGATCGGGTAAACGCTGCGCTTCACATCATCGGTGATCTGACGGAGCGCCGCGCGAAATTGCCGGTGCGCATTGCCGGCCGGCTTCGCGCGCAACTCAGCTTCAGCCAAATCGAAGAAATCATGTCCGGCGGCGTCGCGGCGTATCTGCAAAGCGTCTTGAACGAGTGCGGAGAAATTCAGTCCGCCATTCACGATATTTATTTTGACTATCCGATCGAAGCGGAACTCGCGTCATGACCTATTCCATCCGCCATTCGACAACTTTTTCTTATGAACCCGCCGTCGGCGAAAGTGTGATGGAAGTTCGCACGCAGCCGCGAAATGACGTCCGCCAGCGCTGCCTGACTTTTTCATTGGACGTTCGGCCGCGGGCAAACGTAATGCTGTACCGCGATTTCTTTGGCAATGCCGTGCACCACTTCGACATTCCCGGCCGTCACAAAGAAATCGAAGTCACCGCGCAGGCCATCGTGGAAGTTTCACCCCGCACGGATTTGGACGGCGCAACGGGTGGAAACTGGGAAGAACTAGATGAGCGTGTTTCCGAAGGCGATTACTGGGAAATGCTCGTCGCAAGCCAATTTGCAACACCAACGAATTTGTTGGAGAAGTTGAAAACAGAATTGGAATTGAAACGGCGCGGAATGCCGTTCGCGCTCCTGCAAGAATTGAATTCACGGCTGTACGAATTATTCGACTACGCTCCGAACACGACGCGAGTCAATTCGCCGATCGACGACACTTTACGTTCGCGGCGCGGCGTTTGCCAGGATTTTGCGCACATCATGATCTCACTCGTACGTTCGCTGAAAATTCCATGCCGCTATGTCAGCGGATATTTGTTTCATGCGGACAAAGTGAAAGATCGCTCTCCCGCCGGCGCGACGCATGCGTGGGTGGAAGCGTACCTCGGCGACTTGGGGTGGGTGGCGTTCGATCCGACGAATAATTTGTTGGGATGCGAACGCCACATTCGCGTGGCGGTGGGGCGCGATTACGCGGACGTTCCGCCGACGCGAGGCGTACATCGTGGCGAAGCGGAGAGTGAGTTGCGGGTTGCCGTGCTGGTGACGGAAGTGGACGCACCCGCTCCGGAGGAGTTGCCGCCGGCGATGATCATTCGTTCGCCGCGGGACAATGCCGCGCGAGCCGCGGTGGATATGTTGAACCAGCAGCAGCAACAACAGCAGCAGTAAATAAAATTATTTCGCGAAAAGTGTGGAATGAAATTGCAGGGACGCGGGAAGGTGCGTTGCAAAATATTGCCAATCGTGCCGGCCTGGATAGAGATGGAATTCGTGTGGAATTTTTCGTGACGTTAGAATGCGGTCCAGCGCGGCTGCTCCGTCTTCAAAGCCAAAGTCATCCTGATCGCCGCAGTCGAAATAGATTTTCATGCCGGCTAACGAAGCAGCGCGGGCGATCGCGATAGGCGAATTACGCTCCCAGAACGCGGCGTTGGGCGGATTGCCGAAAGTTCCACCGAACACCCTGGCGCGCGGCGAATTTTGCGCGACGCCACCACCGAGAAAGGAAGGAAGTTTATCGATCAACGCGGCGCTGTGCGCGCTGACAGAAGAAAATAATTCGGGGTGACGGAACGCAAGATGCAGCGCGCCGTAACCGCCCATGGAAACGCCGGAGGCGGCGCGATTCGCTCGTCCGGTGCGTGCACGAAATTTCTTTTCGATCGCCGGCAGAAATTCCTGCACGATGAAATCCTCGTAGCGAACTTTGCCGTCGTTTGAATTGATGTAAAACGTTGCGCCTGCCGCGGGAGTAGCAATCAGAAATTCGCCGAGTTCTTTTCGTTCCCAAAGATCTTCGACCAAATTAAAGCCGCCGGTGTGCACGAACATTTGTTCGTCGTCGCCGAGTCCGTGAAAAAAATAGAGAATGGGGAACTGACGAGTTTTGTCGGCGTCGTAACTCGGTGGAAGTAAGACGCAGTAGGGAACGCGGCGCGCAAGAATTTTGCTTTGCAAGGAATTACATTCGACGCGGCCCGAAGCTGCTGCAGCGAGAATCGGCGCGCTGAGAAAACAAAGCAGAGCGAACGGCCAACGAGATTTGGAGCGAATTTTCATGATGAGCCAGTCTACTCGTAGCGGAGGGCCTGGACGGGATCGAGTTTAGCGGCGCGCGAGGCGGGGTAGAGGCCGGCGACGAGGCTGACGGCAACGGCGAAGGAAATTGCGCTGAGGACGAGCCACCAGGGAACGGAAGATATTTCGACGCTCGGAAGGTCCTGGCGTTTCAAATAAATATTTGTGGCGAGCGTGAGACCGCGGCCGATGAGCCAGCCAAGAATCACACCGGCGATTCCTCCGATAAAACCCATTACGCCGGCTTCGACGAAGAAGAGACGTTTTACATCGTTATCTGCGGCGCCGAGCGCTTTGAGAACCCCGATTTCGCGGCGGCGCTCAAGGATCGCCATTACCAAAGTGTTGACGATGCCGAGCGTTGCGACGGCAAGCGCGAGGCTGGCGAAAAGACCGAGCAATAGATCGAGGACGCGGAAAAAGATTTTCAGACTTTTCGATGCATCGAGCAGTGAGAATGCGCCAAAGCCCATTCTCTTGACGGCGGCTTCGATGTCGTCCACGTTGGCGGTGGATTTGGCGCGGACGGTGAGGCTGGCGTAAGTCGGCTTGGAGGGGCCGCCACGGACCACGTCGCGAAGATCATTGACTTGCGCGGCGCGAAGCGATTGCGCGACGCCGATGGGAATCAGCAAACGGCCATTGCCGTAGCCGCCGAAGCCCGACGCGGGTTCCGTTTCAACGACACCGATAATGCGGAGCTGCCTTTCTTTTGGCACGATGCTGAATCCGCCGGAGCCGTCTTCAAGTTGTTGGCGCTCGGCGTAGCGAATGGCGAGTGTTCTTCCGACCAGGCTCGAGGTGTCGGGAGAAAGTTCTTTGGCGAATTCAATTTGCAAAATTGCTTCGTCGGCTGACTCGCTCGAGAAAAATTCGCCTTTCATTCCGTCAAAAGCGCCGCTGAGCTTGGAAGAGAGCGGCATGCCGGCAACGACGGTTGGAAAAGGTTTGCCGTCGAAACGAACTTCGGTGGGAAAGCGGATTTGCGGGAAAACTTCGATGACGTTCGGAAGTTTGGAAATTTCGAGGCGCGCGTCTTCGTCGAGGAGGCGGGTGGCCGGTTGTTGCGGAGCGGCCGCGGGAGGACCACCGCGCAGATTGAGCTTGGGCGAGACGAAAACGGTATCGAACAGACCGCTTTTTGTGAGGCGGCTGCTGGCGAGTTGCTGGAGTCCAACACCGAGAGAGAGCATCGCGACGAGGGAAGCGACACCGACCGCGACTCCCAGCGTCGTGAGCGTGTTGCGGAAGATGGCTTCGCGGAGATTGCGGACAGCGAGTTCGGTCATGTCGCGGAGTTTCATGATTTGACTCCGGCAATGGCGCCGTCGCTAAGGAGTTTGCCGTCTCCCATGACGGCGAGGCGCGACGCGAATTTTTCGGCGAGCGGGCGTTCGTGGGTGACCATGATGATGGTCATGCCGAGGGTCTCTTTGATTTCAATCAGAAGGTTCATGATGCTTTCGCCGGTGGCGGAATCGAGATTGCCAGTGGGTTCGTCGGCGAAAAGAATTTTGGGGCGATTGACGAGGGCGCGGGCGATGGCGGTGCGCTGTTGTTCGCCGCCGGAAAGTTCGGCGGGGCGGTGGCCGGTGCGCTTGTCGAGCTTTACGCGTTGAAGAGCCTCGGCAACTCGCGCGTCGCGTTCGCTGTGATCTACTTCCGCGAGACGGAGAGGCAGCTCGACATTTTCGGCGAGGGTCATGCGCGGGAGCAAGTTGAAGGATTGAAAGACCATGCCGATGGTGTTGCGGCGGTAGCGGGCAAGTTCGAGCGAAGAAAGTTCGGCGAGGTTGCGGCCATCGGCGTGAATGGCGCCGGAAGTGGGGCGGTCGAGGCCTGCCATGAGATTGAGAAGAGTAGATTTGCCGGAGCCGGAGCTGCCGAGGAGCGCGACGAATTCGCCGCCAGCGATCGAAAGGGAAACATCGTCGACGGCTCGGATGGCGGTGGCGCCGAGAGTATAGTGGCGGGAGACGCGGTCAAGCTGGATGGCGTTTTGGCTGGAGGCCGGGTTTGTGGTCATGTGGGAGTCAGATGCGCGCTCAAAGAGTACTACGTTGGGGGAGGGAATTTGTGTCGGGCGCAGGCACGGGCGCATGGGAGAGGCTCCGGGAAAGGAGTTAGGGTACACCCCGGTGTTTTTGGCAAAGAGTGCGCAAGCGATTGAAACGAAGAGAGATGCGTTTTTGCTCTTTGGCAAGAGAGCGAAAGAGCGAGCAAAGACGACCAGCAGCGGGTATGCCACCGCGGGGGAGTTTGTCTGAGTATCAAGAGAGAGCGGTTGCGGAGGAAGGCGTTTGCATGAGTATGAAAATAAAGGCGATAGGCTTTGCCTGCATTGCCCGAGGTGGACCGTTCGCCGTTTGGCGCTTGCGGAAAGCAGACGGAGGATAATTGCGTCGCGAGTGCCCGACCCTCGGAGTCAACCCCTCACCAAAGGCGTTCGGGGTAAAGCGGAGCGACGTGTGCCGGAAGCTCATGCACAACGCTGGGACGAAAACAGATTCGAAACCTGTTGTGCGACGTGACGGATTTGGTGCAGCTGTACTTTTGAGGAAGAAAATGGAAAAGAGAAAATCGAAATTGGGAAAGAGGAGTGCTGCAGCCACGTGCGTCGCATGTTAAATCGACAGGTTTAAACGCAGAGACACAGAGGACGCAGAGAAGGAAAAGGTGGGATGAGGAGACGCCACATGAAGCGGATGGCAATCGGGGCGGGAGCGGCGATTTGGATTGGAGTTTTCTGTGGGGCGGAGGCGCGGGCGCAAAAGCCGCCGCTCTTGCCGGAGAAGGATGTGGCGGCGCTGGCGAATGAGGCTAGCGGGGAGACGGCGAAGCGGAACCTGGAAGGGATTGCGCAGTTTCACCGGCAGCGCGGGTCGCGCGGGTTTCATGAGGCGGCGGAGCTGGTGGCGGAGCGGTTGCGGGCGTATGGGCTGAGCGATGTAGCGATTTTGCAGTTTCCCGCGGATGGAAAGATTTTTTATGGAACGCAGAGGTCGCGGCCGGCTTGGGATGCGGAGAGTGCAGAGTTGTGGCAGGTAAAAATGAGCTTTGGCGGTTGCGAACTAACGCAAAAGGAGCAGCAAGAAGAAGAAGAGTTACGAAAAAAGGATCCGACCTCGCGGTCTGCGGCGGATTGCATTCATGAGACGAAAATCAAACTACTCGGAAGCTACGCCACAGTGCCTGCGACCTTGGCGGAGGATAGTGAGTCCGCGAACGTTGCTGGGGAATTGGTGGACGTTGGAGAGGGCACGAAAGAAAGCGACTACGTTGGAAAGAATGTGAAGCGGAAATTTGTCCTCGTGGGGGCGCAACCGGGAGCGGTGCAAGATCTTGCAGTAGGCAAATTCGGAGCCATAGGCATCGTAAGCTACGCGCAAAATCAGAAGACGGCGTGGTCGAGAGAAAACGAAGACGCAATTCGTTGGGGACATCTCGATACGTTTTCGCAGAACAAGACGTTCGCATTCATGATCTCACTGAAACAAGCGAGGGAAATGAAGGCGCTGCTCCCGGTGGGCAAGGCGCCAGACATCACGCTGCGTGCAGTTGTGAAGACGGGGCAGCATGCGGGGAATTATGAGGTGGTGACGGCGACGATACCGGGGGCGGATGCGAAGTTGAAGGAGGAGGAGATTGCGTTCAGTTGCCATCTGGATCATCAGCGGCCGGGAGCGAACGACAATGCGAGCGGGTGCTCGGCGATTCTGGAAGTGGCGCGGACGCTGCAGCGATTGATTGATGAGAAAAAACTGGAGCGGCCGGCGCGGACGATACGATTTATTTTTCCGCCGGAAATCGAAGGGACGCTGGCGCTGCTGAACGGGCAAGGTAGGTTTAGTCAACCCAGCCACATCACTGAAAATCCCGACGGCAGTGAGACGATTCGACTTTCAAATTCATTCTTTCTCGGCCCAGACCTGGCGAAGCGGATCAAGGCAGTGGTGCACATGGACATGGTGGGTGGAGGGCCGGAGACGAAGGCGGTGTTTCACGTGACGCGCGGGCCGATGAGTTTGCCGAGTTTTGTGCATGACGTGGCGTGGGCGTTTGCGGATTGGGTGAATGAGGAGTCGTATAAGTTTGCGGCGACGGGGAAAGCGGATTATCCGATGGTAGCTCCGGAGGGAGGGAAAGAGCCGCTGCGGGCGGAGTATTCGGCGTACACGATGGGGAGCGATCACGATGTGTATCAGGATTCGTCGTTTGGGATTCCGGCGATTTATCTGAATGACTGGCCGGACCGGTACATTCATACGAATTTTGATTCGGCGGCGAATATCGATCCGACGAAGTTGAAGAGGGCGGCGTTTATTGGCGCGGCGAGCGGGTATTTCTTGGCGATGCCCTACGCGGGTAGAGGTTCCTTTTCCGCGATTGTGCAGGGGCGGGACGAAAGACGAAGTCTCCTTGCCAAGCATTTTCGACAACTGGATAAGAATGAGGCGGCAAGGCTTCAGCGCGCGGCAGCCCAGTACGATGGCAAGCTGGCAATTTCCTTGCCTGGGTTCTCTACGCACAGTGGATCTCCACAAATGTCCAATGAAGTTCAAATGGGAGCGTCCGAAGATTTAAGGGCAAGTGGGGATGGACTGTTGAAGTTCGCGCGCAAATCGGAGCCGAAAGGGCCGCTGGCAGTTTTTGGTTATGACTATTTTTCGGAGCATGTGAAGGCCGCGGGGATTGCGACGCCGAAATTGTTGAGTTATGAGGGATTGTGGGGCGCGGGGGAAGAGTACGCGTACGAAGTGTTGAATTTTGCGGATGGGAAGAGGAATGCGCAGGAGATTCGGGATGCGGTGTCGGCGGAGTATGGGCCGGTGCCGTTGGAGTTGGTGGTGGAGTATTTGAAGGCGCTGGAGAAGATTGGAATTCTTGAGGAAGTAAAGAAGTAAGAGGATTTGCCACAGAGTCACAGAGGGCACAGAGGAACATAAGGGAGGAAGGGATGCCGACGATTGAGGGGAAGGCCGGGAAATTGTGGATTGATGCGTATGTGAAGAAGGCGGGGAAGCTTGGGGGCGTGGCGAAGGCAGTGCGGACGCTGGTGAAGAAGACCGCAGCGGGTTGCGAAGAGTATGTGAGTCCATGGAATACTCCGGCGTTTGATTTGAATGGGCCGTTGTGTGTCTACCTTGTGCAGAAAGAACATGTGACGCTGGCGTTTTTGCGTGGAGCGGTACTTCCAGACCCGGAGAAATTGCTGGAGGGTAAAGGGAAGGGTGTGCGCAACGTGAAATTGCGGAGTTTGGCGGATGTGAAGCGGCCGGGAGTGAAGAAGCTGATTGCGGAAGCCGCGAAGTCGAACAAAGAGAATCCGCCGTCGGGGAAGATGGTGGGCATGGATAAGAGGCGGAAGAAAGAAAAGAAGGGGAATTAACACAGAGAAGACAGAGGCGAGAGCGCAGAAATCGCGAAGGAAGAAGGAGAGCAAGAAAGAATTTGCCACAGAGTCACCGAGCGCACAGAGGAAGAAGACGAAGGGCCTGTGCTAGCATGAATTTCTGCGTGTGTGGGTAGCACAGCGCAGCTAAACGGACAGAATGACGACGACAATGAAGGCGTTGCGGAAGATGCAGGCGGCGCGGGGGCTTTCGATGGAGCCTGCGCAAGTGCCGGCGATTGGGCCGACAGACGTGCTGGTGCGCGTGAAGGCGGCGTCGATTTGCGGGACGGATTTGCATATTTATGGATGGGACCGCTGGTCGCAGGGGCGGATCAAGCCGCCAGTGACGCTGGGACACGAATTTTGTGGCGTGATTGAGCGCGTGGGCGACGAAGTGGCGATGTTGAAGGCGGGCGACTTCGTCAGCGCGGAGATGCACGTGAATTGCGGGCACTGCCATCAGTGCCGCGTGGGCGAGGCGCATATTTGTCCGAACGTGAGAATTATCGGGATCGATCAGGACGGCGCGTTCGCGGACTTTGTGAAGATTCCGGCGGCGAACATTATCAAACTCGATCCAGGAATTCCGGAGCACTATGGCGCGATTTTGGATCCGCTCGGGAACGCGGTGCATACGGTTTTGGCGGGAGCGATTGCGGGGCAGAGCGTGCTGGTTACCGGTTGCGGGCCGATTGGATTGATGTCGATTGTGGTGGCGAAAGCTTGCGGAAGCTCGACGGTGTTTGCGACGGAAACGAATGAGCATCGGCGCGCGATGGCGAAGAAGATGGGCGCGGACGTGGTGATTAATCCGGCGGCGGAAGATGCCGTGAAGAAAATATTGGGCGAGACGGCGGGGACCGGCGTGGACGTTTTACTCGAGATGAGCGGGAATCCGACAGCGATTCAGCAGGGATTTAAGGCATTGCGAGCGGGCGGGCGCGCGTCATTGCTAGGAATTCCGACGGAGAGCGTGCCGCTGGATCTGGTCAATGACGTGATTTTCAAAGGCGCGACCGTGCAGGGAATTTATGGGCGGCGAATGTACGACACGTGGGAACAGATGACGGCGCTGTTGAAGGCGGGACGGCTGAATCTGGATGCGCTGTTTGATGAGCGGATCAGCCTGGACAAATTTGAAAGCGCGTTTGTGAAATTGCAGAGCGGGCTTGC
>Ga0075436_100003296_pt1 | contig 11061 bp, 13 predicted proteins | sample RhiMethybrSRZTD5_FD_75303 | JGI IMG/M metagenome (GOLD analysis project Ga0075436, IMG submission 75303) | Populus rhizosphere microbial communities from Tennessee, USA - Rhizosphere MetaG P. TD hybrid SRZTD5 | ecosystem: Host-associated > Plants > Roots > Rhizosphere > Soil | place: USA... | reverse complement strand
CCGCGAGCGCGCCGCCGCCCATCATGGCGGTGCGCGAGCCGCCGGTGCCGGCGCCGAACACGAGCTCGTCGGAATCGTTCTGCACCAGGCGGATCTTCTCGAACGGGATGCCGAGCCGCGAGCTCAGCACCTGCGCAAACGGTGCCGCGTGCCCCTGGCCGTAGTCGAGCGTGCCGCTGATCATGGTGACGGCACCCGCATCGCGTCCTTCCACTTCGAAGCGGATGCCACCCATCTCCTTGTTGGGCGGTGCGGTGACTTCGAGGTAACTCCCGAGGCCGAGGCCGCGCAGCTTGCCCCTCGTCTTGCTTTCCCGTTTTCGCTTTTCAAACCCGGGGATGTCGGCTGCGGCGACGGCCTTTTCGAATACCGCTCCGAAGTCGCCGCTGTCGTAGGTCATGGCCGAGGCGGCCTTGTAGGGAATCTGCTCGGGGCGCACGTGGTTGCGCCGGCGCAGCTCGAAGCGGTCGATGCCCATCTCGGCGGCGGCCTGGTCGATGAGCCGCTCCATGTAGTAGTTCGCTTCCGGGCGTCCGGCGCCGCGGTAGGCGCTCACCGGCGAGGTGTTGGTGACCATCGCCTTGGTGGACACCTCGAGGGCCGGCATGCGGTAGACGCTCGTGACGTTGCGCACCACGTTCATGGTCGGCGGCTGCGGCGCGACCGTGCCGACGTACGCGCCGACATTGCCATGTCCTTCGATTTTCAATCCTAAAAACCTGCCCTCGGCGTTCAAGGCGAGCGTCGCAGTCATCTCGTGATCGCGGCCGTGCTGGTCGGAAACGAAGCTCCCCGAGCGCTCGTCGGTCCACTTGACGGGCCGCCCCAGCGCGCGCGCGGCGTGCGCGAGGCACACGTACTCGGGGTAGATCGAGCCCTTCATGCCGAACGAGCCGCCGACATGCCAGGTGCGCATGCGCACCTTGTCCTGCGGCACGCCGAGGATGTCGGCGAGCTGGTTTCTCATGCCGAACACGCCCTGGCCCGGGGCAATCAAAGTCCATCGCCCCGTCGCCTTGTCGAAGCTGCAGAGGCCGGCACGCGGCTCCATCGCTGCGACCACGATTCGCGTATTTCTCAGGCTCAGCTTTGTAATATGGAAAGCATTGCGGAACGCGTCCGCGACCTTTTCGGGTTCTCCGAAAAGAAAATCGAGAATCACGTTGCCTGGGACATCGTCGTAGAGCTGCGGCGCGCCCGGCTTCGCCGCCTCGCTCGCCAGAGCCACCGCGGGAAGCGGCTCGATGTCGAGCTCCACCGCCTCGGCGGCGTCCTTCGCCTGCAGCGCGGTTTCGGCGATCACGCACGCCACCGGGTCGCCCACGAAGCGCACCTTGCCGGTCGCGAGCGACTTGCGCACCGGGCGCTTCATCGGCGAGCCGTCGCGGTTCTTGAAGTCGAGCGCGCACTTGTGCGGCCCGTAGGCCTTGAGGTCCTCTCCGGTGTACACCGCGAGCACCCCCGGCATGCTTCTCGCGGTTTCCACGTTGATGTTTTTCAAAAGCCCATGAGCGTGGGGACTGCGCACCAGCCAGGCATAGGCCTGGCCGGGCTCGTTCAGGTCGTCGGTGTAGCGGCCTTCGCCGCGGAGCAGGACGGGATCTTCGGTGCGTTGGACCGGCTGGCCGATGCCGTAGCGGCCAGACGCAGGTTCGTTCGGATTTCGCATCGACCGATTATTGCAGACTTAAAATCGGGGACAGACCCCTATTTCTCTGCTGGAGCCAGCCATGGCCACCCACCTCAAGCGCCGCATCGCCCGCGAGCTTACCGACGAGATCGACCGCAAGGTCCGCCAGACGGTCGAGGACATCCTCGCCGACGTGAAGAAGCGCGGCGACGCCGCGGTGCGCGAGTACTCCGAGAAGTTCGACAAATGGACGCCGAAAAAGCTTTCTCAATCAGACATCGACAAGATTCTGGCGAAAGTAAAACCTTCGACGCTCGACGACATCAAGTTCGCCCAGGCGCAGATCCGCAGCTTCGCCGAGCACCAGCGCGCGGCGATCCGCGACATCGAGGTGGAAACGCTGCCCGGCGTGAAGCTCGGCCACAAGAACATCCCGGTCGAATCGGTGGGCTGCTATGTGCCCGGCGGGCGCTACCCGATGGTGGCCTCGGCGCACATGAGCATCGTCACGGCGCGCACCGCCGGGGTCTCGCGCATCGTCGCCTGCACCCCGCCGAACCAGGGCGAGCCGCACGCCGAGACCATCGCGGCGATGGTCCTCGGCGGCGCCGACGAGATCCACGTGGTGGGCGGCGTGCAGGCGATCGCGGCGATGGCGCTCGGCACGCAGACGATCGCGCCGGTCGACATGCTGTGCGGGCCCGGCAACGCCTACGTCGCCGAGGCGAAGCGCCAGCTCTTCGGCCGCGTCGGCATCGACCTCTTCGCCGGGCCGACCGAGATCCTGGTGGTCGCCGACCACACCGCGGACGTCGAGATGGTCGCCACCGACCTCCTCGGCCAGGCCGAGCACGGGCCGACGTCTCCAGCGATTTTGATTTCTACAAGTAAAAAACTCGCTGAAGCGTTACCCGCAGAGATCGAAAGGCAACTGAAAGTGCTTCCCACCGCGGACGTCGCAGGGGTCGCGTGGCGCGACTATGGCGAGATCATCCTGGTCGACTCGCTGGAGGAGGCGGTGAAGGAAGCCGATCGCGTCGCCGCCGAGCACGTGGAAGTCCTCTGCCAAAACCCGAGGTTCTTCCTGGAGAAGATGCGCAACTACGGCGCGCTCTTCCTCGGCCCGGAGACCAACGTTTCCTACGGCGACAAGGTCATCGGCACCAACCACACGCTCCCGACCTTGGGCGCCGCGCGCTACACCGGCGGCCTCTGGGTCGGCAAGTTCCTGAAGACCTGCACCTACCAGGAGGTCACGGCCGAGGCGAGCGTGAAAGTGGGCGAGTACTGCTCGCGCCTCTGCGCGATCGAGCGCTTCTGGGGGCACAAGGAACAGGCCGACCTGCGCCTGCGGCGCTACGGGGGCCAGAACGTCGGCCTGGGAGCGAAGTAGCTTTTCTTCTACAGCTTGCGATACGCCGCGCGGCAGGCTTCGAGCTCGGCCGGCTTGTACAGGGGCCTGTTGCAAAGGCGCGTGACGTCTTCCTTGCGGCGATGGTGCTCGGCGAGCGCGGCGCGCTGCATCGCCTCGCGCGCCACGAGCCGCTCCTGCACCGTCTGCCTGACCGCCGGCCCGTTCGGTCCGTCGCCGCGCGCGTAGCCGGTCGCGAGCATCGCTCCGAGGATGAGGGCCAAACAGGCGACGACTTTCGAAAGTTCCATGAGGGATGCCAGTGTGTCGAGCGTCGAGTGACACGACCAGCGCGCGGCAGGCGGGCGGACAGGTTCGGTTGGCGTCGGATCTCTCCCGACGCGCGCTAAGATAAGCGCAGGGAGACTTCATTGGACGTCGCTTCGCGCTTTCGCCTCGACGGCCGCACCGCGCTCGTGAGCGGCGCCGGACGCGGCATCGGCCGTGCGTGCGCGCTCGCACTCGCGGAGGCGGGCGCCGAAGTGCTGCTTCTTTCCCGCACCCCCAAAGAGATCGATGGGGTTGCCTCAGAAATTATCAGTAAAGGGGGGAAGGCAACAGCGATCGCTTGCGACGTCACCGACTCGCAGGCCGTGAAGAAAGTCTTCGCCGGGCTTGCGTCGCTCGACGTGCTGGTGAACAACGCCGGCAGCAACCTCCCCGAGGCTTTCGTCGAAGTCAGCGAAGAGCACCTCGACCGGCTGCTGGGGCTGAACGTGCGCGCGGCGTTCATCGTCGCCCAGGCGGCGGCGAGGACGATGCTCGCGTCACCGAATCGCTACGGGCGAGCGATCCTGAACATGTCGTCGCAGATGGGACACGTCGGCGCGGTCAATCGCTCGGTCTACTGCCTCACGAAGCACGCGCTCGAGGGGCTCACCAAGGCGATGGCGCTCGAGCTCGCGCCGCACGGCATCCGCGTGGTGTCGATCGCCCCGACCTTCGTCGAGACGCCGCTCACCAAGCCCTGGCTCGACACGCCGGACTTCGGCAAGTGGGTGCGCGATCGCATCCCGTCGGGCCAGGTCGGGCAGCTCGAGGACGTCGCCGCGGCGGTGGTGTTCGCCGCCTCGCCGGCGGCGGCGCTGGTGACCGGTTCAAGCCTTCTGGTCGACGGGGGCTGGACCGCGCAGTAAGAATTCGGGGTCAGAGCCCGAACTCGTTTTTACGTACGTGTAAACAAGTTCGGGCTCTGACCCCGAATTCTTACCCCGGCGGCCTCGTAGAAGCTCACGCTCGCATCATGGGCGGCCTTGGCGAGCGCCCCGCGCGCCTTGCGCATGAACGCCCTAATGACCATTGCACGCATGCGATTCGCCCTTCGTATGGCCCTTGCGCGCTCTTCTGCGTGGTCTTTCATGTCGGATCCCCCGAAAGTAGGGACCCATTCTGAGCGCCGCGCGTATCCTCCCAATTTTCATGCTGTTGCCGGTTTGTTTCTGAAACAATTAAGTCGGCGAATCCAAGGCCAACGCGATGAAGGGAACCGTGCGTAAGCTGATCCTGTTCTCGATAGAGAATAAATGGGGTCTGTCCCTGATTTTCGGGTTGGTCACGGCTTGCGCGACCCCGGCGTGGAAATGGGACGGCACGCCCACCAACGACCTGCCGAGCCCGTACCGCAGCGCCGCACCCTGGGGCAAGCTCCCGGAGGGGCACAAGTGGGGAGCGCTGAACGGGGTCGCGGTCGACAACGACGGCCGCTCCATCTGGGTGGTGGACCGTTGCGGCGCCAATCCCGACGTTCCGCCGGGCGCGTCGCCCTTTACGTACGACAGCTGCGCCGGCTCGAGCTGGGCGCCGGTGCACAAGCTCGATTCCGACGGCAACATCGTGAAGAGCTTCGGCGCGGGCCTCTTCGTGTTCCCGCACAAGATCTACCAGGACCGCGAGGGAAATATCTGGGTGGTCGACATGCGCGGCATGAATCCGAGGGAGAAGCAGAAGAACCCGAACGCGAAGCCGGCGGGCCACACGGTGGTCAAGTTCGACCAGGACGGGAAGATTCTCATGACGATCGGCAAGCCCGGCGTCGCCGGCCATCCGCAGGATGGCGCGCTTACCGAGCCCTGCAGCATCGTGGTCGCGCCGAACGGCGAGCTCTTCATCTCCGAGGGCCATTCGGGCCAGCAGCCCGACGCGCCGGCCGACACCGTGGCGCGGATCTCGCGCTTCACGAAGGACGGAAAGTACATCCGCTCGTTCGGAAAGCTCGGCTCCGGGCCGGCGGAGTTCAGGACGCCGCACGATCTCACCCTGGACCCGGAGGGGCGGCTGCTCGTCGCCGACCGCGGCAACCACCGCATCCAGGTGCTGGACCAGGACGGCAAGTTCATCGCCGAATGGAAGCAGTACGGGCGGCCGAGCGGCATCGCGGTGCGGAACGGCTGGGTCTACGTCGCCGACTCGGAGTCGAACGGCGTCGCGCCCAACCCCGGGTGGAAGCGCGGTATCCGCGTCGGCGAGGCGGCGAGCGGCAAGGTGATCTACCGCATTCCCGATCCGCTCGAGATGAAGGGCACGAGCGCGGCCGAGGGGGTCGCGGTCGATGCGATGGGCAACGTCTACGGCGGCGAGGTCGGCCCGCGCCAGCTCGCCAAGCACTTCGTGGATTGCTCGACGTCGCAGACCTGCGACGAGGCGCCGCGCCCGAGCGCGCTCTGGCAGCACCGCCCCATGAAAACTAAATAGGGAAACTGAATCGGGACAGTCCCTATTCTTCCGCCATGACCCGCATCGGCTTCCTCGTGCCTCCCGGCAACCCGACCGTGGAGCCGGAGATGATCCGCCTCGCGCCCAAGGGCGTCACGGTGCACTTCACGCGCATGGTGGCGCACGGCGAGGCCGGATCGCACCGCGGCCAGGATGAGCGCAACCGAAGCCAGATCGCGCACCTCGACGAGAACGTGGCGCTCCTCGCCATGGTGAAGCCGGCGGTGATCGCGCTGGCGCACACCGCCATGAGCGCCACACTCGGGAAGGAAGGCGAGCGCGAGCTCGTCGAGCGCCTCGGGCGCTCGAGCGGAATTCCGTTCATCACCGCCTTCGGCAGCGTGCTGCTCGCGCTCGTGAGCTTCGGCGCGCGCCGTATTGCGCTCGCTACGCCGTACGGCGCCGACACCACTTTGCAGACGAAGGCGCACCTCGAGGCGCACGGCGTGAGCGTGGTCTCGTTCGGCAGCCTCGACAACGTGAAGAACATCTACGAGGAGACCCCCGAGCGCGCCTACGCGCTCGCCCGGCGCGTCGACGCGCCCGACGCGGAGGCCGTCTTTCTCAGCGGGCTCGGCATGCCGAGCATCGACGTGCTGGAGCGCCTCGAGCGCGAGCTCGGCAAGCCGGTGTTCTCGGCGGCGTCGGCGACGATGTGGAACGCGCTCCGGGTCGCGGGAGTCGGCACCCCGGTCGCGGGCTATGGGTCTCTACTTCTAGGGCGCGCGTCAGACCCTGACGGCCAGAGCAGCTAGCAGCAGCTCTTCCCAGAGGTTCGCCGGATCGCGGCGGAACACCGTATCGAGCGGCACTTCGAGCTTGAGCCAAAGGCCGCGCTTCACCTCTTCGGCGAGCTCGCCCGGACGCCAGAGCACGAGCCCGGCGTAGTAGCGCGCCGTGCCGGGAGTGCGCTCAACGGCGTGCTCGATCCCCGCGCCGCGGATTGAAAGGTGCAAGCCGCGCGCAAGCTCCATCGAGCCCGCGCCCGGACTCTTCTCGTCGCGGATGAGCGCGATCAGCTGCTGCGGCAGGAACGGCCCGCCCGAATACAGCGGATCGGCCGCCTTCTCGGCCGCCGGGACGTCGAGCACGTCCCCGAGCTCGTAGTCGCTCGGGCGGTTGATCATGACGCCGACTTCGTCGCTGCCGTCGCGCTGCAGCACGATGACGGAGCGCGCGTAAGTCGCGTCGTCGAAGCCCTTGTTGGCCACCAGCACCGTGACACGCTCGCCGTGGTCCGCCTGGGCGTCCGACGAAAGCCACAGCGCGGCGGCGCCGAGAAGGAAGACGGCGATGTCTCTGCTGTGCGCCCAATTGGTTGTCGCCATGGCTCCCTCCCTGGTCAGTTGATGGAGCTGACTCTAGACGTCAAGAAACAGGGCGGAAGTGCGCTTGCGCACCGGTTACACGTCGAAACACTTTCCTGTAACCGCCTTCATGCCGGTGCGCTAGATTGGACGCGTGGGCAAGAAGATTCTGGGTTGGGGAGCACTGGCGCTGCTCACGGCCTGCGCCACCGGGCCGCAGCGCGTCGAGCGCGAGCCGCTTCCGGCCCTCGCGTGGGCGGACGACTCGCACGCCACTCAGCTACTCGTGCTGAACCGCGTGAGCTTCGGCCCGAACCCCGCCTCGCTGAAGGAAATCGAATCGCTCGGCACCGGCGCCTACCTTGCGCGCCAGCTTCGGCCCGCGGCCGAGCCGCGCCTCCCGGCCGAGGTCCAGGCGACCATAGATTCGATGACCATCTCGAAGCGCTCGGTGGTCGATCTCGCCTCCGAGCTGGCGCAGCGCCAGCAAGCGCTCCGGGGTTTGTCTTTTGAAGAAGCAAAAATCCAAAGGCAGGCGTACCAGCAGGAGCTCACCCGTCTCGCGCGCGAGTCGCAGGCCCGCATGCTCTTGCGCGCGCTCTATTCGCCCGACCAGCTCCAGGAGGAGATGACCTGGTTCTGGATGAACCACTTCAGCGTGTTCCAGAACAAGGCCAACGTGCGCGTGCTGGTCGGCGATTACGAGGAGCGCGCGATCCGGCCGCACGCGCTCGGGCGCTTCGGCGACCTGCTTACCGCGGTCGCGCACCATCCGGCGATGCTGGTCTACCTCGACAACGCGCGCAACTCGGCCGGCCGCCTCAACGAAAACTACGCGCGCGAGCTGATGGAGCTCCACACGCTCGGCGTGAAGGGCGGCTACAACCAGGCCGACGTGCAGGAGCTCGCGCGCGTGCTCACCGGCTTCAGCGTGCGCGAGGGCGAGTTCCAGTTCTATCCCCGGCGCCACGACTTCGGGCCGAAGACGCTGCTCGGGCGGCCGATCCGCTCGAGCGGCGAGCGCGAGCTCGCCGAGGCGCTCGATCTCCTCGCCTCGCATCCGTCGACCTCGCGCTTCGTGTCGCGCAAGCTCGCCATGCACTTCGTCTCCGACGATCCGCCCGAGGCGCTGGTCGAGCGCATGGCGCGCGCCTTTCGCGCGAGCGAGGGCGACATCGCGCTCACGCTGCGCGCGATGTTCGAATCGCCCGAGTTTCGCGCCTCGCTCGGCGGCAAGTTCAAGGACCCGCTGCACTACATGGTGTCGGCGGTGCGCTTCGCGGCCAATGGCGCGGTCATCCCGCGCGAAGACGTCGACCGGATGATCAACGCCCTCGCGGGAATGGGACAGCCGCTCTACGGCCGGCCCACGCCCGACGGCTATCCGCTCACGCGCACCGAGTGGACGAGCCCCGGTCAGCTTGCGACCCGGTTCGAGGTCGCACGCGGCGTCGGCTACCGGCGCGTCGGGCGCCTGTCCGACGAGCTCCCCGTGCCGCTTTCCGACACCACGCGCCAGACGCTCTCCAAGGCTTCGGATCCGAAGGAGTGGAACCTGCTCCTGCTGTCCTCGCCGGAGTTCATGAGCCGATGAAGCAGAGGAACCGATGAAACGAAGAGCGTTTCTCCTTCTCCCCTTAGCCTTATCAACGGTGTCAACGGCAAGGCTATTTGCGGCGCCATCCACGTCATCCCGCTTTCTGCTCGTGTTCCTGCGCGGCGGCTACGACGCGGCGAACGTGCTGATCCCGCATTCGAGCGATTACTACTACCAGGTGCGGCCGAACATCGCCGTGCCGCGCGACGCGGTGCTGAAGCTCGATTCCGACTGGGCGCTGCACCCCGCGCTGCGCGAGAGCCTCTACGCCCTGTGGCTGCGCGGCGAGGCGGCATTCGTGCCCTTCGCCGGCAGCCACGACCTCTCGCGCAGCCACTTCGAGAGCCAGGACACGCTCGAGCTCGGCCAGCCGCTCGGCGGCGGACGCGGCTACGACTCGGGCTTCATGGGACGCCTCGCCGCGGCGCTCGGCGCCTCGCGCGCGATCGCGTTCACCAACAACATGCCGCTCGCCTTCCGCGGCCCGACGCCCGAAGGCGCGAAGCCGGTCGCCAACATCGCGCTCGGCGGCGCGGGCCTCAGGCCCGCGGCGGTCGATTCGCGCCAGAGCGCGCTCATCTCCGAGATGTACCGCGACAGCAAGCTCGGCTCGCCGGTGAGCGAAGGCTTCGCCATGCGCGAGAGCGTGATGCGCGACCTTGGCAGCGAGATGGAGGCCGCCGGCCGCAACGCGATCAACGCGCGCGGCTTCGAGCTGGAGGCGCGGCGCATCGCGAAGCTGATGCAGGGCGAGTACAACCTGGGGTTCGTCGACGTCGGCGGCTGGGACACGCACGTCGGCGAGGGCGGGCAGACCGGCCAGCTCGCCACTCGCCTCGAGGAGCTCGGCCGCGGCCTGAGCGCCCTCGCGCAGGGCATGGGCAGCGCCTGGCGCGACACCGTGGTGGTCGTCGTCAGCGAGTTCGGCCGCACCTTCCGTGAGAACGGCAACCGCGGCACCGATCACGGCCACGGCAGCGTGTACTGGGTGTTGGGCGGATCGCTGAAAGGACAGCGCGTCGTCGGCGAGCAGGTGCGCGTTTCCCAGGGAACGTTGTTCCAGGACCGCGACTACCCGGTATTGAACGAATACCGCGAGCTCCTCGCGGGGGTTTTTGCTCGGGTCTATGGCCTCGACGGCGCGCAGCTCGCGCGCGTGTTCCCTTCAGTGTCGCCGAAGGACGTCGCACTTCTCTGATAAGTGGGCGGGCGCACAGACCGGCCGGTCTGCACCCGCCAAGCTCCCCCCATGCCCACCGAAGCCGCAGGACGTGTCCGCATCGCTGCGGCCTACCTGCGGGCGCTCCGCAAAGCAGTCGAGATTTCCGGCGGCGAAGCCGCGCTGGCGAGCGCCTGGGGCGTTGCCCCTGAGCTGCTCGGAAGCTGGCTCGCCGGCGAGCACGTGCTTCCGGTGAAGTTCTACATAGCAGTGCTGGAGATGATCCACGCCAGGGGAGAGAAATGGAAGACGGCCGGCTCGCGCTGACTGCGGTCTATCTCAAGCTCGACGCGGAGTACTTCGGTTTCATCGAGGAGCTTCCCGGGATGAATTCGCGCGGCCGCACGCTGCATGACGCGCGCGAGGCCCTGCAGGAGCTCGCCGCCGAGGTGTTCGCCGAGGAGCGCTGCACCGTGGCCGAGGCCCATCCTGCGACCAGCATGGTGCGGGAGGCTTTCTTCCTCGAGGCCCCGCGGCCTGCCGCGCGCGGCGTCTAGGCCTTCGTGAACACCCTGCGGTAGATCACCAGCAGCGCAACGGCGCCGACGATCGCGGCGAGCATGCCGTAGCGATTGACCCCGGTGTCCGACGCGACGAAGTTCGTGGCGAGCCATCCCGCCGCCACGGCGCCGACGATCCCGATCATCGTGTCGACGAACAATCCCTTTCCGGTCTCGTTGACGAACCGGCTGGTGAGGAATCCGGAGACGAAACCGACGAAGATCCACAGGAGCACCAGCATGGTCTGCCCTTTCCGGCAAGCGAGCGGAACAACGTAGGGGCGGAACCACTCCGCGTCCGTGCGGCAGCGCACGAGCGCGCATTTCTACTTTTGCTTCGCCCGAGCGTCGTCGTTCGAGCGACCTCCACCATCGGCATCCGGCGGCATCGCGCGAGCGCGTGCGACGGTATAACGAACTCGCTGTCTGCAGCACAACACGGAAGGAACACGCTATGAACTGGGATCGCATCGAAGGCAACTGGAAGCAGGTGAAGGGAAAAGTGAAGGAGCAATGGGGCAAGCTCACCGACGACGACCTGGACCGCGTCGCCGGTAATCGCGACCAGCTGGTCGGCAAGATCCAGAACTCGTACGGCATCGGCAAGGATGAAGCCGAGAAGCAGCTGAAGGAGTGGGAGTCGAGCCAGTCCGACATGGACTGAGCCGTCACAGACCGCGGGGAG
>Ga0075436_100003294_pt1 | contig 11064 bp, 6 predicted proteins | sample RhiMethybrSRZTD5_FD_75303 | JGI IMG/M metagenome (GOLD analysis project Ga0075436, IMG submission 75303) | Populus rhizosphere microbial communities from Tennessee, USA - Rhizosphere MetaG P. TD hybrid SRZTD5 | ecosystem: Host-associated > Plants > Roots > Rhizosphere > Soil | place: USA... | reverse complement strand
GCGGCGGTCCTCGTGGTCTACGACGAGATCAACCTGCCGCTGGGGAAGCTCCGCCTGCGCCGGGCGGGCAGCCCGGCCGGCCACCGCGGCATGGAGTCCATCATCGAAAACCTGCGCACCGACCAAGTCGCCCGTCTGCGCCTGGGCGTCGCGCCCGAGGACGGCCCGCCCGCAGGGGAGGACCTGGCCGGCTTCGTCCTCTCCCCCTTCACCGCCGGGGAGGCGGAGACCGCGGCCGCCATGGTCGTCCGTGCCGCCGACGCCTGCGAGACCTGGCTGGCCGCAGGGGCCGAGGCGGCGATGAACCGCTACAACGGGTAGCCGGTGCCGTGGCGCCCGGGACCGGCTCGTCTCAAGCGTAGAGAGCGGCCAAGCCGTCCCGGAGATAGCTGGGAAGATTGATCTGCTGCGCCACCAGAGGCAGGAAGGCCGCGTCGTCCGCGACGGTGGGCGGATCGAGGAGCAGGGGCTTCAAGACGATCGGCTGCGCGGCCAGGGCCACGGACGCGAGGCGCATGGCGCCGGTCGCTCGCGCCCTGCCGGGCACGGGGAGGTGGGGCCGCAGGTCGAAGGCCGTGTCCTCCTGTTCGTCGAGGGCCAGCGTCCATCCCTCGGGCTGCGGCACGGCAGCGGCCAGGGCATGCGTGACGGGAGCGGCCGTGCCCGCCTGGATCTCGGGCAGGCGGTGCAGGGCGTCGCGCAGGGCGTCGGCCGCCTGCTTGAACGACAGCGCCGCCACCTCGGGATCGCCGGGCGCTTCCAGGAGATTCAGGGCGCGCTTGAGGCCGCCGACCTTCACGGCCTCGGCGTCGCCGCGGAAGGCCGCCACCAGGTCGGGCATGCCGTAGCGCGCCACGCCGTCGACGACGACGAGGCGGATCGCGGTCTCCTTGGCCGCGATCAGGCCGGCGTAGGGATCGGAGCCGCCGACTTTCACGACGAGCAGGTCGGCGCGTTTGCCGGCCTCGAGCGAGCCCAGAGCGCGCTCCCAGCGCAGGATGGCGGCGGCATCGCGGGTGGCCATGGCCACCAGCTCGCGCGCGGTGAAGATGCCGCCGTTGTTGTCGCTGTAGAGCTTGGCGATCTTGAGCTCGCCGAAAAGGCTCTTGCTGCCCGAGGGAGACCAGTCGGGGCCGAGGCCGATCAAGACTCCCGCGCTCTTCGCCGCCGCGACGTCCGCCGTCTTGCCGTAGAGCAGCAGGTTGCTGAACGGCGACCAGACCATGGCGCCGTGGTTGGCGGCGAGGACCGCGAAATCGGCCGGTTTCAGGGCCGCGCAATGGATGCCGGCGAGCGCGCGGTCGATCGCCCAGGTGTCCGGCGTGACGTGCAGCGACAGGAAGTGCTGGCGCGCCGCGTCGTCGGTGCCCTCGCTCAGATGGAGGAGATAGCTGGCGCCCTTCGCGTCCTGCTTCTGGAGCGCCTTCAGGAACTTCTGCGGGTCCACCGCGTCGGGATCGCTGATCAGCGCCGCCGCCGCCGGCAGGCGAGGGTCTTTCACCGGCTGCTCGACGGTACGGATGACGCCGCGGAAGTATTTGGCGATCCCGGGGTCCGCCACCAGGCGGATGCCCTGGCTCGTCGTCACGCCGCCGAGCAGGCACTTGCACTGCACGTAGCGGCAGATCGCCAGCACGAGATGGGGATCGTTGCCGATCAGGCCCATCGGGCGGCTGATCAAGGTCTCGTAGTCGTCTGTGCCGCGCCACTGGTCGCGATTGCGATAGAGCTTGGGGACCTTCCAGAGCGTCAGGGCGTTGTAGGCCAGGTGGTTGTGGAGCTCGATCAGCCCGGGGAAGATGGCGCCGCCGGAGGCGAGCGGAGTCACGCCCGCGAAGCCCGGCGGGGGTGGCGCCGCCGCCGGCTGCACCGCGACGATCGTCCCGTCCTGCACATAGACGGTGCCGGGATCGATGACGTCGAAGGCGGCGTTCATGGTGACGACGCGGCCGGTGAGCGCAAAGGTCCCGCTTGCCGGCGCCGCGCCGGTTGCCTTCTTCTTCTTCGTGGTTCCCGGGCTCATGTACCCCTCCTCACGAGGTGGGCAGGACGGAGGCGGGCACGGTCAGCGTGATGTTGGCGCGCTTCTTCGCCGTGGTCGTGCCCACGCGGTCCGCCCAGTGGTCCTCGTTGCCCATCCAGGCGGGCAGACCCGCCGGCAGATCCAGTGACGGGATCGGCGGCATGTCCGCGGGGGTGAAAGCGGTGCCGTAGGGGACGAAGGGCCCCGAGTGGTCGGGGTGCTGGATCGTTGGCCGCAGCGCCTGCAGGGCGGCGTTCCAGTTGGCGAGGAGCTGCTGGGTGGCAGCCGCGTGCTTGGCCGGGTCCCCTCCCGACGAGCTCTCCGGCTGGGTCGGGTGGGTGATGTGCTGGTAGGGCAGCGTGCTCGCCTGGCCGTCGGGCGTCGCCTTCCACTTCTTCCAGGCGTCGTCGGCGAGCGTGCCGAGCGCCACCACCGCCTCGACCGGCTGGCCGACGAGAAGCGCGCTCAGCCAGCGGTTGCGATAGGCGATGAGCGCCGCGTCGTTCTTGTGCGTCGACGCCGTCCCGTAGACGCTGTAGAGGAACGTATTGACCAGGACATAGCTGCGGTCGAACCCCAGCCTGGCGAGGAAGCCCTGCGTGCGGCGCCCGGCGACGCCGACCAGGATGCGGCGGACGATGTTCTCGTTCTGCGCCGGATCCTGGCCGATGATCAGGACGCGCGCCGTGCCGTCGAGGCGGCCGCGATGGAAGATCGGTCCCCACTCCGTCCGGAAGTCGGCCGCCGGATAGACGTCCGTCCCCGGGTACTCCCGGCAGAGCGTCGCGTAGGGCTCCCGGCCGTAGCCGGGATCGAAGTCGATCGTCATGGGTCGGCCTCCTCAATGCTATTGAAGCAATGCTAATCAACTTCAGGGGTCTTGTCCAGGGGTAAGATCCGTCGGCAAAGGAGAACCGGCCGATGATCGTCGACGTCCACAATCACTTCTACCCTCCGTCCTATCTCGACGCTCTCCGTTCGGGAGCGAGCACCGTGCGCGTCGCGGAGGACGCCGAGGGCAATCTGCTGCTGTACTACCCGGGGGACTACAACATCGCCGTCCGCGGCCACCGCGACATCGCCTACCGCGCGGGCGTGCTGGCGGAGCAGGGGGTCGACGTGCAGGTGCTGAGCCTGACCACGCCGGGCACGCACGTGGAGTCTCCGGCCACCGCGGCGCGGCTGGCGAGCCTGGTGAACGACGCCTTCGCGGGGGTGGTCCGCGACGGGCGGGGACGCTTCGCGGCGCTCGCCACGCTGCCGCTCAACGATCCCGCCGCCGCGGCGCGCGAGCTGGAGCGGGCGCTCACCGAGCTCGGGCTGCCGGGCGCCATGCTGTTCAGCAATGTCAACGGCGTCGCGCTGGCCGATCGCCGGTTCTGGCCGCTCTACGAGATCGCGGATTCCTTCGCCGCCGTGCTCCACATCCATCCCACGGCGCCGGTCGGGGTCGAAGCGATGACCGATTTCTGGCTGATGCCACTCGTCGGCTTTCCGTTCGACACCACCCTTGCCGCCGCCAAGCTGGTCTTCGCCGGCGTGAGCGAACGGTTCCCGCGCATCCGCTGGGTGCTGAGCCACCTCGGCGGCGCCGTCCCCTATCTCGCCGAGCGCCTCGACCGCGGGTTCCACGCTTTCCGGGAGTGCCGCGCCCACATCCAGCGTCCGCCGAGCGACTCCCTCCGCCGGATGTACTACGACACGGTGAATTTCGACCGCGGCGCTCTCCAGCTCGCCGTCTCGTTCGCCGGCGCCGACCACATCCTCGCGGGCAGCGACTACCCGCATCAGATCGGCAGCATCCCGGCGATGCTCGCCGCGCTCCGCGGGCTGCCGATCGCCGCGCCCGACAAGGCCGGGATCCTGGGCGACAACGCCGCGCGGCTCCTCAAGCTCTGAGCCTCAGAATCGACGCGGACATGTGGTAGATTTCATGAAAGTCTTTGTCGATGCGAACGGTCCGGAGGGTCTGCCAATGGAACCGAGTGAGCTGACCGTCGAGCTCGAATCCGATCCCGTGGTCTTCGAGCTGGGCCGGCCGGGCGGCAGCGACCAGCGGGACGCCGTGCTCAGGATCCGGGGCGTCGGCAGGCGGGCGCTGGAGCTGAAGGTCGAGGGCAGGATCGTCGCCGGAAGCGGGGAGGCGGGAGCCTTCCGCTTCACGACCGAGGCGGCGGAGATCGTCGACCGCTCGGACGATCCCGACGTGCCGATCCGGGCGCGCATCCCGGTGACCTGCAGCGGCGGCGGCGCCGAGGGGCAGGAAGCCGCAGCCGCGCTCGACGTCACGGTGGGTTTCCCCGGTCAGCCGGACAGGGTCTTCCGGATCGGGCTGCTGGCATCCGTCAACCGGGTCCTGGCGCTCTGGGAGGTGTTGCGGGAGGAGTACGCGGCGCTCAAGCCGGACTGGCGGGCCGAGCTGGAAAGCGATCCGGTCCTCGCCGATCCGCTGAAGAGCCCGGCGGAGAAGCTCGCGGCGGTGTTCGCTCTCGCCCACCGCCGGTCGAAGCAGGGCGACGGCCTCAGCGGGCTCTGCTGCTCGGGCGGCGGCATCCGCAGCGCCACCTTCAACCTCGGCGTCCTACAGGGGCTGGCGCGCATCGGCATCCTGGAGAGATTTTCCTACCTCTCCAGCGTCTCGGGCGGGGGGTACATCGCGAGCTGGCTGAGCGGCTGGATCCACCGCGCCGGCGGCCTCGCCGCGGTCGTCCCCGAGCTGCGCAGCGCCCAGCGCAACCCGGCCCAGCCCGAGGCCGAGCCGATCACCCACCTGCGCCAGTACAGCAACTACCTGACGCCGAAGCTGGGTTTCTTCTCCGGCGACACCTGGGCCCTGGTGGCGATCGTGGTGCGCAACCTCATCCTCAATCAGCTCGTCCTCCTCCCCGTGTTGGCCGCCGTCCTCGCCCTGCCGCTGGTGGCGATCTCCCGGCCGCAACTGATCTGGCGGCTCGTTCCGGGTCCGGACTTCCTCTACTGGGTGGCCGTCCTCCTCGGCGGCGTCGCGCTCTTTTTCATGAGCCTGCTGCGGGCGAGCGCGCGGCCGAAGGTCAATCCCGGGAACAAACCCGGGGAAAAGCCGCAGCGAATGACGCCGGTGCGGTCGTCGTCGCCGCCGTTCCTCAAGCTCGGGCTCCTCCCGTTGCTCGGCGCGACCGCCCTCATCCTGCTCGCCATTTTCGAATACGGCATGCGGCACCCCGGGCACGCGCTCAACACGCCGGAGGTGATCGTCCGCTGCCTGATCTGGACGATCGTGGTGCCGATGATCGCTCTCGCCGCCTCGGTGCCGGCGCAGCGGCGGGTTCTCGGGCGGCAGATGTCGTCGCTGCGGGTGGACCTCGCCGCGCTGCTCCTCTCGGGAGCGGTCGAGGCGGCGATCTACATCGGGATCCTCAAGGGATGGATCCCCGGGCTCCTCGACGCGCCCCACCAGCTCTTCGTGATCCTGGGGCCGGGACTCGTGCTCGGGCCGCTGCTCCTCGGCAAGACGCTGTTCATCGCCTTCTCGAGCATCGTCGAAGGACGGCCGTTCTACCCGTCCGAGCTGGGCGACGCCGACCGCGAGTGGTGGGCGAGATGGTCCGGCTGGGTCCTGCTCGCGGCGCTGGTCTGGATGACTTCCGGAGCGCTGGTCTTCCTGGGACCGTTCCTCCTCGCGACCGCCGTGGCCAAAGTGGCGGCGGCGCTCTCCGCGGGCGGCCTCGGCGGCCTGGTGAGCCTGCTCGGCAAAGGCGCGAAGACGCCGGCCAGCAAGGAGCAGGGCGGGAAGGAGCAGAGCGCCTGGCGTGGCGTGGTCATGGCCTTGGCGGCGCCGCTCTTCGTTCTCGCGCTGCTCCTCCTCGTCTCGGCCGGCGGCCAGGCCCTGATGCGCCTTCTGCCTGCGTCCTGGACCGGCTCGGTGGGCGCCGCGCCCGCGCCGTTCCGCGGCTACACCCTCTTCGTCCTCGCCGCCGCCGCCGTGCTCTTCGCCGCCGGCGTCCTCATGGGGCACTTCGTCAACGTCAACCGGTTCTCTCTCCAGGCGATGTACCGCAACCGCCTGGTCCGCGCCTACCTCGGCGCGAGCAACAAACGCCGGCGCCCCAACCTGTTCACCGGCTTTGACCCGAGCGACAACCTGCGGCTGCACGCGCTGCGCGCCAATCGCCCGCTGCCGCTCATCAACATGGCCCTCAACCTGGTGGCGGGGGAGGACCTCGCCTGGCAGGAGCGCAAGGCGGAGAATTTCACGGCGACGCCGCTCCATTGTGGAGCGAACCGGCTCGGCTACCGGCGGTCGCAGATCTACGGCGGTGAGCAGGGGATCTCGCTCGGCACCGCGGTCGCCACCTCGGGCGCGGCGGCCAACCCCAACCAGGGCGCCAATTCGTCGCCCGCGGTCGCCTTCATCATGACCGTCTTCAACGCCCGGCTGGGCATCTGGCTGGGCAACCCGGGTCCGTTGGGGCGCGAGACCTACACGCGGAGCGGCCCGAAAAACTCGGCGTCGCTGATCCTCGACGAAGCCCTGGGCTTCACCGACTCCCGCCATCCCTACGTCAACCTCTCGGACGGCGGGCACTTCGACAACCTCTCCATCTTCGAGCTGGTGCGCCGGCGGTGCGGCATCATCGTGGTGGGCGACGCCGGCTGCGATCCGTCCTACGCCTTCGACGACCTCGGCAACGCCATCCGCAAGATCCGCATCGACTTCGGGATCTCGATCGACTTCGCCGATCGCGTCAACATCTTTCCCAAGGATCCGGTGAACCCGATGGGCCGTTACTGCGCCGTGGGGTCCATCCACTATCGCGACGTCGACGGCCCCGACGCGCCGGACGGCACGCTGATCTACATCAAGCCGGCGATCTGCCAGACCGAGTCCTACGACGTCACCAACTACGCCCGCTCTTCGAAGACGTTCCCGCACGAGCCCACGGCGGACCAGTGGTTCAGCGAGTCACAGTTCGAAAGCTACCGCGCCCTCGGCCGTGAGGCGGTCCTCACTATGGTGCGCAACGGCCCGCATCACACCTATCCCCTGAGCTTCGACGACTTCCAGGAAGACGTGGAGGACTATGTCCGCCACGGCCCCAAGCCGCCGCAACCGCCGGTGCCGCTCGAGCCGGTCGCGATCTGAGCCTGGTCTTGCGATAGGATGCGCTCTGGAATCGAGTGGATCGACTCCTCCTCGAAGCCCATCGTGAGCGGGCCAGAGTCGATGAGCTCCCACCTGGAGTGAATCAACTTCGCGTCAGAGTGCATGGAATCCGGGCCAGAGTGCATTGAATCCAGCGCGGAGCGCATGGAATCCGAGCCAGAGTCCATCGTCTCCGGCCAAAAGCTCATCAACTCTGTGTCGCAGACGATCGACTCCCGGCCAAAGTGAATCGTCTCTGGCTCAAAGACGATCGTCTCCTTCCCAGAGTCCATCGACTTTCGCCAGAGTCCATCGCCCTCAAGCCAGAGACGATCGACTCCGGGCGGGAGCGCATCGACTCCGATCCAAAGTGCATGGAATCCAGGCGGCAGTTCATCAGCCCCAGCCAGAGCGCATGGGATCCAGGCCGGTGTGTCTCCGCTTGGCGTTAAAGCAGGTCGTCTTCAGTCCGGAGAAGCTCGACTCCGCTGAAGACTGACTTATCCCCATGGGTCTCCCCCTGAGCCGCCGTCAACAAAAATTGGCGCCCAAGTACCCGGAAGCTTGGGGGCTGGTAGCTGAGCACGTATCACCTTGGGCGAGACGCGCAGGAGGCGGTCGAGGTCTGCGTGGGCTAGGTTGTAACGGTCGGGAGGAAGCGGAAGCTCGTAGTTCTCACAGCCATGACGTAGTAACTCCATGAGGGCCGGCTGGCGTACCCAGCGGCTCTCTCGCGGGCCTGGTTTCCAACCGGCCTCCATTCTTCCGACTGCAACTCTATGGAGAAGGGCCAGCAGGTCTGAGTGGTCCACCAAGTCGGTGAGCAGCCCCGGCCATGCCAGGCCGAGAGCCACAAATTTGGCGAGCTGCTGAAGACTGAGGCTTCGCCCGTCAACGTCGTCGAAGGCGCCGGTTTCGCAGGCGATGTAGGTGCGCAGTCGGAAAAGATTCACGAACTGCTTGAGGCGGCGCGGATTGTTGCCCAGGGCAGGAGCCGCCATGAGGGCTGCCTCGCGCACAGTGTCCGAATCGTCCCGCAGGATTAGCTTGAATCGCTCCCTTCGATCCTGCCGCTGCTCACCGGCGGTGCCGGCGATCACTGGGTCGGAGGTAGGAGTCGGGGAGCTGTCCGTCGGAGTCAGCGCTTCTCCAGCCGGTGGGGTCGCATTCGCCGGTCCGGCGACTCCTGCCCCTCCAGAGTCAGCATCGGCAAGGGAGGCAGGCGACTCGGGTATGCGGCCCGAGAGCGCGGCCAGGAAATCGCGCAGGTTGGCCGGCTTTGGCGAAGGCACCCGAAACGGCAACTGGATGAATTTCTCAATGAAGGTATATCCGTATTCTAGGCCGGCCCGGGGATCAACCTTGCCGTTCTCGTCGACGCTCCCTGGCATCAGGTAGGGGAGCAATTTCTCGTACTTCACGGCCAGCCCGGCGGCCACCTTTTCCCGGTCCATGCCGATGATGAAGATCAGTCGTGGATCGTCCGCGATCAGAAGGTTGAGTGCCTGCATCAAATCGGCAGCTTTGGGTACCTCGCAGCGGTCGAGGTCGTCGATGAACACGTAGACCTTGCGGTCGCCCGCATAGGCGTAAACGATCCGTCGGAAGTCCTCGTGGAACGACTCAACGAAAGCTACATGACCGTCGTAGTCCGGTGAGTTGAGGTACTTCCGCAGGTTCACCTCCAAGGGATTGCCAATCACTCCCTTCACCTTCAGGGCCAAGGAGATCACGCCAGCGGCGTAGGCTCCGAGACCGCCGAAACCGACAAGCCAGGTGTAAAAGGGGAGCAAGGAGTCCCCCTTCTTTCCCTTTTTCGGATCCTCCAGTTTCCCAGCAGCGCCTCCGGCGGCCGGCTGCCTCTCGGAGTCCTTCGCGGACTCTTTCCCCAAATCCTGTAACTGTTTCTCGATTCTCCCGCTCCACGCCGGCCACGAGCGGAACGCAGCAACTGGAACGGCAAGGCCGAGGAACAAGAGCACTATCCAGACGGCTGTGGCCCTCATCATCTCCAGCCAGCCGTCCCGCCAGCGGTACCGGCCACGGAACAGCCGCAAATGGCCGAGCCATCGCCGCAGAAGCGACCGTTCGCGGGAGATGCGCCGTAGGAACTCGCTGGCGAAGGCGGCCCAAAGAGCGTCCTCTTTGTCGTGACGCCAAGCGTTGAAGCGCACGGTCAGACAGCACGGAGGCACGAGCTGCCGCCGCAAGCGCGTCCAACGGCCTTCCCGGTGTGAGCGCCAGCCCTTCGCCAAGCCTCCGGGCAAGGAGAAAGCCCATCGAGTGAACGGCTCGCAGCGGCGATGGAGCGCTTTCTCGAGTTGGAGCATGAAGGAGGACTTCCCGCTTCCCCACTCTCCCTCAACCGAGAGAGTGAGCGGCGGCCGGGTTTCCTCGTTAACGAGGAATTCGGCGACCGCCTCCACATAGGGCTCGAAGCCCAGGGTATCCTGTTCCACCGGCTGATCACCCGTGCTGGCGACCCGGATCGAGATCTCGGTCAAAGGTCGGCCGGCTTCTTCCCCAGCGGTCAGAAGCTCCGGTTGGACACCCCCCGCGGCGAGCGCCGAAACGACAGCGCAATCCTTCACTGAGAAGATGCCCTGGAATAGGTGAAACGTGCCGGTCTCCGGAGATCCTGCGGCATCGGCGAGTCGGAAGGCCTCGTTCAGGGCCTGGTCTACGTGGCCCGACAGTTGGGGCATAGAGGCCGCATCTGTGGGCTCATAGGGTTGATCGACGGACGGGAGGTTGACCCGGACCTTGCGGAGGATCGCTATCAGGCCAGGGCGGTCGATCCTCGCCCGCTCGAAAACCTGGCGAATAGGCTCATCTCCCTCATCGATGAGCCCCACCACCAAGTGCTCCATGTGGATGCGAGCATTTCTCTTGGAACTCCGGAAGCGGTCAGCCCGGAGGATCGCACGCCGAGCCCGACCAGAAAGGCGGTCGAAGAGGGGGCGATCGGAAGGCGGAGAGGCCGAGGAGGACGGCGGTGCCGCCGAGTGGGCAGGAGATCTGGGCGGCGCAGCTCCGAAAATCCCTTTGACCAGTATTTCGAGGGCTTGGGGATCATCGACTCCATTCCGAAAGTCCACCCAGATCCGGTTTATCAGGGAGTCGGGCAAGTTCTCAGAGTCCGCGCCGGGGAGTATGACGGGGATGATGGAGCGGTCGTCGGATTTTGCGAGCAAGTGGATTATTTCTTCAACCTGCCCGCGTACTAGGCCGTGCGGCCCAAGAAAGATCGTCACACACCGGCTCTGCCGAAGGGCCGCCCGCAATTTCTCGGGCCACGGCGCCCCAGGCGGCAGGTCCCGGTCGATGAAGGGCCGGACATTACGCTGGCGAAGCCGGTCGACCAGAGCCTGGGCGACCTCAGCATCCTGACCGTTATAGCTAACAAAGATATCGTGTTCGTACTCCATCTCTGTCGTGCCTCCGTAGTCCGCCAACTGTCACCACCTGAAGGCGGATCCTACAGCTTTCGTCGGTTTGGTGAAAAGAGTGGCGGTCCGGACAGGTATCCATCGGAGCCTTCTTGCTACAGTACCTGGATGGGCTTAGGCCGGGCCGGTTTGACTCGGAGGGGGCGCGCTCGAATCAGCGGAAAGGGCAATGGCGCAGCCTCCGAACGGCCGGCGGAAGCATCCGGTTGGTAAGAGCACCGAGATCCCAGGCTAAGGAGGTAGGGACCCTTCACTGCCTCCTGGAAGGCAGCGACGAAGAGCCCGGTAGGCGGGTTCAGTCCTCTGTGCGGCTGAGCCGAAAGCTGCGCGCTGGCCCTCCTCCGCGGCCTCTAGCAGCCCGTGGTGAAATCCGATTCTGAGCAACGAGTGAGCAGGATAGGCGCGAAGGCTAAATGGCGTTGAGGAGACCAACGAGGAATCCTGATGCGCCAAAGATGCACCTTGGCCTC
>Ga0075436_100003292_pt1 | contig 11064 bp, 9 predicted proteins | sample RhiMethybrSRZTD5_FD_75303 | JGI IMG/M metagenome (GOLD analysis project Ga0075436, IMG submission 75303) | Populus rhizosphere microbial communities from Tennessee, USA - Rhizosphere MetaG P. TD hybrid SRZTD5 | ecosystem: Host-associated > Plants > Roots > Rhizosphere > Soil | place: USA... | reverse complement strand
CCGGTCGAGGAGCTGGTGGAGATCCTCCGCTATGCGCGCTCGATCGGCGTCATCCCGATGGTGATGACCCATGGCGACTCCTTTCGCCGCCGGCCCGGGCTCCTGGAGCGCCTGATGGAGGAGGGCGGTCTGACCGAGGTCTCGATTCACGTCGACAGTACCCAACGCGGACGGCAGGGCCATGGCGTGCCGAGGTCCGAGACGGAGCTGATGGATCTGCGCGACGAGCTGGCGGAGCTGGTCCGCGCCGCCCGCAAGCGGACCGGACGCCGGCTGCGCGCCGCCACCACCCTCACCGTCATCCGCCAGAGCCTGGGAGAGGTGGCCGACGTCGTGCGCTGGACGGTGGAGAACCGCGACGCCTTCAGTCTGGTCAGCTTCCAGCCTCTGGCGCTGGTGGGGCGGACGCGCCGCGGGCTCGAAGGAGTCACCGCGGACGAGCTGTGGCGTGAGATCGGCCGCGCCACCGCCGGCTACGGCCTCGAGCTGTCCGATCATGGAGCCGAGCCGCTGCACTTCGGCCACCCGGCCTGCACCCGCTTCGTGCCGGTCGTCGCGCTGGAGCGCAGGGGAGAGGCGCCTCGCCTCTTCGAGGTCATCCGCAACCGGCCGGAGGACGTGGCGGTCATGCAGGGACTCTTCATCCGCGGATTGGGGGGCGCTGCCTTCCGCGACGATCGCCTGGTCGAGGCAACCGCCCGCGCCCTCGGCATGCTCGCCGCCGCTCCCGGCTGGTTTCTCGGACCGGCGCTCCGCTGGGCCGGCGGCCGCCTGCGGGACGAGGCGGGCACCTGCATCGCCCGCCTCGCCTTCGACGCCTTGCGCGACCGAGTGCGAATCGACGGCCTCACGCTCACCAGCCATCACTTCATGAGCGCGGCCGAGCTGCGCACCGCAGAGGGCCAATCGCGCCTCGACGCCTGCGTCTTCCGCCTCCCCTACAAGGGCAGGATGGTGCCGATGTGCGCGATGAACGCGGACGGCGGGCGCGAGGGGTTCTACGCCGAGAGCATCGCCGAGCCCGCTCTATAATCGCTCATGCGCTCTCCTCGACTCCCACGCGTGCGTCTCCCGGCGCTCCTCGTCACCGCCGTCCTTCTATGCTCGTGCTTTGAACCGCCGGTCGACGAATCGGTGCAGCTCCGGTTCCTCCCCGATGGCGCGGTCGTGGTCACCAGCAAGGTCGAGATCGTGAGTGCCAACCGCGCCAACAGCCCGGCGCTGGACCGCAGGCTGGCGGAGGTCCGGCAAGCCCTGCTCGAAGGCTCGGATCCGTGGAGCCGGCGCTTCGCAGGGATCCATCCGCCCCTCGAACGGTCGTCCTGGGAGAAGCAGCTCGGTGAAGTCCGGAAGCAGGTCCATTCCGCTGTGCTCAACGAGGCCCGCGATCTCGCCGCCGTCTTCGGCGACACTGCGTTGAACGTGTCCTATGAGATCAAGGAGGGCGTCGCGGAGCTGGTCATCGTTCCGGGACCATCCGGCCGCGCCACACGGTGGCAACGCGAGCAGACGAAACGGACCCTCGACACCTGGACGGACGCCGTGGCGCGGTATCTGAAGGCCGGAGAGGGCCTCTATCGTTATCTCGACAGGCATCCGGACCGCGACCGGGCCTGCCTGGGAGCGCTCTATTCCGACCTCCTCTCCGACACCGATCGCGGCCGCCTGCCGACTCTCATCGCAGGAGAGAAGGAGCGCCTCGACGCCCTCCAAGCGGCCATGCAAGAGGTGTCGAGCATTCTCGGCGTCCCCGAGGGGGAGGACTACACTCCGGATGAGCTCTCGCACCTCGTCTACGACCCCTTCCCCGGCCGCCTCACCGTCCGTCTCCCCGGCCCACCGGCCGCCCCTCCTGAAGGCTTCGCACCCGGTCCGGACGGCACTCTGATCGCCGCCGGCCCCGGCTTCTGGGAGGCCCTCCGCTCCCTGGAGGGCCGCTGGCTGAGTCCCGACCCCGTCCTCCTCTCGATCGCTCAGCAGCAGCGGAGCCAGAACGAGCCGCTCGACCTGAACGCCCTGCTCAAGCAGCCGCGCCGGGCCGAGCCGGCCCCGGACGCAACCGAAGTGCGCCTGGCCGTCGAACAGCGGCTCCAGCCGGCGCCGCTCTACCGCGTCGCCTTTCCGGTGAGCGCCGAGTTGGAGACGCCGTTCCATTGGCAGCCGGGGGAGGGATGAGCATGGACTGGATCTGGTTGATCGTGGCCGGTCTGTTCGAAGTCGTCTGGGCCGCCACCCTCAAGAAGACCGAGGGGTTCACGCGGCTGGGCCCGAGCCTGGTCACCCTGGCTGCGATGATCGTCAGCATGTATCTCCTCTCGCTCGCCCTCCGGCATCTGCCGGCGAGCACCGGCTATGCCGTCTGGGTGGGAATCGGCGCGGTAGGCACCGCGATCGTGGGCCTACTCTTTCTCGGCGAGCCCCGCAATGCTCTGCGCCTGATTTCCATCGCCCTGATCGTGGCCGGCGTCATCGGTCTGCGGCTGGCGGAGCCAAGGTAGTTGCGGCTCTTGCAGGCAGCCTGATCCGCTTCGCCCACGTGTAGAACCCGGTCGGAGGATTGTCGCCGGGGCCGCGGCCGCGGTCGGCGCATGCGAGGAATCCTTGCACGGCCAGGAGGTCAACTGTAGCAGGTCGGAAGTCTAATCTAGCATGACCGCCTCTCCTTGGTGAACGACAGGAGTCTACAGCCGCCTACTACGCACTGCCTCAACCATGGTGGGTCTGCCGGCGGGCCGCTCGGTTCTCTAGGTCGTCACTTCTGCCTTCTCACTAGTCACCCGCACTCCGCCTGTGAATAACATCACGTCTCTCAATCTCTCGAAAGTTGCGCAATTCTCCTCGCCGGCTAAAAGGAACGTCCGAAGCCGGCAGGAAGCCTCATAAATCGACCATTCCTCAATCGTTGTGGGTATCTCGAAAAGTCTGAACAGTTCGACCGCGCGCGCTGCGTCGGCGAATCTATTCTCAGCCTCAAGAGCACGAACAATTCCTATCGCGACTGCGAATCCGTGTGGAATTGACAGCCTCAAGTCCTCCTCGAGTCTATCAGAGAAATCATGGCCTGCACGGAGAATACTACGCGAGCCGTTGTCATTCTCTTCCGCATCAACAGAAAGACAGATTCTTTTTAGATCGGCCGCCCAGAGGATCGCCTTCAGGAGTGCACTTTTCTCATGGAACAATTCTTTGCCCGCCGCCGTCAGAAAGTCATAGAGGCAAGCCGATTGAAAGAGCCCATGCTTGATGATTTCAACAAGACCGATTCTCACTTGCAGTCTAGGCAATGAATCAAGGAAGCGGGAGTCGATAATAATCTCGTCTGGCTCGTAAAAAGACTTGTAGTAATGTTTGTAAGCCCGACCGAACGCGATCTTGTTGAGGCGCACCTTCCCTCCAGATCCATCGGCCATGCTCAAAACCGTGGTCGGAAAAAGGACCAACCGCTTGGCCAGCCTTTCTGCGACGAATGCACCTACGTTCAGGAGCAGTCCGCCACCCACTACAATAAGAGGGTCCATTTGGGTGTCTGATAGTTGGGAGCGCAGGGAAGTTATCAGATCGCCTGCGAAGTCGATCGTCTTAACCCCGGCTTCGCTCGACTCCAAGACCAAGGACGTGCCGGAGCCCTGCTGGATGGCGCCGACTACGAAGGGGCAATGTGCTACACTACTTGCGACTATGAAAAGAGGAAACGAATCAACCGAGGCGCCGTACTGCAAGCAGGATGCCTGAAAATCGCCCAAGCGGACTGGGTAGCTCTCCAGGTGCTCTGATCTGGGATGCGCACCGGGCACAGGCACCTGGATCACGAAGTCTTGCGAGCCAATACACCACTCTTGAAATCGCTCGTCCACCTCGTGGGAGAGTTGGCGAATTTTCTTTAGAAGCAACATAACTATCTCCTTTCAATTCGATCTGGCGCCCTCTATAAGCAAGATCAATGCGATACCAAGCAACCACAACTGTAGTATGCGCCCCATGGTTAGCCGTATCGGAAACCAACGAGGTTCAATTCGCTTCTCAAAAAGCTCTCCTACGCCTATACTAAAGCTGCCGACAAGAAATACACTACCCGCGAGTGCTCCAAGGAACCCCCACCGACCGAGAGGTGTAACAGCCGTCCGAAAAGCGAAAATCAACTCCACAGCTAACCCACCGGCAGCGGTCCTAAAGCCCCAGTCACATGAAACGTTAACAAGTTGCTCCCGGCTAGGCTTATGCCGTAGAAGATGGCGAAGAATACGTCGCACTACGTTATCAGCGCCTGCTAGGTACATCGAGAGCGCCAGTCCAACAGCATGGTCGTTCGGTAGATTCGCCAAGAGCACTTCCCCCACTGCCTCAAAAACTCTGAGCGTCTTTTGGTATCAGCAACCCTTGGGGAGCCACTTCGATGTAGGTCTCATCTTCTTCTGGATCCGAGTTCTTGTTTAGCAGGCGTATGATGTCCATCGCTTTTTTGACTTGGGCCCGTACGCCTACGTCGACACTGTTGAGCAGAATAGAATCACGGCACCGAAGGAGATAACTGAATGTGTCTGTGCCGTCGAAACCAATTACCCTGGTAGAACTCGCGGCCTCGAGCCCTTTTCGCCGAGCGTCAATTATGGCCAGACGTGCACCAAGAGCCATCTCGTCATTCGAGCAGAAAATAATGTCGATCTCATCCTTACTGTGGGCCTCGATATACGAGTGCACCGCTGCACACGCACCTTCAAGATCCCACCGGCAGGGCTTGGCGAGCTCGAGAAAGATGAGGTTTTTCCTATTCTCGCGCAAAGCGCTCTTGAACACCTCGACCCGTGTTTGAGCCCAGAGCCCTCTTACAAGCAGGACTCGCGCCGGGCGGGAGATCTCAAGCTGGCGCAGATGCCAGTCAGCGGCATCTGCAGCGAGCCTACCTCCCGCTTGGTCTGATCCTCTCGCATATGGCAAAGGACGGTCTGCAATTCTCATGGGGAGGTCGAATGTGATGACAGTACACGCACGCGCGCCGCGGAGATATCTCTCAAGAGGAGGATATTGTGCGTTATCAACGGCGGGTATTAGGACCAATACATCTCTGTAATTGAGTTCCGCCGTCAACGCATTGACGACGAGAACTGACGGAGCGGTCTCGTATTCTCCACGTGGTGCCTTGAGTACCAAATCGTAGTCGTTTTCCTCGGCAACGGTAGCAAACTCATCGACAACTTTTTCGAAGAAATCGCGATTCGGCCTTGCTGGAGTGACCAGCCAGAGGCGCGGCTTCCGCCTGCGAAGACTAAACATCATCGTTTCAAGCCTCCCATCCCGATCTTAGCATCGTGCGTCGACTGTACTTTCATCGACGATCACGCCCCTCTGCAGCACAACAAGTCGGTCGGCGACCATTTGCAATTCCGCACGATCGTGTGAGATATAGAGGACGGCGCAATCTTCGTGAGCGAACTGGCGAACTATCCCGCATATGTTTTTCTTGACATTGTCGGCAAATGCCGAAGTGGGTTCGTCTAATAAAAAAACTCGCCACTTGGGGTCGAAGACCCTTGAAAATGCAGTAGCTTGCTTTTGGCCGCCCGACAGGTTGAGAATTGGGCTACCAAGACTAGTTAGTGTTACACCGATCAGCCTGAGGCGCCTCTCCGCCTCGGCGCTCATGCCTTTACGATCGAGTAGGCCGAGGCATCGCGCCGCGACTGAGGCGTGGCCCCACTCTCTCCCCAAAAAGATGTTTTCAACGACACTAAGCTGTGGACACAGAGCTAAGTCTTGATAGACTGCCATTATGCCGAGGGCCTGCGACGTCCGATAAGACAGTTTTCTGTGAACCGTCCCATTGACCTCTATAAGGCCGGCGCTCGGAGTCAGCTCTCCTGTCAGGAGCTTCAAGATCGTAGACTTTCCACTAGCATTCCCCCCAAGTAGCCCGGTTACCTTGCCCATCGGTAGGTCTAAATTTATGTTTTCCAAAACAAGCTGGCCGGAGAAGTCCTTGCGAATCCCGGTTAGCCTCACTGCAGGCGAGACATTGGTCACGGCAGTTCCTTTATTTGCGCTTTACTTCTACTGGCACGGGCTGGAACGGCGGAACCGCTTTGCCCGCTATGAGTGAAGCGGCGCTTTGAATTGCCAACTTTCCCATAGCTTCAGGCGATTGGGCAACCGAGGCATAGAGTTCTCCTCGCTCTATAGCTGCCTTCCCATCGGGTGTGTAATCGAAGCCCACGATCACGACATCGCGCTTAAGATCGTGTACCGCGCGCACGGCTCCCAGAGCCATTTCGTCGTTGCAGGCAAATATGCCAACGACGTCAGGATTCGCCACGAGTATTGCTTGAGTCACCGAATAGCCCTTTTCGCGTTCCCAATATGCGGTCTGGCGAGCAACGACCTTGATGTTGGGAGAACGGCCAATACTCTCGAGAAATCCCGCCGACCTAGCTACGGCAGTCTCTTGCCCGGGCGCACCCTCTATAAGCGCGACTTTGCCCTTTTGCGAGAGGGCCTGCGCGAGAACTTCTCCGGCCAATTCGCCGCCCTTTTTGTTATCGGACGCAATGAACGTAGCAATTTTGCCGCCCTGTCTGTGGAGTTCTGGTTCATCAAGTTTTGTATCGACGACAATCACCGGGATTTTGTCTCTATTGGCACTCAAGACGGCGGAGATAGAACCCTTCGAGTCGTCGGGTGTAAGACACAGTACCCTGATTCCTCTGGCTAATAGATTGTCGACGATTTGGTTCTGCTCCAGCGTGTCCGTCTCAGTTCTAGTTGCCTGAACTAACAAGTGCAGTTCTGGATGCAAGACTGCTTCTGCCTCGGCTCCGTGGCGCATTTGCACAAAAAATGGGTTGGAGAGGGTCTTTAAGACCATCGCTACGTCGTTTGGCGACTTCGGGCGACATGACACTGGACCGAGGCCCAGGCATGCTATAGAAAGAAGAACCATGGAGGCTTTTCTGCTGTATCTCATTTCAATCTCCTTAGTTGGTGGGCCCATAGAGGCGGCTCGCGATGAGAAGAATAAGCCCTACTGCAAGATGTTGCGCGTACGCATCGACATCGAGCAGCGTGAGGCCATTACGCATGAGGGCGATAACGAGAGCTCCTAGAGCAGCGCCCAGGGCGCTACCTCTACCACCGGATAGGCTTACCCCGCCAATGACTGCGGCAGCAATACCATCGAGTTCATACATATAGCCGTAGATTGGTTGCGCCGAAGAGAGACGGATCGTGACAAGAAGGCCGCCAAGCGCGGACAAGGCTGCTGACGCTGCGAAGGCGCCGACCACCACATGTTGCGTCTGAATACCTTGGCGAGCTGCGGCGACGAGGTTGTCGCCAACCGCATAGACATGCCTTCCAGCACGAGAGAGGCGAAGGAAGGCATGCGCTAGAAACACGGAAACTACCGCAAGAACCGTGGAAAGGGGAAAGGAGGCCGTCTCAAGGAGGCGAAGGAGATCAAAGAGTTTTCCCGAAACTGAAAGAGACTGCCCGTGGGCTATGGTAAGTGCCAGGCCTCGCGCAATACTCATCATAGCTAACGTGGAGATGAAGGATGGAATATGTAAATATGCCCAAGCTCCCCCACTCAGGGCGCCAAGCGCTGCGCACAGTAGCAGCGCGACGGAGATAGCGAGCGGCTCAGAGAGTCCATACTTTAGGAGTGAGCCGAATAAAATGCTCGCAAGGGCAACGATAGAACCAACCGACAAATCGATGCCAGCGGTCAGCATAACCGGGGTTAGGCCTACCGCGATGAGGCAATTTACGCTGGCCTGTTGCAGAACGTTCCGAACATTGGTCGGGGTGAGGAAGTACGGAGTCATCAGCGAAAAGAAGAGCACAAGCCCGACCGCTAGAAAGGGAGCCGCGCCATACCGGCGGGTTGCTCTGTAGAGAGACCACACGCCCGTCATGAGCGAACTGCGCCGATGCTCAGCCATGCGGATTAGAGACTCGCTGTCGTTGCTCCATATACCTAAGTGGCGGCTAGCTAGCTTGTAAGTGAGTATAGAGGTAACTTCTTCCGGTGGTCAAGCTTCTCATCGCTGCGCCGAGACCTAGACCAAGTCCAGGTATGGATGATTGCAGAGAGGTCAGCGTGGGTGACGGCGCGAGGGCTGCCGAATTGTGCCCTGGAGGGAGCGTCCTCTATGGGGGACGGCGGAAAAGCGAGCCCTTCCGCCAGTTCAACGCAACCCCACCCTGCTGACCGAGATCGGAAGGCATGGCGGGTCTTGGATGAAGCGTCCAGGAGCGTAGTAGCTCTGCACAACGGTGTGATCGCTTGCGCCAGTAGGCCGTAATTCAGGTGGCTGGCACCTCAATCGGAGCCGTCGTCGGTGGCGGCCCTAGGAGCAGAGTCCCCGCAACCTAGCCTCCAGCTCGGCGCATTCAGAGTAGTCCATCCAGATCTTCAATGCGTTAGCTGTCGCGAGGATCGAACACGAGACAGCGAGCTCTACGACACCTCTCTCTGCCGGAAGCGAAGTGACGGATCAGTCCGCGCCTCCCGCAGGTACCGCACATACTCGCCGACGACCTTGACCGTGAGTTGCTCCTCCCGGGCTGCTTGCTGGAAGAGCACCAAGGCGGCCGCGGCCTCGCGGTGGATGTCCTGCGCCTCTAAGATGGGAAGGATCTCCTCAGCGAGTCGCTTCACGTCCGCCGTCCGTCCCTCCCGCAGGTACAGGAGCGCGAGATCTTCGATCGCGACCATGGCGGCGTCGTAGCCGTTTCCCTCGACGATGAAGCCGTCCCGGGCTGTGAGGAAGGCCCGCTCGGCGGCCTCGACGTCGCCCTGGCCCAGCGCGATCTTGCCCCGGAGCCAGATGAGCCGAAGCTGGGTCCATGCCTCCGGGAACTCCTTGTACAGCTCGTCGTCCACGGCGAGCATGTCCGAGGCTTCCCTGAACAAGCCCTCCTCGGTGAGGTACCGAGCCAGGTTGTAGCGAGCGCAAAGGTAGAGGCGGGGCTCGTATCCTCGGCCGAGCCCCTTCAGAGCCGCCGTCGTCGTGGCGATCGCGCGGGCGAGGTCGCCCTGGAAGAAATAGAGGCCACCAAGAGTCACCAGGACTCTCGCCATCTCGATGCTCTCGCTGGCGAGGCGGTAGAGCATGGCGGAACGGGAGAGGAGCTCCTCTGCGGCCACGAACTGGCGTTGGTCCATCCGCAAGGAGCCTTCGAGGTAGTCAACGCGGGCCAGCACATCGTTGTCGGTCACCCCGTGGTGGGAAATGAGGTAGCGGGCGTGACCAAAGTGCTCCTCAGCCAGTCTCGTGTCGCCGGCCACTCGGCAGGCGTTCGCCATCTGCGCGCTGGCAAGGGCCACAAGGTCGAAGGAGCCCGACATCTGCGGGTTCCGGTGAGCTACGGTACGGGCGAGCTCGGCAAGGTGGAACGCCTCGTCGGGGCTGGTGTGGATCGCCTTGCGGCTCTCGCCAACCAAGAGCCGCACCAAGGTGGCGCTGCGGAACCGGTTTCGAGCCCGCTCGACTCGCCTGCTCCGTTCGTCGCGAGAGAGGGCCAGGAGGTCTTGAAGATCCCGCGTCGCCCCACGCTCCTCCCTTTCCAGGTGCGGAACCTGCTCCTCGAGGAGTGCCGGCAGGAGACGGAAGACACGATCGTAATCGGGCGACGCCGTGGCTGTCCTCTCCTTCTGGAAGGCGGTGAGCTCCCGCCTGCAGGTATGGCAGAGACTCATGAGGTGTTGCATCCCGATCTGGGTAATGAGGCTTGGAGGTAGCTCTCCCCGAGCAACCGCCCAGAGGAGCACCCGCGTCAGGTGGATGTCGGCCATGAGACTCTCTTGTAGCACACACAGTCGCTTACTTGCTACTAGTCTGGCTCAATCGATGGGGAGGCGGTGCCGGTGCGTGATGACCACCGGCACCAGAGCAAAAGCTAGCCGTCCGGGTCCATGATTGAGCCGCTGTCGGGAAGGGTCTGGGGGCATCCGTTTGGGTCCATGATGGAGCCCCGATCGCAAGTGGTGGTGGCGACGGCGCGCGGGCAACCATTGGGGTCCATGATCGAGCCGCTCTCGCAGGCGGCAGGCGCGTTGAAGACGCTCGCGAGGGTCCCCCACAGAGTTGCGAGGACCTCGCCGAGCCCACGGCTTGCTGGTGGCCAGTGGTCGCCGGCCATGGCCGCGGGTGTAGCGGTGAGCATCACGGCCACCACGAGAATGACGGCACGGAACCCGCTTCGTCGGAGCATGCAGAGCCTCCTTTTCAGGCGCGGCTTCCTGGCTCCGTCCCGGCATGGGACGGATCGGGCCGCCCCGGGCTCTTCAGTCTGTCACTTGGGGTCGGCGTGCGCCGTTCGTTACCGTTATATGAAATGAAGGGGACGAAGACAGACCGGCCGAGCACTATGATGTTGCGTACAAGCGTGACGGCCAACGGAGCTTTGAGGGTAGCGGCGAGACCTTGGCTGTCCCGCGCCTAAGTCGAGACAGACGGGCCTAGCCAGACGGTTGGCGCCCCATGGAAGCGGTCTGTCTCCGTCGCGGAGATGATGTGCTCTCACCGGAGAAAATTCACTGTGCCGCGGAGAGGATTGACTCTGTCGCGGAGACGATCCGCTCTGTCCGGTAGAAGATACACTCTGTCTATGACCAGATCAATTCTGTCCCGCAGATCCTGAAATCTGTCGTGAAATTGATCTGCTTTGGCTGATAGGGCATGCATTCTGTTCGGAATCGCCTCGCTGATGTCGTTGACAGGATTCATTCTGTCTGAGAGAGAATCGTCTCTGTCGCGGAGTCAATCGTCTCTGTCGCGGAGAACATCGACTCCAGGAGGAGTGAAGGGCGTCTGTCGCGGAGACATCTCGCGGAATTCGAGCCTGCACCACCACTACTCACCCGGGGCGCTCTCTCGCCAGCCGACCCGGCCTTTGTTAGGATGTCTGGCGTGGACGAGAAACGCGCAGGCTACGACCTCAAAGCGCTGGGCGCCTCGGGCGCTTCTTCTCTGCACCTGCCGGGCCGTGCCGACTTCCCGCGGGTCGACGATCATCTGGTCGTGCCGGAGGTGACGCGCGACGAGATCATCAAGGGCCGCCGGGTGGTGG
>Ga0075436_100003291_pt1 | contig 11065 bp, 9 predicted proteins | sample RhiMethybrSRZTD5_FD_75303 | JGI IMG/M metagenome (GOLD analysis project Ga0075436, IMG submission 75303) | Populus rhizosphere microbial communities from Tennessee, USA - Rhizosphere MetaG P. TD hybrid SRZTD5 | ecosystem: Host-associated > Plants > Roots > Rhizosphere > Soil | place: USA... | reverse complement strand
CCCGAGCGCTTCTCGGCGCGCAAAAACTGATCGGCGTCTCGACCCATTCGCTCGATGAAGCCCGGCAGGCTCAAAGCAGCGGCGCCGATTTCGTGCTTTTCGGTCCGGTCTACTTCACGCCGTCCAAAGCCAGCTTTGGCGCGCCCCAAGGTCTCGATGCGCTAAAGAAAATAGTGGCAAACTTGCGCGTGCCCGTCTATGCTATCGGCGGGATCAAGCCTGAGAATCTCATTGATGTTCATCGTCTAGGTGTCCGCGGCGTTGCGCTCATCTCGGCGATCATTGGGGCCGACCGACCGAAAGAGGCTGCAACGACGATGGCGCAACTGCTGCAGAGGTGAATCCTTGGGAGAAGCCCTAGAAAAAGTTGCGACCTACCTACAACCCAATCCGATCTTGGCTTTGGGTATAGCCTTCGTTGCCGGGTTTGCCGCTATTAAAACCGTCGCTCGCGACCGAAGGGGCGGCTTTGTCCTCTTCCTGCTCATCGGCGTGATCGGTTTATTCTTGGGCGAGTTCGTGTTAATTTACTTCGGGCTCGACGAGTATTTGGAAACCATCAGCCAATTCCGGCTACTCTTTGATTTCATCGCTGCTTATATCGGCTCTTTCGTCGTCGCGGCGATCATCCACTTCATAAGACCCATCTAAGCCACCCTAGCTCAGTCGGTAGAGCAACTGATTCGTAATCAGTAGGTCGCCGGTTCGACTCCGGCGGGTGGCTCCAGTCTTTCAATAACTCGCACAGCCGCTTTTTCCTTCAAGGCCTCGCTTCGCTCAAAATGTTTCCATTTTGTTTCCACACCAAATAGGTGCGATTATTTAACAGCACCGATAGTGTCCAGCCGTAGGGGGATTAATAGCAAACGGTCCTGAAGATGTCGCTTAGCGCTCTCTTGGCGTTTCAATCTCGCTGCGCTTGAGCAAGTAATCGAGGCCGCCGACTCGATACCAGCGATAGCCGTAAGCCTCGAGCAGTAAGTGGTGCCTTCCGTCTTCTCCAGCTCGGCTGTGGTCTTCCGTCAGTAAATTTACCAGCACGCGAGCTTCCTTACCTCGTAATCCAGTGGAAAACTCCACTTCCTTGGGAATCGCAGCCAAATTATGAACGAACAGGACTGAATTATTGCGCCAGTCATAGCGGATGGCGAGCAGCGCCGGATCGCGAGTCGAGAGCACTTCAAAGTCGCCCCAGCCGATCTCGGGAACTTCCTTGCGCATGCGGATGATGCGCTCAGTCCAGTTGAGCAGCGAATTCGGATCGCGCCGCTGCTCTGCCGCATTGACGTGCTGATAGCCGTAGGGTCCATCGCTGATAGCCGGCAAGATAGGCTTGGCCGATTTCGTGAATCCCGCCTGAGGCTCCGTCGACCATTGCATCGGTGTGCGGGCGCAATTGCGCTCGGGAAGCTTGAGATCATCTCCCATGCCGAGCTCGTCGCCATAACGAAGGACGGGCGTTCCGGGCAATGTGAACATCAAGCTGTAGGCGAGCTCGATGCGGCGCCGGTCTCCGTTAAGCATGGGCGCAAGCCGGCGTCTGATGCCGCGTTCATAGAGCTGCATTTCCTTCTCGGGTCCGAAGCACTGGAACACTCGCTGTCGTTGGTCCTCGGTCAAGCGGCCGAGATCCAGCTCGTCGTGGTTGCGCAAAAACAAACCCCATTGGGCAGTGGCGGGCCGTGGTTTCGTGGCTTTGAGCGCTTGCACAAGCGGCCGGCAATCCGCGGCTGCCAAGGCATAGAACAAATGCTGATTGACTTGAAAATTGAACATCATGTGCATGCGATCACCGTCTTCGCCAAAATATTCCATATCGGTTTCAGGCAGAACATTGGCTTCGGCGAGAATAATGGCAGCGCCCTCGCGCCACTGCAGAAATTCTCGCAGCGAACGCAGCATGTCGTACTGCTCAACGGGCTTCTTGACGCGCGGGCCCTTTGTCGAGATCACGAACGGCACGGCATCCATGCGGAATCCGACAACGCCTAGCTGGATCCAAAAGCCCATGATCTTCAGGATTTCCGCCTGGACGTGCGGGTTCGAAGTGTTCAGATCGGGTTGGAAATTATAGAAGCGGTGAAAATACCATGCGCGTGCGCTCTTGTCGTAAGACCACGTCGATTTCTGTACTCCCGGAAACACCATTCCTTTCATGGCCTGCGGCGGTTTCTTATCGGACCAAACATACCAATCGCGATATTTCGAGTTGGGATCACGGCGCGCTTCTTGAAACCAGGGATGCCGATCAGAGGTGTGATTGACGACGAGATCCATAATGACACGAATGCCGCGCTGCTCGGCTCCGTGCGTGAACTCGACGAAATCGCCAAGCGTGCCATGCCGCGAATTCACTCCATAGTAATCGGAGATATCGTAGCCATCGTCGCGATAGGGCGACGGCTGGAATGGCATCAACCAGATCGCCGTGATACCGAGTCCGTGCAGATAGTCCAGACGGCGCATGAGCCCCTGGAAGTCGCCGATCCCGTCTCCGTTTGCATCCATAAAGGTGGCGACGGAGAGACAATAAATCACTGCATTCTTGTACCAAAGGTCACTGATCATCGGCGTTAGACCTCATAGTCGCAACCTAAAAGGCGCGTATGAACTTATCCGTCGCCGGGCCAACAATCTCATGCGGTTTTGTACAGTCTTGGCAAACGCTGAATTGATCGCGCGACGCGGTCAAATGATCCCGCTTGATCAGCAATTGATAGGCCATGAATCCATTTCGAATTTATACAAACGTCCGAGAACGACGGTGTGCAAGATAATTGGCTGTCGGGATTTGACGACATCAGGGGTAATTGCCTCCGGGCTGTTCTGATTTCGACTACGGAATATTAGTTGTTGCATTTGAGGGCTCGTCGTAAGCCGCGAATATATTTTAATTGCTTGTCGTCGCTCTTTTCCAGAAGTGAACCGACAAAGAATAAATTCAATCAGTGTTTCCACCTCATAATGAGAATGAAAAACCCGACAAAATCGTATCGAATGTTGCGATCGTTAAGCTAAGTCAGCGAAGGCAAAACACAATATTTAGCAATTACTTCTGGCACAAGATTTGTTGGTTGGTTCATTCGTACGTCCATGGCGGACAAAGGCAAACTACTCGAAAAAGGAGTGAGAGGAGGTGAATCATGGGAACCATATTACTGATCATACTGATACTCTTGCTCGTCGGCGCGTTACCGACATGGCCATATAGCTCTGGCTGGGGCTACTATCCTAGCGGCGGCTTAGGTTTTGTGCTCGTCATTATCATCGTCTTGTTACTGCTGGGGAGAATCTAAACGTCAACGAGTTTCGGCCAACTTGAACTACGATCAATGCCAAACGGCAAATCGATAGGCTCGATTCAACCTGAATTAGATTTCGGCAAATAAACGTATGGAGGAACCTATGAAATCGTCAACTATCAAGCCGGTCTTGGGCGCTATCGCAATGGCCCTGCTGTTATCGACTACCGGTTGTACAGCAATGACGGGTGAAACTGCCGGGCAATATGTGGATGACTCCACGATCACCGCCTCGGTGAAGGCCAAACTGGTCGGGGATAAGGCTGCCAACCTTACTCGAGTGGATGTCGACACAACTAAGCAAGTCGTTTCACTGAACGGTATCGTCGAATCGTCTGAGCAGAAAGCCCGCGCAGAACAATTGGCGACTCAGGTGAGCGGCGTGCGCAAAGTCAACAATAATTTGCAGATCCAAAAAAAGAATTAGCTCCTGATACTTGGCCTGCGCAGAGAGGAGGCCGGCTTGATTTAACCTCGGAAAGCCACCTCCTCCTTCATGCGCTGCACAAGCGGACGCGGCGATCGCGGCCCAAATCCAAAAATTGTTTCTGCCAAACTTGCTCTTTCGACGGGCAAGAATAATCAACCCTCCGGAGGTGCTCGATGCAGCTTAAAAGCGACAGGCTTACTTCACGATCGCGAGGCCGCCAAAAAAGCCATTGAGAATTAAAAAATTCTCTTTCGTCCTTCATGACACCGTTCTGCTTCACTTCACTACTAGGTGGTGTGCAATGGCTTTTGCACTACTTCCGGATTGCCTCTGCCCATTCGCTCGTATTCGGAGATGACTTGGGCGCCCAACAGAAGCAACGTCGCCGCGATGTCCAAGCTTAGCAGTACCGCGATCGCCGTCGTCAATGATCCGTAGACTACACTGACCTGTGACAGAGTGGCGAAATACCAAACAAGGACATGTCGACCAATTTCCCAGAGAAGTGCGGCCGAGATGGCGCCGATTAGCGCGTGCCGCAGGGATAGGCGTCCGACCGGCATAACCAGATATACCGACGTCAGCACAAAAATTTCTCCGCCGAAACCCAACAAATAGAGAAGTGCGCCAGACAGACGGCCGAGTGACCACTGGTGCCCCAGAAAATCGACGTTTTCCTGGCCAATTACCTGGAGGCCGCCCGAGACGAGCGTAACTAGCAAAACACCGATCCCCAGGAACAGTATGTAGCAATAAGGAAGCAGCGCCGAGACGAGAAAGTGGCGCCTACGAATCGCCACGCGGTGAAAAAAAATCACCGACATCGCATTTTCCAGAACGGTGAAAGCAAGTGAGCTGAAAAATATCATCGACGCCAATAGTACCCAGCCGATGACGCCGCGGTGGTCAAGAAAGTTTGTCAGCTCAGCCACGATCGGCTTGGATTGTCCTGGCACCAGCCACTCCAGATAGCGGCCCAGGGCATGAAGCAGCTCCGCCTGATCGACAACGTGGGAGAGTGCAATGACCATCAAGATGAGCAGGGGGACGATGGACAGGAGGGCGTAGTATGCAACGGCCCCGGCCAGAAGCACTCCCTGATTAGCGCGAAAGGCCCTCAGCGTCTGGATCGCGAAAGCGGCAGAGTGCTTCAATAGAGACATGTCAGCCAAACTCGAAACATTTGAATTGCGCTTAACGCAGAACGCTTAAGTAGTCTATTGCCCTGCGTGGCCATAGGAAGATTTTGCTTAGGCTCACTCTTCACTCCTTGTCCTTTCTGCTGGAATAATACCACGCGTACAGAATCGACTGAACCAATAATCCACAGGCGCCAAGGGATTTTCCGGAAGAACAGATGGATATGACCACGGGCGCTGACGGAGAAAAGGAGGAAAGATGGCTTCGCTGGCCAGTCGATTTATTTTTTTATCGCTGGGAGTGTGGCTGTGCTGCCTACTGCCGAAACCACCAAATCTTTCAAGCAGGCCGCACGAGAGAACGGAATGAACGCTCTAGTAAAAACTATTTTGATACGGCCTGCGCGGATTTACGTTCAAAGCGCGGATATCGTCACGAAAAATAATGGGGTGTGGAAGGTTGCTCATTCTTCTTGAAGACGCAACTCCCGAGCCGTGTCGGCATCGATGGTTCCGGTCACGTTAAGTTCGTGTGACTGTTGAAACGAGCGGATAGCCTCGCGCATACTCTGGCTCATCCTACCGTCAACCGGCCCTGAGTAAATACCATCGTTTTTCAAAACTCGCTGTGCTTTGATTACTTGGTCTGAACTTGGAGCTTTGGGATAATCCGATCGTCGCTGGCGTCGGAGCATAATGGCCTGCATCAAACGGTCCCCAGCGTCGGAGGTTTTTTCTCGCTGCATCAGCGCCGAGCCACTTGGCGTGCTGCGATCTTCCGAAACGAGGACGAACAACGCACAGAGGACGGCAAGACTTGAAAGCAATACGGCAAATATACTTCTCATCGGGAGCCTCCGGCGAGATTTGATTTGATTGCTTTTTTGCAGCCTGATTGGAGCCTAACGCTGTGGCTTGGCCGACTCAACCCCACTCGGGAACGAAATGAAACAAGACTGATCATCTCAGAGCCAATGCTGGGTCATGAATTTGGCGCCATGAATTGTTCTATAACGTCTGGGGTTTTTATTAATGGCCACTACAATGGCATCCTTCCCTGTCGCCGCTTCAGAAACTGTATATCCACGACCTCCGAGAATCCGTCGCAGATGCGAAACTATCCTCAACGATAAGAATATGCTTTGCATCCAAGGTTTCTAACTTCTCCTTCCCGTTCGCTCGTAGACTAAAATCCTATCAATTTCACCCCTCGGATGCAGGTCGTTCAAAAAACAGGCGGAGGGTCAGCTACACTTTGATGACCCTCCGCTTCTGACAGATCAGGAATTAGTCATGATCATGATCTCTATTTCCATGATCTTGCCGATCATCTTTTTTCAAATCTTTTCTATCCTTATGTATGTCTTTTTGGAGGTTGTGTACTTTTGCGTTGTATTCGCGGGCTTCGTGCTTATCGCCCTCGCGAATCTCCTCCTCACGGCGTTGCCTTAGTTGGTCAAGCTTTTCCCTGTCTTGCCGCAGATCCTGACGCTGATTCCGCGTATCGTGCCTGTCGTCGTCGTCAGCGAAACCCCGTGCGGTAGGTGCGATCAGAGTAGCCGCCAGCAAACTCATGCATAAGATCGATTTCGATTTAGTCATAAATTCATTTCCTCCTTGTTTTCCTTTAAGAAGACCGCAAGCGGCATACCAAGTGGTAAGTATTTAATAACTCTAAATACAGAGCAAATTTCGAGTCGATAGGAGGGTCTTTGCCCTGTATGGATTTGGGAAATCGCTTACGTTCAATCAAATGACCTTGGTGAGGCGAACGCGGTCAATGTCTAGTCCGGCGGCAAAACCTACGTTTGACGGCTCGCCCATATAAATTCATTGCTTACACTGCGGAATTTTGAAGAATCACTCGGGCCATCGCACGGCAATAATCTAATCGCGGCAATAGCTTTGCGGTAAATCCCGACTAGACCTTTTCGAAGATCAATGCTCCCGCAGTTTGAAATCTTTTAGAACCGATCCAAAAACTCTCATCAAGAATTCGGGGCAAAAAGTTTCTCCCCACTTGGGGTGCTAACGGCGAAAATCGGATTATGCTACGGTTTGCTTGTTAGATAATGCGAATCTTTTTTGGCACGGGTGGTAAATGAGCCGCACACGCTCTTCGGTGTAAACCCCATCTCGAATTCTAAATCGTTTCAGGTCACGCATGAAAATTTCTTAGATTCATTTTTTCCTGTGCGGTCTCCATCACGAAATCGGCCAACCTAGATTTCACCGTCACGACGATCATTTTGACGATCATTTTTAGGAAGGTTATGAAATATCGCAAGCTCCCCGGTCGGGTTCATCAATGGCACAATCATCCTTCGTGCCCAGAATGGCCCGAAGCCGGATATCTGGAACATGAAAACCCTGAAGAAAAAGTGATTTGTCCGCGCTGCGCATCGATCACTAAACTCGGCGTCAAAATCCCAGACAAAAAGAAAGAGCCAGACAAACAGTAGCCCAGGTAAATTGGCGCGGTATGCCACGGGTGGAAACGTTTGGTGGCTGAAGAACGATAAGTGCGCCGAGATTCAGATACCAGAGCGGCTTGAAAATCTTCTAAGGACCGATTCAATCGCACTTCGGCGACATAGTGAGAGAAGATGACGAGCGCTTATACTTTAACTTATTTTCCAGAACCGGTGCCGGCACTCTTCGCAGCGGTATGGGCTAATAAAAAGTAAGCTCAACGCTTTGTCTATCGGACTCTTCAGATGAGATGGGCGGACATCACTGCTATCGCAATATCGACAGACAACTAGGCGTTTACTTTTTGTTGCCCGGGTTTCATGTTGCGCAGTTGTCAGCCTTGCTTCATCGCCTGGGCGATTGCTTACGTTGCGCCTTTCGTTCGGTCCTGATGACGATCTCGTCATTGTGAATTCCTTGATTTGCTTGAAGAGTCAGCAAGCAAGCTAAACTTTTATCCATTCGTCGCAAGAGCGTCCCGATAGTCAATGCTAGGCTTCGTAACGAAAAAATTAATCCGGCTAAAGCGCTAGTACGCAATGGTTATGCCATGGGCGAGCAATTCTAGTGCTGCGATTTGTCGGACTCATTTGGACCGTCGTGAAAAAGTACGGGAAACATTTACAACTTGTCTCTAAAAACGTGAAGGAAAAAACAGCCAGGCCAGGCGTTTTACCAAGGAACGCGAAGGAAGATAGGAAAGCTCGCCTTCGCGCCGAAGCTGAAGGATATAGGATAGCTTCGCAGGGCGGAAATGGCCGCAGACGATGATTAATACGCCGGAGATTCGTTTTCTGGTGTGAAGGCCCTGGCCATCCGAAAGACGCTCACTCTTACCTGAAAAAGTGAACGCCGAGTGACCTACTGCGATCAATTCTCCCGGAATGTGAAATCGTTCAAGAACCGATCCAGTCGCACTTCGGCGCCACACTTGGGGCAATCGATACCCACTGATACGGCCACAAATTATCGTTTGTACCGAATAGCGGCCATTCAAGCTTCATGGCTGCAAGAGCAAAAGGCGACGAGCCACACGCCCGGCAAGCGCCATCCCGCAGAAGGATTCGATGGCTAAACAAGGTCGCCGATCTCTTTTGCCGATCTCTTTTATTGATTTGCCGATGTGACCACGCCAGCATACGGCATTCGGATTGCTCTCCTATTTTCGTAATGGCTGCCGCGCGTCGAACTGAGGTTAAAACGTCAGCTCGACCTGACAATTGTGCGGAATTCAAGTACGTATGAAATCATCTGTCCTTGTCGTCGACGATGAAGAAAACTTGCTAGTGCTTTTAGATGAAATACTTTCCAAAGAAGGCTATCAAGTCAAAACAGCAAATAACGCATATGAGGCCCTGGAATTTGTCGATCAAAATGACATTCCCGTCGCCATCCTGGATATTAAGATGTATCCGATCGATGGCGTCGCTCTCTTGGCGGAAATCAAAAAACGCTCTCCTTCCACTCACGTGATTATGATGACGGGTTTTCTCACCACGGAAACACAAAACCGTTGCGTGAAATACGGCGCGACGAACTATCTTACGAAACCTTTGGAGATTCAGAAACTAAAGACCGTGCTTCGTGGCCTGCTCGCCCAGTCAGGCTAAGCGCGCGATTTTTTTGTGTGGGTGGCATGTCAAACGAAATTTAGTTTTAGGTTGTCATGAATGAAAAGAGGCAACCCGTCATAGAGAGGGATTTTCTCGGATCTGAAAGATATTGGCGCGGCTTATGCGCCGCTCGTGGAATGGCTTTCGTCTGCTAGGCGAACCAACAGCCCCTCTTCTGCGCGGAGGTCGAGTTTACCCCGCACAGGGTCGCCAGAGCGATCCAGATAGGTCGAGAGCACGATCCTTCCTTCCGGCGCCTTGTTTGAAAAATCGACCATCTGCGGCTGCGGCCCCAGATTTAGCGTGATTAGAAATGCGCTCTCCCGATCGCGGCGCACATAGGTGAGTAGATTTGCATCGGCTTCCATCGGCTCGAATTGTCCCACTTCGAGGGCGGACTCGCCGCGGCGAACTTTGATGAGTTGGACATAAAGCGCGAGTATCGAGTCCGGATCATCGCGCTCTGCTTCGACGTTCGCCTGGGCGTAGTCTTCAGCAATCGGCAACCAGGGTTCGCCCGCGGTAAATCCCGCGTTTTTTGCCGCGCTCCACTGCATCGGAGTTCGCTGCGGATCGCGACCCAGACCGCGGCCCGGAACATTTTTCTCGAACGGGTCCTGGACCTTTTCCAAAGGAATCTTCACGTCACGCATACCGATCTCATCGCCATAGTAAAGCGTCGGCGTGCCGCGCAGGGTGAGTAGCAGCATCGCCGCCAGCCGCGCCTGTGCCGGACCGACCCGGGATGCAATGCGCGGACGGTCGTGGTTTCCAAGAACCCAGTTCGGCCATCCACCTTCCGGCAGGGCCGCGTCATATTCCCCGATGATTCGAGCGATATCGCGAGCCTGCCACTTCGTGAGAAGAAGCTGAAAATTGAAAGGGAACTGCACGCCACTAAGATCTACGCCATAATATTGTACGAGCCGCTCGATGGGCAGATAGATTTCACCGATTAGCACCCGATCTTTGTACTGATCGACCAGATGACGCATGCGAACAATCACTCCGTGCACCTCCGGTTGATCGGTCGTGTGCAGCGGCATCAGCCTTTGATAGGGATCGATGCCCTCGCGCCAGGTCGGGTTGGGAGGATTGTCACGAAATTGATCGTCTTTGATTAAATGCCAGAGCACATCCGCCCGAAAACCGTCGACGCCGCGCTCCAACCAGAAGCGCAGAACGTTCAGCATCGCCTCGACGACTTCGGGATTGCGCCAGTTAAGGTCGGGCTGTTCGCGCAGGAAGGCATGGTAGTAATATTGCGCCGTGTGGGCGTCGTATTGCCAAGCGCTTCCGCCGAAACAGGATAGCCAATTGTTCGGCGGCCCGCCGCCTGCGCCGGGGTCGCGCCAGAGATACCAGTTGCGTTTGGGGTTGTCGCGCGATGATCGCGATGCAATGAACCACGGATGCTGGTCGGAGCTGTGACTGGGGACAAAATCCAGGATGACTTTGAGGTCACGCGCATGCGCCTCGCCGATCAGTCGATCGAAATCAGCGAGCGTGCCGAACAACGGGTGGATCGCGGTATAGTCCGCCACATCATAGCCAAAGTCCTTCATCGGCGACGGGTAAAGCGGCGAAATCCAAACGGCGTCGACGCCCAGCCAGCGCAGATAATCCAACCGTGAGATCAGGCCCGCGAGGTCTCCAACGCCGTCACCATTGCTGTCCATGAATGAGCGCGGATAGATCTGGTAGATAATTCCCCGCTGCCACCAGAGATACGTCGCCCTTCTTTTTGCGCTCTTCCGAGTTTGCTCGGTTGGCCGACTGCTCATGGGTGCCGTCCTGAAATTTGCTCTGGTAAATTCAGCTCGCCTCAACATCCTGGTGGACTTCTCGGTTAGCGGAAGATCTGCTTTCCCCGGCCATCCGGGCGCCTGTCCTGTAGGGGTTTGCTCATACTCTGTCACTGATTCCTTACGCAAATGTTCTACCACTAGAAACGCGCCATCAAGGTCGTGAAAACTAGAAACGACGGCACCAGCCCAATCGGCAATTTTCTTTCTACCCATCAAGCCGAGCTGAAAGCCAACCGAAGTATCAAAGGTATAAAAGGCTATGGGATTAAAGGCTCTCAGGCCGTGCGGCAAACAATTCGAC
>Ga0075436_100003289_pt1 | contig 11066 bp, 7 predicted proteins | sample RhiMethybrSRZTD5_FD_75303 | JGI IMG/M metagenome (GOLD analysis project Ga0075436, IMG submission 75303) | Populus rhizosphere microbial communities from Tennessee, USA - Rhizosphere MetaG P. TD hybrid SRZTD5 | ecosystem: Host-associated > Plants > Roots > Rhizosphere > Soil | place: USA... | reverse complement strand
CCGTCGACGGGGGCTGGACGGGGGTCGGCGGCGCCGTGGGCGCCGGCGTTCCGGCCCGACCCGACGCACAGGCGCTGGCGAGCGCGGTGACCGTGAGCAACCGCCGCGGCGTCATGGCTACGCGCGCTCGCCCTTGGTGCGGCCGAACACTGCCACCATCTCGCTGCCCTCACTCGCCACGCGCAGGAGCTTCCAGCCGCGCTTGCGCATGTCGGCGCGCCAGCCGATGAGCTTTTCCCATTCCTGGGCGGTGGTACGGAACACCCGCAAGTCCGCGACCTGCTCCCACTGCGCCGGGTAGGGCTTCGAGGGCGAAGTCATCGGGAGGAGGGCGGTAGGGCCATAAGCCGAGTTCTGTTTGCCCGCCGGAGCGGGGCAGATGGTCATCTCTCTGGGGCAGCTGTCGCCAGCCACCTCACGCGGCCTACCCGCAGCTCAGGCGACCCGGGCCGGGTCTCGCTGCTTACTTGGCCTTGCTCCGACTGGGGGTTACCGTGCCACGCCTGTTGCCAGGCGCGCGGTGGGCTCTTACCCCACCGTTTCACCCTTACCCTTGGATAAAGGGCGGTCTATTCTCTGTGGCCCTTTCCGTCGCCTCGCGGCGCCCAGGCGTTACCTGGCAGTCTGCCCTGTGGAGCTCGGACTTTCCTCGACACGCCATTCCAGCCGGCATGCCGCGACCATCGCACCCTACCGCCACCCAGCTCCAAAACTACCGGCTCCCAAAGGGTCGGGGCAAGTCTACCGGGTGATCCGCCGCAGCAGGCGTCCCAGACTGTCATGCGGGAGACGCCACCACGCACCTGCTCCGGCAGGCTCCTCGGCCGGGACCCAAAACCCGTCGCTCTCCGTGAACATGAGCTGCTTGACGCTCGTCGCGTCGCGCGACCGAAGGGAGGAGGGGGCGAGCGCCACCGCGTGAACCAGGTTGAGGCCGTCCGCGTGATACAGGGCCACGAGCTCCCGGGCGCGCACTTCCGGCGTGAAGAGCAGGATCGGTCGGTCGGGGAGCTCGAAGCCACGCAGCAACCCGAGCGTGAACCAGTCCGCGGGCGGTTGTGCCAACCGAAACGCGAAATAGAGGTCCCGACGCTGTTTCAGCACACGGTCGCGTAGCACGGTGGCGCGCGCGGCGACTTCGTCTTCGAGCGCCCGGTAGTAGCGGGGGAGCAGGCCGGCGTCGCGGAGCGCCGTGTAGCGCGCCGGGTACGGCAGCGAGTCGAGACGCGGGTCCCCCTGGCCCACGCGCGACAGCCCCGCGAGCCCGCGCCGCCAAGCCAGGTCACAGAAGTCCTGGCCCATGGAGTACGCGTGCGGTCCGGCCAGGTCGAGGCCGATGGCGATCACGAGCGTGCGTTGGTCGGTGGCGAGCCGCCCGAGGGCGCCATATGCCGACGGGAGTCCGTCGGTCCATAAGGTCGAGTCCAGGGCGCAGGGCATGGGGAGCGCTTCTCCACGCGCGCCCCGCGACGAGTCCGTCACGGCATGGCGCGCGGCCCCCAGATCGAGCACCGGGATCCACGCCACGCTCGTGGGCTGGAGTCGTTTCGCGGCATCGGCCCAGGCACGCCGCACCGCCTCCCGCTCGTCCCACCGCGTATGCAGCGAGTCGGTGTTTTCCGGCGCCGCGTCGCCGGCAAGCAGGTTGAAACCACCGGCGTCGAGCAGCGAGACGAGGGAGTCGAGCGAGGCGCTTGAGCGCACGGCATGCCGTCCTTCGCGGGTGGCGAGTAAGGGGGCCCAGAGCACGCGCATGCCCTGTTGCCGCATCCAATCGGGGATGCTCGTCGCGCGGGCGAGCTTTGGGTCCGCCTCGATGGGGAGAGACATCGTATCCACATCGCGAGGGGGGGCGGCTGGCGGCGACGCGATCTCGACGGGCACGGGGGCTTGGGTCAAAAGGAGCGGAGCCGTGTGCGCGGCCGGCGCGACGTGCGCCCACTCCGCTGGGCGGCGCGTCCAGCGGGCCAGCGCCGCGAGGAACGCGTGCGATCGGGCGAGGGCGTCGAGCTGCAGCACGGGCGCCGTGGTCGGGCGGAACTGCGCGCCCAGGGTCCCGAGGGCATGGCGACTGATGACGATCACCAACCCGTCGCCCACGCGCGCGGCCGCGGCCACCCCCGCGCCCGCTCGTCCCGACGGCGTTCTCGGGGCGCGCACGAACGCGTGGCGCGATGTGACCGCGAGCAGCTGCGCCGTGTCGCGAGCGCTCACGACATTGTTCCGCTCGAGGGGAAATGGGTCGTACACCGAGCCGAGCGGCTCGTCACCCACGGCGCGCGCTTCGGCCCACGGCTGCGGGTGGCCGGTGGTCGTGGGCACGCGGCCGGTCGTATCTTCGAGGAGGCGATCGCCGATCGAGATCCCGGCGCCCACGAACTCGAGCCAGCGGTTCGCGGTCCAGCGATCGAGGTAGCCTTCCCCGTCCGCGTCGTAGCCAAGCACGACGACGCCGCCCCGCAGCACCCACTCCGTCAGCAGAGCAAGATCGCCCGTATTGAGGGCGTCCGACGGTGCTTCCGGCTCCCGGCCAAGCAGGAAGATCAGCGTCCCGTACCGCTCCAGATCCGCGCGCGCCAAGTGGGGATAGAAGCGGCGGTACTCCACTCGATAGCCCTCTTCGCGCCAGGGGCGGGCGGTGCTGTTCAGGACCGCGGGCTGCGAGAGCGCGAGGTCCAGGAGTAGGAGGCGGGTGGCTTGGGGCTGGCAGGCGGACAACAGAAACAAAACTGCGATGGAAAGAGCGCCTCTCATTTCGGCTGCGATTCCTCCAGCAAGGCTCGGAACCGTGGATTGTCGCGCACCGCGTCGAAGTCCCTTGATCTGAGGTAATACCACAGTCGGGCCCCCCGCGGACGTACCTGTTCCAGCAGCTGGAGTGCTTTGGCGGGCTCGCCGATGGCGACGTACGCCCGACCCACCCAGGCGGCGTCGGTCACGGTGGGCCTGCCGGTGCCGCCGATCTGCTCCGCCAAGTGGTTCAGCCGCGTCCGCGCGGCGGTCGTGTCACCCGCGGCGAGGTCGGTCAGGACCAGCACGGCTTCGCCCGGCACCCGGTACCCCGCTCCGAGTCGAACGGCCGTTTCTCCGTCCGCCCGAGCCTCCGCGCGGTCGCCCAACCTCAGATGCGCGAGCGCCCGCAGCACGTACGCGTAATCGGCCGCCGGGTCGAACGTGAGCATGCTATCGAGCCAGTGGATCGCCGGCCGGTACTCCCCGCGGCGCAGGCTGAGGCGCGCCAGGTTGAACAGGGTAATCGGCCGCTCTGGATCGAGGATCAGCGCACGGCGGTACATCTCCGTGGCGGCGGAATCACGCCCCAGCCACAACAGCGTCATCCCGTACTGGTGATACGCCTCGGCGTTCAACGGGTCGAGCGCCGTGGCGTGCCGGAACGCGTCTTCGACTCCAGCGAAGGATCGCGGATTCCGGAAGCTCAGGAGAAACCCGCGGGCCATCCAGGCATCGGCCGACGTAGAGTCGCGTCGCAGAGCGCGATCAGCCGCGGCGAACCCTCGGGCGAGCACCACCTCGGGCCGGAGCCCCGGATAGTCCCACCCCCAGTCCAGAAACAGCGCATACCCCAGGGCGATGCGCGCGGGGGCAGTCGCGAACCCGGAGTCGAGCCGCTCCGCGGCTTCGAACTCCCGGATGGCGCGGCCCACGGCGCGGGGCGTGCGCTCCGCAAGATAGTAGGTCCCGTGCAGGAAGTGGTCGTAGGTCGCCGGATCGCGCGTGGCGCGGCCGGTGAGCGCGCTCCGCTCGGCGGGCGCGAGCTCACCCCTGATGCGTGTCGCAATAGTGTCCGTGATTGCGGCTTCGATCGCCTGGAGCGCGGTGTCGCCGCGGTCGTACTGCGCTCCCCACACGTGCACGCCGCTCGCCGCACGTACCAGCTCGGCGGTCACGTGGATGCCTCCCGTGGTGCGGCGGACCGCGCCGGATACGAGGAACGTCACGCCGAGCGCGCGTCCGACCTTCGCGGGATCATCCACCGGCACGCCGTGAAACCGGCGGACGGCGTTGCGCGATTTCACCGCCAGGCGGTCCACCCGGCCGAGGCGCGTGATGATCGCCTCCGTCAAGCCCGCGGCGAGATAGGCGTCCGCCGTGTCGCTCGATTGGTTGTCGAAGTACAACACGGCCACGCTCGAGGGCGATGGACTGCCGGCCGGCTGCACGACGGCGTCCCGCGCGCAGCGGAACCCGGTGTGCGCGAGCCACGGTCGCGTGTCCGGCAGTACGGCGCGGAAGGTCGCGGTCGCGTTCTCCGGCGGCGTGTCGAACGCTCCGCCCTTGATCACGTGGCCCGCCACTCCCTGCGGGCCCGTTCCAGCGGTCGCCGTCCATTCCCAGGCGTTCCCGATCATGTCCACGGCCCCCACCCAGGATCGCCCGAGGACCGCTTCCCCCGCGGGAGCCAGGGCACCATGGAGCGAGTCCGCGTTTGCCCGGCCCGGCTGCCAGCGGTCGCCCCAGGGATAACGGAACCCCTTCGGCCCGCGCGCGGCGGCTTCCCATTCGTTTTCGGTCGGCAGACGGCCCCCGCCCTGCCGCGCGGCGCAGTAGGCTGACGCCTCCGACCACAGGATGCCCGTGGCGGGCAATCCGTCGGGCGGTTTCGGGTTCCATGGCGCCGACGCGCCTGCGGCGACGCGATGCTGCTCGAACGCGGCGACCGTGACCTCCGTGGAGTCGATGAAGAACGAGTCGAGGCGAACCGTGGTCGACTCGCGCCACGGACGGCCGCCGACCGGGTAGGCGCCGCCCGCGACGAGGACCATCCCGGGAGGCGGATGCACGACGCGCAGAGGCCACAGCGCCCAGCCGAGGGCGACGGCGGCAGCCGTACTCCCGACCACCACCCACGCCCGCTGGGAAGGGGTCAGGCGGCGCGCCGCGGCCGGATCGACGAGCATCTCGATGAAGGCCCGAGCCGTGGGCGGCCGGTCGGCCGGGAGCTTCGCGAGCGCGCGCATGAGCGCCCGCTCGAGATGGGCTGGCACCGACGGCCGGATCGCACGGATCGGCCGCGGCGTCTCGTTGAGCACGCGCGCGACGACGGCCTGGACGCTGTCTCCAGTCAACGGCGGCTCGCCGGCGAGCATCTCGTACAGCACGGCCGCCAACCCGTACACGTCACTCCGAGCATCCACGCGCTTGTCCCCGCTCGCCTGCTCCGGGCTCATGTACTCCGCCGTGCCGACCGCCACGCCGTGCCCCGTGAGCGAGGACCGGTCAGCGCCACCCCGCTCTTCCAGGAGCTTCGCGATGCCGAAGTCGCTCACCACTGCGTGACCGCGTGACAGGAGGATGTTGGCCGGTTTGATGTCGCGATGGATGATGCCGCTGTCGTGGGCGTATTGCAGCGCGTCGCCCACCTCGGTGGCGAGCCGAATCGCCTCTTCGACCGGGAGAGACCCCTTCCGGCTGATCCGGTCTTGCAGCGATTCCCCTTCGATGTACTCCATGACGTAGAAGAGAAGGCCGTCGGCTTCATCGGCCTCGAACAGCGGCACGATGTGGGGATGCGAAAGCTGGGCAGCGAGCAGGACCTCTCGCTGGAAGCGGTCGCTGCCCAGGTAGGCACGAGTGGCCGGCGCCAGCACTTTGATCGCGACCCGGCGGCCGAGCTTCTGGTCGGTGCCGAGGTACACGGTCGCCATGCCCCCCTGCCCGAGCTCCCGGATCAGGGCATAGCGACCCGCGAGCGCGCGGGCGAGGCGGTCGAACAGTGGGTCCGCGGGCATGGCGCAGTGTGAGTCACTACCACGTTGCCATCACGGAGCCTTCCCGCCGGGTGTGGGCCACGGCACTGCCCGTTCGAGCCTCAAATACGAATTAGGGAAAACGCCGCCCGGGGCACAGCCGCTCTTGAGCGTGTTGATCCAAATGGCGGCGGTGGAGTCGAAGAACACGAAGCGTGCGATGCTCTGCTTCCACTCATACCCGGGGTGGAAAATGAGATGGTCGAGCACGTTCAGCACCGTCTTGCCGCGCCGGGCCTCGGAGAACATGACCGAGCGCCATTTCCCTCCTCGCTTGTCGATCCACCACCAGTTGAGACCCCGGCCGAGACCGAGCGGCGCGTAGGCGGACTCCGCGGAGATCCGAGCAACGACTCGTCCGCGCGCGAGTTCCATCGAATCGAGGCGATACACATCCTGTGCGGGCTCGATTTTCGCCCAACCGGTGCGACGTCCGTTCGTGATGAGTAACGGTTCGGCATCCGCCGCCCCGAGGACGGTGTCGAACACCACCTTTGCCGCGCGGGCCCTGACCTCTGCAACCGACGGCGTGTCGACTTGGGCTAAGTCGACGTTCACGGGCCTGGTGGGCTGTTGCCTTGGCGGAGCAACGGTCGCCCCTGTCGCCAGGCCCGCGGTCACGACCAATACCAATTGCCGGCGAAGCGTGCGTGGACGTTTCATACGGCCTCTCCGAAAAGAGATTCGCTCAACGCGCCGACTCCAAGATCCTTGTCATATCCATCACGGTCTGCTTGAACGCGGGCTCCGCCCCCGACCACAACGTCACCACGGCGCTCGCCCAGCGGCGAGCGGTCGGCGACTCGCCGCGGGCCATGGCCAGATCGGCGCGTAGCGCCATCATGCGCATGAGACACCCGGCAAGAGGGAGGTACTGGAACACCCAGGTGTGGAGTGCCTCGAGGCTGTCGAGTGGCGCGTCGAGAGTTCGTATGGCCGTGGCGGTGTCTCCGAGGGCGAGGAGAAGGCTCGCGCTGACGTAGGCATCATCGGGTGTCGACTCGCCGGTCGCGAGGCGGCCGCCGCGCACGCGTGCCTCCGAGTCGAGCGCAGCGCGGACGATCGTGTCGCCGCCATGGGACAGATTCCATTGCATCGCCATCTGCCAGCCGGGTCCGGGCGGCCCGGAGCGATGGGCCGGACGCTGACCCATGACGTCAAAGACCAGCACCGCCGGGGCATCGAGCAGCGCGCTGCGGCTTCGCGCCTTGGCAGGCCCCGATAGTCCCCCCAAGAGGTCTTCCACCCGCCGCTCATAGGCGGTGATGCTCTCCCGGGGTGCTGCCAGGGCGGCGTACGCCAGTAACCGGAGGCCGGCCTGAGCAGCGGGCAGCCGGATGGTCGCGGGTTGGTTGTCCGCGCTTGCATGGAGCCCCACGGTGTCATCGGTGGCCAGGAGCTGGGCGGCGAGTGCCGGCCGGCCGAGCAGGAGGGCCACGCCCGCGACGCCGGCGGAGGGCCGCGGCGCGGCCCGTATCAGCGAATCGCCCAGGCGGCGCGCCCCCGCGAAGTCACTCGCCTTGAGGAACACGCGCACACGGTCCGCGGCGTCCCGTACGCGTTGTCCGGGCTGTCGCTCCAGACGCTGGGCGTCCCCAAACTCGAAGAGTGCGGAGCGGGGCTCGGCGACGGCGGGCACGAGGTTGCCGACCGATTCGAGTGATCGCGCCCGGATCCGGTGGGCGCCAGGCTCGTCGGGAAACGCGTCGGCGAACGACGTCGCAATGTCCATCAGGATACGCCGATTCCGAGCGACGGCCGCGAGATGCGTCGGCGGCTCGATGTCGCCCTGCCCGGCGACGGCCCCCGGCACCGGGTAGAACGCCATCGTGTCGCCTTCGAGCTCCGGGAACCCGTAGTAGGCGGACCCGTCGAAGAGTCCATCCCGCCAGTACCAGCGCTCGGTGAGGAGCAGACGGGGCAAACGATCAATGGCGCGACGCTCCAACGCGAGATTGAACGCCGGTGCGAGGAGGAGAGCGCGTCGATACGCCTGTACGGCGGTCTCATAACTTCCGCGAAACGTGAAGCGCGTCGTGTCGCGCGGATACCGGATCACCATTCGATCGACGGCGTTGCACTCCGCGAGACCGTACCACGCGGCAAAGCTCGTCGAGTCGAGGAGGAGCATCTCGCGGTATCTCGCGCAGGCATCTTGCCACCGCCGCTCGAACATCGCCTGCTGCGCGAGCAGGAGAATCCCGTCCGCCCCGCCAAGTTTCCCGAGCAGCGTGCTGGCCCGACGGGCGATCACCGCGCGGTCGCGCGCGGCCTCCTGAGCCGAATCCGTCGCCCACAGGAGCGCTTGGCCCAGCTCGAGGTAGGCGTGGGCGAATTCCGAATCGGCGGCGACCGCGGTGCGGAACTCGCGGGTCGCCGTGGTCAGGTCCCACGACCGCATGGCGCGCTCGCCCAGCGCATAGGCCCGCAGGGCCCGCAACGATCGGGTCTGCTCCGCGCCGGCGCCGCGCGAAGCGCTGGCATCGGCACCGAGCAACGAATCGGCCAGCGCGTTGAACGCCGCCCCCATCCCCCCTCGATTCGCGGGCACCCGCGCCGTCGCTTCACGCAACGGCGCCCCTCCTCGGGCCGCGTCGTACACGCCGGCCGTCAGGCGCAGCGTGTCCCCGAAGCTCCACAGTTGCCCCATCACGAGCCTGCCGGCGCCCAGCTGGCGCGCGATGGCGAGCCCGGTGTCGAACGGAATCCGGAAGGGCACCCGCGCGCCGCGCCGGGCCAGCGCGTCGTAGATCCGGGTCTTGTCCGCGAGCCGGATCTCGGCCCAGCGGGCGAACGCTTCGGCGAGCAACTCCGCGCACCCCGCGCCATCGAGCGGCGTCGCCTGACCACCCTCGCGATGCGCGAAGGGGAGGATCAGGTACCGTGAGGTGTCGAGGGGCACGCCGCGGCGTGCACAGGGCGGCGGCGAGCCATCCGGGCACTGGCTGGACAGGGCGAACGGCGCGACAGCGAGGAGCAGAAGTCCTGAGACAAGGGCGCGCGCGCCGGTCACCGGGCCCCCTCCTCCACCGCGGCGGCCAGGAGCGCGGTGCGCATGTCGGCCGCCGTTTGCCAGCGCTCGTCGCGAGACTTCGCGAGGGCGCGCGCCACCACCGCGGCGACGGGTTTCGGCACGTCTCGCCGCAGGCCGCGAACGTCGGGCGCGGGCTGGTGCTGGTGCATGTCCAAGACGGCGGCGGCCGAGGGCGATGAGAACGGTGGTCGACCGGCGAGGGACTCGAACAGGACCACGCCGAGGGAATAGAGGTCCGTGCGGCCGTCCACGTCGGGCAAGCCTTGAGCCTGCTCGGGACTCATGTACTCCTCGGTACCCACCACGAAGCCGCTGCGGGTGACCCGATCATCGCCCGAGGTCGCGATCGCTCGGGCGATGCCCAGATCGACGAGCACCGCGCCTTGCGCCGTGAGCACGAGGTTATCCGGCTTGATGTCCCGGTGGGCGATGCCGTGCGTGTGCGCGTGCCCGAGCGCATCGAGCACCTCGGCGGCGATGGTCGCCGCACGGGGAACGGCGAGGCGGGGCTCCCGGCGCAGCGTCTGGCGCAGGCTGTCGCCCGTGAGAAACGGCATCACGTACCACAGGAGGTAGTCGGTCTCGCCGCTGTCGATCAGGCGGGCGATGTGCGGGTGATCGAGCTGCGAGGCGTAGCGGATCTCGCGCAAAAACCGGTCGGCCGCGACCGAGACGGCGAGCTCCGGGTGCAGCACCTTGATCGCGACTGCGGTGCCATCGGGCCGGCGGGCGGCGAAGATGGACGCGTTGCCGCCTCGGCCCACCGAACTGATGTCGGTGTAGCGGTCCCCCAGGGCCTTGCGGACCCGGTCAATCAGGTCGCGTCCCGGCATGGTGTGCCGTCCGTGCTAACGATACCGGGCGACGCCGGGGGCGGCTACTCCGCACCGCGACCGCGGTTCGGCCCGCCCCGCCTACATTATCTGGGCATGGCGCGATCCACCGCGCGGCTGGTCCCGAGCGCTTCCCTCGGTGCCGTCGATCGAGCTGGTGCGGTTCGTCTGCTTCAGCGCGCCTGACCTGGCAGTGTATCGCCGACTCCTAGACGGGTAAGTCCGGCTCGAGCCGCCGCTACGTACGGCTCCAGCGCGACTCCTCCTCCCTGCGCCACCGCCAACACGAAGCGGTACGTGATCACCGCCGTCGCCCGGTCACCGGCGCGCTCGGCGTCGTTCCCCCGCCGCAGGAGCTTCTCGAGCACCGCGGGATCCCGATACACGAGTGCCGGGTCGCGCTGCACGCGCGACACGGAACGCGTGAACCAGAGCGCTCCCCCGGCCACGGCGAGAAGGGACGCCCCGAGCAACAGCAGCGCGACGCGCCGGTTACGCTCCATCGGCCAGCCGCGCGACCGCGCCCACGGTCGCCTCCGTGACCTGCGCCATGAAGCGGAAGTCGAGCGTGGCGCTGGTATCGGTCGAACGATGGTAGTGCGGGTTTCGGAGAAAGGCCGTATCGGTGAGCATCAGCGCCGGATAGCCCGCGTCCCAGAACGACGCGTTGTCCGACAGGCGCGTGAGAGGGAGCAGCCAGCCGCGCAGGCGCGCCCGGTATGGAACGAGCGACAGCCCGGGCGCCGCGGCGCGGGCTCCGGTGACGAAGCCCTCGAGCAACTGCCTCGATCGCGTGTCCCCGACGGCGGCGAGAAAGTCGCCGGTGCGGGGCACGGGGATGCCGAGCAGCGGTGGCACGATCTGGGCTCCCGGCGTAGGATCGCAGTACCCCACCATCTCGAGGACCAGCGCGCCGGCGAGCTTTTCGTGGTGCGCGCGTCGTTCGCGCGCCAGGGCGTGGCTCCCGACGCGGTAGCGCCCGGTCACCGTCTGCAGCTCTTCCAGATCGAAGCCGACGAACTCGATGCTCGCCTCGGGCTGCCGCGTCGCCACGAGCCGGGCGCACTCGAGCAGCGCCGCGACGCCGCTGGCGTTGTCGTCCGCCCCCGGGGTGTCCGCGGTGGAGTCGAAATGCGCGCCGACGAGCAGATGGGCGCGACGCGCGTCTCGGCCGGGCAGGACCCCGACCACGTTGTGGTAGGCACGGCCGCGAAACGCAAACGGCCGGAGCTCCACCTCCAGACCAAGCGCGTTGAGCTCTCGCGCGATGTAATCTCGGGCCGCGCGATGGCGCTCCGGTGCGGTGGCCGGATGGCGCACGCCTTCGAGCGTGGCCACATGACCGCGCAGCCGCTCGACGAGCTCGGCAAGTTGACCGGCGGTTGAGGCAGCGCGCGCTCCCGGCGGCGCGTCCGGCCCCGGCCCCGGGTC
>Ga0075436_100003283_pt1 | contig 11073 bp, 12 predicted proteins | sample RhiMethybrSRZTD5_FD_75303 | JGI IMG/M metagenome (GOLD analysis project Ga0075436, IMG submission 75303) | Populus rhizosphere microbial communities from Tennessee, USA - Rhizosphere MetaG P. TD hybrid SRZTD5 | ecosystem: Host-associated > Plants > Roots > Rhizosphere > Soil | place: USA... | reverse complement strand
TCCCCGGGCCGGAGGAGGACTTCGGGCGATCTCGCGGGGAGGACTTCAGATAGACGCTTAAAGGTTAGGCGCAAGGAGTCGCTAGCCTTAGGCCGCTTTTCAAGTTACGAGCTAAGAAGGGCTTTGACAAGATATAAGTAATTAGTAGGCACTATAGAATCTTGAGTTTGTCCACTTGGATGTAATAGGAGGTTTTATGCAAATGCATCTTGATACGGCCTTGCAGAATCTTCACTGTATTACTCCTACTGACCCTAGCGGCGAGGACGAACCATATCTGTGGATATTTTTTATCGTGGCGGACGGTAGTACAGTCCGCCAAAGATTGGATGATCCCTTGCGGTTGTCTGCCAATATCACTATTCATTCTGGTAGCGGCAGGCCGGGTAATCTTAGCGAGGCCAAGTCCTCTAGCGGGGGAAATATTCATATCCCCGAGCCTGTTGGGCAGTACCAGAGTTCTATAAGGACCATCGTGCTGAACCTGCCCTTCGGAACGCCACCGATGAGAGTCTTCATTCCGGGCCGGATGGTCACCATTTGTGCAGCCATCGATGAAGAGGCGGTGCCGCGGGATGCCATGGAGGCCGCCTTCAATGCCGTGAAGGTACATATCCAAAGCAGGCTAAATGATTTCTTCAATGATCTATCGATGGCAGACTTCGCGGGTGCCTTGAGTGACCCTATAGATCCCATCGGCGCGGCCTCGGATTTATTCAACGAAAGACTGGATACCGTAATTTCTCAGGCCAGCGATGAGGCGCGGAATATCGCGGAGGACACGGCAACGGATTGGGTGAAAAATGATGTGGATTGGTGGAACCCGGGCAGTTGGTTCGAGGGGGCTGCGGCTCTGGCCGACAAGGATGAGCCGATAGGCAGTCATACTTTCACGATCGACGAGGCGCGCATCATCAACGACAGTCTCCACGAGGGTTTACAGGGCGACCTTCGTCAACCGCATATCAACCTCGGCGGCGCTTGGTATGTGGTGAGTGGGTACAGCAATGCCACGGTACGCTTTGTGCCCGGCGATCACGTTTTGAACCAGTTGCGAGACCCGAAACCGGCCGAAGCGCTAGGCTTGCCGGAGCGGCACTTGCTACAGGTCGATCGCAAATGTAGCGAGCCGGGAACAGTGGTCCTTGTGCAGCGGCGGGCGCACTTCCAGCAGTGGCAAATTATCGTGAATTACCCCTTCATGCCTTATAGGTATACTCTGGACGGCCAGGAGCTGGTGGGGAACAGCGGCACTATCCGACTCAATAAGGCTGTCGGTTTTCCGCAGTTTGACGAGAGCAAGTTCTATTTCACCGGGGCTAGCGTGGAAACCCGACTAGTCACCATTAACTTTCAGCGATTGCCTGTCCCGGGTTCGCCGCAACTTCAAAAGATCCTTTTCAGCAATGATCCTGCGGATGGTAATTTTGAACTGCTCCTCGCGGTCGACGGCCTTCTCCCTAGCGGCTCAACAGTTCCCGTGGTGAGCGAGGCGTTCCACTTTGTAGGCCAGTCCATCGATTTTCTTGACGGTTTCCTCCAGCGCTACATCAACTGTGTCGCCAGGATGCTAAAAGAAAAAGATATCCGTGTGAAAAAAACCATCCCTGACCGCTGGCTCACCCCCGAGGTCGCCTGGAATAAGTACCAGGAGATCGTTAATCAGCTCGCAGACCTACAGTCCCTCCAGATCTACGACGCCCGCACCATCGAAAAGATTAAGCAGGGAATAGCAGGCAAGCTGAAATTAGAGATACCGCGGTAAAGGCAGACGTCAGAGAAGGGCGAGTGGCCAGCGTGGCTGGTTCCGAGCGAAGGCGGCTCGGTGGCCAACTCGGTCGGTCGAGCGGACGGATGCCTGCACTTCGTGCGTCCCCTCCGCTCACCTCCATCAGCGTTCGGCTGACGCGAGAGATGTCATGAAACGCATCTGGACGATCATCGGCGTAAGTGATGTGCCGAGTAGGTTCAAATGGTACCAGTCGCTCTTCGGTCAGCCCGAGACACAACCGGTCCATGCCGACTTTGGTCAGATCCTCGATTCGGATGGAACTGTCTTGCTCTGCCTCCACCAGTGGGGTGCGCACGAGCACCCGTCGTTGATGAGCTCGGACCGGGCCACACGGAATAACAGTCTCAATTTGGCAAAAACGGTTCGGAGGGGGTAGAGACGCCCCTGTCCGTCATCACGATCCTACCGGGTCCACAACCGTCGGGGCGTCTCAACGGTCGTGGAGCGCAGCCGACTGGTTGCCCAGGCAGTCGGCTCGGAGGTGGCCTGACTAGGTTGAGACGGCCCGGCGGAAGTGGTTTCGGAGAGGGCTGTGACGAAGGACTGGGCCGTCTCTACGGTCCGCGTGCGTGGCGCCGACCTAACAAAACGCGCATGCAGCCGGTCGAGGGGATGCTGGACCAGCACTGCGGCGGCCCCTAGCTGGTCGGCACCTCTCGCTGCACCTCTCGCCGGGGGGAACGAAGAGATCGAACCGCGAATTGAGACGCTCCAACCGAGAATTGAGACACCCGAACCGCGGATTGAGACACTAAAACCTCGAATTGAGACACCCGAACCTCGAATTGAGTGGCTCGAACGGAGGTTTGAGTGGCTCAAACCGCGAATTGAGTGGCTCGAATCGCGAATTGAGTGGCTTGAACCGCGAATTGAAGGGCTCAAACCTCGAATTGAGTGGCTCGAACCTCGGTTTGAGTGTCTCTATCCGAGGTTTTAGTGTCTCGAACCTCGGTTCGAGTGTCTCGAAACACGGATTGGGTGACTCGAAAGGAGTCACGCCGGCGGCAACAGCAGGCGGAGGGCGGCGCTGGCGGCGGCGCGGTCGACGGTGAGCCAGACTTCGCCGCCCATGGCCTGGACGACCTAGGATGGGACTCCCAGGTCCGCCCACGGAATCTCGTAGGCGCTGCTGCGGCCGCCTTTGGCGGTCGGCGCGAGACAGCCCTTGTCGACCAGATCGGCAAGCTCGCGCCAGGCCGTGGCCCGGCTGGTCCGGGTCAGCCCCATGTATTTGCGGTTGTTGATGCCTCCGACGAAGCCCTCCGGACCGGCGTCGAGCAACCGGTTCAAGACCTTGCGCTGCCGCTCATTGATGTCCGCGGCCTGAAAGCGCAGCCAGAAACGCGCCTTGCAGAGCGTGCGCGCCACCAGGGCGTGGGAGCACGCGGCTGCGTTCTCGACCTGAGATAGAAACCAGACCAGCCAGGAAGTGACGTCCAGGTCCCCCCGCTGGGTGCGCTCCAGGATTTTGTAGTAGCTGCGCTGGCGCTGGATCTGCGCCGACAGGCTGAAGAGCCGCAATCGCCTCACCAGGTGAGGCGATTATGGCCGGGATTCGCCTCACTGCCAAGCAGGCCGGGTGGGGGCGCCGAGGGCGACTCGCTCTGCCACCGCCGACCGGAAGTAGGCGATCGTCTTCTCCAGCCCTTCGGCCAGCGAGACCTTGGGCTCCCAGCCGAGGCGGGCGCGGGCGAGGGTGATGTCGGGCTGGCGGGTCTGCGGATCGTCCACGGGCAACGGCTTGTGGAGGATGGGGCTTTCGCTCCCCACCGCGGCACGGATCTTCTCCGCGAAGTCGAGGATCGTCATCTCCTGCGGATTGCCGATGTTGCAGGGCTCGGTGAGGTCGCTCCGGAGCAGCCGCCAGATCCCCTCCACGAGGTCGTCGACGTAGCAGAACGAGCGCGTCTGCCTCCCGGCGCCGAAGACGGTGAGCGGCTCGCCGGCCAGGGCCTGCTGGATGAATGCCGGCACCACGCGCCCGTCGCGCAGGCGCATGCGCGGTCCGTAGGTGTTGAAGATGCGCACGATGCGCACGTCGAGGCCGTGCGCGCGGTGGTAGGCCATGGTCATCGCCTCGGCGAAGCGCTTCGCCTCGTCGTAGACGCCGCGCGGACCCACCGGATTGACGTTCCCCCAGTAGGTCTCCTTCTGCGGGTGCTCTTTGGGGTCGCCGTAGACCTCCGACGTCGAGGCGAGGAGATAACGCGCCTTCTTCGCCTTGGCGAGGCCCAGCGAGTTGTGAGTGCCGAGGGAGCCCACCTTCAGGGTCTGGATCGGCAGCTCCAGGTAGTCGATGGGGCTCGCCGGCGAGGCGAAGTTGAGCACGTAGTCGACCGCGCCGTCGATCTCGAACGGCCGTGACACGTCGTGGCGGACGAACCGGAAGTCGCCGCGGCTTTCGAGGTGGGCGATGTTCTCTTCCCGCCCGGTCAGCAGGTTGTCGACGCAGACGACGTCGAGACCCTCGGCGAGGAGGCGCTCGCAGAGATGGGAGCCCAGGAATCCGGCGCCGCCGGTGATCACCGCGCTGCTCATGCGCGCACTCTCCGTGGGCTCGCGGCGTGCTCTTCTCCGACCGCGGGGAAGGCGGTCGGCCGGCCGATCGAGACGTACTCGAACCCGGCGGCGGCCATCTTCTCCGGCTCATAGAGATTGCGCAGATCGACGACCAGCGGCCGGCGCAGGGCGGCATGGAGGCGGTCGAGCTCGAGCGCGCGGAACTGGTTCCACTCGGTGACGATCGCCAGGGCGTCGGCTCCCGCTGCCGCTTCGTAGGGGTTCTCGCAGAAGGTGACGGTGGGGAAGAGCGGCCGGCAGCCGGCCATCGCCGCCGGATCGAAGGCGCGCACGGTGGCGCCGCGGTCCACCAGGCCCTGGACGACGGGCAGGGCCGGCGACTCGCGGATGTCGTCCGTGTTCGGCTTGAAGGAGAGGCCGAGCACCGCCACCGTGCGGCCGGCGATCCCTTCGAGGGCGCTCTCGATCTTGGTCAGCATCCTTTCCTTGAGCTCTTCGTTGACCTCGAGCACCGCCTCGATGATGCGGAAGCGGAGCCCCTGCTCGCGGGCGATCTGCGCCACGGCGCGGGTGTCCTTGGGGAAGCACGAGCCGCCGAAGCCGGGGCCGGCGGAGAGGAACTTGGGGCCGATCCGGTTGTCGAGCCCCATCCCCTTCGCCACCACCTCGACGTTGGCGCCCCAGGCCTCGCAGAGCTGCGCCACCTCGTTGATGAACGAGATCTTGGTGGCGAGGAAGCCGTTCGAGGCGTACTTGATCAGCTCGGCGCTCTCGACGTCGGTGACGATGAACGGCACGGCCGCGGCGACCAGCGGCGAGTAGACGTCGAGCATGATGTCCGCCGCCTCCGGGTCGCGGGTGCCGACCACCACGCGGTCCGGATGCATGAAGTCCTCGATCGCCGAGCCCTCGCGCAGGAACTCGGGATTGCTCACCACGGCGAAGCGGTGCTTGCCGCCGGCGCGCTCGCGCACCAGCTCTTCGATCATCTGGCCCGTGCCGATGGGCACCGTGCTCTTGGTGACGATCACCTTGTAGCCGTTCAGGTGCATGCCGATCGACTCGGCCACCTCGCGGATGAAGGTGAGGTCCGCCGAGCCGTCCGACCGCGGCGGCGTGCCGACGGCGATGAACACGGCGCGCGCCTCCTCGACGGCCGGCCCCAGGTCGGTGGAGAAGGAGAGGCGTCCTTCCCCCATGTTCGTCCTCACCAGGGTCTCGAGGCCCGGCTCGTAGATCGGCACCTTGCCGCGCTGCAGGGCCTCGATCTTGGCGCGGTCTTTGTCGACGCCCACCACGTGCATGCCGAAATCGGCCAGGCAGGCCCCGGTCACCAGACCGACGTACCCACTTCCCACGACGCAGATGTTCATGATTTCTGAGAGCTCTCCATATACCAGGCCACGAAGCGGCGCAGGCCTTCCCGGATCGGGACCTTGGGAGAGTAGCCCAGGAGCCGCGCGGCCTTGGACACGTCAGCATACGTAATCGGGACGTCTCCGGGTTGTCCCGGAAGATAGTCGATGCGCGGCTCCACGGCAAGCTCTTCCGCGATCCACAGCACAAGGTCCTTGAGCATCGTGGTCTCGGCGCCGCCGAGATTGAGGATCTCGAAGCCTGGCGCCAACTCCAGCGTCGCCAGGAGGCCGTCGACGATGTCGTCGACGTAGGTGTAGTCGCGGCGGCTGGTTCCGTCGCCGAACAGAGGCACGGGCTTGCCGCGCCAGAGGAGGTCGGTGAACTTGTGGATCGCCATCTCGGGACGCTGGCGCGGACCGTAGACGGTGAAGAAGCGCAGGCAGGCGGTGCGGAAACCGTAGAGGTGATGGTAGTTGTAGCACAGCAGCTCGCCGGCGCGTTTGGTGGTGGCGTACGGGCTGATCGGCTGATTGACCTCGTCGTCCTCGGCGAACGGCAGCTTCTCGTTGATCCCGTAGACCGAGGAGGAGGAGCCGAAGAGGAAGAGCAGTGGCCCGTGCCGCCGCGCCGCCTCCAGCAGCCGCAAGGTGCCGATGCAGTTCACCTCCTCATAGAGGATCGGCTCCCGGAGGCTCGGCCGCACGCCGGCCCGCGCCGCGAGATGGACGACCGCATCGAATTTGCCCTCGGCGAAGAGGCGGTCGACCAGCTCTTCGTCGCGGATATCGCCGGCGACCAGCCGGTAGCCCGCAGGCGCAGCGACGAATGGCGCGACGTTGTCCCGCTTGATCGCCGGATCGTAGTAGTCGTTGAAGTCATCGAGAGCGGTCACCTGGTCGCCCCGCGCGAGCAGCCGCCGCGTCAGGTGCGAGCCGATGAAGCCCGCTCCTCCGGTCACCAGGATGTGCATGGAAGCCCCTCACCCCCGGCCCCTCTCCCAGCTCCCCCCACCCTATCCCCGGGAGAGGGGAGAAAAACTCTTGCTTCTCCTGCTTCTTGTCTCCCCTCTCCCGGCGGAGGGGAGGGGGTGGGAGAGGGGCCGGGGGTGAGGGGTTGCGGCGCGCGCAGCAGGGGGGGCGGCGCAGACGGCTCGTCGAGGGGAGGCGGCGTCACGCCCTCTCTCTCCATCTGCTGTTTCGTCGCCTCGTACCGCTTCTCGATCCCCTTCTTCTGCCGGTTGCGCAGCAGCCAGCGCAGCAGCCGCGAGTCGTTGACGCCGACCAGGATGTCGTTGACGGCGTCGTAGATCTTGGGGTCGTTGATCAGCTTCGCCGCGGTGCCGTTCCCCGAGACCAGCTTGGACGACGCGTCGTCGAGGTGGTCGACGATCGACTGCACCTTGCCGGTGACCGCGCGGCCGTACTCCTTGTCGTTGACCAGGCGGGGGAGCAGCGCGTCGCTCTTCTCCAGGCCGGCAGTGAAGCCGCGCAGGTCGCGCGCCACCTCGTTCAACCGGTTGAGCGTGTCGTCGAACTTGGCCTTGGTGGAGGGATCGTTGAGCAGGCCGGGGACGAGGCCGGGGCCGTTCTGCGCCTGTGCCAGGATGCCCTCCAGCCGGTCGATGGAAGAGGCCAGGCGGTCGGCCATCCGGCGGTCGTTGAGCAGGCGGGGGAGCGGCCCTTCGCCGGTCTCGATCTTGGTGGCGACCCGTTGCAGGCTGTCGGCGGTGCCGAGGAGCGACGCTTTCAGGCGGCGGCCCGTTTCCGAGTCGGTGGTCAGCTCGCCGAGCAGCCCCTCGCCGCGCTCCAGGCGGTTGAGGATCGCGGACAGCGAGTGGGAGATCTCGACCACGTTGCCCATCACGTCCTCCCCCGAGGCGAGCAGGGCGTCGACGTTGGTCGGCTCCGCGGCAGGGATCAAGCCGTCGGGCGGGATCACCGGATACTCGGGCGAGCCCGAGGAGATCTCGATGTACTTGTCGCCCAGGAGGCCGAGCGTCCTGATGCGCGCCTTGGAAGGCGGATTGTCTCCCCCCTCGCCCGGCCGCCGGGGGCCGCGGATCCGTTCGGCGTAGCTGCGGTCCACCCTGAGCCAGACCTGGATGCGCTCCTTGGTGGGGTTCTGGGGCAGGATGATCTTCTGGATCGTCCCCACGTCCACGCCGTTGAGCTGCACCGGGTTGCCTGGCTTGAGGCCTTCCGCCGAGGTGAGCTGCGTGTAGTAGTCGTTCTTGCGTTTGAACAGATTGTGGCGGTCGCCGATCAGGAACACGGCCACCGCCAGCACGGTGAGCGCGGAGAGGATCACCAGGCCGACCTTGATCTCGCGCGACCGTCCGCTGCTAAGCGGCATCCTCGTCCTCCTCGCGGCCGGCCAGGAAGTCGGCGAGCTCCGCGTCCTTCTCCCGGTCGGCCGCCTGCCAGTCGCCGATGAAGCAGAACTTGCCGCCGGAGAGATAGGCGATGCGGTCGCCCACCCGGCGGGCGAGCGGGATGTCGTGGGTCACCACCACCGCGGTCACGCCGAGCTCCTTCTGGATCGTATTGATCAGCTTGCCGATGGTCGCCGCGGTCATCGGGTCGAGGCCGGTGGTGGGCTCGTCGAAGAGCACCACCTCGGGTTGCAGGGCGAGCGAGCGGGCGAGGGCGACGCGCTTGCGCATGCCGCCCGAGAGGTCGGACGGCATCTTCTCCTCGACGTCCTTGAGGCGCACCATCGCGAGCTTCTCGCCCACCGTGTCGGCGATCTCGGCCGGCGTGAGCTCGGTGTGCTCGCGCAGCGGGAAGGCGATGTTGTCGAACACGTTCATGGAGTCGAAGAGGGCGCCGCTCTGGAACAGCATGGCGATCCGCCGCCGCAGCGGGAAGAGATCGCGCTCCTCCAGCGCGGTGAGCTCGACGCCGTCGAACACCACACTGCCGGCCTCCGGCTTCTCGAGACCGTTGAGCTGGCGCAGTGTGACACTTTTCCCGGAACCCGAACGGCCGAGGATCACCAGGCACTCGCCGCGCAGGATGTCGACGTCGACGCCGTCGAGCACCGTGCGGTCGCCGTACCGCTTGGTGAGCCCGCGCACCTCATAGAGCGCTTCCGGCGCCGCCTGTCGCTTGCCGTTGGAATCTGTCTCGTTCACGCCTGCTTCGATCACGTGAGGATGTAGAACAGCTTGGTGAGGAAGAAGTCGGACACCAGGACCAGAATGGCAGCCAGTACCACGGTATTCGTCGTGGCCCGTCCGACCCCGTCGGCCCCGCCTTCGGTGGTGAGCCCATTGTAGCAGCCGACGATACAGATAAAGTACGCGAAGAAAAAGGACTTGGCGATCCCGCTCCCGACGTCGCCGAGGGTCAGCGAGCCGTACACGTCGTTCATGTACAGCCCGGGCGCCAGGTCGAGCGTGTAGGTGGCGATGAGGAGGCCGCCGAGGATGCCCAGGAAGTCGCCGATGATGGTCAGCGCCGGCAGCATCACCAGCGTGGCGGCGAGCTTCGGGGCCACCAGCTTCTTGACCGGGTCGGCGGCCATGGAGCGCAGGGCGTCGATCTGCTCGGTGACTTTCATCGTGCCGATCTCGGCGGTCATTCCGGAGCCGATCCGGCCCCCGACGATGAGCGCCGTGAGCACCGGCCCGAGCTCCCGCACCAGCGATTTCGAGACCACCGAGCCGATGTAGTACTTGACTCCGATGGCCGGCAGGCTCAGAGCGGTCTGTAGAGCAAGGACCATGCCGGTGAAGATCGTGGTGACGGCGCCAACCCCGAGTGAGCGGACGCCGATCTGCTCCATCTGGCGGATCCACTGGCCGATCTCGTAAGGGGGAGCCAGCAGGGCGGCGAACGCCCGTGACGTGAGGATGCCGAGCTCGCCGGTGCGCTGCGAGACGTCGCCGAATCTCACGTCCGGATCGGCCACCAGAAGAGGGCGTGGGCGAGGCCAAAGCCGAGATCGGCCGCGGCGAGAGGCCACAATCCGCCGAGATCGGGGCCGCGGAGGGCGCCGAACACCATCGCCAGGCCGCCGGCGAGGCGGCCGGCGATCGCAATCGCGACGATGCCGCTGTAGCGGCGGGTGTCGTGCGCCGCCAAGAGATAGAGGACGGCGAGCATGGTGAGCAGGATGGCCATGATCCAGAGGTAGAACGCCCCGCGGGGAAGCGGCGGCAGCGGCAGGCTGAGCAACCGCGCCGGCACTCCCGGCGCCACCACCATGAGCACGGCGAAGGACAGATCGTAGACCGCGCCTACCACCAAGCTGCCGCGCAACAGCGACAGGAACCGGAACCGCCGGGCGAAGTGCGCCGTGACGCTCATCGGGGGAGGATTGTAACAGGGAGGAAACTGTGGACAATAAGGGCCGACCCTGGACCGTCATGGCATCCACGTCATCAGGCTCGCCGGCGCCGACCCCCGCTTGGCTCACTGTCTTCGCCTCGTTCACCGGCAACCTGTTCCTGGTCCTGGGCACCACCATCCTGTCGATCGTGTCCATCCTGGTGAGCTGGATCCCGCCGCGCGGCAACGCCGTCTTCGTGGTGGCGCGCCTCTGGGGGAGCGCGCTTCTCAGGGCGAGCTGCCTGCGCGTCCGGGTGGTCAAGGAAACCGAGCTCGATCCGCACTCGAGCTACGTCTTCCTCTCCAACCACCAGAGCCTGTTCGACATCCCCGTCCTCCTGGCCACCGCGCCCTGCCAGGTGCGGATGATGGCCAAGCGCAGCCTCTTCCGCATCCCCATCTTCGGCTGGGCCCTCGCCTCCGGCGGCTTCATCCCCATCGACCGCGGCGACCGCAGCACCGCCCGTCACAGCTTCGCCTCGGCGCTCGCGCGGATCAGGAACGGCGTCTCGATCCTCCTCTTTCCCGAGGGCACCCGGTCGCTGACCGACGTCCTCCTCCCCTTTCAGCGCGGCGGCTTCCTCATCGCCATGAAGACCGGCCTGCCGATCGTCCCGGTGGGCATCCGCGGCACCCGCGCCGTGCAGCGCAAGGGGAGCTGGGCGATCCGCCCCAAGCCCATCGAAGTGCGCTACGGCACGCCGATCGACATCGGGGAGTATGGAGTGCGAAGGAAGAAGGAGCTGATCGCGGAAGTGCGGGCACGGATCGCCGAGCTGGCGGGGATCGAGGCGGGGGTGGAAGAGTAACCCGCACTCCCGATCTTGCTTGAGGACGATCTCGCCCAGATTTCAGGCGGCTGACTCGTCGGTTAGCTTCTTGTATGGCGTGTCGATCATCCGGCTGCGGTATTGTTCCTGGAGCTCCATGTAGTAGGCCACCAGGCGCTCGGGGTCGTGGCCGAAGCGCTCCGAAATGCGATGTCGTGTCTCTCGAATCTCGTCGATGACCGGATCAGGCTTGCTCTGTTTCATCGCTGCCTCCAAGCAGTTCCAGCGGCGTAACCACCGC
>Ga0075436_100003280_pt1 | contig 11083 bp, 9 predicted proteins | sample RhiMethybrSRZTD5_FD_75303 | JGI IMG/M metagenome (GOLD analysis project Ga0075436, IMG submission 75303) | Populus rhizosphere microbial communities from Tennessee, USA - Rhizosphere MetaG P. TD hybrid SRZTD5 | ecosystem: Host-associated > Plants > Roots > Rhizosphere > Soil | place: USA... | reverse complement strand
CCCTCCAGGAAGCGCGCCTCGCGCGCCCCCCGGCTCAGGGCCTCGATCCCGAGGGCGCCGGTGCCGGCGTACAGATCCAGGACCGTAGCACCCCGGACCAGCCGCGGGCCCAGCACGTCGAAGACCGCCTCGCGCGCGCGGCCGGACGTGGGGCGCACGCCGCGGTCCGGAACCTGGATGCGCCGCCCGCGAAGCTCCCCGCCTGCGATGCGGATGAAGCCCATCAGCCGCCCGCCGGAAGCCCGGCCAGGATCCGCTCCGCGACTTCCTCGGGTACCAGGCCGTCCGTCTCCACCGTGGCATCCGCCGCCGCGGCGTACGCGGCCCCCCGGCGCTGAAGAAGTGCCCGGAGACCCTCCTCGGGGGCGCCCCCGTGAAGGAGCGGCCGCCCCGTCGATCCCGGAGCCCGGAGCCGCTTCGCGGCCTCCCCGGGCTCCACCGTGAGCCAGATCACCCGGGCGCGCGCGCTCAGGAGCTCGCGGTTCGCCGCGCGTCCCAGCACGCCACCGCCGCAGGCCAGGACCACGGGCTCCGCGGCGCCCAGCGCCTGGGCGAGAGCGAGAGACTCCAGATCGCGAAACCGCTCCTCGCCTTCCTGCTCGAAGATCGCGGACACCGCGCGTCCCGACCGGCGCTCCACCTCCCGGTCCAGATCCGCGTGCGAGCACCCCAGTCGCCGCGCCAGGATCGGCGCCACCGTGCTCTTGCCCGCGCCCGGCAGGCCGATCAGGGCAATCCGTGTGACCAGGGGCTCTCCTCGGCGGCCAAAGAAAAACGGGGTCCTTCGTGGGAAGGACCCCGCAGTATACCTTGGGGACGCCGTCCGCGAAAGCGGCGGACCGCGATCCGTTATTTCGACGCCGTCGCTTCTCCGAGAATCTTCGGCGTGACGAAGATCAGAAGCTCCCGCTTCTGGTGCGTCGTGGAATTCGAGCGGAACAGATTGCCCAGGAGCGGCACGTCCATGAGGACCGGGATGCCGCGCTTGGTGGTGCTCTCGTTGCTCCGGATCAGCCCGCCGATCACCGCCGTCTCGCCGTCGTTCACCATCACCCGCGTGTCCGCCATGGTGGTGTTGATGATGATGCCTCCCTGCACCGTCGCCTGCGAGGCCAGATCCGAGACTTCGGGATGCACGTCCATGGTGATCCGGTTTCCGGTATTGATGTGCGGCGTGACGCTGAGCTTGATCCCGATCGTCGTGAGCTGCGTGACGGCGTTCCCCGCGAAGTCCTGGACGATGAGCGGGATCTGCTGGCCGACCACCACCGACGCCTCACGGTTGTTCACCGTCGTGATGCGCGGATTCGAGATGATGTTCGCCTTGTTCTGGGTCTCGAGCGCCTGGAGCGTCGCCTCCACCGAGCCGAACGACTTGATGGTCCCGAGCTTGGCCACGCCGACCGGGGTTCCCACGTCGGCCGCCTTCACGTCGACGTTCTCGGAGACTCCGGATTGGAAGATATCCATGTTGTGCACGCCCCATTCGATGCCGAGCGCGCGCGTGGCCGAGACGTCCACGTCCACGAGACGGGCCACGATCTCGACCTGCGGGGTACGCGTGTCGAGATTCCGGACCATGGCGTCCACCTGGTCGAGCTTGTCCGAGATGTCGGTCACGATGAGCGAGTTGGACCGGTCGTCCACCTCGATGTGGCCGCGCTTGGTCAGCGTCTTCTCGACCGACTTGGCCATTTCCTTGGAGTTCGCGTAGTTCACCGGAAGGATCCGGGTCTCGAGCGGCAGGAGCTCCTCCTGGTTCCGCGCGGCCGAATTCCGCTCCAGCTCTTCCTTGCGGAGCGTGTCCAGAGTCGAGATCACGATCGTCTGGCCGGTCTCGACCATGCCCAGGCCCTGCGACTTGAGCAGGATGTCGAGCGCGTGCCGCCAGGGCACGTTCCGGAGCCTCAGGGTCACCTCACCCTTGACCTCCTTGCTCGCCACGATGTTCTTGCCGCTGAACTCGGCCAGGCTGCGGAGCACGGTCTGGATATCGGCCCCCTGGACGTCGAGGGACATCCTCCGGCCGTCCGTGGGCTGCATGCGATCGTAGTCCTCGGGCTGGTCCTGCTCCTTGGCGGCCGGGGCCGCGGGCGTGTCGACCGCGAGCACGAGATTGTTCCCGACGGCGCTCAGCGCGTAGGAGGCGGGCTGGGCGAGATCGACCACGATCCGCGTTCCGGCCTCCTTGCCCCAGCCGGTCTCGGTGGCGCGCACCGCCTTGATGGCCGATCCGTCGCGTCCGGACCACGAGCGCTCGCTGAAGCTGAGCTGGGTTCCCGGACAATCCACCACGATCCGGTCCGGGGACTCGAGGGTGAAATCGTGGTAGTTGAGCGGAGCGTCCCCTTCGATGACGACCTGCGTCGCGGTCCCCGCATCCTTCATCGAGACGCTCTTGACGGTTGCCGCGAACGCCGAGCTCGCGGCCAGAAGAAGGGCCGCCGTCAGCGCCGCGATGCGGCCGCCCGAGCGGCTCGCGCGCGCGAAGCTAGTTTCGAGTCGCATTCTTGTCACCCTCTTTGGTTTGCAGGCGGATCGACAGCGTTTGGGATTCGCCGAACGCGTTCTGCACCACCTGCAGCTCGCTCTTGCTGATTCCCGAGATATACCCGTTCAACACAGGGTCGCCGACGCGAAGCACGTACCCGTGTCCGCGGCTGTCTTCCACCAGCGCGAACTTGTCGGAGGATCCCCACATGATGCCCACCAGATGAATGTCCCCCACATCGACCAGGGAACCGTCCACCGAATGGGTCTGGAACCTGCCGTCGAGGAGTGACTGGAATGGATCGCGGCGGCCGCCGCCCACGTACTCGTAGTGCTCGCGCGCGAAGAGCACGCTGGCGTCCACCGATTTCGGGGTTTCCCCCGCGAGGGTCGTGCCGACCGCCGCCGCCGGGGCGGGCGCCTGCGTCCCGACGGACGCGGCCTGGCCGGCCGCATGCGCGACCGTGGATGGAGCGGGTGTCTCGCCCGGAGCCAGGGTCGCCGGCGCCGGGGACGCGGTGGAGCCGGGCGCGGCCGCGGTGACGCTCGTCATGAACTCGGGAGGCGCCGGAGGACCGTACGGAACGTCGGTCCGGGCCCAGAGCGGCGCGGCCGGTCCGTAGGTGATGAGCTTGGGCGTCGTGGCGCGCGGCAGCGCCTGCGCCGCGGGAGAGGTCGCCGGCGTCGGAAGCACGGGAGCCGGAGGCTCCTGACGCCGAAGCAGCATGATGCCGCCCGCGATCGCGAGCCCGACCAGAGCCAGGAGCAGAATCCCGAGACGGCTCTGGAAGAACTTACTTTGTGACAGCGCCAGGCTGCTTGGCAGATTCATTGGGAGTCCCCTCGGCCAGCGTGTACGCGGTCGCGACGAAATCCGCCTGCACGGTTTCGTCGAGGTCGCCCTTGTCAAATCCCTTCAACTTGAGCTGTGAGACGTTCACCAGACGGCTCAGATCCGAGATCTCGCCCAGAAACGCACCGGCCCGGTGGAACCCGCCGGTCACCGAGACCTGAACCGGATTCTCGGTGAAGTACGTCGAGGGCTTGGGATCCCCCGGCTTGAAGAGGAGGAAGTGCACCCCCGACTCCTGGCCGGCGATCGTCACCTTGCGAAGAAGGCTCGCGACCTCCTTCTGGGAGGGCAGAAGCTCCTGCGCCACCGTCCAGCGCTGGTTCAGGAGCTCGAACTCCTTCTTCAGCTCGGGCAGCCGGTTCACCAGCTGCTGCGCCTTGGTGAGCTCGCTCATCTTCTTGGTGTAGTCGTCCTTCAGCGCGCTGATCTCCTTCGACCGCGCCGGGTAGTTGAACGGCACGAAGCTCGCGATCATGAAGAAGTAGACCAGGACGCCGATGCCGGCGCCGATCAGGACCAGCTTCTGGGTTTTCGGATCCTTGAAGTCCATCGTCCTCCCCCGTGCCGCTCGGCTACAAGGTCATCAACGCGGTGATCTTGAACTTCACCACGTTGCGCTGATCGATCTGACCCTTCTCCGCGACGAGCAGATCCACGCTCCCGTAGAGGGGGCTCGCTTCGAGTCGTGTCATGAAGTCGGCCACGAGCAGGTTCGAGAACGTCACGCCTTCGATCTGCACCTTGTTGCCCGTCTCCTCGTAGCTCGTGAGCCAGAGGTGCTCGGGCACACAGCGGCTCAGCTCGTCGACGAGCATCACGCGCTGCAGCCGCGTCTTGTCCAGGTCCTGGATCACGTTCAGGCGCCGCTGCAGCTCTTCGCGCTTCTGCGTGAGCTCCTGGATCGTCTGGATCTGGGGCCGGAGCTTTGCCGACTCCTGCTCCGCGCGCGCGATGTCCGACTTGAGGCGCCCCACCTGCAGGGTCTGGAAGACCGAAACCGCCCCGAAGAGCGCGAGCACCAGAGCCAGCACCAGGACCGGCATGAGCGAGCCGATCTTCGGCAGCTGAAACGACCGCCGGGTCTGGCGCTCATCGCGGGGCAGCAGGTTGATGCGAATCATGGACAGGATCCCCCTATCGAAGCGCGAGGCCGATCGCGACCGTGAGCGCGGGGGCCACGTTCTCCACCGACTCACCGTTGAACAAGGCTGGGTCGTACCCCAACTTCTGGAGCGGATTCACGACCTCCACGGGCACCTGATGGCGCGTGTGGAGGAACTCCGCGAGCCCCGGCACCCGGGCCGACCCGCCCGAGAGGAGAATCCGGTCCACGTGCTCCGTCTCCCCCGAGGACTTGAGGTAGGCGATCGCCCGGTCCAGCTGCACCGAGAGGTCCTCGCACGCGGCCTGGATGATCGGGGCGACGTCGATCGAGGAGTCGCCGCGGCCGCGGAGCGCGGCCAGGGCATCGGGCTGGCTCACGTTGTACCGGCGCTGGATGCCCTCGACGAAGGCGTTGCTCCCCACCGAGAGGTCCTTCGTGAAGTGCGGCACCTGGTCCTCGACGATGTTCACGTTCGTGATCTCGGCTCCGATGTTGACGAGCGCGACGACCTCGTCGGGCCTCAAGTCGTAGTTCGCCTCGACGCAGTTCTGGATGGCGAAGGAGTCCACGTCGATGATGACCGGATTGAGGCCGGCCTCGCGAATGATGTCCGCGTGGTTCTGGATCATCTCCTTTTTCGCCGCGACCAGGAGCACCTGCATCTTCTTCTGGTCCACGTTCGGATTGATGATCTGGAAATCCAGCGAGACGTCGTTGATGTCGTAGGGAACGTGCTGCTCGGCCTCCCACTGGATCGCTTCCTTCGCGTCTTCCTCGCTCAGGCGGTCCATGAGGATCTTCTTCACGATCACGGCGCGGCCCGACACGGCGGTCGCGACGACGCGGTTTCGGATCTGGCGGGACTCGATGAGATTGGCGATCGCCTCGTGCACCAGCTGGCGGTCCATGATCTCGCCGTCCACGATGGCCTCGGAGAGCGGCTCGGAGACTCCGAAGTTGATGAGGCGGTCCCCGGAGCGGTCATGCGAGATCTCCACCACCTTGATCGAGCTGGATCCGATATCGAGCCCTACCGTGCTCTTTTTCTTACCGAACATGATCCGCTCCGCTTAGGTTGTGAATTGGTGGCGCGACCCGCGTTCATGACGCAGCGGTTCGCGTGGACCACTTCGAGCAAGTTCCATGCCACCAACCGCGAACGCTGCAATGTAAGCCGTTTACACATAACGGCTTACGCGCTCACTCCCCACCCGACGCGCTTTGCCATGCGCGCCTCTCCTCGCATTGCATCGCGCACGAGCGGCCATCCCTCAGCCGTCTTTCGAGTCGACGGCGCAAAGCACGCCGGTTCTGCTCGAGCGCCATGAGCGCCATCCGCCGCGGGTGTCGTTGACCCCACGCGATGCGCTTGCTATACGTTGCGGCCATGCCCAAAAGCATCCAGGGTGCCGCCTGGGTCGCAGCCCTCGCAGCCCTCTGGGCCTACGCCCTCACGCTCTCCCCGACCGTCGCTTGGGTGAATCTCGGGGAGGACTCCGGCGATCTGCTCGCCGCCTCGGCCACCCTCGGCATTCCTCATCCGACCGGCTACCCCCTCTTCGTCCTGCTGGGCCGCCTCGCGACGTTCGTTCCGCTCGGCACGATCGCGTTTCGCATCAACCTGGTCGCCGCCCTCGCCGGCGCGGCCAGCGTCTACTTCGTGGTGCGCCTCGCCTGCGCGCTGGCGCCGGACGCCGCTCGTCTCCTCGGAGCGCTCGGCGCCGCCGCCTGCGCCCTCCTCTACGCGTCCTCGCAGGGCGCGTGGAGCCAGAGCGTCCTGTCCGAGGTCTACACGCTGAACGCCGCGTTCCTGAGCGCCGTTCTGTGGCTCCTCGTCGAGGCCGACCGTGAGCGGGACGCGAGGCGTCTCATGCTCGCGGCGTATCTCTTCGGTCTCGGGCTGACCAACCACCTTCTCCTGCTCGCCGCCGCGCCCGCGCTCCTGGTCGTGACGTGGCGGTTCGCCCGTACGCGTAAGATCGGCCTCGCGGGGGCGGTTCTTTTGCCCCTTCTCATCTTCTGGGGATGGACCCTGGACCTCTATCTGCCGATCCGGGCGGCCCGAAATCCCGAGTTTTCGTGGGGGTCGCCCACCTCGCCGGGGCAGCTCTGGTGGGTCGTGAGCGGGGCCCAGTACGCCCGCAACTTCTTCGCCCGGGACTTGGCCGGGGCGATGCGCCACCTGGTGCCGGGACGCTGGGGCATGGACTTCGGCTGGGGCCTCCTGATCCTGGGCATCGGGTTCGTGGTCACGGTGTTCCGGCGTCCGGCCGGCGCCACGGCCGTGTGGTGCGCCCTGCTGGCCTCCCTGGTGCTCCTCTCGGTCTATGCGATCGGGGACGACGTGGGGTACTGGATGCCGGCAGGGTTGATCGTGGCCGGGCTGGCGGGAGCGGGCTGGGCCTCCATCCTGAGCAAGGGCGCGCCGGGCCGTCCCGCGCAGGCGCTCCTGGGATTGCTCCTGCTCGCGGTCGTGGTCTTGGGCTTCGTTTCGAATTGGAGGAAGGTCGACGCCTCGGGCGACCTCACGCCCTACATCTACGCGGAGCGCAACCTCTCCAGCGTGGAGCCGAACGCGCTCATCGTGAGCGAATACGACGGGCGGACCTTCGCGCTCTGGTTCTACAAGGCGACCGACTTCCGGAAGAGCCACCCCGGGTTGGTGGTAGCCTACAAGTACCTCCTGGTCTGGCCGTGGTACCTGAATCACCTGGCGCGCTACTACCCGACCCTCGCGGTGCCCGGCTATCCCGGAGACCTGGACCTCATGATGAATCGAATCATCGCGCGCAACATCCGCAAGCGGCCCGTCTACCTCACGCGCCAGGATCCGGGCCTCCTGCCGCTCTTCCGCACCTCTCCGGTGGGTGATCCCCGTCTGCCTCTCTACCGCGTGCGCGAGGTCGCGCCCGGGCCGACCCCAGGGGCCCAAGCCACCCGGTGATCGCCCGCCTCGCGGATTTCGCGCGGCGGCGCGCGATGCTCCTGGTCGGCCTCGTCTCCGTCGCGGCCATCACCTATCAGGTCGGGCGGATGCTCCGCGCCGAGCGCCTGATCACCGGGGGCGAGCTCTCCCTGCCGCTCGACGACAGCTTCATCTATCTCCAGTACGCGCGCGCCATCGCCCAGGGGCACCCCTTCGTCTACACGGCGGGGAACGCGCCCACCACCGGCGCCACGAGCCTCCTCTGGCCCTTCCTCCTCCTGCCGCCGCATCTGACGCCGCTCGGCCCCGCGTTCGCGATCTCGTGGGCGCTGGCCCTCGGGGCCCTGGCGCTTCTCGCGAGTGCGTTCCTCATGGCCCGGGTCGGCCGCTCGCTGGGGGGACCGCTCGGGATGGTCCTCGCGGTGGCCTTCTTTCTGGCGAGCCCCCACCTCCTCTGGGGCTACATGAGCGGGATGGAGATCGGGCTCTACGCGACCGTGCTGCTCGCCGTCCTCTGGGTCTATCTGGAGGAGCGTGAGGCGGCGGTGTTCCCACGCCTTCGATGGGCGCTCTTCCTCCTCGCCGCCTCGCGACCCGAGGGCGCGGTTCTCTGCGGCCTGTTCGGCCTGGCCATGGCGCTCGACCGGCGCCGCGCGGTCCGGGCCGGGACGCTGCAGCGCTTCTGGAGCTTCTCGCTCGCCCTGCCCTTCCTGGCGGCGGCGCTCCCCTTCCTTCTCAATCTCGCGGTCTCGGGATCCATCGAATCCACCAGCTCTCAGGCCAAGTCGATCCTCGCCGAGCCCCACCTGGACAGCCGCCGCCAGTACATCATCGACTCGCCCAAGGTCTGGCTCTCGATCCTCAAGGCCTATCTCTCCTGGCTCGAGCTCGCGCCCAACGCGATCATGGTGACCCGCTACTGGATTCCGACCGCGGCCGTCCTCCTGCTCTTCGCCCTGTTCTCGTTCGTTCCGCGCCGCCGCGGCTGGGCCGACGGCCGCATCGTCCTCCTCCTCTTTCCCGCGGCGGTCGTCGTGGACTCCCTTCCGGTGGCCTGGTCCGTACACTTCTATCGCTACCAGCAAGGGTTCTATCCGGTCGTGCTGGCCTGCCTGGCGGCCGGAATCGCCCGCGCCGCCTCTCTCGCGTGGTCGCGGCTGCCGCGGGCGCTGGGCGCGGGGGTGGCGGCGCTCGCGATCGGCGTGCCGCTCTGGGCGTGGTTTCCCGTCCCGACCGAGGTGGGCGACCGGGTGATCCTGTACTACGGCCACAACTGCGAGAACATCCTGCACCAGCAGGTGAAGACGGGCCGGTGGATCGGCCGGAATCTACCCCCGAAGGCGGTCGTGGGCATGAACGACGCGGGCGCGATCGCCTACTACGGCAATCGGTCGACGCTGGACATGCTGGGCCTGACCTCCGAGGACTTCGCCAAGGCGTACCGCTCGGGGATCGGCTGCATGTTCGAGAGGCTGAGGCGCCTCCCGCCGGCGCGGAGGCCGACCTACTTCGCCATCTACCCGGAGTGGTTCCCGTATCTCCAGTCGAGCGGGGTCCTGGGGCCCGAGATCTTCCGCGCGCACCTGGGCTACAACACGATCTGCGGCGAGGACGACAAGGTGGTGTACCCGGCCACGTGGATCGACGTCACGCCCGCCGATTCCGTGGTCCTGCCCCACCCCGAGATCCAGGGCATGAAACTTCGCGACACCTTCGATCTCGCGTGGCTCGAGGACGAGAAGAAGCACGACTGGACGCCCTACGGATACGAGTACGACGACAAGCGGTCGGACTGGAAGAGCCGCCCCTCGGTCTTGTTTCGGGACGTGCTTCGCCAGTACTCCTATGCGGACCGTCCCACGCGGCCGGTCACCGACGCGGGGCGGAAGGTCTTCGGCTGGGACCGGTTCCGGGTGCGCGTCGTCCCCGGGAAGGACGCGGTGCTGATCATGCGCACCGATGCGTGGTTCACGAACCGGCTCACGGTGTCCGTGGATGGCGCGGCGGCGGGAATCTGGAGCGTGGCGCGCTCGGATACGGTCTGGATCGAGCCCTCGTTCCGCATCCCCGGGCGCTTGATCCGCAGCGAGCGGCCCACCCTCGAGCTCCGTAGGGAGGATCCGAAGGACGGGGGCGACTTCGCCCCGTTCCACTACTGGGTCTATCAGTAGCTCACTGATCGATCCAGGAGCTGATCTCGTAGCGCGTGAGCGCGTAGAGCTGCTGGATCATCGCGCTCGAGTACATGAGCTTGACGTTGCCGGCCACGTTGGTCGTGCCGGTCAGCGTCCCCTGGACCATCAGCCCGCCCACGATGTTCTTGGCGTTACCACCGCCCTGGATGTCCACGTTCCCCAGGACGATGACGATTCCGTTGTAATTGACGGTGCCTCCCAGGTGGAAATCACCGTCCACGATGAGCACTCCGGCGCCGTCTCCGTTGCCGGTAATGCTGAGATCACCGGCCACGTGCACGATTTTCAAGTTTCCGATCGTGCCCCAGGTGGACATGTCCGGATTGTTCGTGTTCCCCGAGTACGTCAGGTCGGCCAGCTGGTCCCAGGAGGCCGCGATCGACGGCAGGTCCAGATTCACCGGCGAGCTCTGAACGCTGGGATCCGCGCCCGTACCCTGGACGTTGTCGATCTGCTGGCCCGAGAGCGCGCCGGCGATCGGGCCCGCGTTGTTCGGGGACGAGATACCCGGCAGGGGCGTGTTCCCCGCAACGGTGTCGTAGGGCGCCGTGGGATTGTGGTCGTGCCCGTCGATGTAGAACGAGTTGCCATTGAAGTTCATCGTGCCTTCGGTGTAGACCGAGCCCGGCACCGGAGGAAGCGGCCACTTGATGGCCTCCACGGTGACCGTCTTCGCGCCCACGCCCTTCCGTCCGGCCGCGGTCACGATCAGCTCCGGCTGGCCACGAACCACGTTCTCCTTCGGGGGCGTGGTGGGGTTGTTGTCGTGATCCCCGAAGAGAAGCACCTGGCCGGCGCCGTTCACCTTGTAGCGCACCTTGACCCAGGGGTAGTCCAGCTTGCTCGTGAGCGGAAGCGAGGATTGCTTGGATCCGGTCTCGGGATAGTGCTCGTTCGGCTCGTCAATCTGGCCGTTCCCGTTGTTGTTCAGCCCGTCGCTCAGGGTGGCGTTGTACTGAGGATCCAACCCCGAGTTGCCCGGGTCGTTCACGATGTACTTGCCCCAGCCGGGCGTCACCGTCCCGGCCGCCTCGCCGATGTAGTTTCCGGTCGCGGTGTCGTTCGGATTGGACATGCGCAGAAGCGCCTCGCTGATGCCCGCCTCGGCGTAGCTGAAGGCCTGGGTCGAGGTCATCTGATTGCCGGCGATCTGCTTGTCCCCCTTGGTCACGGCGACGTAGGAGATTCCGAGCGACGTGAGCAGGAAGAGGATGAGAAGCGCCACGATCATGGCGTTCCCCGCATCCGGCCGCGCGCTCCTCGAAAGAAGCGTCCAATCGCGTTTCATACGAGTCACCACCCCTTCAGATTCCTTCCTTTTCCTTCCCTGGCTCATCGCTCTCGCCACCACGAGAGGGTATAGCGCCCGACCGCGTTGGCCGCGTTGATGGCCTGGGTCGAGTAATAGATGTCGGCGGAGCCGCTCAGGACCGAGGCACCGATCGCGGTGCTCTGGAAGAGGAGCCCGCCGACCACGTGCGCCTGGTCCGCCGGCCCTCCGCCCGCGAAATTGA
>Ga0075436_100003278_pt1 | contig 11089 bp, 4 predicted proteins | sample RhiMethybrSRZTD5_FD_75303 | JGI IMG/M metagenome (GOLD analysis project Ga0075436, IMG submission 75303) | Populus rhizosphere microbial communities from Tennessee, USA - Rhizosphere MetaG P. TD hybrid SRZTD5 | ecosystem: Host-associated > Plants > Roots > Rhizosphere > Soil | place: USA... | reverse complement strand
GCCGGTGAGGAGGTTGGCGAAGCGATACCCGGTGGTGCCGTGCACCGGCCAGTCCTCGGGCAGGTGCTCATACTCGGCGAGGATCTTCTCCACCACGATCCACGGTCGCACGAAGGACTCGTTCAGGCGCTCAAGGTACTCGCGTGGATCGGCGAGGCCGTCCGGATGGTCGATGCGCAGGCCGTCGATGCCGCCGCGGCGCGCGAGACGCGCGATCAGCCCGTGCGTCGCCTCGAACACCGTGCGGTCCTCGACGCGCACGCCGGCAAGGTCGGTGATTTCAAAGAAGCGCCGGTAATTGATCTCATCGGACGCCACGCGCCAGTACGCGAGCCGATAGTGCTGGCGCTCGAGCAGGCGGTGCAGCGCGAGCGGGTCCTTCACCGCGCCGGGCTTCAGGCCGCGCGTCGTCTTCGGGTCGAGCGGGAAGCGGTGATCGAAATAGCGCACGCTCCAGCGCCCGCCTTTGTTCTCCAGCTTCAGCTCGCCCGCTTCCAGCGCCTCGCCGTAGTGTCTTCCGAGCACCGGCAGCAGCAGCTTGCCGCGGCTCCAGTCGATGTCGAAGTAGCGCGCGTACGCCGAGGCGCGACCTTTCTCGAGCACATCGAGCCACCAGGCGTTGTCCGCGTGCAGCACGCCCATGTGGTTCGGCACGAGGTCGGGCACCAGGCCCATGCCGTGCTCGCGCAGCGTCGCGATCAGTTTGCGCAGCTCCGCTTCGCTGCCGATCTCAGGATTGACGGCGTTGTGATCGATGACGTCGTAGCCGTGCATGCTGCCCGGCCGCGCCTTGAGGAAGGGCGACGCATAGACATGGCTGATCCCCAGCCGCGCGAGGTAGGGAACGAGGCGAATGGCATCCGCGAAGCGGAAACCCTTGTGCAGCTGGATGCGATAGGTCGCGTCCGGCGCGCGCAGCGGCCGGCCGCGCGTGATCGCGCGCTCGGCCATGGTCTCGACGCTCGCCGCCACGCGAGTGTCCGAGGACCAGCCTTCGAGCGGCACCGGCAGCCTGCGCCGCCAGTTCGGATGCTCGGCGACCGTGCCGGGCAGATTCGCCTGCTCGATCTCCTCGAACATGTCTTCGGGCTGGACGAGCGCAATCTTGCAGGGCGTGCGCGCGATGAAGGCGTGCGCCGAGCGCGGCGAGGGATCGAGCCCGGCCCGCTTCAAGCGCTCGATATCCGCGCGGCGCAGCGCGCGCTCCTTTTTGCGATCGACCGTGAGGCCCACCCGATCGCGCCAGTCGAGATCGTGCTCCGCCCAGTAGCCTCGCCAGGTCGGCAGGTCGTGCGTGCTGACGCAGACGAGCGCATCGCGCGGATAGGCGCTCGGCGCGGCCATCTCGCCGTCGGGCTGTTTCTCGAAGAAAAGCGGCCGGTAGGACAGCAGCCCTGCCTCGTTCAGCTTCGTGCGCAGGTCGGCCGAGACCGTGCCCAGGTCTTCCCCCACCACGAGGCAGCGCCGAGCGCGGCTCTCGGCCGCGAGCACCGCGAGCAGATCGTCCAGCGGGTAATGGACGTAGCCCCCGCCATCGGGCTTCGCGCCGCGCGGGATCCACCACAGGCGCGAGAGCGCCATGACGTGATCCATGCGCAGCGCGCCGCCCGGCAGCATGTTCGCGCGCAGCAGCTCGCGCAACGGCCGGTAGGCGCTCGCGCGCAGCGCGCGCGGCGAGTACGGCGGCAGGCCCCAGTCCTGCCCCTTCGGATTGAATTCGTCCGGCGGCGCGCCGCAGGTCGCATCGAGCGCGTACGACTCCTGGTCCGCCCATACCTCCGCGCCGCCACGATCGGCGCCGAGCGCGAGATCGACATAGAGGCCGATCGGCATGCCGAGCTCCTGCGCGCGGCGCTGCACGGCCTGGAGCTGCGCGCGCGCGAGGCGCTGCAGCCATTCGTGGAACGCGACCTGGCGGGCGTTCTTTTTCGCGAACTGCCGCACGGCGCGCGAGCGCGGATCGCGATGCTCGCGCGGCCAGTTCTCCCAGCCGCCGCCGTGCTTCTCGCGCAGCGCCTCGAAGATCGCGAACGTGCTGGCGTCCGCCACGTCGGGCTTCGCGTCGCGGAACATGAGCTGCAGCACATGGCGCTTCAGCACCGCGACGCCGGCGTAGTCGACGAGCGGCGCCCGGCGCAGTTGCGCGAGCTTGCGCTGGAACGCTTTGGTGGCGACGAGGCGCTGCGCTGTTCGGCTGCGCGCATACTCGGGAATCGCCTCGACATCCAGGTAAAGCGCATTGAGCGCCAAGCGACTCGACGGGCTGTACGGGCTTCCCTGCGTTGCGTGCAGCGGATTGACGCCGACCACGCCCGCGCCGCGCGCGGCGGCGAATTCGACGAGCGCGCGCAGGTCGCCGAAGTCGCCGATGCCCCAGTTGCGCTTCGAGCGCACGCCGTAGAGCTGCACCATGAAGCCCCACACCCGCCCGCCGTGCGCGAGCATCTCCGGCTCATGGCAGCGCCCGGGCTCGAGGTCGAGCTTCGCTGGCTTGCGCGCCGGCCCGAGCGCTTTCTCGAGCGCCGCGCGCGCCTGCGGGTCGATCTTCTTCTCGTGCCCCCAGACGTCGAGATAGCTCTCGGCGATTTCGGAGAAATGAGCCGAATTCGGGGACGGAGCCCGAATGAGTTCGGGCGCCGTCCCCGAATTCATTCTTTGAGCCACCAGTTGACGCTCCAGGGCGCGCCGGGGCCGCCGTTGGTCCAGAGCGGCTTTTCCCTGGGTGCATCCATGACGGAGATCCGCGCATCGCCGCAGTTCGCGATGAGCACGAGCTTCCCCCACTCCACGCGAAACGCGCGCTCGCCGAGCATGCGATACCGCCCCGGGCCGCAGTCGAGTGGCACGACGTGCGCCTGGCGCAGCGCGAGGAGATGCTTGTAGTGCGCCATCCAGACGTGGTCGGCCTTCGACCAATCGAGCACCGAGGCCTTGAAGGTGCTCTCGGCGAGCGGATCGGGGATCTCGCCGGTGAAGCTCTTGAAGCGCGAGAACTCCTCGCGCCTGCCCTTGCGTACCGCTTCGCCGAGCTCGCCGTCGAAATCACAGAAAAACAGGAATGGCTGCCGGCAGCCCCATTCCTCCCCCATGAAGATGAGCGGCGGCGAAGGCGCGAGGAGCTGGATGGCGGTGAGCGCTTTCACCACCTCCGGATTTGCCAGCGACAGCAAGCGCTCGCCGAGCGCGCGGTTGCCGACCTGGTCGTGGTTCTGCAGGAAATCGACGAAGCACGCGGGCGGCAGGTGGCTCGACTTCTCGCCGCGCGCCTCCTTGGTGAAGGGCGAGACCTCGCCCTGATAGGCGAAGCCCTCGGCGAGGCAGCGCGCGAGATGCCGCCCCGGCGCATCGGCGTACGCGACGTAGTAGCCGTCCGACTCGCCGGTCGCGAGCACGTGGTAGCCGTGGTGCGAGTCGTCGTTCCACTGCGCGTTGTACTTGCCCGGGCCGACGAAGCGCGCCTGGTTGGCGTCGTTCTCGAGGACGAGGTGCTTGCGCGCCGGCACGGCCTGGCGAATCTCGTCGAGGATGTGGCGCGGCGAATCGTCGTGGATCGCGTGCACCGCGTCGAAGCGCAGTCCGTCGAAGTGATATTCCTCGAGCCAGTAGAGCGCGTTGTGGATGAAGTACTGGCGCACGGCGTCTTCGGCAAAGTTGATTGCCGCGCCCCACGGCGTGGGATAGCGGTCGGTGAAGAACTGCGGCGCGTAGAGGCCGAGGTAATTTCCTTTCGGGCCGAAATGGTTGTAGACGACGTCGAGGAACACCATGAGACCGGCGCCATGCGCGGCCTCGACGAGCGCCTCGAGATCCTCCGGCCGTCCATAGCTCGAGTCGGGCGCATAAGGCAGCACGCCGTCGTAGCCCCAGTTGCGCCGCCCGGCGAAGTCGGAAAGCGGCATCAGCTCGATCGCGGTGATGCCGTGCTCGGCGAGATGGCCGAGCTTCGCCATTGCCGCGCGGTATGTGCCTTCGGGCGTGAAGGTGCCGACGTGGAGCTCGTAGATCACGGCCTGCGGCCACGGGCGGCTCTTCCAGCCCGCGTCCTTCCACGGATAGCGGCTCGGATCGATCACCTCGCTCGGCCCATCGACGTCCTGGGGCTGGAAGCGCGAGGCGGGATCGGGCACGAGCTGCGCGCCGTTGATGCGATATTGATACAGCGTGCCGGGACCGGCGTCGCGCTCTACCAGCTCATACCAGCCCGCGCCCTTCTGGCGCATCGGCTTCGCCTTGTTGGCGACCATCAAGTCGACGCTGCGCGCGGCGGGCGCCCAGAGCCGAAAGCGCACGCCGCCCTCCGCGAGGACCGCCGCGCCGAAAGGCATGGAATGGCCGCGGATCAGCTCACCGTTCCGGGAAATGTTGATCTGACCCCATTTTCGGGCGCTTCTTGCGCGGCCACCAGCGATCGAGGAACTCGGCCGCCCACTCGCGTCCGCCAAGGCCGAAGGCGAGCGCGAGCGCGAAGACGACGCCCGCAAGGAGTATGAGGAAGGTCTCGCGCACGATGTCGCCGCCCACGTTCACCTGGTCGAGCGCGATCAGCACGACGAAGGCGAGGATCGCGTAGCGCGCGAGGTTGCCGAGGAGGTCCGCGTCCTGCATGTGCACATTGCGGAAGTAGGCGGAGATCGCGTTGCCGACGAACTTCGCGAAGTAGGCGCCGAACGCGAGGATGAGAAGCGCGACCAGCACCTTCGGCACGAAGAGCAGCACGCGCGAGAGCAAATCGGTGACGTAGGTGAGGCCGAGCAGGTTGAAGCCGACGACCAGCGCGGCGAGGATCACGATCCAGTAGACGAGGACCGCCAGGATGTCAGTCGCATCCATGCGAATGCCGCCGTCTCTGAGGAAGCCGTCGATGCCGGCGCGGTCGGTGACGACGTTGAAATTCACCTTGCGCAGGCCGCGCCCGATCGCAAAGCGCACCATCTTCGCGATCAGCCAGCCCGCGATCAGGATGATGAGCGCGAGCGCGAGGCGCGGCAGGAAGTCCGCGATCTGCGTGAGGAAGACGCGCAGCGGCTCGAGCATCACTTCTATGCGGTCCATGCTCAGCCTCCTTCGAGGAGCGCCATCAGCCCCTGCACCGGGATGTGGATCCAGTCGGGCCGATTGGCGGCCTCGTAGCGCAGCTCGTAGAGCACCTTCTCCATCTCCGCGAGCTGCAGGAGCCCGCGCATGTCGTCGAACGACTCGTAGATGCCGCTCCCTTGCATCGCGGCGGCGTAGGCCTGCACGAACGCCTTGCGCGTCGCGCCCTCCCACGCGTGGAGCGCGGGCCCGAGGCGATCGATCGCGGGCTCGGTGCGCTCGCGCAGCTGCGTCGAGCCGCGCGCGTAGCTGAAGGAGCGCAGCATCCCGGCGACATCGCGCAGCGGCGTGTGCTTGCGCCGGCTCTCGGCGAGCGGACGCGAAGGTTCGCCTTCGAAATCGATGATGAGGAAATCATTATTCGAGACCAGCACCTGGCCGAGGTGATAGTCGCCGTGATGGCGCGTCTTCAGCGCTTTGCGCTTGGGTGCGGCGCAGGCGTCGATGAAGGCGAGGATGCGCGCGCGCTGGGCTGCCACCGGTCTTGCCTTCTCGCTCTTCTCGACGATGCGCAGCGTCTCGTCCGCCTCCTGGCGCACGCGCGCGCGCCAGGCCTCGACGTCCTGTGCGGTGAGCGGCTCGGGCGCAAACGCGGCGTCGGTACCCATTTCAAAAGCCTGGTGCAGCTCGGCGGTGCGCGTCGCGAGCGTCTGGATGAGCGTGAGATAGGCGCCGTGCGTCTCCTCCTCGCGCATGCTCTCGACGAAGCGCTCGAGGTACGAAAGCGTGTAACTCCACGCATCGCCCTGGTTGGGGACATAGGCCTGGAGCAGGGCCACGGCCGCCGATTCGCCGTTGGTCGGCAAATACTCGACGGCGCCTGCGAGCGGCACGCAATTCTTGAAGTGCGCGACCTCGGTGAGGAAGCGCCCGACCTCGAGCTCCGGATGCATGCCCGGCCGGATGCGGCGGAAGCACTTGAGGAAGAGCCGGTCGCCGAGCGTCACCGAGGTATTCGTGCTCTGCGTATGCAGCGCGCCGAGCGTGAGGCTCGCCACCTCGTCGCCGGCGAGCGCGGCGAACTTCGAGGTCGGCGTGAAGCGCAGCGTGCCCTGCGCGCTGGGCAGCGTCTTCTTCTCGCCGATGGCGCGCACGACGTGGCGGCAGAACGCCTCGTCGGCGAGCGCATCCGCCATCACGCCGACGTTCGCCTGCTGGCGTACGCGCGCGATGGCGAGCGCGGAGAGCGCGCGCACATGGTCTTCGTCCTCTTCCCAGCCGAGGGCGAGCGGGAGGAAATAGGTGGCGTCGCGCACGCCTAGGAAAACGAGCAGCCAGCTCAAGCGCCCGACATCCCAGACCACGTGGTCTTTAACCGTCGCCGTGCGCACCGGCTCGCCCTTCTGCGCATACCAGCGCTGCGACTCGACGAACTTCGGCAGCACCTCGGCCTCGAGGCGCTCGCGCAGCTGCTCCGCCATGCCGATGCGCCAGGGCACGACCTTGTCGCGGAAGAAGCTCGTCCAGTGATCGAAGAGCACGAGGACGGGCGCCTCCTCGTGCACGAGCATCTCCTTGTGCCAGTCGGGCGCCAACACGTCCTGCGCGAGGCGGAACCAGTAGAAGCCGTGCGCCGGCAATGTCAGCAAATACGGCAGGTCGCCTATCGGCGGGAACGAGGTACGGCCGAGGAGCTCGACCGGCACGCGGCCGCGGTAGCGCTTGAGATCGAGCTCGACGGGCTGCGCGGCGCGCGAGAGGTTGGCGACGCAGAGGATCACCTCGTCGCCGAGCTGGCGCATATAGGCGAGCACCTTGCGGTTCCCCGCCGGCAGGAAGGCGAGGCTGCCGCGGCCGAAGGCATGGCTCGTCTTCCTCACGGCGAGCATGCGCTTCATCCAGTTGAGCAGGCTGTGCGGATCGCGGTTCTGCGCCTCGACGTTCACCGCCTCGTAGCCGTAGACCGGGTCCATGATCGGCGGCAGATAAAGCCGCTGCGGATCGGCGCGCGAGAATCCGGCGTTGCGGTCCGGGCTCCACTGCATCGGCGTCCTCACGCCGTTGCGATCGCCGAGATAGATGTTGTCGCCCATGCCGATCTCGTCGCCGTAGTACAAGACCGGTGAGCCCGGCATGGACAAGAGCAGGCTGTTCATCAGCTTGATGCGGTCGCGATCGTTCTCCATGAGCGGCGCGAGGCGCCGGCGGATGCCGAGGTTGATGCGCGCCTGGCGGTCGGCGGCGTACATGCGCCACAGGTAGTCGCGTTCCCGGCTCGTCACCATCTCGAGCGTGAGCTCGTCGTGGTTGCGCAGGAAAATCGCCCACTGGCTGAGCGCCGGGATGTCCGGCGTCTGCTGCATGATCTCGACGACCGGGTGGCGGTCCTCCTGCGCGATCGCCATGTACATGCGCGGCATCAGCGGGAAATGGAACGCCATGTGGCACTCGTCGCCGTCGCCGAAGTACGGGCGCACGTCCTCGGGCCACTGGTTCGCCTCCGCGAGCAGCATGCGGTTCTGGTAGCGCGCATCCATGTGCGCGCGGATCTGCTTCAACACCAAATGGGTTTCCGGCAGGTTCTCGTTGTTGGTGCCCTCGCGCTCGCAGAGATAGGGAATCGCATCGAGCCGGAAGCCGTCGACGCCGATGTCCGCCCAGGACTGCAGGACCTTCAGCACCGCGCGTACGACGTGCGGGTTGTCGAAGTTGAGATCCGGCTGGTGGCTGAAGAAGCGGTGCCAGTAGTACTGTTTCGCCACCGGGTCCCACGCCCAGTTGGACGTCTCGGTGTCGGTGAAGATGATGCGCGTGCCCTTGTAGCGCTGGTCGCTGTCGCTCCACACGTAATAGCTGCGCTTGCGCGATCCAGGCGGCGCGCGGCGCGCCGCCTGGAACCACGGATGCTGGTCGGAGGTATGGTTGATCACGAGCTCCGTGATGACCTTGAGTCCGCGGCGGTGTGCCTCGGCGACGAATGCCCGGAAATCCTCGCGCGTCCCATAGTGCGGATGGACGTTGCGGTAGTCCGCGACGTCGTAGCCGTCGTCCTTGAGCGGCGACGGATAGAAGGGCAGCAGCCACACCGCGCTGACGCCGAGCTCCTGGATGTAATCCAGCTTCGAGGTGAGACCGGCGAAATCGCCGATGCCGTCGCCGTTCGAGTCGAGGAACGCCTTGACGTGCACCTGGTAGATGACCGCGTCCTTGTACCAGAGCGCGGTATCGGGCAGCGCGGGCTGCGCCGCAGCTACGGCAACGACCTGGTTATTTTCGCGTAACACGGAAGATGTGCGCGGGCAGCGTGTGCGGGTTCAACTGCACGAAGTTGCGCCGGCCGCTCCAGGTGTAATGACCGGCGGCGACGAGGTCGTGCAGATCGTAGGTGCCGGCGGGCGCGCGCTCGAAGTCGATCCAGCCTGCCTGTGTATTTTTCGGATCGAGATTCACCGCGACCAGGATCAGGTTATCGCCCGCCTGTTTCGAGTAGCAGAGGAGCTGGTCGTTGTCGGTGGGATGGAAGCGCAGGCTCCAGTCGCTTTGCAGCGCCTCGTTTTCCTTGCGCACTTCGTTCAGCCGCGTTATCAGCGGGCGCAGGCTGTCCGGGCGATCGCGCTCCCAGCGCTTGATCTCGTACTTCTCGGAGTTCAGGTATTCCTCGCTTCCCGGCTCGCGCGGCGTATTGTCCATCAGCTCGAACGCCGGGCCATACATGCCGTAATTCGCCGCCAGCGTCGTTGCGAGCACCAGCCTGGTAATGAACGCCGGCCGCCCGCCGTGCTGCAGGTACTCGTGCAGGATGTCGGGCGTATTGGGCCACACGTTGGGGCGAAAGTACTCGCGCGACGCATGCTGCGTGAGCTCGGTGAAGTACTCCGTGAGCTCCCAACGCGCGTTGCGCCAGGTGAAGTACGTGTAGGACTGCGTGAAGCCGAGCTTCGCCAGCTTGTGCATCACGCGCGGCCGGGTGAAGGCTTCCGACAGGAAAATGACCTCCGGATGCTTCGCCTTGAGATCGGCGATGCACCATTCCCAGAAGGCGAAGGCCTTGGTGTGCGGATTGTCGACGCGGAAGATGGTCACGCCGTGCCCGAGCCAGAACTCGAAGATGTTCTTGAGCTCTGTCCAGAGCCCGCGCCAGTCCTGGCTCTCGAAATCGAACGGATAGATGTCCTGGTACTTCTTCGGCGGGTTCTCGGCATATTGGACAGTGCCGTCGGGCCGCTGCCTGAACCACTCGGGGTGCTCGCGCACGTACGGATGATCGGGCGAGCACTGGAAGGCGATGTCCAGTGCGATAGAAATGTTCCTCTTTTCGGCCGCAGCGACGAGCGCATCGAAATCGGCGAATGTGCCGAGCTGCGGATGCAGCGCCTTGTGCCCGCCCTCTTTCGCGCCGATCGCCCACGGACTGCCGACATCGTCCGGCTTTGCCGTGAGCGCGTTGTTCTTGCCTTTGCGCTCCGTCATGCCGATCGGATGCACCGGCGGCAGATAGAGCACGTCGAATCCCATCGCTTCCACCTCGGGGAGGAACGCGATCAAATCCCGGAACGTCGCGTGCTTGCCATCGCCGCGCACCGAGCGCGGGAAGAGCTCGTACCAGGAGCTGAAGCGCGCGCGCACGGGATCGACTACGACGCTCAACGTTTTGTCGTACGTCAGCACTCGCGACGGATCCGGCGGCGGCGGACGCAGGCCCATCGCGGTCTGGTAGCGCTCGGCCGGCGAACGTGCCGCATCCTTCAGCACCGGGTTGCAGGAGAGCGCGCCGCCGATCAAGAAATCGACGGCGAGGTCCTGGCCCGCGGCCTGGCGCTTGGCGAGATCGCGCTGCCAGGTGAGGAAGGCATCGGTCCAGGCGCGCACGGTGTATTCGTAACGGCCGAGCTCTTCGACGCGAAAGGACGCCGTCCAGTGATCGTTGCCGAGGAATTCCATCGGCACGATGCGCCAGTCGTGCTCGTCTTCCTTTCTGAAAAGGAGCTCCGCCACCACGGCGTCGTGCCCGTCGGTGAAGACGTCGGCCTCCACCTTGACCTCGTCGCCCACGGCGCGCTTCACGGGATAGCGGCCGCAGTCGACCTGAGGAAGGACCGACTCGATGACGACCCGAGACGGAGCGAGTTTCTCTATGGTGTCGCTATTCAGGCTTGAAGAAGAGCGCGGCGAGAGGTGGAACGGTGATGGAGAGCGAGTGGCTGAAGTCCTCATAGGGCATCGGCGTCGCCTCGCAGCCGCCGAAGTTGCCGAGGCCGCCGCCGCCGTACATCGGCGCATCGGAGTTGAGGAGCTCGCGCCAGTACCCGCCGCGCGGCACGCCGAGGCGATAGTTGTGCCGCGGCACGGGCGTGAAGTTGCAGATGACGAGGATCGGCGGCGCCGCCTCGGTCCCCAGGCGCAGGAACGAGGCGACGCTCTGCTCCCAGTCGCCACGCTGCACCCAGCGGAAGCCGTCGGTGGCGAAATCCTTCTGGTGCAGCGCCGGCTGCTCGCGCAGCACGCGGTTGAGATCGCCGACCCAGCGCTGCACGCCCTCGTGGCGCGAGTCCATTTCCATCACGTGCCACTCGAGGCTCGACTCATGCGCCCATTCGCGGCGCTGGCCGAACTCGCCGCCCATGAAGAGGAGCTTCTTGCCGGGATGCGCCCACATGTAGCCGAAGAGCACGCGCAGGTTCGCGAACTGCTGCCACGCGTCGCCCGGCATGCGGCCGATGAGCGAGCCCTTGCCGTGCACGACCTCGTCATGCGAGAGCGGCAGCACGAAATTTTCGTGGAAGGCGTACCACAGGCTGAACGTCAGCTCGTCGTGATGATACTTGCGGAACACGGCATCGTTCTTCATGTAGGCGAGCGTGTCGTGCATCCAGCCCATGTTCCACTTCATGCCGAAGCCGAGGCCGCCGAGATACGTCGGCCGCGACACCTGCGGCCAGGCGGTCGATTCCTCGGCGATGGTCTGCGTGTCCGGATAGTCGCGATAGATGGTCTCGTTGAGAAACTGGAGGAAGGAGATCGCTTCCAGGTTCTCGCGCCCGCCGTGGCGGTTGGG
>Ga0075436_100003273_pt1 | contig 11096 bp, 15 predicted proteins | sample RhiMethybrSRZTD5_FD_75303 | JGI IMG/M metagenome (GOLD analysis project Ga0075436, IMG submission 75303) | Populus rhizosphere microbial communities from Tennessee, USA - Rhizosphere MetaG P. TD hybrid SRZTD5 | ecosystem: Host-associated > Plants > Roots > Rhizosphere > Soil | place: USA... | reverse complement strand
CGTCGCATTTGTTTGGCCGCTGTTGATGCTCACCGTTAGCCCCGTAGCGCATGGCGTTGAATTGGGATTGCAGGCTCGCGCCCCATAGCGCCTGATGTCGACATAGGGATTCACGCCCTTGAATAACTGGTCCGCATCGAAGTTCTGCGGCTGCGTGAAGGTGTTGGTGACTGTAGGAGACACAACAGGGTTGCAATTTAAGCTATTCCCTTGTGCGTCAATCCCGGTGCCAGTGTTAAAAGGTGAAACAGAACAGTTTGTGGGAGACACAGCAAATCCAGTAGCAGTCCCCCCATTTGGTCCTGACCAGACAGTGCAGCCGTTATTCACCGCAGTGTTGCAAATCCTAATCTGGTTAGACACAAGGTTGAAATATGTTGATCCTTGCACAGCTCCCCCAACTTCTGTGTCGGCATAAGCAGACACTGGAGGATTCACCACTGCAAGGTTGATTCTGATGCTGGGAGGATTGATATTTAGTGTCTGAGGTGAAGAGGTGCTGACAATGACTGTCTGCTGAAAACAACCTGACGAAGCGGCAGGGCAAACTGTGAACTGCCAGTTAGTGTTGGCAGGAGCGATGTTAGCATTGGCTGGAAGAGAGATTGAAGCAGTAGCAGTTCCGCTTAAGCTGCCACTCTGGGGCGACAGACTCCCGCCACCAACCAACAGCCTAAAGTTTCTAGTCTGGTCGCTATTGCCAGCCTGAGGAAGAAGCTGAACTGACCATGTGCCATTGTTCCATGTTTGATTATCAGGAGTGTCGGTGACAGTCAAATTTACGGTGGTCTGCCCAAAAGCAGAAGCTGCCCACGCGAGACACATTGCCACCGCAATGAGCAGCTTCTTCATGATTAATTATCCTTGTGATTCAAAAGTGCTAGTGCCGCATGTGCCAGACCCTGCACAGCCACAGCTAGGGGAGCATATTTTCCTGGTACATAGCCCCCATAGAGAGCCACAGCATTCAAGCTGAGGATGCCGACGTGACCAAAAAAGTGTAATACCTTACTCATGGGTTCACCGCTCCGAAGAAATATTCCTCAGCATATTCAAGCCCTTGGTCAACCTTTCCATCAACCACAGCAGCATAATGAAAAGGGTTATGTTTCAGTTCCATCGCAGCAGCCTTGTCGAGAGCCGTCAGGCCAAGCAGCACCACATCGTTGCCAGCCTCGACAGCAAACACCACCGATCCAAGCGTCACCTTGGCAGCCTTGGGAGCTGAGGTTGCTAGCTTCTGGACACCCTTCACAGGTGCCAAAGCTACCTTGGCTAGGGCGTGTTTCTTTACGTTCTTGGCGTTAGTCACGGTGCAGCTAAGGCATAGCATGACAGCCACATAGATTAGTTTTCGCATAGACCTCCTTTGGTCAGTATCTATTTTACCTTAATCCTCGTCACTTCCGCCACTGGGCAGGAAATCATCTTCGTCACTGTCAGGATCATGGTCAGGGCCATCTGACTCAGGATCGCATTGATCTTCACTCTGAGGCATCATCGAGCCACCCATGTTTTTCGAGTTCGTCATGGCGTCTTTGGCAACATTCGCTAATGTCATCCCTGTATTGTAAATCTGGTATCTGTAACTCTTTGATAATCTTGTAACAATTCTCAGCAGCCTCAAGAGGTGAAGCACCAGTGCAAATAGGCGCACCTACTAGACCATCAGTACCGATGGTCTCAAGTTCTCCATCGTCATTGATCCTGACATCACTGAGATAAAATGTCTCAATATGGTTAAGGTCGATGCCTTTCACAGGTGTACCTTCATATTGGTCAGGCTTGCTGGGATTAGGGTAAGGTGGCACGGTGCATCTTACCGATGCAGCAAAAGGGGCCTTCGACTTGCCAAGCTCCAACTTCTCACCAGTTGCCACCTTCAACATAAACTCCCCAAACTCCATTGGCAGTAGGTTGATTAGATTGCATGTCCCTTCATACCCAAACCTGGGTGTCCACTCCAGCCCATACACTTCATCCTCAGTCACGATGGTGTTGAGGTCGATTGGGCCAACGAATCCAGATGCTCCAAGAAGAGTTGCTGCACGGCGCAGTCCTCGCTCGAACAGGGTGTTAGGACTATCCGGCATCCACACGACATTTCCAGAACAACCTGTGTTTGGTCCGACTCCTCCTGACATGAGCTTCTTTTCTTCGAGTGTGTGGTTGAGTCCATAGAACTCCTCTCCGTTGAACCAAGCTTCGGTGGATACTTCGGTGCCTTCTACAAATTCTTGTAGCAGAAACTCTTTCACCTCCACCTTGGAGGTGAGCTTCTCTAAGTAATCTATCATGTCTTCGGGAGATTGGCTGACATAGGTGGTGGCGCAGTCTACACGGTCACCGAATGGCTTAAACACTGCTCTGACATTTTTCTTCTTTAGCCATTCAATAGCTGGCCCGATGTCGTCGAAGGATTCATAGGGTGGTACAGGGATACCGCACTTCTCCATTGCCTCAATGCCAAACAGCCGATCATGTTCTAACTTGTCAGCCAGCACACTGCTGCCAATCACAGGAGTGCGCTCACGAATAGCATCGGCTAGTTCACCATGAGTGCTGTCGTCAAACACCACCAGGTCAGATTCGTCGATGTCAGATTCTGATAGAGTTTGTGTGGGAGGAGTTACGATTCCTTTGAGGGTGTCGGAATATTCCTCATCCTTAAGAGTCCAAATTACATCATGGCTCTTTGCAAGAACAGCAGCTATCCAGCAACCGTCGCCTGACTTTGAGTAGAAGACGATGCGCACTGTATAGCCTTCCAATTTGATTTAGCAAGCTGATTGACAACATCCTTGCGAGATTGTCGTGGACCTCTAAGCCTCGTTGACACCCATAGCTTAGACAGCTTCCTCGCTTCAGCCCTTGCCTGCTGGCGAGTCATTACTGCTTCGTGCGAGCTTTGCGTGTGCGGCCAGACTGAGCGCCATAGGAAGCTGTTTCAGCATGTGCTTCCTTGCCGCCGTTGCTGCCAGTCGAGCCATACTTGCGCTGGAGAGAATCCGTGCGGGTGTAGACCTTGGTGCGCCTAGGCACCATCTCACCTACAGGATGGCTCATTGAGGTTCCAGGTTCAGTGGAGCCTTCCTTGATTGGTGAAGATGCTTCACCGTCACGGCCATCAGTTTTCTCGCGCTGAATGGCATTCAGGATACCACGCGCTTCACTAAAAGGTTGGGCAAAACTCAAAGTACACCTCCTGTACCAAAACAGTATACACTATGGTTGACTACGAAACAAACTTGGTGATTTGTTGCTAAAGAGCTTCCAAAGTTCATAGCCAGCAGCGAGGCCACCTGCTTGTAGACCTTTTTTCATAAGATATTTACCAGCCCTACTGCGCACCGCTCCAGCCTCTTGTTTACCAAAGGCTTCTTGGCCAACTTGTTCCAGCCTAGCTGCATCAGCAATAGCCCTATTAAGCTCTACAGGATCGCGCCATTTTGTAGCTAGCTTGATGACATCGTTGGTGTCAAAGCCATACCGCTTGAGAGCAGCAGTAGCCCTGACTCTTGTTTCAGGCTTAGAGAGCAAGTGCTTCAGCACCTCACCACGCTCACCTGGCTTGGCTTTCATGATGGGAGTCAATGCCCCATTGGAGCTATAGAAGTCGTCAATATATTGCTTGTGTCTCGCCTGAGCAGCTTCCCACTGAGCCAGCTTATCCTGTGGCTGCCATGCCTCAAACCTTTCACGGACTGCTGCTTGTTTCTGTTGAAGCAGTGGATCGAGCTGAGTGGTGTCAGGGATTGACTTGCGAAGCCTTGATACTTCCTCAGCAATCTTCTCAGACGAATATTCAGTCTTGCGAACACTGAAGCTGCCACCAGTTTGAGAATCCCTGAAACGGTAGAAGTCTCCTTGTTCACCCTCCGGCATCACACCAGCAGCCTTCGCGGTACGCTCAAGATTAGTTTCAAGTTGCAGCGCATCGTGCATGGAAGACTCAAGTGCATCTCTAGCTTCATTCAGAGCGAATATCTGCTCACCAGACATCTTCCAACCATGCCCACTGGCAGCAGCCCTACCAAGGGCCGAATAGAGTTTCTGTGCATCCATAAAATCAAGCCCCTGTAGCTGCTTGGCTTTTTCGAGAATAGCCTTCACTTCATCACTCGCACCTTCAGGAGATGCTTCCATGACCTTGCGAGCGCGAGACAGTAATCTGAGAGCGCTTTGCTGTCTAGCCCTGCCGATGTCAGCAAGACGTGTAACTTGCTTAGGCGCAGCCTCAGCAACCATTCCAGCCTCAACCCTCTGCGCCACCTTCGCGGCAGGCATAATCCTCACAGGAGTCTGCACTTCAGGATATGTCGCATTAATCTCTTTGCGAATCTCAGGGCCGCGAGATTGCACATCTTTGATGGCTTTCTCTTCTGCCCCAACCAACTCGCCAAGGTCAAGCAAGCGCTTAGGGTCGGCTTTGAACAGTTTGCGAAAGAACTGAAACGTCGCCCCAGCAGCTTTAATCCCCATCTCGCCACCAAGCTCGGCAGCACCAAACTGAGAAGCAGTTTCAAGGGCTTCAGAGGGTTTTTCACCAGTCGCAAGCGCTCCAGTCCCAGCACCTACGCCTGCGCCAGAAGCTCTAGCAACCATCTGTACAATTTTCGGCAACACCGCCCCGCCAGCTTTTAGGGCAGCAATTTCACCCAATCCCACCCCTCCAAGGCTAGATGCGATAGTTGTAATTTCAGTCTTCGCATGTTGAGGATCAACATTAATGCCCGTCGGTGACACAGGCACATAAGGCGCAGTCATCTTGGATTGGTCAAGACCTTTTGCTGTTTCGTAGTCTTGAGCAGAAAATCCCCAGTGTGGCGCTTGTTCTTTGGGCTGTCGTGTAGCTTTGTATGCTTCAGCAAATTGTGGATATTTCTTGGAAGCGTAGTCAATAGCCGCTTCGTTAGACAATCCCTTGTCAGCCTTAAACTTGTACAGTTGTCCGCCAAGTTTGATCTTGTATTCCTGTTGTTCACCGTTTGGCATTATGGCTTCTTTGGAGCATCCAAGTCGATGACACCTGATTCGTCTTCTGCTTTGGCAGCAGGCTTTGGAGAAGACTTGCCACCCCTGAACTTTCCACCACCCAGCAAAGGTGCTTGAACCATGCTGTCGAGATAGTTAAACGATGCCATCAACTGTCTCATGCCATAGTTGCTGTTAGGAGTGCGTTCATTTGGCAGCAAAGCCAACAACATCATGGTGTTCATTTCTGTACGAGTCTGACCAGTGATGGCAGCAGAACGGTTGAACACTTCAGCATACAACTTCACATCTCTCACCAACTTTTGCCCACCTTCAGACAGTTTTCCTGTGAGGTTCTGATCCAGCCAAATGCCTAGAGTGTTAGGGTCTTGAGCATATACAGATGGATTCTCTCGAAGCACCCTAGAAACAATAGCCCTGTCGTCAGCGTTATCAAATGCTTTCATGTCAGATATTAGATCATCCCGCAAACTAGTGCCTGTATTAGGGTCAGGCACATTCATGCTGCTGATGATTTGCTGTGCTGGCAACAACAACTGAGGCGAAACAGGGGTGGACATAATCCAAGACTCGCCACGCCGTAATGCTTCTTGAGCCTGAAACCCATTCATAGGTGCAGGTTCACCAGTTTCAGCATTGTACCAGTTATAGAGTCTGCCCATGCCAAACGCGAGACCTCGCTTGGTGAGAATGTCTGTTTGAATCTCTTGATACTTTTCTAAGAATTTCAAGCCAGCCGCTTTATCCTTAGGGTCAGTGCTGTTTACGGCATCGTTAATAGCCTTGTTGAGATTCATGGAACCGGGCTTTTGCGATACCTCATAGGCTTTTTTGGCTTGAGCAAAAAACTTATTGGCAGTTTCTTCATCGCCAGATTGTATTGCTTCAATGCCTCTTGCCACAGTCCTGATGCGAGGGTCTTTGATGGAGTCAACGCTGGAAGCAAAGCGCTCCTTCATCTGACGTTCGTAGTCCTGAAAATATTCTCGCTCCCTTGAGCGAATGTCAGCACCAGTTGAGCTAATCAGCGCTGGCAGAGCTTTTGATGGGTCAACCTGCTCAGGTCTTGCACCCTTGAACATCGTCTCAGCAAGCTCTTTAGACTGTGCCTGACCATGTTGCGCTTCACCTTGTTTCTTAACTTCCTCGGCCATCTTATCTTTGTGCTGGCCCATCAGAGTGCGCAGACCCTTCATGACCTTTTCGGCACCAGAGATTTTGACCACCTTTTCCAGCGCTTCATGCCAGACAGTTTTAGATTTCTCAGGGTTCAGAAAGTCATACTGAAGCAGCTTCTCCATCTGCTTCATGTCTTTCTGACCTTCTTTGGACATCAATGACTTCACGGCAGGTGAGGCCATGAAGAATTGTTTAGCTTTGTTCTCGTCCCCTTGAGCCATTTCATAAGCATCCTCAATGGCATCAGAGATGTTCTTGATCCTGTTGGTTGCATGATCGAGCTGAACCTGCTTGTTGTGCGCAGCAACGTTGGCAATCAAGCCAAAGAGTCCATGCACCACCTGTTGCGGCCCTGGACCTTGAGTTCTCGTTGGATTGAATGCTTGAGGCTCTTTTTGTGGCTGCGGACCAACCATGTGAGGTTGTGCAATACGCTGCATCAGACGCTGCATGAGCTGCTGCATCTGTTGCTGCTGTTCAGCGCCAGGTTGAGGAGCACCAGTTTGAGGTTCGTTGGGCATTAGCAATCCAGACAGGGGTGAGATTTGGATTTCTTCTTGTTAGACATTGCTTTGGCGGCTGTTGCATGAGCCATTCCAGCAGACCTCGAAGTGGTGGCACCTTTCAGAGCACTCTTCATCCCTTCAGCATCGCTCTGGCGAAGGGCATAGTCAGGACCAGGGCTGGCTGGCACAAGTTTTTTGTCATTTGGCATATCAGCAATCCAAGCAGGGATGAGACTTTGCCTGCTTTGCAGTAAGCACCTTCTCACCCTTATGAAGTTTGTAGATGCCAGTCTTCTTCACTTTGCCACCGTGTTTGAAGCCGGGGATTTTCAAGGCATGAGCACCAGCCCCAAGCAGACCACCGCGCTTCTTACCTTGCTTCTCGCCAGTAGCTTTGTTTAGAAAGCTCTGGAGAATCCCTTCACCGACTTCTTTTTGGTCAGGCATATTAACTCCCTGTAATGAATCCACCAAGACCGCTGCCAAGGCTGCCTGCAAACGACTGGCTAAAGGTGCTGCCGAATGTCGGAGCTTTTTTGCCTGCGCCCATTAGGACACTGAGATAGTTAGATACAGACTGTTCATACATCTGTGAGAATATCTCACCAATGTTCAAATTCACTTGGCTCATATAATCACCAAGTCCAATGGCTGCTGCTGATCCTGACCTGTTGCCTGTGGCACCAAATTGTTCAAGAATGTCAGCCTCGCCACGTTGAATGCTTGGCCCCATTGCGTCGATCATGGCTTGAGCAACCTTGGGGTTGAAGCCTGCACCTGACATAAGAAACTCAGCCAAGAGTGCAGCAATCCCTCCAGGAATGCCAGTTTTCTCCAATCCCTTGATGATGCCAGCCTTGTTCTGACCGCCGCCAAATGCGCCCTTGTAGATATCAGTCCCTCCAAGACCTGCTGTGGCTCCTGAAGTGGTGAATGAGCCTGACGGAGAGTCAACAGGCATGGCGCTGGGATTAGAAGCCGATGCCACTGACTGCCCTGTGGCTGGAACAGGCAACATCGGATTAGTGCTACCACCAATAGCAGGTGACCCCATCGGCATCAAGGTAGAAGGGTTCACACCAGCATTGCTGCCGCTGATATTAGCCGAAGGACTAAGGCTCATCAAATTTGCTGGATTAACGTTAGCCATTATCTTTCCTGTGCCAAGGCGAAAGCTCGAAGGCGATAATCACAAAGCAGACGGTTTGAATAATGGAACATAGAAACTCGACAGCTCTCATCACCAAAGCAATCAACATTTGGCACCTCAGTGCTGGCAGTAACGCGGCACCATCACCATCAACTGCCTGCTGCTCATCTGTTCGTCACGTTCCTGTTGAAACAGCCTAGCTGCTATCAATCCTGGCCTGCCACGCTTGCCTTCGCTGGATTGAAACTCAGGGTCACCATACAGTATATCATGCAGGTATTTGGCTTGGTCATTCCAGCGCTTGATGACTGCGATTCGCTCGGCGGTGGAATAGACTACGATCTCTTCCCAGGAGTCAGGGAGATAAATAACTGAGCTGCCAGCATTATCGGAATCGCTAAATGGATGCCTACGTTGGTAACGAAAGAAGACACTGTAGTTCTTGTCAGGGTTAGGTCCAAGGAAGATGTTCTGACCATACCGTGTCCACTTGGAAGGCACACCGATGGTAGCTGGCGACAACATCACTTCGATGGCCGCTGGTGTCTTGTAGGTCACAGGGCTGACAACGGTGTTGTTGGGGAAGTCCACAAACAGCGCAAAGCTGCTGTGTACTGTGTAGTCATCTCCAGTGTTGAGAAAGAATGATGCCAGGTAAGTTGGCTTCTTGGCAGTCAGCGAGACAGTTGGTCCAGTGGTGCGAAGTTCTTCAAAAGGATAGCTCTCGGTGATCTCTTGAATAGCCCTCTTCATATACTTTGGTACAAGCGCAGCCACATCCCCGCGCTGTTGCAGGGCATCCTGCACGTCAGGAATCAGGTCATTGATGGTCTTCTGAGGAGCGCCAGGTCCAACCAGCATATCCCCTCACGATGCTACTAGGATTTCACAAGGCGTTGGTGAAGCGCTGGCGAAGAGTGAGATGGCGATGAAGCCATTGGCAGGGGCGGCTGAGTAATTCAGCAAATACGCAAACACCCCGCCACCAGCCACAATGGGAACACTTCCCGATGGCCATGCAGCCCCACCCGTCACAGTCCCAATAACGCTTAGGTTATTGGTTGCATGGAGGTTTTTGATCCACACGAAGTAGACTGTAGCAGCAGGCAGCGACACAGCCTGAGCGGTGCCGTAGGTCGTAGCGGTGACTTGAAAGTAACTGTCATAAAACGAAGCCGTGGCTTGGGCGAGGATTGTCGCAATCGGACTATTAATCCTCTGCACCGAGTTGGTGTTGTCAATTACCTGAAGAGTGATGCCAGCAGCCTGAGCATTGATGTTAGACATAAGGTACTCCTTCTATATTTTATCACACAAGGTAGATGCGATATGCCACTGATGCAACATTGCACTTTGCAGCAAAACTTGTGGCTGACCACGCAGCTAGGTCAATGGCATCGGCATAGATGGTGGCTGCTTGGTCGAGCCTGATGACGATGAAGCCTACAGGGACTCTCCTGAGCTGGTGAGCAATGGTGAATTGAGTATTCACTCCTGCTGGCGTAGTGCCACTAGAGAGGAAACAATCAATGTTTCTTGACAGACTGACATTATCAACGGTATCGCCAAAGCTGACATTACCATCCAGTACCTTACCTGTCTGCTCAAGGAAGTGTCGGTGAGATGGTGGAATCTTTGGATCGAAATAAACTCGCGGCACCTTCATAGCTGCTGCCTCTCGATGGTGCCGATCATGACTGCTTGGACCAATGACACTGGGCCACCATTGGCAGGTCTGGTGATTTGTAGCTGTGGTCTAAAGCCTGTGAACTGCATGTCGATGAAGGTTGAGTAGAGACTAAAGGTTGGTGTGGTGTTGCCAATGTTCTTGGTCACAGGGGTAGATGAAACAGGTATCCCCCTGTCGTCACACCCGAACACCGTGACTACAATCTTCGCCTGCCCAAGATCTCGATAGGTCAGCATCACCCTGCGGACTGTAGGCACTCTCCCAGACACCACATCCTCAGCTTTGAAGGTGACACTGGACGGCAGGGAGTCATCGTTGAAATTAGTGGTGTCAAATATTCCAACTGACTGAGTGCCAGCAAATAGGTCGCGCATCGGTATCATCAGATACGATACCGTCGCACCAATACCACCGTTCTCTCCAAAGGGTACAGACATTAGAATATGTTCGGCGGTCTACCACCACCGCCCCCTCCGCCACTGCCACCACCGTAGCCACCGCCGCCAGAGCCTCCACCTCCTCCACCTGTTCCGCCAGTCTGTGTGGGAGGAGTTACAGAGGTAGATGCAGCACTGATGATGGTATCACCTGTCCAGCATACTGATGGGATAGAGGTTATGGTGACATTCAAGGTCAAAGGTGTCCAGTTGCCGTCTTCGATTGAGTAGACATAGAGCCTAGTCTGACCACCACCAATAGGAATGGCTAGGTGATAAGCAAGATAGGTGAATCCTAGACGATAACTTGGAGATATCCATGCGGTAGGCACACCAGAAGTGTTGGCAATGTCCTGCATAATTGCATCCCTAGCACCACCACCGATGGGCTGAATGCCTCCGACGCTCATTTGATAGACCTGCTCGACTGACACAAAGATTCCGTTGTTGCCATATTGTGCAATAGTAAAGGGCAACACTGACCCAACACCTTGCTGAGATGCCCAGAGGTGGTTAAAGTCGAATGGTGCGAGACCTCGACCTGTTGGTGCCATCTCGGTGATGCCATTTGTGCGGAATAGATATCCAACCCTGCCAATGAATAGGATGCCTGTAATCTGGTCAGGGACATCAAGGAAGTCAGTGAATCCAGCGTTGACGTTCACCACTGGATCGAAGGTAGCACCAATGGTGCCCAAATTTGCACCAAACACCCCGCCAGCACTGGTTGGGTTGAATCCTGAGTTAGACCACCTGACACGTTGAGGAAAGGTTGCAGCGCTGCTTGGAGAGCCACCTGTGTAGGTGACCTCTGAGGTGTTGGCTAGAATCAAATGCGAGTCAAGTTCACCAATGAAGATGGAGCTATAAGCTGTGCCTGTGTAGTTTGATGGCAATGGAAAGGTTGCACCAGATGCAGCTACGTCAGGAAGAGGTGTCAAAGCTGCCCCATCCCAAGCTGACACATGGCCTTTTAGGTTGGTGTAATAGAGGATGTTCTGAAACACCGCCCATGCGACAGGCTGACCCGCCAACAACTGCGGACCTCCAATAGCTATCCAAGGATTCTTACCCTGATCCACAATAGAGCTGGATTGTGGCAGGAGCTGAAACAGTCCATTAACAGTGAAACAAAACGT
>Ga0075436_100003269_pt1 | contig 11101 bp, 13 predicted proteins | sample RhiMethybrSRZTD5_FD_75303 | JGI IMG/M metagenome (GOLD analysis project Ga0075436, IMG submission 75303) | Populus rhizosphere microbial communities from Tennessee, USA - Rhizosphere MetaG P. TD hybrid SRZTD5 | ecosystem: Host-associated > Plants > Roots > Rhizosphere > Soil | place: USA... | reverse complement strand
ATGTGCCAGACGAGGCCGAAGGTGTAGGCCTCGTCGGGCTTCCACGGATCGTGGCCGACGAGCCCCGCAGCGAGCCACGCCGCGAGCAGCGCGCCGAGCGCGAGCCCTCGCGTCACGCGGCCGGGGCCACCTGCCGCCGCAGCTCGGCGAGCTCGCTTTCGGCGAGCGTTTCCTTTTCCAGGAGCTTCTGCGCCCAGCTCTCGAGCGCGCCGCGATGGCGCCGCAGGATGCCGACCGCTTTCTCGTAGGCGCGCTCGACGATGCCGCGCACCGCGACGTCGATCTCGCGCGCAGTCTCCTCGCTGTATTCTCGGTGCCCCTGCGGCAGCGGTCCGCCCAGGAACGGTGCGCGCTCTTCCTCGTAGGCGACGTGCCCCAGTCCCTGCACCATCGCGTAGCGCATCACCATGCTGCGCGCGATGTCGGTCACCTTGGCGAGATCGTCGGCCGCGCCGGTGGAGAGATGGGCGAAGATCACGTCCTCGGCCGCGCGGCCGCCAAGGAGCACCGCCATCTTGTTGTCGAGCTCCTCACGCGTCATGAGGAAGCGGTCTTCGGTCGGCCGCTGGATGGTGTAGCCGAGCGCGCCGACGCCGCGCGGGATGATCGACACCTTGTGCACGGGATCGGTGCCCGGCAGCGCCATCGCCACCATGGCGTGCCCCATCTCGTGGTGCGCGACGATGCGCCGCTCGCGCGGGTTGAGCACCCGGTTCCTCTTCTCGAGCCCGGCGACGATGCGCTCGACCGCCTGCGTGAAATCATCCTGCGCTACCGCCTCGCCGTCGCGGCGCGTGGCGAGCAATGCCGCTTCGTTGATCAGGTTGGCGAGGTCGGCGCCCGAGAACCCCGGCGTGAGCGCGGCGACCTGCTCGAGGTCGACGCCCGGCCCGAGGCGCACCTTGCGCGCATGCACCTGCAGGATCGCGAGGCGGTCGCGCTTGTCCGGGCGATCGACGAGCACCTGGCGATCGAAGCGCCCGGCGCGCAGCAGCGCCGGGTCGAGGATCTCCGGCCGGTTGGTCGCGGCGAGCAGCACGAGGCCGGTCATCGGGTCGAAGCCGTCGAGCTCCACCAGCAGCTGGTTCAGCGTCTGCTCCTTCTCGTCATGCCCGCCGAACGGCCCCGCACCCCGCGCGCGCCCGAGCGCGTCGAGCTCGTCGATGAAGATGATCGCCGGCGCCTTGGCGCGCGCCTGCTCGAAGAGATCGCGCACGCGCGCCGCGCCGACGCCGACGAACATCTCGACGAACTCCGAGCCCGAGATCGAGAAGAACGCGACGCCGGCTTCTCCGGCCACCGCGCGCGCGAGCAAGGTTTTTCCGGTTCCCGGCGGGCCGACGAGGAGCACGCCTTTGGGCACGCGCGCGCCGAGGCGCCCATACTTCTTCGGATTCTTCAGGAACTCGACGACTTCCTGGAGCTCGGCCTTCGCCTCATCGACGCCCGCGACGTCGGCGAAGGTGACGCCGGTCTTGGTCTCGACGTAGATCTTGGCGCGGCTCTTGCCGATGTTCATGAAGCCGCCGCCCAGGCCCTGGCTCATGCGCCGGGCGAGCAGGTACCACACGCCGAAGAAGATGAGCGCGGGCACCACCCACGAGAGCAGATCGCGCACGAAGGTGCTCTGATGCACGCGCGTGTACTTCACGTCGTACTTGTTCAGCTGGTCGGCGAGCTGCGGCTCGACGCGGTTCGCGATGGCGACGGTCTTGCCGCCCTGCGGCGTCTTCAGCTTGCCGGTGATGTGCGTGTCGTCGACGACGACCTCGGCGATCTTTCCCTGCGCGAGGAGCTTCTCGAAGTCGCTGTAGGGCAGGACCTCCACGGTCTGGGCGCGCTGCCACGCCTCCTGGATGAGGACCATGGCGAGCAGCGCGAAAATCACATAGGCAACGTGAAAGCGGGTGCGGCGTTCCATGGACGTGATTTTCCCTTGAATACCGGGGCGCTGGCCCCATCTGTGCCTGAGGGATTCCGGAAAGGCTCTAGAGGATCAACGAGATGCGATTTGAGAAGTTTACGACCAAGCTGCAGGAGGCGCTCGCCGAGGCGCAGAGCGCGGCCCTGGGCAGCGACAACCAGTACATCGAGCCGCAACACCTGCTCGCCGCGCTGCTCAGCGACCCCGGCATCTCGGGGCTCCTCGCCAAGGCCGGCGCCAACCTCAATGGGCTGAAGAAGGCGCTCGCCGACTCGATCGCGCACCTGCCGAAGGTCGAGGGCACGCCGGGCGAAGTCCATCTTTCGCGCGATCTCTCGACGCTTCTCAACGTCGCCGACAAGGAAGCGCAGAAGCGCGGCGACCAGTACATCGCCTCCGAGCTTTTCCTCCTCGCCGCCGCGGGCGACAAGGGTGACACCGGTCGCCTGCTCAAGCAGGCGGGCGTGACCAAGGCCGCGCTCGAAAAGGCGATCGAGGAGGTGCGCGGGGGTGAGACCGTGCAGGGCCAAGCCGACGAGTCGCAGCGCCAAGCGCTCGCAAAGTACACGCTCGATCTCACCGAGCGCGCCCGCGCGGGCAAGCTCGATCCCGTGATCGGCCGCGACGACGAGATCCGCCGCTGCATCCAGATTCTGCAGCGGCGCACGAAGAACAATCCCGTCCTCATCGGTGAGCCGGGCGTGGGCAAGACCGCGATCGTCGAGGGCCTCGCGCAGCGCATCGTCAATGGCGAGGTGCCCGAGTCGCTGAAGAACAAGCGCCTGCTCAACCTCGACATGGCCGCGCTGCTCGCCGGCGCGAAGTATCGCGGGGAGTTCGAAGAGCGGCTGAAGTCGGTGCTGAAGGAGCTCTCGCGCGACGAGGGCAACACGATCGTCTTCATCGACGAGCTGCACACCATGGTCGGCGCCGGCAAGGCGGAAGGCGCGATCGACGCCGGCAACATGCTCAAGCCCGCGCTCGCGCGCGGCGAGCTGCATTGCATCGGCGCGACGACGCTCAACGAATACCGGAAATACATCGAGAAAGATGCAGCACTCGAGCGGCGTTTCCAGAAGGTGCTGGTCGACGAGCCCTCGGTCGAATCGACCATCGCCATCCTGCGCGGGCTGCAGGAAAAGTACGAAGTGCACCACGGGGTGGACATCACGGATCCGGCCATCGTCGCCGCGGCGGAGCTGAGCCACCGCTATATCACCGACCGCTTCCTGCCGGACAAAGCCATCGACCTCATCGACGAGGCGGCGGCGCGCATCAAGATGGAGATCGACTCGAAGCCCGAGGCGATGGACCGGCTCGAGCGCCGGCTCATCCAGCTGCGCATCGAGCGCGAGGCCGTGAAGAAGGAAACCGACGAGGCCTCGCGCAAGCGCCTGGAGCTCATCGAGTCGGAGATCTCCCGCCTGGAGAAGGACTACGCCGACCTCGAGGAAGAGTGGAAGGCGGAGAAGGCCCAGGTGCAGGGCAGCCAGCACATCAAGGAAGAGATCGAGAAGCTGCGCCAGCAGATGGACGAAGCGAAGCGCAAGGGCGACTGGCAGAAGATGTCGGAGATCCAGTACGGGCGCCTGCCGCAGCTCGAGACGCAGCTCAAGCAGGCCGAGAAGGCGGATGCGACGGCGAAGCCGAAGCTCCTGCGCACGCAGGTGGGCGCCGAGGAAATCGCGGAGGTCGTCTCGCGCGCGACCGGCATTCCGGTCTCCAAGATGATGCAGGGCGAGCGCGACAAGCTCGTGCACATGGAAGAGAAGCTGCACGAGCGCGTCGTCGGCCAGGACGAGGCGGTGCGCGTCGTGTCGGATGCGATCCGGCGCTCGCGCTCGGGTCTCGCGGATCCGAATCGGCCCTACGGATCGTTCCTGTTTCTCGGCCCGACGGGCGTCGGCAAGACCGAGCTCTGCAAGGCACTCGCGGCGTTTCTCTTCGACGCCGAGGACCATCTCATCCGCATCGACATGTCCGAGTACATGGAGAAGCACTCGGTGGCGCGTCTCATCGGCGCGCCGCCCGGCTACGTCGGCTATGAAGAGGGCGGGCAGCTCACCGAGCAGGTACGCCGCAAGCCGTACTCCGTGATCCTCTTCGACGAGGTCGAAAAGGCGCATCCGGATGTCTTCAATGCGCTATTGCAGGTGCTGGACGAAGGGCGCATGACCGACGGCCAGGGGCGCACGGTGGACTTCAAGAACACGGTGCTGGTCATGACCTCGAACCTCGGCTCGCAGATGATCCAGAGCATGGCGGGGAGCGACTATCAGGTGGTCAAGCTCGCCGTGATGGGCGAGGTCAAGACCCATTTTCGGCCGGAGTTCGTCAACCGCATCGACGAGATCGTCGTCTTCCACAGCCTCGCCGACGAGGACATCAAGCGCATCGCGCGCATCCAGCTCGCGACCCTGAAGGCGCGGCTCGCCCGAATGGAGTACGGCTTCGAGATCTCGGATGCCGCGATCGGCGAGCTCGCCAAGGTGGGCTTCGATCCGGTGTACGGCGCGCGCCCGCTCAAGCGCGCCATCCAGTCCGAGGTCGAGAACCCCCTCGCCAAAGCGATCCTCGAGGGCCGCTTCGCGCCCAAGGAGACGATCCACGTCGACTGGCGCGGCGGCAAGATGGTGTTCGACAAGCGGCCGAAAAAAGCCGCCGCCTAAAAAAAGAGGCAGGGGTCAGACCCCTGCCTCTTTGCCGTTCAGGGTCCGAAAATTGCTGCGCAGCGACCATGCCGCAGAAGTTGAACCTCACGCGCGCCGACCGCATCGGCTACGTCGCGGGCGGCATCGCGCTCATCGCGTGGGCGCTGCGCCGGCCCAATGTGCGCACGGCGCTCGCCGCCGGCGTGGGCGGCTGGCTGCTCTACCAGGCCTATACCGGCAGCAACCCGATGCTGCGGTCCCTGGGAATCCACGTGAACCGCGAGCCGGCGCAACCCGAGATCGCAGAGACGATGGTGGTCGAGGACGCGATCACCATTTCCCGGCCGCGTGCCGAGGTCTATGCGTTCTTCGCGCAGCCGCAGCACCTGCCGGGTCTCGCCGATGCCGAGCTCGACATCACGCGCTCGGCCCCGGACGAGGAGCTCGCCTGGCGCGGCATGCGCGACGACCGGCTCCTGCATTTCGGCTCGCTCTCCTTCCGCGACGCGCCCGGCGCGCGCGGCACCATCGTCGCCGCGCACCTGGAGTACGCGCCGAGCGGCGGCTCGCTCGGCGTCGCGCTCGCCCGCGTCATGGGCCGCTCCCCGCAGCGCCTCGTCGCCGACAGCCTGCGCCGCGCGCGCGCGCTCCTCGAGGCCGGCGAAGTTCCCACGACCAACGGCCAGGCCACCGGCCGCCGCTAGGGATGCGCGCGATCTGCTGGCACGGGGCGCGCGACGTGCGCGTCGAGTCGGTCCCTGAGCCCAAGATTCTCAATGCGCGCGATGCGATCGTGCGCGTGACGGCGAGCGCGATCTGCGGCTCGGACCTGCATCTCTACGGCGGCTTCGTGCCCGGCATGATGAAGGGCGACATCCTGGGGCACGAGTTCATGGGCGAGGTGGTGGAGGTCGGTCCCGCCGTGAAGACGCTCGCGCGCGGCGACCGCGTGGTGGTGCCGTTTCCGATCGCCTGCGGCAACTGCTTCTTCTGCCGGCGCGAGATGTTTTCGCTCTGCGAGAACTCCAATCCGAACGCCTGGATGGCGGAGAAGCTCTGGGGCTACTCGCCCTGCGGCATCTACGGGTACTCGCATCTCCTCGGCGGCTACGCGGGCGGGCAGGCCGAGTACGTGCGCGTGCCGTTTGCCGATGTCGGGCCGATCAAGGTGCCCGAGGCGCTGCGCGACGACCAGGTGCTCTTCCTCTCCGACATCCTGCCCACCGGCTACATGGCGGCGGAGAACTGCGCGATCGAGCCGGGCGACACGATCGCGGTGTGGGGCTGCGGGCCGGTCGGGCTGCTCGCCATCGCCTGCGCGCAGCTCCTCGGCGCCGCGCGTGTGATCGCGATCGATCGCTTCCCCGAGCGGCTGCGGCTCGCCGCGCTCAAGCTCGGCGCGGAGACCATCGACTACACCGAGGCGAACGTGCTCGAAGCGCTCAAGGACCTCACCGGCGGGCGCGGGCCGGACGCCTGCATCGACGCCGTCGGCATGGAGGCGCACGCGTATCACAGCGTGGCGTACGCCTACGATCGCGTAAAGCAGGCGATGATGTTCGAGTCCGACCGACCGGTCGCGCTGCGCGAGGCGATCATGGCCTGCCGCAGCGGCGGCACCGTTTCCGTCGCGGGCGTCTACGGCGGGCTCATCGACAAATTTCCCGCCGGCGCGCTCATGAACCGCTCGCTCACCATCCGCACCGGCCAGACGCACGTGCAGCGCTACCTGCGTCCGCTCCTCGCGCGCATCGAGAACCGCGAGATCGATCCGAGCTTCATCATCACCCACCGCCTGCAGCTCGAGCAGGCGCCCTCCGCCTATCGCATGTTCCGCGACAAGCAGGACGAGTGCATCAAGGTGGTGCTGACACCTTAATCGGTGCCTGACACCGATTAAGGGTCAGCGCGCGACGAAGGAAACGACGGTGCCGGCAGGCGCGGCGGCACGGATGCGGCGGCTCGACTGCAGGAGCTCTTCCCACATGCCTTCGGTGTCCTTGCGGAACACCATGTCGAGATCGGCGTCGACGACGGTCCAGAGCCCGCGATCGATCTCGCTCCTGAGCTCGCCGGGGCGCCAGCCGACGTAGCCGACGTAATAGCGCGCATCGTTCGGCGTGGTCTCGATGACGTGGTCGATGGTGTTGGCGCGGAACGCGAGGTAGAGGTCCTTCATCAACGGCACGGTTCCAGCGCCCGGACTGTCATGCGTGTGCACGAGGGCAACGAGCGCGCCGCGCGAGAACGGTCCGCCGTAGTACACAGGGTCGACCACTTTCTTCGAGGGCTCGTGCTCCGGGAAGAGGCTCGCGAGCGAGCGCCGCGTCGGCCGGTTGAGGATCACGCCGACATGGCCGCCGTTCGGCGCGGGCGCGGCGATCAGCACGGTCTGCCGGTACTCGAGGTCGCGGAACGCCGGGTGCGCGATGAGGATCATCGCCTCTTCCTGGGCGAACGCCGGTGCGCCGATGAGCGCGGCGGCAATGACGAGCAGAACGCGGAGCGCGGAGATCATGAGGCCAGTATATCGAATGCGTGCGTTTTTCGGTGTCAGCGCACCGCTACAGTCGTAGCGGAATCGTGCGCCGTGCGTTCACCGCGCGCCTGCGCCACGAGATCGGCCCACATGCCCGCGGTATCGCGGCGGAATATCAAGTCTTCGGTGGCGCGCAGCACGTACCAGCTGCCCGAATCGATCTCCGCTTCCAGCTGGCTCGGCGCCCAGCCGGAGAAGCCCGCGTAGAGCCGCGCCCTTGTGGCAGGAGCGGCGACAACACGTTCGATGTTGAGCGGATGCATGCTGAGATACACGCCCGGCACCACTGGGAATGCCGTTTCGCGCGGCGGCGTCTCGGCGGCGAAGAGCGCGATGATCACCTCGCGCATCACCGGCCCGCCGGCATAGAGGGCCTCGGCGAAGTTGCGCGCGCCGGGAAACTTCGGCGCGACGTCGGCAAGATGCAGCGTGGTGGGCCGGTTGAGGATCACGCCGACCGGATTGCCGTCGCCGGTACGCGTGACGAGCACCACGGTCTCGCTGAAGTTCGGATCCGCAAGCCCGGGTTTCGCCACGAGCAGGATGCCGTTCGGCTGCGCCTGCAGTGCTCCGCTGAGGGCGAGAAGGAATACGACGCCGATCGCGCGCAAGTTCATGAGCCTTAAGGACTGTGGCCGCTTCGAGGATGAGTTCCTATAGTTCCAGTATGCAATAACCGCGCATGCTCTCGGAACTCCTCATCCGCTTCGCCCTCGGCGGCCTCATCGTGTCGATCTTCGCCGTGCTGGGCGACATCTTCCGCCCGAAGAGCTTCGCCGGCATCTTTGACGCGGCGCCCTCCGTCGCGCTCGCGACGCTGACGCTCACGGTCGTCAAGGAGGACGGCGATTACGCGGCGCTCGAGGCGCGCTCGATGCTCCTCGGTGCGATCGCGCTCGGCGCCTATTCGCAGCTCTGCGCCTTGCTGCTCATGCGCCACAACGTCTCGAGCCTGCGCTCCGCGCTCATCGCGCTGCCGCTGTGGTTCGCGGTGGCGTTCGCGCTCTGGTTCGCCATTCCCGGGCTCAAGCCGTGATCGTAAAAGCGAAGCTCTCGCGCTTGCGGCAGACGCGCTGGTGGGAGTATCTGGTGCGCTTCGGCTTCGGCGGCATCGTCACCGTCATCACGGGCCTTATCGCGAAGAAGTGGGGCCCGGAGGTCGCGGGACTCTTCCTCGCCTTCCCGGGCATCTTTCCCGCCGGCGTCACGCTGGTCGAGCGCCATGAGCGCGAGAAAAAGCACAAGCAGGGCCTCTCGGGCACGCGGCGCGGCCGTGCGGTTTCCGCCGTGGTGTCGGCCGGGGCCGTGCTCGGCTCGGTGGGCCTGCTCGCCTTCGCGGCGCTCGCCTGGTGGATGCTGCCGCAGTTCGCGACAGGGCAGGCGCTCGCGGCAGCGACCATCGGCTGGTTCGTCCTTGCGCTCGCTGCGTGGTGGGTGCGACTCAGGTTCTGAGCGTGCGGAAGGTGATCGAGTAGCGCAGCTCCCGCGTCGGCGGGATGCTGTGCTGCCATTGCCAGCGCGCCGCGCCCGTCATCTGGTAGGCGGAGCGCGGCGGCAGATCGAGCACCAGCGGCTTGTCTTTTCCCGGCGGATAGCGTCTCAGCCGCATGCGCGCAGAGCCGCCGAGCGAAACGCCGGCGACGCGCTCGTAGTCCGGCGCATCGCGATGCCAGCCGAGCGGCGTTCCGGGCCGGTATTCGGCGACGAGCGCCGTTACGAAGTCCGCCGGCGCGACGCCCATCCAGCGCGCGAGCTTCTCCCGCAGCCGCTCGAGGAAGTCCGGGATCGGCGGCGCCTCGCCCAGCCGGTTTTTCGAGAAGTCGTAGTCATGGCCGAAGTACGCGACGCGGCGTCGTGCGGTGTATTCCTTGTACTTCGCTTCCTCGAGCGCCAGGCGGCCGATCGCCTCGAGCAGCGCGCGCTCTTCCTCTACGCTCAGGAACTCGGGTTGGAAGACGAAGCCTTCGGGGAGCGCCGGCGCCTGCGCGCCGAAGAGCTCCGCCTGCTGCGGCGTCACCGCGTGACGACGGCGATGAAGGCGATGCCGAGCGAGGCGACCGAGACCGCGGCGGCCACGGCGGTGAAGATCAGCATGCGCCGCAGCCGCTCGTCGCCGGCCTGCGCCGCCTTCTCGATCGCGCTGATCGTATTAGCGAGCTGCGCGGCGAGCTCCTTGATGTGCGCCGCCTGCTGCGACACGGCCGCCTGCAGCTCCGCGATCTGCTGCTGGACGAGGTCCTGGTTCGCGGCGGGCACCGCCTCGCGCCGCGTAAAGGCAGGCTTCGCCGCGGTGAGGATGTCGCCGACGTGGGGAATTACGGCCTTAAGGGCGGCCTGGAGCCAGCCAGCCATCACAGGCTTAGTCCTCTCGCGATGCGCAAACGTTCAAAGCCGGGAAACACGTAGCTCTAACGTACTACCGGTCTGTGACGGAATGACGTTGCCGCGTCGCCATCCTCGCGATCGCATAAATCACCGCGGCGTTGATCGCGGCCGCTACGGCCGGAATGAGGACGAACGCGGTATTGACCAGGATCACGGTCGGCAGCGTCAGCACCGCGGACAGCCAGCCCGCGAACTCGGCATGCGCCATGTCGTGCATGCGGATGCCGAGCTCGTACGTGATGGCAAGCGCCACGAGGGCGATGTAGCAGGCGGTCAATGTTCCAGGCAGTCGCCGCGGTGCCATAGGCCCCGTTAGCCGCGCTTGCGCAAAAAGATGTGCGCCACCGCACGGGTGCTCGGCACGTGCTTGGCGCATTCGTAGCCGAGCGCGCGCAGGTCGATGCCGTGGAGGAGATGTTCGCCGCGCCCGAGGAGGACGGGCGCCATCACGAGATGCAGCTCGTCGATCAGCCGCTCTACCAGATACTGGCGGATCGTCGCAACGCCGCCGCCGACGCGCACGTCGCGCCCGCCGGCCGCCGCCCGTGCCTCGCCGAGCGCGGCATGGATGCCGCCGGTGACGAAGCGAAACTCAGTGCCGCCCTTCATGCTGAGCGGCGCGCGCGCATGATGCGTCAGCACGAAAACCGGGGTGTGATACGGCGGCTCCTCGCCCCACCAGCCCTTCCAGCTCTCGTCGGGCCACGGCCCGCGCACCGGGCCGAACATGTTGCGGCCGAGGATCCAGGCGCCGATGTTCGCGAAGCCCGCGGCCGCGAAATCGTCGTCCACGTTGCTTTCGCCGCCGTCCATCCCCTGCATCGCGCGCCACGTGCGCGTGTGGATGAACCAGTCGAACATCTCCGGGCCGCCGACGCCGAGCGGATTTTTCAGATCCTGGTCCGGACCGGCCCCGTAACCGTCGAGTGAGACCGAGAAGCTACGAACGAGAAGTTTCGACACGCGTGCCGTTCCTCATCTGCGCAGAGGCTGCTTCGCCTGCCATGCCTCCCATGCTTGCGCAGCCGCCTGGCATTCGGGCAGATCGTAGAACAGCCCCTTGACGACGTTGCCACGCACCCCGGTCGTCGACTCGCCGTGCGTGCTGAACTCGCCTTGGCAATCCTGCAGCGAGCGGCGCTGGTCCGTCGTGCAGTCTCGGATAAGGTTTTCACGGATCGGTGCGAGCCGCGCCGTGCGCGCCTGCTCGCAGCGCTGATCCAGTGCTTTCAGCCGCGGCATCTCGTCGTGATAGTCGTCAGCCCATGCCGAGGCGAAAAGGAGTGCAGCGAGTAGCACGGGCGAAGCGCTAAACCTCATTGTTCTTGTCCTTCGAGGGTTGATCGAGGTTCCACTTTACCGGATGGTCGCGTCCCGTCAGCGCGGGAATAGCGTGCGCACATCGTTTCTCGGCAGTATGTCGCGCACCCAGCGGAAGGACCCCTGGTCCTTCATCGCGAGCGCGGCTTCGCGCACTTTCGCGAGCGCGAGGCGAGCGAGCGCGCCGCCGACGCTGATGCGCTTCACGCCCGCCTCGCCGAGCTGCTGCACGGTAAGGTCGGGATCGGCGAGGCCCATCACGACGTTCAGTGGCTTCGGCAC
>Ga0075436_100003268_pt1 | contig 11103 bp, 11 predicted proteins | sample RhiMethybrSRZTD5_FD_75303 | JGI IMG/M metagenome (GOLD analysis project Ga0075436, IMG submission 75303) | Populus rhizosphere microbial communities from Tennessee, USA - Rhizosphere MetaG P. TD hybrid SRZTD5 | ecosystem: Host-associated > Plants > Roots > Rhizosphere > Soil | place: USA... | reverse complement strand
GAGGAGTACATGTTCCCTATCCTGAAAACGGATGAGACCGGAGATAAGATGGTCGACCGAGCTTTGGGGAGTGAGTTCGGAGATCTCCTCGAGCCGGTCTTCCAAGCCAAGAGACTCGGCAACAATCTCCGCGGTTTGACGCGCTCGAACGAAAGGGCTGGTGAGTACCGTATCAAAGGATACGCCCAAGCGGCGTAATCCTCGCGCCGCTTGCCGCATTCGTTTGGTGCCTTTCGCAGTAAGCGGTCGCCCACTGTCAGACTCTATCCCGGGTTGATCCGCGGCGACGGCGATTCCATGGCGCATCAAATAAAGATTCATTGGCGTACAACCGTTTACGCAAGGCTCTATCGACTCCTACACCAAATGGCGCCAGTGGTCCAGGAACAGGGCTGCGACTCTTTTGTCGATTTCGTCTCGGCCGTGGCGATAGGCGGAGAGAACAGCGGAACTTTCGCCCGGAACCCGCATCGGGTTTGGAATCGACCACTTTTCCACCTTGGCTTTGCTGGGCAAAGAGCGGCACTGTTCATGGGCGTCTCCAAAGGAAACCACGAGATCGATGTCGTTGGTGGGAATCTGATCCATGCTTTTGGTCGTGCTACCTGACTGTTCGACACCGATTTCCTGCAATACTCGGCGTACTTCCGGGGGTATCTTGCCGGGCCTGATGCCGGCACTGAAGATGCGTATTTTAGGCAGGCTTCTATGCTTCGCCATAGACTCGGCCATCACGCTTAGGCAAGCATTGTCCTCGTCTAGAAAGAGAATGCTTTTTTCAAGTTTGGTTCGCCGCATGCTGACTTCCTTTCATTTGGTTTGAACGGATTCCCTTGGCCTGACGAATCGACAACTTAACATTGAAAACTTCTTCCATCAACACTCCTTTTTCCAACGCGCGCTCGATTTCTCCTTTCAGTTTTGCGGATGCGATGGCTTCGATGCAAAGGCTCTTGGGTGCCGACAGCGCGCACTTCACTTCTCGAACATTTTGTTCGCGCTTGTAGTCGAGTCCATCGGCTACGCGCAGAATCGCGCTGAGCTTGCGCACGACGTCCTGGTTTCCTGGAGAAAGTTGGCTGAAGCCGAGATGCTTCGGGCTCGGGTGGGCTTTGCGGTGGTAGCGAGCCACGTTGGCGATTAAATCCACGTCCTCTTTATTGAATGAGCTGGGCCTTGAGCTCTTGATCAAATAATAAGAGTGCTTGTGGTGCTTGGGCAAGGCGATAAACGATCCGATGTCATGTAACATCGCCGCGGCGCGCAGGATGCCGGCATGTTTTTCGTCGAGTTGGTGAAGCTTCTGTAGCTGGTAGAAAATGCTCAGCGCAAGCTGGGCAACCTGACGCCCGTGGGGCGCGTCGAAATTGTATTTCTGGCCGATTTGCTCCAACGACTCGGTGTGTTCCGCGTCCTGCTGGCCGGGCGCGGCGTGGGCGTAGTGTTTATGGAGAAGATCGATCATCAAACCGTCGCGCAACCCGCGTTGAGAAACGAAAATGTAGTCGAGCTCCAGCTGAGTCATGACCTGCAGCAAGACCAGTCCGCCGGCCACGATAATGTCGGCTCGCTTGGGATCGCCGCTGATTAAAGAAGCCCGTCGTGTAACGGGTTCCGTTTTTAATACGTCAAGCAATGCCTTTAGCCGCGGTCGGCGCAATACGGTAAGCGATCCGACTTTGGTCTCGCCGGTCAGACGGGTATCGGTATCTGCTAAAGTAGTTATCGTTCCGGCGCTGCCGAACACCATGGTGAATTTTTCTTTTCTGATGCGCCTGACTACTCTCTTCAGTTCGCTCTCGACAAAACAGCTCATACTCTTGAGTTCTTTGTTGCGCGGCGGGTCGGAAGTAAAGTATTTCTCTGTCAACCGTACGGCACCCAAGGGGAGGCTAAAGAGGCAGTAATTATTAGTCGAATTGGCGACAGCCATTTCTAAGCTACCGCCGCCGATGTCCAGGAATAGACCCAAGGGGAGGTGAAACCGCAGACCGCTGATGATTCCGAGACTAATGAGTCGGGCCTCCTCCTCCTCGGATAGAACTTCTAGAGGCATGCCAATTTTCTTGCAGCGCGCGAGGAATGACCGGGCATCGGTCGCCTCCCGTAGGGCCGCCGTCGCGACGGAATGCATCGCCGCTACCCCATGGCGATCCGCGATGGATTTGAACTCTGTTAGGGCCTTGAGCGCCGACTCGGTGACCTTGGGATCAAGCTTGCCGGTCTGAAAGACCCGATGGCCCAGGCGCACCGGTTTACGATCCTGATGGATGATTCGATAGTGTCTGCCGCGGTCCATTACCGATGCCACTTGAAACCGCATGGCGTTGCTGCCGACGTCCACGACTGCGAAATGTTCAGCCATTAGGGTTCACTCCATATCACAAAAATAACAAAGCCGCTTATTACAATTTGATTAAATTTTTGTGAATTTTTGTCAACTTTTGGTTTTTGGAACAGAAGATGCGTTGTCTAAAATTTAGACGTGGCTAGGCCAGAGTTAACCCGAAGTGAAGCCGAAAGCAAAGAGACTGCGCCAGCGATCTTATTGGCGTAAGAGAAAGCGAGACAAAGCGGCGTAAAAGTTGTCTCCTGCCTCTGCTCGATTCAAGGCGGATTCCGAACTTCTATCGGTACGCGTAGGGCCGTGGTCTTCTACAACTGCCTTAAGGTGTTGGATCATATCGGCGGCGTTCTGGACAGCGATTTCTATCCTTTTAAATTCTTTTAGTTGATCCGATTCGAGCTTCTCGGCAACCGAGTTACGCAGCTCGCAACAACAAAGGCTAATGACGCTGAGTTGATTTACGATATCGTGGGTGATGTGGTCAACGACTGAAGGCTGAATTTTGGTTGTTTCCTTTCGCGTTTCTTCACGACTATTTCTTGCAGGGGTCAACGTCATGTTCATATCGTTTACTTCTTTCTTTAGAGGAAACCGTTCAAACTGTCGCCGTCTTTTGTCTTGGCCAGCCAAAAAACGCTGGGCGTAGCGTGCCTCTCCATGCTCGAGAGGGCAGCGGGGGTGTCACCGACAGAACCGGGCAGGGGCTCATTCGACTCACTCTGTCCGTGATACCGCCTCTAAAGATATGCCTCAGCCCCCTGTGGCGTCGCGGTGACATTACGACCAGGTCGGCTTTTTCTTCTTCTGCCACAGTAACGATTTGCTCCGTTATGGACCCCAGAACAACTCTTTTGGTGACACAGGAGAGTTTCTTCATGGCTTCAAGATGCTGTTCGAGGAAATGATTGAGATCGAGGTTAGCTTCAGATAGTACCCGATCTGAGGGCCATGCTCGTCTAGTGGTGGGTTCCAGAAAACTGAATTCATCGGAATAGAGCTCCCAGGCGCCAAATTCATTGGCGACGTGTAAGATAGTCAAAACACCCTTATTTTCCGCGGCCAGGGAACACGCGTAAACCAAGCCGCGCCGCGAGTTTTCCGAAAGATCCGTTGTCACTAAAACTTTCTGAATGCTCTTCATAAAGCCTCCTCTATATTAATCTAGGAGGTAATTTAGTTGCTGATTGTTAGGGTGTAATGACATGCGCGTGATGAGTCAGTTAAGTTCGCGGCGCTGCACGCTTGCTCTCGTCGGCCGCTAGGTAGGAAAGCGGGACGGATACGGGTAGCAGCAAGTCGCATTTGAGGATACTACGGCTTGACTCGACGCAGAAAATCATTTTCATGTCAGGCTTATTCTGGTTGCCAAAGATCCCGAGGCGCGCCTGCGAATCCTGAACACCTACCCATTCTTCGCAGCGATAGCCGACTTCGCCAAACAACTCGTTGATCAAATGCTCCATGACTTTCAGGCCTCGTCCGGCAACTCTAAGTTGCACCCAGCACGACGGACGGACGCCGACAAAGGCATTGAGGTCTTTGAGCTCTACTTTGCGCCGAAGTGTGACCTCTATGATGGCGTCGGGATCATTCGTCAGCAGGGCTTCATAGAGAAACATCCGCACGAATTCTTTTAGGCTTCGATCGTACCAGGGAATCGGAGTTAAGGCGGGTGAGATCATTACAAATAGGGGAGGCTTGTCGCCGATGCGATTTTGGCTGAACCGTGAGATCGCTTGCTCAATCACCGATCCTAAATTGACACGCTCCATGGTTTCCTCCTTTTATGAGTTTGGACGCAACTCTAACGTCACCTTGGTTAATCGGCGATGACAAATAAGTTAATTCTGCGCAAAACTTATGCCCCGAGAAATGAGGTTGCTGCCACAGTGAAGAGCCGGCGGGGGAGATAACGTCTTTGGATAAATCGCCAGGGTCAGTTTATGATGAGAGAGTTAACAGCGTGTCAGGAAGATGTGAAGATAAGGTTACACTATGAAGCCTGGCAACACCTTGGTGGCTGACCAGAGTTTGACTGACTGCCGGTCATCTTGAGCTCAGGCTTGGTGTCTCCGATTTTGACCGTGAAGACTTCCCAGCGATTGCCGTCGGGATCGGTGATCCACACTTTGTCTTGCAGGGCGAAACAGCAATCAACGTTCATTTCATCGAGAGTTAGAAGTCCCGCGTCAGCGAATCGTTTTTTTACCGCCAAGACCTCGGCAGTGTCGTGAACCTCTATACCAAGGTGATTGAGCGCGCCCTGGCTCGTGACCTCGCTGCTGTAGTTTAGAGTGAGATTGAGAGGCGGTTCCGCGATATCGAATTTGGCGTATCCCGGCTTCCACTTTACGGGATCTGTTCCAAACATCGCACGATAGAACTTTACCGATTCTTCAAGCCTGCCGACGTTAAGTGCCAAGTGGACTTTCATTTGTCCGGCCATGATTTTCCTTCTCCTTCTTACTTTCGTGGTCTCCGATTTCTTGCACCAATTTGATGAGCTTAAGGCGCTCGAGTTTTTCGATCGGCAGCGCGCAAAACAAATCGATCCGGCGCTGGATCTGCAGCGCGGCATCCTTGAAGTGGCGCAGCTTTTCTTCGTCGTTGCCCGTCGCCAGCGCCGGATCGGGAATCCCCCAATGGGCAACAATCGGCTGGCCCGGAAAAATCGGGCAGGACTCACGGGCGCTGTCACAGACGGTAATAACGAAATCGAATGATAGATCTTTGAATTCATCCCATGATTTGCTGCGTGCCTGGCTAGGGTCGATATTGTACATGTGCTGCAAGATTCGTAGCGCGAAAGGATTTACCGTTCCTGCCGGCTGGCTGCCCGCGCTATAGGCTTCGAATCGATTCTTGCCGGTCCTGTTCATGAAGTATTCGGCGAAGATGCTGCGTGCAGAGTTGCCGGTGCAGAGAAAGAGAATTTTGCGCCGACCTTGCTCTTTAGCCATCAGAGCTCCCTTCATCATATGTGTTTATCCGAATATAACGTGCGAAACATATATGTCAAGACATATTCATTGAAATGTGTTAGGAGTAACCGTTATGAGGACGACGAAGACTAAGACAGATGAGATGGAACTTTTGTTCCGGGCGCTGGCCGATCCGACTCGGTTACGGCTGCTGAATCTTATGGGGGACGATGAGATCTGCGTTTGCTATCTGGTCGAAGCATTGAACTTATCCCAGCCTAAGATATCTCGTCACTTGGCGTACTTGCGACGAGCGGGTGTTGTTGTCACGCGTCGCGAGGGAAAGTGGATGCATTATCGCGTCGTCACTCCGGACAATCCGCACGCCGCAGTGATATTCCGGGAAATACGCGCCTGGTTGGCGAATGACAAAGGGATGCAGTCGGATCGCCAGCGGCTGGTGGGGATGTGCTGCTCCCCAAAGCCTCCTCCTCAACTTCGACGAGCGCCTAAGCCTGCGCCTGCGGAAAACACGCAGCCATGAGAAGACTTGCTGCGGAATTCATCGGCACCTTTGCGCTGGTGTTTACCGGCACAGGCGCCATCATCACAAACGATGTCAGCGGCGGCGTGGTGACCCACGTTGGTGTCGCGCTGACTTTCGGTCTCATTGTGGTGGCGATGATTCATGCCGTTGGCGATGTCTCAGGCGCTCACTTAAATCCGGCGGTCACTCTTGGGTTTTTCGCGGCACGCAGAATTGAGGGAAGGTTACTCTTGCCGTACGTCGGCAGCCAATGCATGGGCGCGTTGCTGGCAAGCATGACCTTAAGTTTTCTGTTTCCGGAGCACGCAACTCTTGGAGCTACTTTGCCTGCGGGTCCGGTGCTTCAATCTTTTGTGCTGGAAATGATTCTGACATACATTTTAATGTTCGTGATTCTCAACGTGTCCACCGGCGCGAAGGAGAAGGGTATCACCGCAGGCATGGCCGTTGGGTCCGTGGTTGGATTGGAGGCGCTGTTCGCCGGCCCAATTTCCGGCGCATCCATGAATCCCGCGCGGTCTTTGGCTCCGGCACTGGTGTCATTTCATTTTCACGCGCTGTGGATTTACCTGATCGCTCCGGTCCTGGGAGCACTCGTTGCGGTACTCTGCTGCCGGTGCGTGCGCGAGGAAGGTTGCTGCGGTCTACCGCGAGCGAAAGTGTAAATCTGTAGATCGTAATTAGCTACTTGAGTACTAACCTCAGCGCGAGAGTAATCCGGGGCTTGTTGCATTAAGTATTGGACATTGTTGGCAAACTTACGATACACGGCATTTCGTTGAGGGCAATACAAATAGCCTCCCTTACCTAGTCAAGTATCTTAATGGCACACCAGATAGCGATTGCCACAACGATAAAGATAATAACATCAACAGCGTCCACGTCCACCGACACTCTAAGCATCTTGGCCAGGCAGTGACTGGCTGTTTAAGAAAGTCCTTTTCATCTGTGTTGGTAATACTAAGGCTCTTCGTTGACATATACCGATGCGATTTTTTGTGACGCGAGTTACGGTCGCATGAGCAAGTCGATGAGACGGGTTCAGGGGCCCCCTGCCATGAGACCCCTATGCCTGACCGGTACGAGTGATCGGATCAATTTTTGAAATTCTGATCATCCATCACGATCATCATGATCGTCGTTCGTCATTCTTTATTGCTGCTGGCCGCCGATCTCTGGATCCACATACATCGCGAGCAGTTGGCCAAATTCGACGAGCTCGGGGTCCGGGTTCGTCTTATGAGCCTGGACATCGAGCAGAAACCACCCCTCACCGAGGATATGTTCCGCATCGATGATTCCAGAGGATTCCTCATCATTGGTTAAAAAAGCTGAATTGTTAAGAATAGTCGGTTCGAAGAACTTCGGGTTATGCTCCCCAACCTGAATAAAGCTCCCGCTAGAGATATCGTACAGCCAGATCTTGGCGACCCGATCATCACCCCCCGGGTCTTCGTCCATAAGGATGCGCCCTCGATGGTCGATGGTCACATTGTCGAGCATGCCCTGACCTTCGTTTCCCTTGAGCAAAATTTCGATGGTGCCCCCTTTTTCGGGCCGTTCGATATCGTCGAAGCGCAGACGCCATAGACGACAGTTCGCCGTCAAGCTGGCCGTGGTGACAAAATAAAAGTCATTTCTGCGCGCAGGGTCCCAGGCGCCATCTTCGACCCGCTGCAGGCGCGTCACCCGAGCAGCGAAGGATAATTCTTCGATCTGAACTGCAGTAAGGTCGGAAACATCGCCCATATCGTGCAGGCTGAATCTTCCCTTGCCGACGAATCCCGTTGCCGCGATACCGAGACCGAAATCATTGCTCTCCTCGGTGACGGGATTGCCCTCCACTGAAACCTTGACACCGTAAAAGTTACCGTTGGTGAGACCTGCCGCTACAATTGGGTGTCCGTGTTTTTTCTTCCTACCGATGTAAAAATAGACCTCGCTCGGTACACTGCTGGTGATCAGGGGGGCCGTATTGATCGAGCTGTCATCCAGCAGAGCCACGATCGTTTTCTCCTGCGGGTGTGGGCTCGCGACGAGGTTCTCATACGCCATTCGTCCCATGAGCGGCAGGTGCCACGTTTCGCCAGCGTGACCTCCCGTTGCAACCCGCGCCCAAGCGCGTCCTTGGTCCACTACTACACTGTTCGCCACGGTGGTAATTTCTTCTCCGTTTAGGTAGATGCGTTCCGTGGTCCCCAGCCCGTTGTAATAAAAAGCGCCTTCCTTGGCCAGATCCCCAGAGCAGAAGCGTTGCCAAGCTATCGTTCCTTGCAAGTAATGATCCGTGGTGGGATCGAAGGTATAGACGTCGTTGGGAGTTTGCGTAAAGTCCTGGCCCCTACGTACCTTGAGTGTTGCCCGATCGATGATCCAGCGCGAGACAAAAGCGCCTTTTGAGCCGTGGGCGCGCACAATGCCTGAAGTGCCGCCCAACTCATGGTTCATCAAAAGTGTAAAGTTTCCGTTGCTGCTGGCGTAGGCGCCGAGCCCGTCGGGAATCCCCACCATCCGGTAACCTTCAATACTATCGCCGACGGTTAAAAGCGAAATGAACTTGACCCCGGGCACGCTCGGGACCAGATACGGTTCCGTGATCGTGCTCGGCCCGATATTGCCTATAGGCGCGGCCTGGGTTTTTTTCGGCAACAATAGGGTGGGGCCGGCGATTAACAGCGGCGCTGTGGCGAGAGCGCCTTTGAGAAAGGCGCGCCGGCCTAAGACCCGGCGCGAGATCTCGGCAGATGTGCTTTCGTTGCTTGACTCGTTGTCGTTCTGGACACTTTTTTTCATAAGAGACCTCCTCAAAAAAATTTCCCTACTTATTTGGCTGACAAAGATTAAGAGCAGATGACGGCCCGAGTAAGATTTCGTGAAGACATGGCTACTTGTCTCCTGTGCGAATTTTTTTGCCCTGCGAATCCTTTGGCGGGTTTATTCCGAGGAGCTCTGCGACCGTCGGGGCGACGTCGACGTTGTCGACTTCCTTGAGGGTTCGCCGCGTGAAGTCTGGGCCAGCAGCGTAGAATATGGCCTTCATCTCGGGCAGCCGTGGATCATGGCCATGCTGTCCGAAAAACGTCGACGGCTGAAAGAAGTCGCCTATTGTTGTTCCTGTGCCGGCATTAAAGTCCAGGTGATAGCCGGGGATCGTAACCACCAAAACATCGCCGGTGTCATCGCTGAAAACGTGAAAGTCTCTTTCTCTGCCGCGCCGCTTCTTATCCTGATCACTGCCGAAATTTGATGTTTGGCGGCGAAGGATGTCTTTGGCGCGCGGCTTTTTCAAAATGATCTCGAAGACGCGCTCGTTGGTGACCGGATCACTGACGGCCTTGAAAACGTCTTCGATCTGCTTTTGCAAATCCTCATACTGTTCCAAGGGGATAATTCCGGTGGGCTCACGACCTTGCAGATTGATGTAAATATTGGCAGCCGCGCCGACTGCGACGGCGTTCGTTCGGCTCTGCGCGGGATCGACAGCGCCAGTGCCGGTCACGGTTAGCAAATCAGCCGCTCGAAGAATTCGGTTGGGGTAGGCAAAGGTGTGCATCGGCGCCATGCCGTGATCCGAAACGGCGATGATGTTTGTCTTCCAGAGCTTGGCGTCCTCGATGATCTTTTTGAGATTGCGGTCCGCGATCTGATAAGAGCGCTCGAGATATTCCGCGTAACGCTGCCGTTTGGCGCTGTCCTGGAAACTCTGCTGGCGCGGATCGACCAACGTGAACTCATGGCCGGCCTCATCCGTCTGCACCTGGTAGCCCATCAAAAGATCGAAATCGTAATTCTTAATCGCGAGCAGCATCGCCTCGTTGAGGTAGTCCGCCAGGCGTTCCAGTTGCTCCATATAAGTGGATTCGTCGATAAGGGCCCTTTCCAGATTGAAAAAGTCGGGCTCGGCCGGCCAGAAGCCGATAATCTTGTCGATCTCATCGATAAAGGACTGGGGATAGCCGACGTTGTGGACGATGTTTCCCAGATAAATATTAAAGCTGCTTAGATCAGGGGCGAAGGCCAGCAACTTGACCCAGGACCCAACCACGCCCCGGCCGAGGTCTTTAAAGGTGGCATCCTCGGGAACCTTCAAAGAAGGCAGCGCGAAGGGCGCCCAATCTCCCTGGCGCATGCGCGCGACAGAGCCGTTGCCCAGGTTCTTATCGAAGTCAAAAAACGCGGTGTCGTAGCGTTCCTGGCCGTCGAAAACGGTATCGCAGACAAGCACATTGACGTCGATGCTCCCCAAGCTGGAACTAGTGAAGAAGACCTGGTTGGCCGTGGCCGTGCCGATGTTCGCTTTCTTGAATTCGCAGGCCTGGCTTCCCAAGCTCCAGTTGTCTGCGGAGGCCGAATCGAAGTGTGAAGCGTTCATCGACTTAACCGCCGAAAAGCCATCGACGACGCCGAACCCCAAAGTTTGATCGGCGCGCCTGTCTTCTCCCCGGCCGTCGGCGCCGGCGAAGGCAATGGTGATGACTTTCTTGTCCTGCCGCTTGGCGGCCTCCCAGAGCGTCTCAGCATCTATCGGCGCGCCGAATCCGCTCGTGGTCGCCGTCAACGAGGTTTCCGTCTTATGAAGAGTGTTTGCGGCAATGTTCGTCCGTTCCGGATAGGCGCCAGTGGCAATGGAAATATGGTTGGTTGCCGTGACTGTGGGAAGAACGGAGGTCATCCCCTCGGCTCTGGTTCCTTCGCGGATGAGCCTCGCAAAGCCGCCGTTCCAGGGTAATTTTCCGTTTCTAATCAGCCTCTCGATGACTTCAGGCTGCGCGCCATCGAACGATATGAGGATGGTCCGTGAGGAAGCTGTAGTCTTTGACTCCGCGTGACCGTTTGAAAAAGGCAACAGCAAAATAGAGAGCAAAGAAATGAATATGATTCCAACCTTATGCATGGAAACCTCCTTGTAAGAGTTTTTCGTCCGTACAGTGTCACTGTTTTGTCATGAAAAAATTAAGGAATCTTGACGATGAGAAGAAATCCTTATGAATGTCACTTCCGGTCAGGGGGGATTTGTTCCGGTTAAGGAAATCTATGTTAGTGGGGATCGAAGAGGAATAGCTTTAAAGAGGCGCTGCTGTTTCTCTTTCGCTGTTCTCTGAAAGATAATCTTGAAACCAAAATTTAGCCTCGAGATCTCCAGGATCCGCCAGTTTGGATGCTTCGCTAGTTTGAGCTGTAGATCTATGAAGCTGACGGCGTTGATCGTAATTTTGTTGTGTTTCACCATGCCATCATAAATGGCCAGTATTTGGCCGTGTGCCCTCTGTATCGATGCATAAGGGCGG
>Ga0075436_100003267_pt1 | contig 11107 bp, 10 predicted proteins | sample RhiMethybrSRZTD5_FD_75303 | JGI IMG/M metagenome (GOLD analysis project Ga0075436, IMG submission 75303) | Populus rhizosphere microbial communities from Tennessee, USA - Rhizosphere MetaG P. TD hybrid SRZTD5 | ecosystem: Host-associated > Plants > Roots > Rhizosphere > Soil | place: USA... | reverse complement strand
GTCAAGCTGCTTGCGGAGGCGAGGGCTCGCGCCATCGACAGCGACCGCGCGGGGCTCCCCGACGGCGCCCAACGCCTCCTGCGCCTCGCCGAAGCGGTTCCCGAGCGGCAGACCGGCCGCGCTGGCGAGCGACCGCCGTGGCTGGCGCGCATCGGCTCGTGGGCGACCTCGGCCTGGGCCGAGGCTGCGTCGTTACTCTCCTTCCTCGGCGAAGGCATCCTTGCGCTCGGTGCGCTGCTCCGCGGCCGGGCGCGGTTTCGAACGAGCGACCTGCTCGTCGTCATCCAGGACTGCGGCCCGCGCGCGCTCGGCATCGTGGGCCTGATCAGCTTCCTGATCGGGCTGATCCTCGCGTTCGTCGGCGCCGTCCAGCTCGAGCAATTCGGCGCATCGATCTACGTGGCGAACCTCGTGGCCGTCGCGATGACGCGTGAGATCGGCTGCATCATGACCGCGATCGTCATGTCGGGCCGGACGGGCGCGGCTTTCGCGGCGCAGCTCGGGACGATGAACACCAACCAGGAGATCGACGCACTGTCCACCATGGGAATCTCGCCCATGGAATTCCTCGTCCTCCCGCGGATGCTCGCGCTGATTCTCATGATGCCGCTGCTGACGGTCTACGCGGATTTCGTCGGGATCCTCGGGGGCGCGGTGGTGGGGATGACGATGCTGGGACTCGGGTCCATGGAGTATGTCGAGCAGACTCGCGGTGCCGTGAGCCTGGCCAGCTTTTTCATCGGTGTCAGCAAGAGCGTTGTGTTCGGCGTCGTGGTCGCGCTCGTCGGCTGTCTAAGGGGAATGCAGTCTGGACGAAGCGCCGCCGCGGTCGGCCTCGCCGCCACCTCGGCGGTGGTCACCTCGATCGTCCTCATCATCGTCATCGACGGCGTCTTCGCCGTGATCCTGAATGTCCTCGGTTTCTAGTCCCGTCGCGTCCGGCACCCCGCCGCCTCCTCCGCGGATCACCGTGTCCGATCTCACGATGGCCTACGGAAGCTTCGTCATTCAACACGACATCTCGTTCACGATCGCGAAGGGCGAGATCTTCGTCATCATGGGCGGCAGCGGAAGCGGGAAGAGCACGCTGCTCAACCACATGGTTGGCCTCCGTGCCCCGACCGCGGGCGATGTCCTCTACGACGGTGAGAGCTTCTGGCACGCCGAGGACGAGGAACGGGACCGGTTGCGACGCCGGCTCGGCGTGTCCTATCAGGCCGGCGCGCTCTGGAGCTCGATGACACTCGCCGAGAACGTGGCGCTGCCCCTCGAAACCTTCACCACGCTCTCGGCGAAGCAGATCGACGAGCTCGTCTCGCTGAAGCTGGCACTCGTCGGCCTCGCGGGTTTCGAAGAGTTCTACCCATCCGAGGTCAGCGGCGGGATGCTCAAGCGAGCCGGGGTCGCCAGGGCCATGGCGCTCGATCCCGACATCCTGTTTTTCGACGAGCCCTCCGCCGGCCTCGACCCCATCAGCTCCCGGCGGCTCGACGACCTGATCCTCGAGCTCCGCGCGAGTCTCCGCGCGACGATGGTCGTGGTCACGCACGAGCTGCCCAGCATCTTTGCCATCGCCGACACTGCTGTGTTCCTCGACGCGGACACGCGGACCATGATCGCGCTCGGCAACCCGAAGAAGCTCCGCGACGAAAGCCCGGAGCCGAAAGTGCGAGCGTTTCTGACTCGCGGTGAGCAGAGCGCAGGAGGAAACCGATGAGCACTCGCGCGAACCCGACGGTCATCGGCGCCTTCGTCGTGGGTGCCGCCGCCCTCCTGCTCCTGGCTCTCGTGTTCTGGGGTGGCACCGGGATCTTCCGAAAGAAGCTCGACTACGTGCTGTTCTTCGACGCGACCGTGGTCGGCCTGACCAAAGGCGCGCCGGTGCTGGCCCGTGGGGTCAAGGTCGGCGAGGTCTCGGACGTCCAGCTCCGATGGGGACAAAAGGGCGTGGTTGCGGTGTATATCACGCTCGAGCCGAGTAGCCTGAAAGGAATCGCCGAGGGCGGAGCCAGGGAGGCGATCGAGCGGGCGGTGCGAGACGGTCTTCGCGCCCAGCTTCGCATGCAGAGCTTCGTGACCGGCGTCCTCTATGTTGGGTTCGACAGGCGGCCCGACATGCCGATCGTCCTTTACGGCCTCGATCCGCATGTCGCGGAGCTGCCGACCATCCCGACCGAAATCGAGGTGTGGACGGCGAAGCTCGAGAAGCTCGCCGACAAGATCGAAAAGATCCCGCTCGATCAGATCACCGAGACGACGGGGACGATCCTCCAGGACGTCAAGAGGATCGTCGAATCCAAGGAGACCCAGGAGCTCATCCGGAACGGCAACGCCGCGATCGTCGACGCCCAGAAGCTCGTCCGCAGGCTCGACGCCCAGGTCGATCCGCTGGCGACACAGCTCAAGGGGACGCTCGCTCGCGTGGACCCGGTTGCGACAGAGGCCGAAGCCACGCTCAAAGCGGCGCAGCGAGCCATCGCTGACATCCGTCCCGTCATCGACAACATGCGGAGTCTTTCCGCCCGGCTCGATGCCGAGGCCGATCCGCTGCTGACATCGATCCGCAAGACCTCGGACACGGCCCGAGCGACCTTGGACCGAGCGCAGGTCACGCTCGGCGGCGTTGACCGCACGCTCGACCAGGACTCGCCCCTGGGGCTGGAGCTGTTCGACATGATGCATGAGCTACGTGAGGCCGCAAATTCTCTGCGGTCGCTCGCGGACTATCTCGAGCGCGTCCCCGACGCTCCGATCTACGGAGTGCGTCGTCCGCATGGAGACAAGAAGTGATGGACCACCGAGCGGCAGCTCGACATCTGCTCGTCCTGGCCGCATGCATCGGCCTGGCCGGCTGCGCCGTCGCCGACCCGACGAAGTTTTACACTCTCGGTCAGCCCGTGGCAGCAGGCGCGGAGTCCAGGGTCAGCGCCTCGATTGCGTCGACTTCACCACCGAACAGCGCAGACGGCACGAGCGCCGTGAGCATCGGCGTGGGGCCTGTGACCACGCCGGGCTATCTCCGTCGCACCCAGATCGTGACCCGCACTGGCGACGACCAGATGGACATCGCGATGTTTCACCGCTGGGCCGAGCCACTCGAGGATGGGATCGCGCGGGTCCTGGCCGAGGAGATCGGCGCGCGCGTCCCGACCGATCGAATCGTGACGTACCCGTGGCGAGGCGTGGTTGCCCGAACCCTTCAGTACCAGGTCGTCGTCGTGGTGATGCGCCTCGATGGGCGCAGCGGCGGCGACGTCACGCTCGACACGCGCTGGCGGATTCTCGGCAAAGACGGCAACGAGCTGGCATTCCGGCGATCTACGATGAGCGAGACCGCTGCGGGCCCCGGCTATGAGCCGATGATCGCCGCAATGACCCGCGCGCTCGTGGCGCTCGGTCAGGAGATCGCAACCGAGATTCGGACGCTGCCAAGCGCCCGATGACGTGTGGTTACGTCGATTTGAAGCGCCGCGCCGAACGGGCCGGACACGCGCCCCTTGCTCTCCGCGAGCGCCGCCTCGATGGCGTCCTTTTCCTGTGTGGCTTGTCAGCTCGTCTCACGTACCGGCGGTCTTGAGCAACCTCAGGATCACGGTCGCGCGGAGCCCACAGGGCAATCCCGCCGGGGAGATCTACGGCAAGGTCGTCGACGCTACCGCGGGTACGCCCGGCCTCGCCCGGATTCGCTTCACCTCGACCACCCCCGAGCTCAAGGCATGGGTGACGGCATGGACTCGGCGTGAGGCGATCCACGGCGAGCTATTAAAGCTGGGCGAACGGTCTCGCAGGCGACGGTGTCGACCAGTGTCTTAGTCGTCGCGCATCATGTTGAAGCTGACGCCGCCGACGTCGACGCCGCGCCAGCGAATAGGACACCGCACGGGCCGGCGCTGTGTCGAGCGCGGCAATCGCGCCGGCGGCGGCCAAGAACGCGCTGGCAACGAAAAGTTCGAGCAACAATTACTCTCCGCGACCTCCGATCTCATTGTTGAGACGCGAGACGAGGCCGACGGGGTGACAGTCAAGAAGCCAAAAATTGCCGAAGCTGTATGGCCGCGCGGGAAACGATGCAGCGTCGGAGCGTCATCGCGCGCTCGCGCGCGCGACGATTTTCAGATTCGCGAATCCCAACTAGCCCTCGAACGGACAGGCTCGCAGCCTGCCAGCCCACGAGCACGTTTTCTGAAGACCGTAAGAGGCGGCATAACCGTCGCGCGTCATTCCGCCGGGGCCCGTGTATCCGCAGTCGCAGGCGACACGTCTTAACAATGAGGTAGATGATATGAGCAAGTTAGTTCGGCTGACCGCATTGATCGGAGTCTTGGTGCTCGCCAGCGGCGCGCCGGCGTACGCGCGCGGCGGTGGCGGCGGTGGTGGTGGTGGGCATGCCGGCGGTGGTGGTGGGCATTTCGCCGGTGGCGGGGGCGGGCATTTCGCCGGCGGCGGTGGCTCGCATTTCGGCGGTGGCCACGCGTTCGGTGGCTCGCACGGCGGAGTCGGTGGCCACCACGGATTCTCGGGACACCACTTCGACGGGCATCACGGCTTCGATGGCCATCACGACAGGTTCCGTGGCGGGGCGTTTGTCGGAATCGGACCGTACTGGGATCCGTACTGGGGGTACTGGCCGTACGGCCCCTACGCGTATGAGCCGTCGGCGCCGCCGGTTACCGCGCCACCGGTATACATCGAGAAGCCTCAGGCGGGCTACTGCCCGAGCGGACAGGCAAACTACCCCGGCGTGCAGTCATGTGCGCAACCGTGGGTCCACGTCGCTCCGCCAGCAGGATGACGGCGGTGAGGCGCTGGCCGTTCGTGATTGTTGCCGGGTTGCTGTTCGCTGGGTGCGCGACCGTGCCCAACGGACCGGCAATCCAGGCACTTCCGGGCTCCGCGAAGACTCCGGAGGAGTTTCGCTCCGACGACGCTGCGTGCCGCGAGACCGCCGCGATCGACGCGAAGGCGACGAAAACGGGGCGCTATGACAGGACGTATCTACAGTGCATGTACGCCAGGGGTAATCAGATTCCCGTTCCGAGCGGGATGTTCGGACCCGAGGCGGCACCCGTTCTTACGCCGACTCCGTAGACGGAAGCCGCAAATAGAACGTCAGCCCATGCTCCGGATTGCGGCGCGCCCACAGCCGCCCTCCGTGAGCCTGGGCGATCGAACGGCCCACTGACAAGCCCATCCCCAGGCCGTCACGCTTCGTCGTGAAGAAGGGATCGAAGAGCTTCTCCAGCTCATTCGCGTGCGCTCCGACACCTGCATCCTGCACGGCGATGAGAAGGCCGCCGCCGTCCTCGATCCGCGCGCCTTCGCACGAGATGACCAGACGGCGTGGGCGCGTCGTCACCTCGGCCATCGCGTCGATGCTGTTCATGATCAGGTTCAAGACCAGCTGCTGCAGCTGGATCCGATCTGCAAGCACCGGGGCAAGACCATCGGCCAGCGCCTGCTCGACCACGACCTCGTGCCTGACCAGCTCGGGCTGAACGAAGCTGAGCACCTCGCGGACGATGTCATCGACGCCCACGAGGCACCTGTCGTCGTTCGACTTCTTGACGAGCGCGCGCGCATGCGTGATGACATCGCCGGCTCGCTCGGCGTCCCGGATGACGAGCTGCAGCGCCTCAGTCGCCTCTTCGAGAGCCGGGGGAGTCCGCTTGAGCCACTGTAAGGCCGCGCTCGTGTTCGCTACGATCGAGGTAAGCGGCTGACTCACCTGATGCGCCAGCGATGCTGTCAGCTCGCTGATCGTGGTCAGCCGCGTAACGTGCGCAAGCGCTGTCTGTGTCTCCTGCAAGGCCGACCAGGCCTGCCGCTGCTCCACGATCGCGGCCTCGAGCTGCAGCGTCCGCTCGGCCACACGCTGCTCGAGCTCGCGATTGAGTCGCGCGATCTCGGCCTTCGCCTGCGCGAGCTGCGGCGTCTCGACCACCTCCCAGCGGCCACGACGCTTCGCGACGGCGAACTGGTGCGTGGCCGTCACGTCGAGGAACTCGGTCGCGGCCGCCGTCGCAAGCGGATACGTGCAGAGCACGAGCATCGGCTGATCGCTGATGCCTCGGTTCAGCTGGCCTTCGTATTCCATGAAATCCTGCCACTGCTTCTGGTCGAGCCAGGCCGTATTCCCGCTCACGCGAATGCCCTGATAGCCGCGGGCCAGCGCGGTCTTCAGCTTGTCGTTCCAGTTGCCGATGATCCGATGGAGATCGATTTCTCCTCCGGCGAGATAGACGTCGCGAGCGTTCAGCACCTCGATGCTGCGCTCGGACACGTACCGGTCGAAACGGGGAACCGCCCGCTCCAGCGCCTGCCAGACCCCGCCCTCGGTCAGGGGCTCCGAAACAACCCACGCACAGAACTCATTGGACTCGAGACCCGCCTTGAAAAAGGGCAGCAACGTGTCCAGCAGATCAGCGGGAGTCTCGTAGAAATGACAAAAGTGCGTGCCCCACGGCATTTCGCCGACGGGCTCGATTCCCGTGTTCCGGAGCGCGGTTGTCATGATTGACCTCCACAGGGCTCACTGGGACGGGTTAACCGGCGGGCAACGTGGCGCTCGATCGGCTCAGACACCACGCGTCCGCCGACGCGAGTGAGGATCGGCCCGAACACGTGGTTGGTCAAGTGGTGGTGTGACGCCTTTGCTCGCCGCTCACTCTCAAAAGCAGGGGGCTGCGACAGAGGATCGTCTCCACGGTCACAGCAAGGGTGAGACATCGATGGAATCGACGCTGGTTTCGGGCGCGGGAATGACGAGCTCGCGGATCGGGCTCGGCACGTGGGCGATGGGCGGCTGGATGTGGGGTGGTGGCGACGATGTCGAGGCGATCAAGACGATTCGCGCGGCGCTCGAGCTCGGTATCACGCTCATCGACACCGCGCCCGCGTACGGATTCGGCAGAGCGGAGGAGCTCGTGGGGCGGGCCATCGCCGAGCACGGCGGGCGAGAGCGCGTCCTGATTGCCACGAAGACGGGTCTCGGCTGGCACGCGGGCGCGGTCTACCGGGACGCGTCCGCCGAGCGCATTCGAGTGGACATCGAGAGCTCACTGCGCCGGCTCGGGACGAGTTACATCGATATCTATCAGGTGCATTGGCCCGACCCGCTCGTCCCAATCGAGGAGACGGCCACCGCCATGGCGCAGCTGTTCGAGCGCGGCGCGATCCGCGCGATTGGCGTGAGCAATTTCTCGCCCGATCAGATGGAGATCTTCCGGACCGCTGCGCCGCTGCACGTCGTGCAGTCGCCCTACAACCTGTTCGAGCGAGCCATCGAGCACGACGTCCTGCCATATGCGCTCTCGCATGGCCTCGCTGTGCTCGCCTACGGAGCGCTGTGCCGCGGCTTGCTGTCGGGCCGCATGCGGCCGAACACGAAGTTCACGGGCGACGACCTGCGGCAGACAGATCCCAAGTTCCAGCCGCGCCGGTACGGGCAGTACCTGGACGCAGTCGCGCGGCTCGACCGGTTCGCGCGCGAGCGCTACGGCAGAAGCGTGCTCGCCCTCGCCGTGCGCTGGATCCTCGATCAGGGGCCCGCCGTCGCCCTATGGGGCGCTCGAAAGGCGGATCAGCTGTCGCCGATCGGCGATGTGCTCGACTGGCGCCTCGACGACGCCGCGCGGGATGCCATCGACGGCATCCTTGCCGAAACGATCACGGACCCCGTCGGCCCCGAGTTCATGGCGCCTCCGGCGCGCGATGCCCACGGCGGTCCTCATCCTCGTCGGTGAGCCGCAGGCGCGTGTGCGACTCGCCACCCGGGAAATGCGACATGGCTACGGGCGAGCTACGATTCGCTCGCCGGGGCCGGGTGTGGTGAACTTGTTGACGCTGCTCTTCACCCCATCGCTCTTGCCATTGCTCTCCTCCGAGGTCACCGTGTAGTAGTACGTCGTCTGTGGCTTGAGGCCCTCAATGCGCACGCGGAACATCGTGTATGGATGGCCCTGGTTCAGTCGGATGGGAGATTTCGCCGTTTGGCTCAGGTCCTTGGGATCCGTACCGTACTGCACGATGCCGTAATGCACGTCCGACCCCCCGGGGTTGTTGACCGTCCACCTGATGATCGTCAGGTGATTCGTGGCTAACTCGAGCTCTGGCCCTTTGGTGATCTCGACGCGCTCGGCTTTCTTGGCAGGAGGAAGTAACTGCGCGCCGGCGGGGTTGGAAGAGAGCAGGCTGCCCACCGTGGTCGTGATCGCCAGTGTCAGAAGCAGTCTATTCATGAATGTCCTCGTCCGTCTCGCGTCCTCAACGCGCTCGGGGAATTGCTCGACACCCCCATGGGCGGATCAGGCGGCGCCGACTCTCATCGAGCCGGCGCCGCCGTTTAGCGTCTTGCCACTACGGAATGGGAGGACTGGGGAACGGCGCTACGCCGCAGATCTCCGGTGCGCAGGGCGGAAGCGGCGGCGTCGGGATAAGGGAATCATTCCCTTGGGTCGACGCCGACGCATTCGCCGTACCAGGGGCCCCGGTCATGCACGTACCCGTAAAGGTATTGATGTTGGGGAAAGGTGTCGTGAAGCCGTCCGTGAGGGTTTGCAGGAAGGCCACGATCTGGTTCTCCTCCAGATCCGTCAAGGCGAGATTGCCGGTCGACATGTCGAGATTGTTCGTCACCTCGGGCATTGGCCAGCAGTCCACTTTTTCGGTTGTGCCTGCCGGACAGTGCCCTGACGTCACCGGGAAGGCGAACACGTCGCGCGTGTTGTAGAAGTGGACGAGCTGCTTCAGGCTCTTGATGTAGCCGTTGTGGAAGAACTCCTTCTGGAAGTATGGCCCTGGCGCCTCGGTGGTAGGACACGCCACGCACCCAGGCGGGGATCCGGGCGGGCAGAGCGGCACCATGGCCACATTGCGCGCCGACGACACCTGGAACTGGCCGTCGACACTCGGGGCGAACGGGATCCACGTCGCGTTCGGGTTGGGCCACGAACCGAAACCGCTTCTGAGGAAGGTCCCCATTCCCAGGTCTCGGTAGCCGAAGCCGAAGGGATTGGCGGTGAAGCCGAAGAAATCCGGCGTGGTCTGGTAGTAAAAGGCATCCCTGGGGTTCAGTGGCAGGCCGAGATTGGCCGAGCCGAAGCAGGTGAACACAGGGTTCACCGTCGCGGCGCGGCTAGTATCGGTCCCCGTCGTAGTGGCGGGGTGTTGATCAAAGCCGGTCCCGGCCGTCTGAGTGCTCCCTCTACCGTCGACGTGACATGTATTGCAGCCGGCCTTGCCACGGAACAGGTTATAACCGGCCATCTCGGTTGGCGTCAGCGGGGTCGTGGTCGGGCTCGCGAGGAAGGCGTCGAATTTCGACGTGAACGGGCTGACGTCCTTTGATCTTTCATAGAAGCTGATCGACTGCCCCCAGTTATCGTAGACCCTGTTTGCGAGGACGCGATCCTCTGGCGACAGCTTGACTGGCGTGGTGTCCGTGCCGAACACCGCAGCGCCGCCGGGGATTGCGCAGATCTCCTCAGTGTTGGGCGGGAACTTGATATTGAGCGAGTCCTGACCCCACACCTGCTCGAAGAGCGGTCGGTACTCGGCCTGGGACAGCTTGAAGGCGATGCACGCCGTGTCAGGTGACATCATTTCTTGAGTATCGACGGGAGGACCCTGCGCCTGGTGGGCATCAGGACTCTGTAACAAGTATCCGGTCGCCCGTGAATCCCAGAAGTTGCCGCCGAAGAACAAGCCTTGGGTTTCGTTCAGCTGGAGTACCGGGAAGTAGGGAGAATACGAGTATCGCTGCGGGTTCCGCTTGCCGGCCCGGAAGTGAAACGATCCGGGATACGCGATCATCGTCAGGTTGACGGACGGGATCGGTGGGCCGAAGCCCACGTATGGCATGTGACAGGACGCGCAGGCTGTGTTCCTGAGGGCGGAGATGTTCAGGTCGTAGTTCAACAGCTTGCCGAGCGTTCGTACCATGTCATAGCCGCTGCCCTGCAGTATTGGCGGTTGCCCTGTCAGATTCGGAGGCGGCAATGCGCGAAACTCTGCGAGGGCTTGCTGGAAGATGAAGGCGATTTCGCGCTGGACCCTGTCGAGCTCCGACTGCAGATCGGCGGGGAGGATGCCTGGCGGATAGGGATTGTAGGGTGTCGGTGTTCCGATCTTCTTGAGCTGTCCGGGAGGTATGTTCTGATTCTGATCTTTCTTTTCCTGTCCGGGTGGTGTCTTCTGCGCCGGGACGGGCTGAGGGGCAACGGTCAGAGCCAATACCACGATAGCGGACGTTCTCACTAACGCGACCAATGCTCGCCGAGTCATGGCTGCCTCCTACTGCGTCGCTGCAACGGCATGGGCACATCTACACGAGCAGCAGCTGGGGCACGACCTCACTTCGGCCGGATGCGGCGGGGCTCGATCGCGCGAAGGGACGGAGCGCGTCGACAGCATCGCAGACGCATTCGTAACGCCGATACCCAACGGCTTACAAGCGCCGATGGATCCAAGTAGCGCGAAATGTCAGACGATGTCAGACGATGTCCGACGATGTCAGATGCGCTTGCCGAGGAGCGTGTCCTGCTGTTGCCCGGCAGTTAGGAGCACGTCTCGCGCGCGAAACAGCAGGCGCCCGCTCGGGGTCCGGTAATACTTCATCTTGCCGGCGGCGATCCACCGGTCAACGGTACGGATCTCGACCCGACACAACTGCGCCACTTCTCCCTTCGTCAGAAGCTTTTCGCCTGGCGCAAGATCGCTCCGCATAGCCCGTCTCCATCGTGCTAGCTCGGGGCTGCACGTCGTCGACCAGGGTGCCGAGTTTGCGCAGCGGGCACGGTTTCACTGGTCAGCACTGTTCTGAGATCGTCTCGGTTAGATACCAAGAACGAACTGGCGCGAAAGAACAGCCGGACCTTCTTCATGCCTACTCCTGAAGGAGCCTTAAGAGCTTAGTATCACGTCACCGCGCGTGCAAGATATTGATCGCGAATCGTTCAGCGTTCGCCTCGCTGGTTCAGCGCCGCGATGTACGCGGCAAGCGCTCGCACGTCAGATGGCGATAGCTGTGCGCCGCCCATCGGCGGCATCACGCCGGTGTGCTGCTTCGGGTGCGGAACACCCTCGGTGATCGTCCGAGCGATTGCCACGA
>Ga0075436_100003264_pt1 | contig 11112 bp, 8 predicted proteins | sample RhiMethybrSRZTD5_FD_75303 | JGI IMG/M metagenome (GOLD analysis project Ga0075436, IMG submission 75303) | Populus rhizosphere microbial communities from Tennessee, USA - Rhizosphere MetaG P. TD hybrid SRZTD5 | ecosystem: Host-associated > Plants > Roots > Rhizosphere > Soil | place: USA... | reverse complement strand
CGGCGTGGCCATGGTCAGCGACGTGGACCGGGAAGAAGCCGAGGCGATTCTGGCGGGGTAGCAAAACAACTCTGCCACGGAAACACTGAGAAGATCAATTTCAGATTGGCGATTGGCGATTGAGCGAACCGTCGAACCCGTACAGAAACGAGAATCGTCAGGTCGAAAACCACCAAGCGTCAATTTCTCTGTGTCTCTGTGCTCCGTGGGAGCTTAGATTCCGGGCTGACTCCCCACTGCCAGGCCCGGCGTTGCGTCGCCGGCCACCACAGGGGGCACCGCTGGCATTTCCGCCGGTACTTGCGTGTGCTGGTACCACGCGGTCTCCCCCGCCCTCTGCCATAGCCGCGTCCCTAGCCAAAGCAGCATCCAGATTTCTAGCAGCACAAACGATATGCCCACGCTGGCGGCCGGGACCTTCGTCCAAATCAGCAGAATCACCGCCATTCCGATCAATGACATCAGGCTGGGCACGAGGTAGAGCGGGAACAGGGCAGCAAAATTCCCGAACGTCAGCCTGAACGCGCGCCGGATGGCCCGGCGCATGGCGCGTTCGCCGGTAGCCACGGCGTGAACCTGCGCCACGTCAAACCACAGCCGCAGGCACATGGCAATGAACCAGATCACGATCGCGCCGGCCACATCCACCCAGAATCCCAACTTCTCCGGTGCCGCGTTCGTGGAAAGGTCTCCCGACCAGTCCTTGATGGCGTTGGCCGCAATAGCCACTGGGATGAGCACGATCACAAACATGATCAGCAGGCGCACGAAGCGCCAGAAGGAGGCGCCGCTGGCCTGGAAGAAGTCGGCTGTCGAAATCTTATAGGGCGAGCGATACGCCTCCAGAATTCCGCCGGTCACGAACAGCATGAACACGAAAAAGATGATAGCGAAGGCGGCGATGCCGGGGCTGGCCGTGCCAAAGCCGATTCCCGGCTGCATGGCCAGCTCGATATAGCGGCCCAAATTGAAGCCGTGATAAAGCTGGTCGGCAGACAAGCTGTGATCCAGCACGCCCGCCCAGCGCGTCACCATGGCAAAAATCGAAAGATGGCCGAGCACCAGGTTGACCACGAACAGCCACCACAGGATTCGCTGGTGCCGCCACACCCGGGAACTGCCGTCGGAAAGAAAACTTTTTTCCATTGTGAAATACCTGAAGTAGCTGACTAGTTGCTAGATGACGGCTGGCTGAAGCTCACACCAGCCATGCCAGCAGCTGCGCGCAAAACTGCGAAATCACCGTCCAATATGCCGCCAGCTTGTGGTGCGGTGCCTGGTTGCTCTGGCGGGTGTAGCTGTTGTTAAAAAAATTCTTATCCAGCCAAGCCTGGTGCTCGGGGTCCAGCTCGGCGGAAACAATGCGCGCCTTCTTGTCGTACTGGTAGCGGACCCAGCGATCGCGCCCGTCCCAGTGCTCGGTTGTCGTCTCGCCATTGTCGAACTTGATCTGCACGTCCAGTGGGAAGATGAAATCGCCCTTGCGGTGTACCAGCACGGTGTTGCGATAGACCGTCTCGCCCTTTTTCGGCTTGGACGGGTTCTCTTTGTACCAGTCCGGCCGCTCCGAGCGCACGCCCAGAATCTCGTAATCCATCACCTGCGTGCCATACACTGCCTGGTCGTAGTACCAGCGCAGGTCTTTCCCGGAGACCTCTTCCACCGTTTTCAGGAAGTCTTCCTGCGTGGGATGGGTGAAGCGATAGCGCAGGAAGTAAGTGTGCAGCGCCCGCTGCATGGTCTGCTCGCCGATCACCTTTTCCAGGGTGAGCAGCACCGTGGCTGTTTTGGCGTAGGTGATGCCTCCGTACGAGCTGCCGTTCATGTACTGCCACCCAAACCGCGCCATGGGGTCGTCCTCGGCCACTGCATCATAGGAAAGGCGCTGGTAGTCGCTCTCCCCGATGTGCGCGCCTAGCAGGTTCAGGATGGACGTGTCCTTGCCATACAACGAATCCATGATCTTGACTTCGGTGTAGCTGTTGATGCCCTCATCCATCCAGGCATTTTCAAATTCGTTGGTGGCCACCATGCCGTACCAGTACTGGTGGCCGAATTCATGCTCGGTCACCAGTTCCGGAAACAGCAACCCTTTCGGAGCCCACCAGGTGGTGTCGGCCGTGAACAGGGTGGGGTACTCCATGCCGCCAGCCTGCAGTGCGCCGTGCGGCGGGTCCACCAGCGTGATCTGCTTGTAGGGATACGGCCCGTACCACTTGTCGAAACGGTCCAGGGTGCCTTTGAGCGCGTGCAGGTAGCGGGGCGCGCTCCTCATGTGGCCGGGCTGCACCAGCATCCGGATCTTCACCGCGCCCATGCTGCCCTGGAACGTATCGGTAATCACGCGGTATTCCGGCTCGGCGGTCCAGGCAAAGTCGTGGATATCTTCGCCGTAAAAGCTCACCGTCTTGGTACCGTCGGGATGGTTGATGCTGGAAACTTCCACCCCGGTCGCGCCCACGACCTCGTTCTGGGGCAGGGTGAGCTTGACCTCGAAGGTGCCGAACTCGGCGAAAAATTCGGTGCTGCGGTGGAACTGGTGGCAGTTCCATGTTCCCTGCCACCACACGCCTACTTTAGGGAACCACTGCGCGCCCATGATGAAGTCGCGCTTGTAGCCGGTGCGCGCCAGCACCTCCGGCAGTTGGTCGTGGAAAACAATTTTGAACTGCACCTGGCCGCCCGCCGGAACAGGCTTGGGCAGCTTGACCTGGAACACGGTGTGGTCGTCGGGATTGCCGTCGTCGGGCGAAATGAACCGCAGCTGCGAGGTCAAATCGCCCACCCCCACTACCACAAGCGATTTCACCTCGGCGGCGCCATAGTTCTTCTGCTTCCACTCGAACTCCGGATCATAAAGATGGGTTTCGCGGATGAACGTGGACTTAGGCTGAAATGCGTTCAGATACAGGTGGAAGGGAAACGTGTCCTGGGGCTTGCCCGTGAAGTTGTGCCAGGTGAGCACCTCGGTGGCGTCAAGGGTGTGCTTTTGCGCGTCCACCCGCGCGTCAATGTTGTAGTCCAGCCAGCGCTGCGAAAGCGGCTTGTCGGAGAGCGTGGCCGAAGGCATCGGCTGGGCGGCGCACATTACGGTTGCACCGGCGAGCACAGAAATGATCAGGAACCACCAGCGGCGAGCCCGGTCCATGCTTCCAACCTCCGCAGGAGCGCTTCTCGTGCGCCAGCAGCTTACAACAATGTAAGTGGACAGGGGAAACGGAGGTACCTCGGGTGTTCTTTGCCCGTTTCCGAGTTCGGCTTAGAATGCCTTTGAAAATTACTTCACCACAGAGACACAGAGACACGGAGAAAGACTTGGGGACTCAGGACTCAGGACTCAGTCATCAGTCGTGTGGCGGCCCTACTGATCCCTTGCGCCCAATTGCCTCGGCCATGAGGAGGAATGGTTCTGGTGCTGGAAAATCAGCATCGCTGGTTTGTAGGGATGTTGACTCGCGATTCCTGATAGCTAACTCCTGGTTTCGCCTTTCACTGTGCCTCTGTGCCTCGGTGGCGATCCTGATTTTCGTCTCCCGCGCCGCGGCCCAGGAAAAAACTCCGCCGGTGCGGTTGAACGTATTGAACGTATGCCAGCCCAGCTCTGCGGAGCAGAAGGAAATTGCCGCCGCCCTGGCCCGCATCCCCGCCCAGCCGCACTGGGGCACGGATTTCGAGGTGGCGCGCGGGCGCACAACGCTCTCGCAGGATGCGGCCGCCGCGCTGACCGGGAAGCGTGCCGCGGCGGCTGGTCCGGTTTCCGACTGGGTACGCATTCGCCGCGAATTCTCCGCCGCTTCGCCCTTCCTCAATGCGCTCTATTCCTTCAGCGTGGATAAACAGAACATGGCTGAGACCCTGGTGTTTCCTGTCCGCGAACCCAAAGATCTGCTGCAGGTTTCGCTTAGCGAAACTGTGTCGGCAGTCACCAGTCCGGCGGCGGCCCTGGCCGCCGGCACTCCTCCTGACCGCATTCGCCTGGAGCGCTTCGGCAAACCTTCGGTGGTGCTGGCGCGCTGCGCGGGCGGGACGGACGCTCCCAAAGTGGACCAGAGTGCCTACGAACCGCTCTTCCGCCAGGCAGCCACGATCCTTGCGGCCTACCGCGGGGCCTTGGGGGCTCGCCGTACCGTTCCGCAGGAACTGGCCCGGGTTCGCCAGATTACAGCCGCCCCCGCTGCACCGCCCAACAAGTAACTGTTTTGCGCTCGAACGAGGTTCCGCAGCCCTCACCCTCCCCTCTCGTCGTTACGCCAACTCGCCTGCTCTGTTTTGAAATGCGGTCCATGTTGGGAACACTTTGGGGGCGCTGGCCCAGACTGTCCGTTAGAACGGCTTACGCCCACTCTTACTATCAGGGCGTGGGCTTCCCCATCACGGGAGAATGCCTGACCCGCTGACTGGCCTGCCGGGTCTAGTAGAGGACTATTTTCATGAAGCGCGACCACAACTGCAGCCAGCGCCAGCCCATCGCAGCCTCACTTGAAGATGTTCACCGCCTACAGAATGCATTGCGTCAGGCCGAGAGGAGGTTGGCGTCCGAGCAAAGCTTCTCCCACGACCTGATTGAAAGTCTGCCCGTCTTGTTCACCATCATTGACCAGGAAGGCAGGTTTGTCCGTTGGAACAAGCGAGTGGAAGAAGTCCTGCACTACTCAGCGGCGGAACTGGAACGTTTGCCGGTCATGGACAGCATTGCCGAAGAGAGCCGCGAACTCATGCGCGCCAAAGTGCAGCAGGCGTTGGCGACCGGGTCTTCCGACGCAGAAGCGGTGCTACTCACCAAGGAAAAAGTAAACATCCCCTATTATCTGACTTCTGCTGTCGTATCTCTCCAGGGTCGTCCCTGCATTGCCGGGGTAGGCATTGATATCAGCCAGCACAAAAAGACAGAAGAAGAGTTGCGGCAATCGGAGGCCCGATACCGTCTGTTATTCCAGCGCAGCCTGGCCGGCATTTTCCGTTACCAGATGGACCGAGGCTTGGTGGAATGCAATGAAGCGGGGGCCCGCATCCTGGGATATCGCTCCTCCCAGGAACTTCTGCGGCAGAAGGCGGGCAGTTACTTCGCCGGTGCCGATGACTTGAAAGGGGCGATGCAATTGCTTGCGCGGGATGGAGTTCTGAAGAATTTCGAGACCTGCCTGTTGCAACAAGACAGTACTCCAGTGTGGATACTGGAAAACGTGAGCGTCACCGAATACCGCGGCGATCAGCCTTTCGTGATCGAGGGAACCTTTATTGACATCAGCGATCGCAAACGTACCGAAGCCGCCCTGCGCGACTCCGAGAAACGCATCGCGCTGAAAAACCGCTTGGCCGACATCTGCCTCACCGTGCCCGATGAGGAGATGTATGGCGAGGTGCTGAACGTCGTGCTCGAAGCTATGCACAGCTCCCTGGGCTTGTTCGGCTACATTGACGAAGACGGCGTTCTGGTGGTTCCTTCCCTGACGCGCGACGCTTGGGAAAAATGCGCTGTGGCCAACAAAAGTCTGCGCTTTCCCCGCGGGACTTGGGGCGGCCTGTGGGGCCGCAGCCTGCGCGAGAAAAGAGCCTTTTGCTGCAATCAGCCGGGCAAAGTGCCGGAAGGGCACTTATCCATCGCCCGTTGCCTCAGCGTCCCCATTCTGCACAACGATGCTCTCATTGGCCTGCTGCTGGTCGCCAACAAAACCACCGACTACAAGGAAGCCGACCTGGAAGCCCTGAGCCGCATCGTCGAGTTCCTCGCGCCAGTCCTGCACGCCCGACTGCAGCGCGATGCACAGGAGCGCGCCCGCTTGCGAGCTGAGGCCGACCTGATCCAGGCCAAGGAACTTGCCGATTCCGCCAACCGCGCCAAAAGCGAGTTCCTGGCCAACATGAGCCACGAAATCCGCACTCCCATCAGCGGCGTTTTGGGCATGACCGACCTCGCTCTGGATACCGATCTCACGTCGGAACAGCGCGAGTACCTGGTGATGGCCAAACAATCCGGCGAACAACTTCTGGAGGTGATCAACGATATTCTGGATTTTTCAAAAGTAGAGTCGGGCAAGCTCGACCTGGAGTGCATTGAGTTTAGCCTGGCCGATTGTGTCACCCAGGAAATGAACGCTCTCTCCCTGCGCGCCCACAGCAAGGGGCTGGAGCTGGTTTATCGCATCGCCCCGGAAATCCCGGAGCGGCTGGCCGGAGATCCCAGCCGCCTCCGCCAGATCCTTCTCAACCTCATCAGCAATGCCATCAAGTTCACTGACCGCGGCGAAGTGGTCTTGTATGTGGACCGGGATTCATGCGATCAGAAGAATATGGAACTGCATTTCCGCGTGGTGGACACCGGCGTCGGCATTCCCGCGGACAAGAAGGCGCTGCTATTCCAGGCCTTCGCCCAGGCCGACAGTAGTATCACGCGAAAGTTCGGGGGTACTGGTCTGGGATTGGCCATCTGTTCCCGCCTGGTGAGCTTGATGGGAGGCCGCATCTGGCTGGAAAGCAGCGAAGCTGCCGGCAGCACCTTCCACTTCACATGCCGCTTTGGGACCGCCCCGCCGCAGCCCTCGCCCGTCGTTGTGGACCTGCAGCAGGTATCCATCCTTATCGTGGACGATAACGCCACCAATCGCCGCATCCTCACCGAGTACACTGCCGCCTGGCAAATGCGTCCCGTTGCCGTGGAAAACAGCCTGGCAGCCCTGGAGACCTTGCGTTCGGCTCATTGTGCCGGCGTTCCATTTCGGGTGCTGCTGGTTGACCGGCGCATGCCGGGCATTGATGGCTTTACCTTGGCGGAACGCGTGCAAAGCGATGCCCAATTGGCCCAACCGATCATCATGATGCTCACTTCTGACGGGCAGCGTGGCGATGGCGCCCGCTGCCGTGAGATGGGCATTTGTGCTTACCTGGTCAAGCCCATCCACAAGCCCGATCTGTTGCGCGCAATCCGCCTCGCACTGGGTCAGGATCCCGGCCAGCATTCCGCTCTCATCACCCGCCACAGCTTGCGCGAATCCCGGCGCAAACTCTCCATCCTGGTGGCCGAGGACAATCCCGTAAATCGTACTGTCATCCTCAGCCTGCTGCAAAATTTGGGCCATATAGTCACCCTGGCCAAGGACGGCCAGCAGGTTGTGACACTTGCTGAGTCGCAGCACTTCGACCTGCTTTTCATGGATATCCAGATGCCCAAGCTCGATGGCCTCTCCGCCACGGCGGAACTGCGGCGTTGGGAAAGCGGCCGCGGGAGCCATCTTCCCGTCATCGCCATGACCGCCTCCGTGCTGTCCGGAGATCGCGAGCGTTGTCTGGCCGCCGGCATGGACGCCTACATTTCCAAGCCGGTGGATTTCGGCGTGGTTCAGGAAGAAATTGAGCGCTGCTGCGGGACTGCCCCCAGGGGTACGGCGGAGAATTGAAGCCAAAATCCGTCCTCAACATCTAAAATGTTTCTGTCCATGAGCCAGGAACCTCGCGATACCGTCATCATAGGCGCCGGCTGTGCCGGCCTGACCGCGGCCATCTATGCCGGCCGTGCCAATCTCAAACCGCTGGTGCTGCAGGGCCATGAGCCCGGCGGCCAGCTTTCGCTTACCACCCTGGTGGAGAATTTCCCCGGCTTTCCCGAGGGCATCCAGGGGCCGGAACTGATCGAGAACATGAAGAAGCAGGCGGCCCGCTTCGGCGCCGAATTCCAGACCGGGCACCTGGTGCATGCCGATCTTCGGCAGCGTCCCTTCGTGCTCGACCTGGGCAAAGACAAGCTCCGCACCCGTACCCTTATCATTGCCAGCGGCGCTTCGGCCCGTTGGCTGGGCCTGCCTCACGAGCAGGCGCTGATTGGTCATGGTGTCTCCTCCTGCGCCACCTGCGATGGTTTTTTCTTCACCGGCAAGGAAGTCGCAGTGGTGGGCGGCGGCGATTCCGCCATGGAAGAGGCGCTATTCCTGACCCGCTTTGCCACCCGGGTGAGCATCATTCACCGCCGTGAGCAGTTCCGCGCTTCCAAGATCATGCTGGAGCGTGCCCGCCAGAATGACCGCATCCGCTTTCTGACCAATACAGTCGTGGAAGATGTTTACGACGTAGGCAAGCAGGAAGTGACCGGGCTGAAGCTGCGCAACGTGAAAACAGGCGTGGCCAGCGATTTTCCTGCCAGCGCGCTCTTTTTGGGCATCGGCCACATTCCCAATGCCGCCATGTTCGATGGCCAGCTCGATAAGGACGCCGACGGTTATATCAAAACGGAAAATTACGTTTTCACCCGCGTTCCCGGCGTCTTTGCCTGCGGCGATGTGCAGGACCGCCGCTACCGCCAGGCGATTACCGCATCGGGCAGCGGCTGCATGGCCGCTATGGAAGTGGAGAAATTCCTGGAAGAGCACGGAAGATGAAGCGGGGGAATGTGTTGGTTATCGTTCCGGCCTGACCTACTGACTTCCGACTACCCGGTTTTATGCTCCCGGAATCGGCTTGCTCTTGGACGAAGGGTGGAACTCCAGGTCGAGGGGATAGCCCGGCAAATCCACGTGAATCGTGTAATCCGCCGAAATCGCCAGCGTCCCGCTCCCGGCCCCGCCGATGCGCTGCACCGTGATCTGCTCCTCTTTCATCGGTATTTCGAGGTCCTGCGCCTTTCGGAAGATGCTGTCGCGAATCTGGTCTTCATTCTGGTTGCTGTAGGCCTGCAGTACCGCCTCGGACTGGATAGCGTCCTGGAATTGGTAATTGGCGAAGAACGGAGGCACGATTTGGACTCCGACGTATATCCCGAAGCCGATGGCTCCCAACGCTAACAGCAATTTCAGTGTGCGCACGTGAACCCCGCTGCGGCCTGCAGGGGAGGACTCCTTAGGAGTGTGCGGGCCGGAGAAGTTTCTCCAGATGACTTGTTATATCGCGGATATTAGCATCCAGCATTTGGTGTGTCGAGCGGGGAACCACCTCTACCATGCCTTCGGTAACCTTCTTACCGACGGTTACACGAAAGGGTATGCCCACCAGGTCAGCATCTTTGAATTTCACCCCTGGCCTTTCGTCACGGTCGTCCAACAAGACGTCGAAACCCGCCCCCGCCAGCTGCTCCGCAATCTGGATGGAGGTGGAAAGCAGCGTGGCATCCTTGACGTTGGTGGGCGTCACCACCACTTCGAACGGGGCAATGGCCGCGGGAAGCCAGAAACCGTCATTGTCGTGATTCTGCTCCACCGCCGCCGTCAGGATGCGCTCGATCCCGATTCCGTAACTGCCCATGATGGGCGCCACTTCCTTGCCGTTCTGGTCCAGCACCCGCGCTCCCATGGACTCGGAATACTTGTAGCCCAGCTTGAAGATGTGTCCAATCTCCATCGCCTTGGCGATCTTCAGCGTCGTACCGCAATTCGGACAGCCTTCGCCCTCGCCCACGCTGCGCAGGTCCGCCCACTCCGATACGGTGAAATCCCGCTCCGGCGTCACGTTCCGCAGGTGATAATCCTCCTGGTTGGCTCCGGCAATCAGGTTTTTCCGCCCCAGCAGCGCCCGGTCCACCAACACCCGCGCCTTAATGCCCTTATACTGCCGCCCCTCGGATCCGATCGGCCCCAGGAATCCGGCGGGCGCGCCGAAGACTGCCTGGATTTCTTCCAGGTGCATGGGGCGGAACTGCGCTCCCGCCAACGCCGTGGATAGCTTGGCCTCGTTCAGCGTGTGGTCGCCGCGCAGGAAAAGGATGACGGGCACCTCGTGCGGCTTTTCCGCTCCGCTCTTGGTTTCCGTTGCCATCAGCGCCAGCGTCTTCATTTTGTTCTTGGGAGAAACCCCCAGGTAGTTCGCCACTTCCTCCACCGTTTTCAGCCCGGGGGTGTGCACCAGTTCCGGCTCGCCCGTGCCCGTGGCTGCGTAGTCCTCCACCGGCTCCAGTCGCGAGGTGGCCTTCTCCAGGTTGGCGGCGTAACGGCAATTGGGACAACTGACAACGAAGTCTTCGCCAGCGTTGGTGTTGACCACAAATTCGTGCGACTGCGAGCCGCCCATGGCCCCGGAATGCGCTTCCACCGCCATGTACTGCAGGCCGCAGCGGTCAAAAATCCGGCAGTATGTGTCGTAATGCTTCTTGTACGAGATGTCCAGTCCGGCCGCGTCCAAGTCGAAGGAGTAAGAATCTTTCATGGTGAACTGGCGGACCCGCAGCAGTCCCGATTTGGGCCGAGGCTCGTCCCGAAACTTCGATTGAATCTGATACCAGATCTGCGGCAACTGCTTGTAGCTGCGCAACTCCTTGCGGGCAATTTCGGTCATCACCTCTTCTTCAGTGAAGCCCAGGCATAGGTCCGCGCCCTTCCGGTCCTTCAGCCGGAACATGTTGTCGCCCATGATGGCCCAGCGACCGCTGGCTTCCCACAGTTCGCGCGGATGCAGCGCCGGCAGATAAAACTCCTGCCCGATCTGGTCCATTTCCTGGCGCACGATTTCGCTGATCTTCCGCATCGAGCGGTAGCCCAGGAACAGATACGAGTAAATTCCGGCGGATAGCTGGCGGATGTAGCCCGCCCGCAGCAGGTATTTGTGGCTGGCGACCTCGGCGTCGGCCGGTGCCTCGCGCAGGGTAGGAATGAACAGTTGTGACCAGCGGTGCATGAGTTAGCTTGCGCTCCTGATTGTCGTTAAGCCATTCATCCTAAAGGAAAGGCGCAAAAACAAGAAATCCCTCCGCAACAAATCTAAGTACGAAAGCGCGTAAATCGGATCCTTTGCTGGCGCTTCGCGGGTCCGGCGCCCGGCTGTGGCAAGACGAACATGCGGATGATCATGTGCGCAAGCCGGGGAACTGCGCCGCAAGATGCAACTTCAGGAGAAATTCTGGTCAAGCCCACCGAACAGCATGATGTAGAACTGTGCAGAAAATACGAGGAGGCGATCTTGGCTACATCGCTGGTGTTGCCCTTCGACAGTAAAGTCGCAAGGAACTACGCTTCGTTGCGATGCGATCGCCCCTCGGCGCTCCAGATGCCCTGCAGTTGGCTTGTGCTTCGGCAGCAGGCGTGGATCTGTTCGTCACCAACGATGCGCGGCTGCAAAAACAACAAGGTGGAGGGAATTCAGTTCATCGTGTCCCTGGACCGTGTGCCGATGTGAGGCCTCCCATTGCGGTCACGG
>Ga0075436_100003261_pt1 | contig 11114 bp, 8 predicted proteins | sample RhiMethybrSRZTD5_FD_75303 | JGI IMG/M metagenome (GOLD analysis project Ga0075436, IMG submission 75303) | Populus rhizosphere microbial communities from Tennessee, USA - Rhizosphere MetaG P. TD hybrid SRZTD5 | ecosystem: Host-associated > Plants > Roots > Rhizosphere > Soil | place: USA... | reverse complement strand
GACAAGATGTTCTGCAGGTCTCTGACAAGCGCAAGTAACTGCTTGTTCCTTCTGACAAGCTTCTTGACATCACGTTGGTAAGCCGAGGAAGGGAGAACACGAAAGCGAGAGGTTGGTGTCATTCAGCGTGTCTGTGGACTATCCTCAATCTCAGCTTCCAATTCAGAGATGAACTCTTCCACCGGGCGTAACTCACCGCGGAGATATTCTTGATAGCCTTCGTGAATCTGGGACATCAGTTCAGCCGAGGTTTCGTTGAAGTCATCGGAGCTTGTCCGCTGTTCCTGTAACCCTTCACGCAAAAGATCGTTCACCGCTTGATTTAGAGAGCCGCCACGTCTGCGTATTTCTTCCTCAAGCTTCGAGGCGACGTCGTCATCGAGTGTAACCGTGGTGCTCATAGCCGAAACCTAACGACCGAGTCTCCAATTGTCAATCTGAGAACGTATTCTTAAGCGGCCCCGCAACACTTTTTGTACTTCTTGCCGCTGCCGCAGGGACAGGGGTCGTTGCGCCCGATGCGAGGGCCTTTGTTGCGAATCGGTTTTGCCGATTCTTCTTCGCCTCCCGCAAAAGCCGTTTCGTTAGCTTTTGTGAAAGCTACTCGCCCGCGGCGTTGGCGGCGGCGGCGCTCGAGTAGTTGCTGCTCGACCGGCGCGGTCACTTGAACCTGGAAGTTGAAAAGATAACGGATCGTCTCGGTGTCGATGCGATCGAGCATAGCCTGGAACAGGTAATAAGACTCACGCTTGTACTCGACTAGAGGATCTTTTTGACCGTAGCCTCGCAAGCCGATGCCTTCTTTCAAATGATCGAGCGCGAGAAGATGATCCTTCCATTGCGCGTCTACGATATTGAGCATTATGTAGCGCTCGAGATTTCGCAGCGCCTCGACGCCCAACTGCACTTCCTTCTCTTTGTATTTCTCTTCGAGCTTCGGCCAGATGACCTCACGAGCTTCTTCGGGTCCGATTTCAGCAAGATCAAGATGTTCGGCTTCGGCGTCAAAACCAAAGTTCAAACGAAGCTGTTCCTTCAATCCTCGGATGTCCCATTCGTCGGCGCGTTGCTCCTTCGGCATGTACTGCTCGATCAAGCCTTCGAAGTTGTCTTCGGTAATACTGAGAATGTAGTTGCGTTGATTAGTGCTCTGCTCTTCGGGAGTGTCGCCTTCGAAGCCCATCAACAAATCGCGACGCAAACCATAAACAGTCTCTCGCTGCTTATTCATCACGTCGTCGTATTCGAGAAGGTGTTTGCGGATCGAGAAGTTGTGAGCTTCGACGGATTTTTGCGCGCCTTCGATGCGCTTCGACACGAGCCGAGATTCGATCGGCACGCCTTCTTCCATTCCAAGCCGAAGCATCAAGCCCTTGATCCGCTCGCCGCCGAAGATTCGCATCAGATCGTCTTCAAGCGAGAGATAAAATCGCGACGAGCCGGGATCACCCTGACGTCCAGAACGTCCGCGAAGCTGATTGTCTATACGTCGCGACTCGTGTCGTTCAGTGCCAAGAATATGAAGCCCGCCTGCGGAGACTACTTCCTGGTGCTCGGCATCAGTCACGCGTTTTGAGCGAGCGATTGCCTCATTCCACTGCCGCTCGCTCGCCTCGTCGGGATTGATCTCTTTCTCTTTCAGATATTGCTTCGCCAGGAATTCGGGATTGCCGCCAAGCAAGATGTCCGTTCCGCGTCCCGCCATGTTTGTCGCGATGGTGACCTGACCTTTGCGGCCCGCTTGCGCGACGATGTCCGCTTCGCGGGCGGCGTGCTCGGGCTTGGCATTCAAAACGTTGTGAGGAACGTGAGCCTTCTTCAGGCGAGCAGCGAGCGCTTCGGAATTCTCGACGGAGACCGTGCCAACCAGCACGGGCTGGCCCTTCTCGTGAAGGTCCTTTATTTCACCGACCACAGCATCGAACTTCTCACGCTCGGTGCGATAGATCACATCGGAGAAGTCTTTGCGAACCATCGGCATGTTCGTCGGCATCACCGCCACGTCGAGCTTATAGATGTTTGCAAACTCGGAAGCTTCGGTCTCGGCGGTTCCGGTCATCCCCGCGAGTTTTACGTACATTCGAAAATAGTTTTGAAGTGTGATGGTCGCGAGAGTCTGATTCTCGGCTTCGATCTTCACTTGCTCTTTGGCTTCAACGCCCTGGTGAAGCCCATCGCTCCAACGGCGGCCGGGCATAACACGACCGGTGAACTCATCAACGATTATGACCTCGCCGTCTTTGACTATGTACTGCTTGTCGAGATGATAAAGTGTGTGGGCTTTGAGCGATTGTTCGACACAGTGCAGCAGATCCATGTTCACAGGATCGTAAAGATTGTCGACGCCGGTGAACTTCTCGGCCGTCTCGACGCCCTCTTCGGTCAGCGTAGCGCTGTGTTGTTTTTCATCGACGTGATACAACAGGCGAGGATCTTGTTTGAGATCTACATCACCATCAGTCCTGCGGATTTCGGCAATGCGGTTTTGCTGAGTCTCCTTCAGCTTAATCATGCAGTCGTTGGCTACGTAATATTTTTCAGTAGAGTCCTCCGACGCACCGGAGATGATGAGCGGCGTTCGAGCCTCGTCGATCAGGATCGAGTCGACTTCGTCAACGATCGCATAAAAGTGGCCGCGCTGAACCATCGCCGAAGGCTCGAACTTCATGTTGTCGCGCAGGTAGTCGAAGCCGAATTCGTTGTTGGTCCCGTAGGTTATGTCCGCGCGATAAGCCTCCTGCCGCTCCATATCATCCATGTCGTGCTGGATGCAGCCGACGGTCAAGCCGAGAAAGCGATAGATCTTACCCATCCACTCGGTGTCGCGTTTTGCAAGGTAATCGTTGACCGTTACTACGTGCACGCCGCGACCAGAAAGCGCGTTCAGGTACGCGGGCAGAGTTGCAACGAGCGTTTTGCCTTCGCCGGTTTTCATCTCGGCGATTGTTCCGCGATGAAGAACTATTCCTCCGATGAGCTGAACATCGAAATGACGCATGCCTGTTGCGCGGCGAGAAGCTTCACGCACGACAGCGAATGCTTCGACCAAAATCTCGTCGAGCGCTTCATCGATTACTTCTCGCAAAGCTTTCTTCTGCTCTTCAGCGGTTCCGCCCGTGAGCTCGGCTGTTGCAACGCGTTTCTCAACCTGCTCGCGAAACTTCACCGTGCGCTCGCGCAGCTCATCGTCCGTGAGTCGTTTCATCTCAGGCTCGAGCGCGTTTATCTCGCTCACGATAGGCCAGAGCCGCTTAAGCAAACGCTCATTGGCGCTTCCGAAAACTTTAGTTGCTACCTTGTTTAATATTGCGGTCATAAATCTGATACCGGGTTTTAGAGTTCAGTGTTCCGGGTGGTGCAGCATCCGAATTCAGATGTGTGGGTGCTCATGATCAGCCTTCATAACTGGCGGCGACACCAAACTTGATTTTAGGTGATGCCCTGCATCGCGTCAAACTAAGGCGATTTCATGAAGCGACTACGGAGAACCTTCGAGTGTTGTAACGAGAGAAATGAAGTCACCGATTCGGATCAGCCTGTCTTCGACTGGGTGAGGAGGCGTAGGTGATGACGTAATCCGCGGTGACCTTACAACGTTGAAGCTCTATAACAACGTTCGCCTTTTGAGCATCGCGTCGAATCTTCGATCGAGCAGCGGGGTCCCAGGCAAGCGGACGAGGGGTTCTTTCCATCGCTTCCGAATCTGACTGTTTTCGGAGGAGCGAATAGTAGCGGCCCGGCGCAAGATTGTTGAGTGTGAAGCTGCCATCATCGTCAACAACCGTTTCGGCGAATCTTACCGTATCATCAAGCGACTCAGTTTCTGCGGGCACAAGGTAGACACGAAGATGCGAAGGCAGCCGAGCACCTTGATTCGCGGAGACAACTTTTCCTTTCAAACCGGCCGCGCCTTCGGCGATGGTCACCAGCATATCCGAAACTCGCTGGCTCGTGCCAATCAGCACACCCGCGCCGGCTACATCAACAGGCTGACTGCCACGGCTTGACGTGCCTTGTGTGATTGATCGTACAAACAGGTCCTCGCCCGGAAGGCGAAGCTCGAGCCTGTACCGCGCGGGAGTGATGATAGGTATTTTGAACTCGCCTTTTTCATCGGGACTTGTCTGGTTGAGACCGGAAAAGCTGCCAGGTGGTTCCGACCCAGGAGTTTCTTCTTTACGAGCCGTGAGTATTAACTCATCGAGAAACGGCTGTCTTGATTTCGACTTGCATTCATCTTTGCGATCGGCTTGCGGCAGCCGTTCCAATACAACTCTTCCGCTCAATGACCCAGCCGGCGTCAGCTTTAGATCTATACCAGTTACATCCGCGCCTTTCACGCTGACGCGCGTCGATCCTGATGACATACTGGAGTCGGGCCCGCCAAAACCGAGGCTAGAAGTGAGAACAAATTCGCCAGCCGGCACTCCATAAAATGCGAAGCCACGTCCGGCTACGAATCTGACGTAGGTGCTCGCCTCCATCGCGCCGCTTGACGCGTAAGCCAACAAAACCGAGACTCCCAGATTCGACGACTCTGATCCCAGCGATCCTGACAATGTGCCGCTGACGATGTGACCTCGCTCAGCGCGATAGCGAATATCGATCCCGGTTGCCTCTCCGCCGGCCACGATGTCAACCGCCGTAGCTGCATCGCGTGTGGTTGAAGGATAGAAGGTGGGAGTATATCCAGCAAAAGCGTTGTAACTTTGTAGACTTCCCCTGGCCCACACCAGATATGAACCGGATTGAAGCCCATAAATCCGGTACACCCCACGGTCGTCCGTTGGCCGAGTACTGCCCGACCGAGTTGCGCCGTGAGTTGGCCTGCCTTCTGAGTCACGAACGCGAATCGCTCCTACTGACACGCCTACGACGGGCTCGCCTGATGAGGAAGTCACAGTGCCGGTTATGACTCCTCCTTTTACCATTTTAACTGTTATGTCTTCGCCGACTCGATGATACTCCTGAGACGGAGAGTCAGTTTCTGGGATGTAGCCTGGGACGGAGGCGAACACGGTGTAGGGACCTGGAGCAAGATCCTCAGCTCTAAATGTTCCGTCTTCGGCGGCGGTGATTGTTCTGCCAAATCCTGATAACCCGCCAACTTTTCTAACGTAGACTCCCGCACCAGGAATGGGCTGACCCGACTCATTGACCACACGACCCGTGATCCAGGTGTCTCGACTCTTTTGCGAATCGTTGTTATTGCTTTGAACCGCAACCGAGGCGAGCGTCATCGTGAACCCAGGCATCAGACCGGCAGACGCGTTGATCCGTTGCGTCGATGTCGCGACTGAAATCAGGATGAGAGTGAAGATAACGTTTCTAGTCATAACTGACTCGGAATTCCGTGCGCCGATCAGTTCTCGTTAGATTTGGATTTGGGACTGAGGTCGATCACAAGGGTAACGTCGGCTTGACTGTCGTTCGTGACCGTCACGTTCTGCCTTACCGGTCTAATAATAGGTCCGGATCTCTGCGAGACTGGTGAACGAAGAATCGGAGTGGCGCCAATCTCATATTCCCCCGGAAGCAAGCCTTCAAGTAGAAATCGTCCACGCGCATCGGTCATGTTGTTGCGAAGGGAAATCGGCTGTTGTTGATCGCCGTTGATTCGGTGCATGAATATGATGAATGAAGTACTAGCTGGAAGCTCGCCGCCTTGAACGATGACCTGTCCACGGATTACTCCAGCGCCGTAGGCGATAACTAGACGAATCCCGAAAACAGATTCGCCGGCGCCGACTTCGATTCCATCTGGTTGCGGAACTCCGTCGCGCTCGACTCGCAGCAACGAAAAGCTATTCACGGCGCCGTAGCCTATCAATGCAATGAACACTCTGCCTGAGTGCAAGCCGGTTATTCTAAAGCTGCCGTCGGACGCGATTTGAATCGGCGCGTAAATTGGCACGGTCAAGCCTTCACTCCGCATCCCAGCGTGCAATTGTAGTTTGGATAGACGCTCGAGGACCTGAGTATCGGTGCTCCCCTCGATAACGGCAATTCCACTGACGCTCGAGCCGCGACGCACTCTTATCTCGAGCCCGTTGACATCCGAGTCGGTGACATCAAAGATCGCCGGCTCACTGTAGAAATCGACTTGTTCGGTTGAAACCACAAAGGCTGCGAATCGACCCGGATTGAGTCTCTCGATGCGAAACTCGCCGTTGGCGTTCGTGCGGTTGTTGTTAAACCCGCTGGCCATGATTCGCTTCTGGTCCGGTGACAGTGATCCGATCCCGTATTGAAGGTTTGGTAGCGGACTGCCTGTGTCCGCGTCGACGACGCGACCCGTAGCAGCGTAGGACTTTAGAGTGCGCCCGATTTTGATATCGATTCCTGAGGCTTCGCTTCCAGCAGCCACTTCGACGATCGTAGCGCTTGCTTCATCCGTGACGTCGGGGTGAAATGTTTGTACATACACGCGACCCGCAAACCCAGCTCTAACTGATCCGCTTGTTGGCGCGTTCCCAACGCTGACTTTGTAGCGCCCCGCCTCCAGCCCATACGCCCGGTACACACCGCGATCATCTGTACTGAAGTCTAAATACCTGTAGGCTTGCAACCTCGTTCCACCCTCGTCGACTAAATCGAGACCGATTGATTGTTCGATGATTGGTTTTCCATCGGCGTCTGTCACTCGGCCGGTTATCACTGCGCCCTTTCTCAAAGAAAAATCGATACCATCAACATCTTCGGCTTCAGTCATCACGAGCGTCTTGCCCGGCGCACCGTAAGTAGACTCCGTTCCAACAAAGGTCGGCGTGTAAGGAGCGAGATTGTAAGTCCCTGCCGGGACACCGGTGATTTTGAACTTGCCATCTTCATCGGTGACAGCTCGACCCGCCGGCGGTTGCTGTTGAATAGGGTTTTGAACATAAAGAATCACGGTTGCACCGGCGACGGGCTTGTCGCCAAGCATGACCCGTCCGGCGACTGACCCTCCAGCCTTCTTTGGCTCCTGTCCGAATGACAATACAGCGAAGATCATTGTCAGACATAAGACAGAAAGCGTCAGTCGGACTCCTCGGATGCTGTTCATGAGCGATGCACCTCCGTCGAGACTCTTGAGTATCACGACATCGTTCCGTTCATGACGGTTGTGTTCCAAAACAGAAACTGGACAGTTGCTGCTGGGGCGATTCTACTAGTGCTCGGCATTACCGACAAGCAATTATTCAAAGTATTTTTCAAGTCTTTGCGAGAACCGTATAACAGCCTGAACGGGGTAGTCCTTTTGTCAAAGAATGAAAAAATAAATAAGTGTTGACTTCATCATGAGCGAGTGTTAGAAAAGTCGCGTCGCAACATGTAAGTTCGCATTGAGAAGTCTTTTAAGTAAGTCGACTCACAGGTTGTTCGGCTCCTTTGGCACCCCGCCCCTTCTTCCTGGCCCCGATCGAAGCTGCCCCTGAACCGGATCTCGCGGCAAGTGACGCGCACCGCCACCGAATCGCCGACGGTATCCAACATCCGAAACCTTCCCCGAGGGAAAACACATGCTAGGGAAAAAGAAGAAGAGCGTCGTTGGGCTCGACATCGGTTCAAGCGCGTTGAAGGCCGTCGAGCTTAAGCAATCGCGGAACGGGTTCGAGCTTGTCCACATCGCGCATCAGAATCTTCAATCCGATACGATAGTCGACGGTCACATCATCGACCTCAATCACGTAAGCGACACAATCAGCCGAGTATGGAATGATCAACACATAAAAACCGATCAGGTCGCTACGTCGCTTTCGGGTCACGCAGTCATCGTGAAAAAAATATTGCTTCCCTCGATGTCCGAAGAAGAGCTCGACGAACAGATTCACTGGGAGGCAGAGCAGTACATTCCATTCGACATCAACGACGTCAATCTCTACCACGAAATCATCGGCCACGATCCTTCGGGTCAGAACATGGATGTTCTTCTCGTAGCGTGCAAGCGAGACAAGATCGCACAGTTCACCCAAGTCATTTCGCAGGCGGGCAAGCAGCCGGTCATCGTGGATGTCGATGCATTCGCGCTACAGAACGCCTACGAAGTGAACTACAACCCTTCGCCGAATCAGACCGTAGCTCTGCTAGACATCGGCGCGGCGGTGATGACCATCAACATCGTTCGAGGCGCTACTTCAATTTTCACTCGAGACATTTCGGCGGGCGGAAACCAATACACCGATCTCCTCCAAAAAGAACTGAACCTCACATTCGAACAAGCCGAGGCGATCAAACGCGGCTCGACGCTCGATCAACCGCTTTCGACCGAACAGGTCCAGCCCGCGCTTCAAAGCGTATCCGAGATGCTGGCTCTAGAGATTCAACGCACACTTGATTTCTTCCGCGCGACGGCTGTTGATTCACCGTCAATCGATCGAATGCTTATCGCCGGAGGCTCGTCGAAGGTTCACGAGCTGACTGAGTACCTGTCAGACAAATTCCAAATGCCGGTCGAGAGATTCGACTCGTTTCGCTCGATTCGTTTCGATCAAAAGAAATTCGACGATGAATATCTGAGAGAGCTTTCACCCAATATGGCTGTGGCCGTCGGGTTGGCCGTGCGTGTGGCGGAGGTGGCGCAATGATCAGAGTCAATCTACTCGAAGGTACAGCCGAGCATCGAGTTTCGGTGCAGAAGACCAAGGTCGCCGCGCGGCGGGGACAACAGATCTTCATGCTGGTGAGCGCGATCGTAGTCTTCCTGATCGCGGTTGGTGTCGATCACCTTTGGACAAATAACGCGCACGCGGCCGCTCAAGCCGACCTCGCCAGAGAAGAAGAAGAGTCGAAGAAGCTCGAGGCCGACATTCAACGCAAGAACGATCTGGAAGCCGAGCTTAAGCAACTCGATGAGCGTATCAAGGTTATCAAGCAGCTTCGCGCCGAACAAAAGGGCCCGGTGGCGATGCTTTCGGCGATCAACGAACGAATGCCTGGAGGGCAGGCCGATTTTCGGCTCGATGCAATAGTTCAGAAAGGCAATCATCTTCAGATAATCGGCAGCTCGCTCAATCAGCAAGTCATCGCGGATTTCTCGCGGCAATTGGAATTCTCGAACGGCCTGTTCAGCGGCCTTCAGCTTTCAATCGAAGGCAAAGAGGTCAAACTGGACGACGTCTCGGATCGAACCGAAAAGAAGGAGCCGGAAAAGAAAGCTCCGGACAAGCGCGACTTGTCGGCAAAGGATGCGGCTGCGCACGAAGCCGATAAGAAGAGCGACACCGCGGATACCACCCGCGTGTTCCAATTCACGATCGACTGCGACTATAACAAGCCGCGAGCAGAAGGCGACAAGCCGGCCGCGCCTCAGGGCAAGTGAAGGAGATCAGTTATGGCAGCGACGATGACTACAGTAGTGAAGCCGGCCGACGAAGGCGGCAGCTTCTTCACCCGGATGGCGTGGTACTACCAGATGGGTATGCTTCTGCTGCTGTCGGGCTTGCTAATCTTTGCCTCCGATTATCTGCTGTACAGTGAAAAGCGGGCCGAGACGGTAAAGATTCAGGAAAAGGTCCAGGGGCTGAAAGCGAAGAATGCGCAGGGAAGCATCATTCGACAGAACCTGGCCGCGACAGAGCAGACGCTGAAAGAGAAGCGCGATGAAATCGACAGACTTCGCGATCTGCTGCCCGATCAGGTTGAGATATCGCGAGTCTACGACAACATTAAAGATTTTTTGCGCGAGCAGAAACTCGAGCTGAAACGGTTTGTGCACCTGAAGACCGCGCCTTCTGATTTTTATACAGCGCAGCCGATTCAGATCGAGGTCACGGGAACTTATGATTCACTCGGTCAGTTCTTCTCGCGATTGGGATTCTATCCGCGCATCGTCAGCGTAACTGAGGTGGAGATCAAGCAGGCCGAGGACAATGCTCAGGAAGTTGGCCGGTCGGTGAACGCATCGTTCATCGTGACCGCGTACTACATTGCGCCGGAAAATCTCGAGAAGCTGACGATGAAGAAGCCAGCCGCGCCGCCGCCGGCGGGAGCGCCGGCGAGTCAAGCGAAATAGCGGAGCCGTCATGAAAAAACCAGAAATCAAACAAGCCTTAATCGCGGTGCTGCTCGGGCTCACTTTGACTGCGGCCGTCGTCGCTGCGCAGGATAAGCCGGAGCAGGCAGCGGCGAAATCAGACGCAGCGCCTCAGCCTCAGCAGGTCAGATCGGGCAGGGAATATCTCGGGCCGACGGCCGATTCGATTCGGCCATACCGAATGAGCGGGCGCGACCCTTTCAAGAAGACGGTCAAGCCCAAGGGACCTCGCGCGAAAGCACAAGCTCGTCTTCTGGGATTCCCGACGCTCGAAGTTCGGCGCGCTGAGTTCAGACAAAAAATCGCACAAGCAAGGGCGCACGATGCGGCCGAACCCGATCCGGTGATGCAATACCTGGTCAGCGAGCTCGAAGTGACCGGCGTTTTTCAGGATGAGCGCGGCTACGGCGCATTCGTCCGAGCGCAACCGAGCGGTACAATGTTCTTCATTCGAAGAGGCGCGCGGTGCTTCAACGGAGAGGTAGTCAGCATTGGCGGCGATGCTTCAGATCCCGGCAGCGCCAAAGTAGTCTTTCGTGAGGTATCATACACCGAGATCAATGGAAAACAGTCCCCTCAAGAACAAATAGTTACAAAGTCACCCGCGGACAAGAAGTGAGGCGGTTTATGACGGCGAATGATCGAGTAGTGCTCGCATCCACATTTCATCACTCGCTATTTGGAGTCGAATTAGAGTTGCAATTCACGGGTGAACAGCTATCTTTGACGGACCGGGCAAAGAACGCTTCGAGCGCTGTTGAAAACAGCTCGACAGTAAGAGAGGGAGATAAAGCTATGATTGCTAGGCGGCTTGTCGTATCACTGGTGCTATTGGCGCTTGTGAGCAACATAAGCGTATTCGCGAATCGAAACGCCGGCGCAGAAGCCCAGGCATTTGCTCTCGTGTCGCTCAAACACGAGACTGTTGGATCGCTCACGCGAATAATGATCGAGTCGAGCGCTCCACCTCTTTACACCGTCTTTCGCCCGACCGACCAGTTGATCCTGGTCGATATGCCCGGCGGCGAAGCGTCGCAGCTTTCGCCGGAGTACAGCGTCAAAAGCGCGGTAGTCGATTCGATCTCGGTGCGCCAGACAA
>Ga0075436_100003259_pt1 | contig 11115 bp, 8 predicted proteins | sample RhiMethybrSRZTD5_FD_75303 | JGI IMG/M metagenome (GOLD analysis project Ga0075436, IMG submission 75303) | Populus rhizosphere microbial communities from Tennessee, USA - Rhizosphere MetaG P. TD hybrid SRZTD5 | ecosystem: Host-associated > Plants > Roots > Rhizosphere > Soil | place: USA... | reverse complement strand
GACGCCATTGAGAAATTTTATGAGCTTTCGCAATATCTCGGCGATGAGATTGTTGTCTCCGGCGATACTGGCGGATCTCACAAAAACTTTTTTATGGTCGCGGAAGTGCGAAAGCCGGGACTTAAAAGCTTCCTCCAGCAGCAGCTGCAGCAGTTGCCTGCAAACTCGAAGCCGATGCTGCGTGTGCTCGATCCGCAGGAACTCGCTAAGTCGGACCGAATGGGTTCACAAGATGCGGTAATTTTGGTGCGCCCAGATTTCGTCGTGGCAGCCCCGAACATTGAAGCGGCAAGATCCCTGAATAGTCTCTTGGACCAAAAGAGTGGCGCCTTCACCGCAACTGAGTTTGGCCGACGGCTGGCTCAGTCATACCAGGGCGGTACTGGAGTTCTGTTAGCGGCGGACTTGCAACCGATATTGAACCAGATACCGGCTGAACCTCAGAAACAAGACATGCTGAATCGCACCGGATTCGACAACGTGAAATTTCTTGTCTGGAACCACAACAGCGTCTCCGGCCAATCGATGAGCCAAATGGAGCTAAGCTTCAACGGACCACGGCATGGCACGGCAGCCTGGTTGGCGGCGCCGACTGCGCTTGGTTCTTTGGATTTTGTTTCGCCGAAGGCTGTGGCGGTTACGACCGTCAATCTCAAGAATCTCGCGCAGATCTTTGACCAAGTGCGAGGACTGGCCACGCTGGCAAACCCCAATGCGTTCGCCTCCCTTGATCAGATGCAGCAGATGATGAGCGTCAACCTACGAAATGACCTGCTCAGTCACTTGGAAGGCGAAATCACTCTCGAGTTCGACGGTTTGGTCGAGCCGCAGCAGCCTCTCTGGAAAGCCATTTTCCGAGTGAGTGATCCGGACCGGCTGCAGCTGACTTTAAGCAAATTGCTTGCGCTTACCGGCCAAGGACAGACTCCTTCGACTTCTGAAGACGGCGTGAAATATTACAGCGTAGTCGTTCCTTCCCAACAGACTCCACTGCAAATTAATTACGCGTTCGCTGATGGCTATTTGGTCATCGCCTCAAGCCGTGAGTTGGCTGCAGAGGGAATTCGGATGCATCGCTCGGGAACCTCTTTTGCAAAGTCGCCGAAGCTTCTTGCTTCACCGCCGCAAGCACGCTCAGATCAAGCGTCAGGGTTGCTGTACTACGACCCGGCATCGATTACCGCCGCAAGAATGCAAACAGCTTCGCCGGAGATGGCGCAACTGTTTTCGCGAATGCAGTCGACTCCGGTGATTGCTCGCGCCTACGGTGATCCGGATGCGATTCGCGTTGCCAGCAACAATGGAGGCGCGGATGCGGGAGCGATCTTAGTCGTCGCTGCGATCGCGATCCCCAATTTGCTGCGGGCGAAAATCTCGGCAAACGAATCGTCCGCTGTGGGAACTCTGCGGACGATCGTCACTGCGCAAGTTAGCTACTCGGTCACTTACCCGCGGAAAGGCTTCGCGCGTGAGTTGACTGCGCTGGGCGTCGATCCTCGCGGAACAGCTACGACGTCGGCAGAGCATGCCGCTTTAATAGATTGGACACAGGGAGACGGTTCCTGCTCTGCAGGCACAGGGTGCACAAAATCAGGTTACCGCTTCAGCATGGTTTCGCGGTGCAAGCTGAACAAGTGCGATGAATTTACCGCACTGGCGACTCCACTCTCGAACAACACCGGTGTAAGGAGCTTCTGTGCCACGTCGGACGGAGTAATCCGTTTCACTCTCGTTACTCCATCTGCCACGGCGCTTGGGGCCACGGATTGCCGGCACTGGACGCCGTTGCAGTAAGGATCACGCAAAGACTCTGCTCGGTTTTCGCGCCGGAACCTTAACTCGCGTGGGCTTTCGCCCATCCCTCAGCCGCGGCAATTCTCCTGGCAATCGCCGGATGTGAGTAGAGCAACCATTCCACCCACCGTGAAGGTGTCCTTTCAGCCAGGTTCTGGTCCGCTAGTTTGTTCATTGAGGAAACGAACGAGGCGATGTTGGCGATGTTCTCAAAAGCATATCGGTCGGCCTGCCGCTCGTTATAACGTGAGAATGCATTCAGCGCGGGCATGAGCACAAACGAAAGCAGCACGAAAATGAGCGCCAGGAGCGGCAAGTTAGCGAAGTCCGAAAGCGTCTCGAACATGTGCCAGCGGTGGACCGCGTATTGCAACGCCCAATTCGCGGCCCAGAAGCCGATCAGCGTAATCACCGTCTGCAGCGCGATACCCTTGGGAATGTGTCTGTGTACATGGTGCCCGAGCTCGTGTGCCAGCACTGCCTCAATCTCATCTGCGGAGTAGTCCGCCAGCAGCGTGTCCGCGAGAATAATTCTTCGAGTGTTTCCCAGCCCGGTAAGCGCGGCATTCGCTTTCTTGCTCTTTTCAGACAAGTGCCACTTATACACTCCGCGCACTCGAGTTCCAGCGCGCTCTCCCAGGCGGATTAACCGCAGCTTCAAATCCTCATCCTGCAACGGCTCGAACTTATAGAAAATAGGAAACAGCACAACCGGCGCCAGCTGTGCCAGAAGGACGGTTACACCAAGAAATCCCAGCCACGCTACCACCCACCAGTGCTCAGGAAACTCGCGAATAATGAAGTACAACAACTCCACTAACACCGACGCGAGGACTGCCTCGACGAGCAATTCTTTTGTCTGGTCCCAGGCCCAGCCTCGCAGCTTTTGATTCGAAAGTTGATATCGCTGCTCCAGGCGAAAACTGTAGTAGTCCAGGCCCAAACTAAGAACTTTGGTGATGACCACAAGCATCAGCGTGTAGAGAAACACGGCTAAGGGATAGCTCTGGAAGCCGCTACTGTACGCCAGATCACGCAGCCAACTCGTCCACCCGGTCACCAGGATGACCACCAACAGCGCCAGGCCGAGCAGAAATTCTGCAATCCCCAGCCAGCGGCGAATTCGGTTGTAGCGGCGGACTTCTGGCGAGTCCGGCCGCGCGACAGTCATATTTGCCGACATCGCCCTAATTATTGCATTACGGCTCGTACGACGCGAGGTTCTGAAGGGCAACACACTTCCTGAGACGGGCGGTTGAGCAGCCGTTTAGGTCGCCGGCCGCCTCGCGACGTGGGATTCGGTCTAGAAGGATTTGTGTTACGTCGAGTGCACGAAAGAATCCGCCAGGGTGAGAATCTCCCGCACCAATTCCGGGGACGCCGCTTCGGCGTAAATACGCAGCAGCGGCTCGGTGCCAGATGCGCGGAACAAAACCCACGGCTCTGCGCCGTTGCCGTTAGTAGACGCGTCGAGAAAAAACTTGATGCCGTCGAGATTTTTTTTTCCCAAAACAGCGTAAGTTCCGAGCCGCTTCGTGCTATCCGATTGTGCGCGCTCGATCGCCGCCCGCTTCATCTCGTCAGCAATATGAAGATCGAGCCGGCCGTAATAATGTGGTCCGTATTCCTTTTGAAGGCGCGACACCAGTTCGCCCAGCGGCTTCTTCTCTTCCGCCATAACGTTCGCCAGCAGCAGCGAGTTCAGAATTCCATCGCGTTCCGGTAGAAAGCGCGAATAGCCAATCCCGCCGGACTCTTCACCGCCAATCAGAATTTCGCGGTCCATCATCAGGTCGGCAATGTGCTTGAAACCGATCTGGCACTCATTCAGCTTTCGGCGGTATTTGGCCGCGATGCGGTCGAGCATGCGCGTGGTATTAAAGGCGCGCACCACTTCACCCGGCCACTGCTTGCGACGCAGCAGCCATTCCAGCAGAACGGAGAAAATTTTGTGCGAGTCTACAAAGCTGCCGTCTTCCGCGACTGCGCCGATGCGGTCGGCATCGCCGTCGGTAGCAAAGCCCGCGTGGCAGCCTTCGCGGACGACCGTATCCTGCAACATGCGCACGTGGGGCTCGATCGGTTCTGGATTTATATCCGGGAAAAGCGGATTCACTTCCTGCCTGATAGCAACGAAATCGATGCCGTGCTCACCGAAAATATGCGAAAGCACGCCGCGTCCAGAACCATACATGCAATCGATGGCGAATTTAAATTGCGCCTTGGAGATGAGTTCCAGGTCCGCAAACCCGCTGATCGCGCGTATGTAGGCCGGCTTCAGATCCACTTCTTCAATACTCGCCCGCTCGCCGCGCGGCATTGAACCGGCGGCAGTCTCCTGCTCGATGATCTTCATGATCGCGGGAGGAGCCGACCCGCCGAATTTCGCCTTGAACTTCACTCCATTCCAGTTCCACGGATTATGACTTGAAGTGATGACGACTGCGCCCGCAGCCGCGGTGTTTTTCACGGCGTAAGAAACCGCCGGCGTGGGAACGTAATCGTTTGAAATGCGAACCGGAATTCCAGCGCTGGCGAGCACTTCGGCTGCGGCCCGCGCGAAACTTGGCGATCCGAAACGCGTGTCGTAGCCGACGATCAGCCCGCGGGATGGCTCCTCGTGCTTTAAGACATACGCCGCGATCGCGCCTGCAACTCGGCGAACGTTTTCGAAAGTGTAATCATCAGCGATGACAGCGCGCCAGCCGTCGGTGCCGAATTTGATGGGAGTCGGTGATCGGTCGATGGTTGTCCGCCCGGCCGTTCGCGGCTCTCGGCTCTCGGTTCTCGGCGAATCAGTCATTTCGATTTGGTCAACATCCGCCATTCTATTACTCGCCGACTTACCTGCACCGCGAGCGACACGGCGCGTGCTACAAAAAAAGGCCATCCGAGAGCCGACGACCGAGCGCCGAGAGCTGTTTCTTCACACCAGCTTGTTCAGCTTCTTCTCATCCAGATACTTCACCACTTTGCCGACGTCCTGTGAATTCTGACGCGTGGTTACCAGCAGCGCATCGTCGGTCTCGACCACCACCACGTCGTTGACGCCAACCACCGCCACGAATTTTCCTGGTGCGTGAATGTAATTCCCGGTCGCGCCCAGGGTGAAGATGCTCTGGCCAGAAATCAGGTTGCCGTCTGCAGATGGGGCCTTTGCGGTGTGGTGCTCGTGAAGCGCCGTCCACGAGCCGAGGTCGTTCCAGCCGAAGTCCGCGCGCAGGCAAAAGATGTTTGATTCCTGCTCACCTTTGGCCGAACGAGGCTCCAGTACGGCGTAGTCGATGCTGATGTTCTCGCATTTCGGGTACATCCGCCGGAATGTGCCAGCAAATTTCTTGGTTCCAAAGTCGGCCGCAATTTTTTCCAGCAGAACCGCGGTTTTGGGCAGATGCTCAGTGAGCGCGCCCGCCAATGTTTTCGCACTCCACAGAAACATTCCGCTATTCCAATAAAAAATTCCCGAGCGCAGAAACTCGGCCGCGCGCTCCGGGTTCGGCTTCTCGGTAAACCGGCGCACATGGCGAGCATTGCCGGAGGAGAGCGATCCCGCCTCTATATATCCGTAGCCTGTTTCAGCGCGGGTTGGCTCGATTCCCAACACAACAATGTTTTCGCCGGACGCAGCAAGCTCGATACCTTCACTCAACACCTCGCGAAAGCGTTCGGGATTTGCGATCACATGGTCGGAAGGAAAGAGACCGATGATCGCGTTTGGATCCGTGCGCTGCAGAATGAAAGCCGCGAGTCCGATTGCTGGCGCGGTATTGCGGCCCACCGGCTCGGCGATGATCTGATCTTTACGCAATCTTGGAAGCTGCCGGACGATTTCAGGTCGCAGATCTTCGTTGGTGATCACCCAAAACTGCTTCGCCGCCGCCGTCGGGAGCAGACGCGAAACCGTCTGCTGAATCATTGTCTGCTTGCCGTCCAGCGCCAGCAATTGCTTGGCGCGCTTCTTGCGGCTGAGCGGCCAAAAGCGTGTGCCGCGTCCTCCGGCAAGAATTACGGGATGGAATTTGGGAGGCAACGTGATCAATCTTTTATTCTTGGCTCTGGAACGCGATGACCCGGCACATATGATTTCAAGAAACTGATCTCTTGGCGCGGTTGAATTCTAAACTCTGAAATGCAAGCTGGAACCACAACCGCATCGCCCTTGGCGAAATCTACCGGATCGTGGTCCGCCGCATGCACTGTACCCGCGCCTTCGGTTGCGACCAAAATCTGCGCTGAGCTTTTGCCTTGTGCCGCGGAGAAGCACTGTTCCGAGTGCAATTCGAATTTCTCCACCACGAAGTATACGGACGAAACCAGCGGCTGAGCGCAATTTCCATTCTGGTCCAGCTTTGAAAACGGCTGAGGCTCCACCTTGCCGGACGCGACCGTCTCTTTGATCACGCGCATGCCGTGCTCAAGATGCAACTCGCGCGGACGGCCATAATCGTAAAGGCGAAAAGTTGTATCCGACTGCTGTTGCGTCTCGACAATGATCGATCCCGGACCCAGCGTGTGCACTGTTCCTCCGGCCACATAAATCATGTCGCCGGCGAAAACCCTGATCCATTTCAGTAATTCTTCGGCGCGCTTCTCGCGGATGGAGCGTTCAAAGTCGGCGCGAGTCACTCCTGGTTTCAAACCTAATGCAATCTCCGCGCCCGGTTCCGCATGCGCAACATACCAGCACTCGGTCTTGCCCCAGGGCTGTCCAATGGCGCGGGCATCGTCGTCATCGGGATGCACTTGGACTGACAGCTTTTCCTGGGGAAACAAAAACTTTGCCAGCAACGGGAAGCGGTCTGAATTCGGCGCTGCCTCACCGACCAGTTCGCGCTGGTATTGTGAAGCCACGTCAGCCAGCGATTTTCCGGCAAGCGCGCCGTTCTGTATTTTGCAGTTGTCGCCGGTCAGCCAGGATTCGCCGATTTTCTCGTTGAAGCGACGATCATAAACAGGAGAAAGATCAAGCCGACCCCAAGGCCTGGGATCGAACAAAGGCGTCATCAGAAATGGATAGAGATTGCTCATCGAGTGGCGACGATTAAACGAGGGGTCCGACCCTTGTCGCGTTGTCCTGCGACAGAGTGGGCTTTCCCCAAGCGCATTAGAAGCGTAACTCAGCAGAGAGGCTGCCCGCAAAAAGATGAACCCTGCGTCTTTGTGGAAGCGGCTGCCGCTCCCTTCGCGGCGTTCGAAGGTGAGAAGAGTGGTTTCCCCACCCTTGTCGCGTTCTTCGCCACAGGGTGGGCACCAAACGGATATCAGAGAGAAGCTACAAATCCCTTCAATCGCTCAATCCCGCGATCCAAGTCTTTTTCCGAAGTGGCATACGAAATTCGCACGTGTTCGTTGGTGCCGAAGCCCTCACCGGGAACGGTGGCGACATGTGCTTCATGCAGCAACTTGCGGGCAAACTCTGCAGGCGACTTGACGCCTCGGCCCAGGAAAGCGGAAATATTCGGATAAACGTAGAATGCGCCTTCAGGCCGTGCGCACTTGATTCCGGGGATCGTCTTCAATCCAGCCAGAACGCGATCGCGCAACCGGATGTAATCCTTACGCATCTCGGCCACGCACTCCTGCGGACCTCTCAGTGCGGCCACTGCGGCTTTCTGCACAAACGCAGTCGGGCTAGAAGTCGCCTGGCTCTGCAGCTTGGCCATTGCCGCGATCACCGGCGCCGGAGCCAGCGCGTATCCCATGCGCCATCCGGTCATCGCATAAGTCTTCGAAAGCGATCCCACAACCACGAACCGTTCTCGGTATTCATTCAGAGACCCAATAGAAAACTCGCGGCCGGTGTAATTCAAATACACGTAGCACTCGTCGGAGATCACCCAGATGCCGCGCTCCGCCGCGAAGCGCACGATTTCCGTCATGTCCTCCGGCGACATTACTGCGCCTGAAGGGTTCGCAGGCGAATTCAACATGATCAGCTTCGTTTGCGACGTGACCAGCCGCGCAACCATGTCGGCCGTCACACGAAATCCCTGATCTTCGTCGCTTTTAAGCAGCACGCAGGTGCCGCCCGCGTACCGGATGATGTCTTTAAACGAAACCCAGTACGGGACTGGCAGAATCACTTCATCTCCGTGATCGACCAAAGCAGAAATTGCGTTGAACAGAACATGCTTGCCGCCGACCGAAGCCATGGCCTCATCGCGCTTGTACGCCGACCCAAAATCCTGCGCATGGCGGTGAATGATTGCGTCCTTCAGCTCGGCAATTCCACCCACCGCCGTATAGCGCGTGAAGTTCGCGTTGATCGCGGCAATCGCAGCATCTTTAATGTGCTGAGGCGTGGCGAAATGCGGCTCGCCCACACTCAAGTCAACCACGTCCACGCCCGCCTGGCGCAGCTTGTCGGCTTCGGCAACCACGGCCATGGTGGCCGAAACTTCAATTCGGTTGATGCGCTCGGCGAATTTGGTCGCCACGGGTGCTTCGGTAACGGTACTCATTATTTTCCTGCCTTTGTTTTTCGATTTAACTTGTACGCTGGATCAAGTTTTTCCTTCAGCCGCTGTTCCACCAGTTCTGGCACCAGTCCGCTGATGTCTCCGCCCAGCCGGGCCACTTCGCGCACCAGCCGCGAACTTAAATACGAATACTGTTCGGCCGGCATCATGAACACGGTTTCAAGATTCGGCCGCAGCTTGCGGTTCATCAGCGCCATCTGCAGTTCGTACTCGTAATCGCTCAACGCCCTTATACCGCGCAAAACCGCGCCAGCCTTCACTTTCGCGGCATACTCGACAGTCAAGCCGTCGAACGTATCCACGCGAACGTTGCGGAAACCGTCAGTCAGTTCCTCCAGCATGCGCCGCCGCTCGCCCAGGCTGAACAGCGGAGTCTTTTCCGCATTGCGTAGGATCGCGACCACCAGCTCATCAAAAATCTTGCTGCCCCGCTCGATCAAATCCAAATGCCCGTTGGTCGGCGGATCAAACGACCCGGGATAAATGGCGGTGACTTTTTTCAATCAGCCTCGTGCGCTGGTAGCAGCCGCATTTGTTCGCTTTCCTTGCTGAAACAGCTCTGGCCGGAGATGCATTGATTTTATTCGGCGAGGGTTGGGATGGCAATAAGAGCAGTCCAGCGAATACGCATCAGACTGGATATCGTTGTTGAATCAGCTTTCGGACCTCTTCATGATCGGTGAGTTCGCCATGATCGGCCGCCATAATGCCTTTCTCCACTTCGCGCAGAAACCACTCGTGGTAACTCACCAGACGTTCGATGGCTTCGACGACTAGAGCTTCGCTGGCGCGGCCCTGTTCGGCGGCCAGTCGTGTCAGCTTTTTCTGTAGGTCGGGCGTGAGAGAAACTTCCATTGCTTCTAGGCTAGCACGCAAAACCGAGGTGTCAAATGGGTATTATCAATGGCCCTGCTTTTCGTATATCTCCCTCACCCTTTCCAACGTGTCCACTTCTTCTGGCAGCTTGTCTGGCCTCAACCGCACGATCCGCGGAAACCGCAGCGCATAACCACTTGAGTGCCGGTCGGATTTCATGATGTTGTTGAACGCCACTTCCAGCACAATCTTCGGCTCCACCTCGCGCCGAAAGCCCTGGTCCTCAATTGTGTGGTCGAGGAACCACTTTGTCATTTCCATGATCTCCGCATCGGTCAAACCCGAATAAGCCTTGCCTATGTTCAGCAGGCGGTCTCCGTCGCGGACAGCGAACGTGTAATCGCTCAGCACGCCGATGCGCCTGCCATGGCCGTACTCAACTGCAGTCACCACCACGTCCAGCGTCGCCAGCTCGCGCTTCAGCTTTAGCCACGACTTGCCGCGTCGCCCTGGCGTATATGCCGACTGTGGATCTTTGATCATCAGGCCTTCGTTGCCTCGAGCTTGCGCCGCGTCGAAAAGCTGGTTCAATTCTTCCGCCGACGACGCGCTATAAACCGGCGCGCGGATTATCTGGGGCGTCCTTGGTCGTTCGTCGTTGGTCGTTTGCAAACTGGCTCTCGGCTCTCGGCCCTCGGCTGTCGGCAAATCAACTTCGTCGGAAGTTTGAATTGAGCTATCGAAAGTCAGACTGCTCTGAAAATGGCGAAGGTTTGAGGAGTTCCTTCGTGTTCCTTCGTGCCCTTGGTGGTTAATCGTTTTCGCCGAAGCCAGCAACTCATCCAATATCGTCGCCCGTTCACGAAGCGTTTCGTCGATCAGCAACTCATTCCCGGCATAGAGCACATCGAAGATCAAATACGCCACCGGAACCTGCTGCATTAATCTTTCGCTGACCTTCTTGCGTCCCAGCCGCTGCTGCAGTGCGCTAAAAGGTAGCGCCCGGCCTGAACTCTCATCCAACTGATCGTCGCCCAAGTAACTCCATGCCACGATTTCGCCGTCGAATATTGCGTCCTTCGGAAATCCGGCCAGCGCATCAGGCAACTCGGGAAACGACTCGGTGATTTCATCTCGCGTCCGCGAGAAAAAGCGAACCGTGTCTCCCGAACAATGTGCCTGCGCACGAATTCCGTCGTACTTGTCTTCAACCCAGGCATTTTGGAAGTAGCTCAACGCGTCTTCCGCAGATTCCGCCGGACTGGCCAGCATGAATCCAAAGGGGTGAAACAGCCGCATCCTAGATTCGCCCAGCCGTCCTTCCGCAGCCAACTTGAGTGTTTCTCCGATATCGCCCAGCAGCATATTGGCGCGCTGAACGTCTTTAAGCGGAGCTTCGAAAGCCTTTGCGGTAGCCTCCTCGACCAGGCTTTCTTTCAACCCGATGCGCAGATCGCCGGTCATGATCTTGACGATGTACTTAGCTTCGAGGGGCGAGGCCTCGCTCAGTAGTCGACGAACCAACGCTCCCTTCGCCGCCGGACCGCGCGCAAGTGCAATTTCGCGGAACATTTTCTGCACTTCGCTGGGCGGTAGCTCATCCTGACTCTTTGCCGGATCCGGCAGTACTGCTCCCGCGACTGCTCCCAAATCTCCGTGCTCGCGATACGCAGCCGTAAGCTGGGATTCCGATCGCCCCGAGAGCTCCGCAACTATTCTCCACAGCAGCGTGCCCCCAACTTGAAGCGTCGTTTCTTCCCAGGCGGGAAATGGTCGGCCGGAGAAAAACACCGCAGCCGTCGCCGCCTCTTCCACCGCCCCAGACTTGAAGTACCCTGCCAAAAGCGCAGTCTTCTCCAGCTTCTTGGTCGTAGTGGCGATCTGGTCGCCGGTTTTGGCAAAATCGAGCATGAGAATTGCTGATTTTAGAGCCGTTTCATCTCGCGTGTCGTTCATCGCAAGTCGGCTCCTAAACCTGGCGAAGCTACCTTGCGTCCTAAACTGCTTGTTGGCCGACGACTTGCGA
>Ga0075436_100003252_pt1 | contig 11128 bp, 13 predicted proteins | sample RhiMethybrSRZTD5_FD_75303 | JGI IMG/M metagenome (GOLD analysis project Ga0075436, IMG submission 75303) | Populus rhizosphere microbial communities from Tennessee, USA - Rhizosphere MetaG P. TD hybrid SRZTD5 | ecosystem: Host-associated > Plants > Roots > Rhizosphere > Soil | place: USA... | reverse complement strand
AGCGACATCGTCAAGATGAACGCCTACATGGTCGGCATCAATGCCGAGAACGTCGCCGCGTTCCGCGAGATCCGCTCGCGCCATCTCAAGCCGGGCGCGCTCGCCGCGAGTACGCTCGTGGGGGTGACGAACCTCGTGCAGCCGGAGCTCCTGCTCGAGGTGGAAGTCGTGGTCGCGCTCGACGCGCGTTGAGCGCCGGCAAGCGCAAGCCCGCGATCGCCGTGAGCGACGCCCGTGGCGTGCGCACGCTCCACGTCGGCGGCGAGGCGATCCAGAGCGCGATGCGCCTGGACGATCCGCATGCGCTCGCCCTCGACTACACGCGCTGCATGATGGCGTTCCTGCTTTTTCATCCGCAGCCCCGCGAGGCGCTGATGATCGGCCTGGGCGGTGCATCGCTGCCCAAGTTCTTCCACCGCCATTTGCGCAGTACCCGGGTGCGCGTCGTCGAGCTCGACGAGCGCGTGGTCGCCGCGGCTCGCATGCACTTCGCGCTGCCGCGCGACGACGAGCGGCTCACCGTCGAGATCGGAGACGGCGCGCAGGCGCTCACCCCGGAATGCTGCGACGTGCTCGTGATCGATGCTTATCACGATGAGAAGCATGTGCCGCAGCTTGCGAGCGCCGAGTTTTACGACGCCGCGTTCCTCGCCCTGCGTGAGCCCGGTGCGCTGGTCGTCAATTTCATGGACGACGATCCGCAATTCGACCACTACCTGCGGCGTCTTGAGCGCGCGTTCGGCGGCGCGGTACTCGCGATGCCGGCGCTCTACGATCCCAACATCCTCGCCTTTGCGCTGCGCGGCGCACCGCCCGCAATCGAGTGGAGCACGCTGCGCCAGCGCGCGCAGAAGCTGGAAGCGCGCTACGGCCTGCCCTTCACGCGCTATGTGCCGAAGCTGCGTGCGATGAACCGCGCGGCGGCCGGAGGACTCCTGATCCATGGCGCCTGAGGCGCCGCTTCTCGCCGCGATCGCTTTTGCCGGCGCGCTCATCTTTGGCATCACCGGATTCGGCTCCTCGCTCGTCACGATCCCGCTCGCGACGCAGCTCGTGCCGCTGCCCTTCGCGCTCGCGCTCTTTGCGCTCGTCGACGTGTGCAGCGCGTTCAGCGTCGGTCTCGAGAATCCGAAGAACGCGGTGCGCGCCGAGTGGCAGCGCCTCGTGCCCATGATCCTCGCCGGCACGGCGCTTGGCGTGACGCTGCTCGTCAGTCTGCCGCGGGCGCTCGGCATGCTTCTCCTGGGCGCCTTCGTCGTGTCGTACGCGCTGTACAGCCTCGTGCACCGCGTCGGCGCGAAAGTCATCGCACCGGGTTGGGCGTGGCTCGCCGGCCTGTGCGGCGGCATCACCAGCGCGCTCTTCGGTGCCGGCGGCCCGCCGTACGCGATCTACCTCTCGCAGCGCGGGCTCACGAAGGAGCAATTCCGCGCGACGATGGGCTTCGCCACAATGACGAGCATCTCGCTGCGCGTCGCGGCGTTCGCGATCACCGGGCTGCTGCTTGATCGCGCCGTATGGTTGACCGCCGTGGTCGTGGCGCCGGCCGCGCTCCTCGCGCTGTTTCTCGCGCGACGCGTCTATCGGCGCATCTCGCGCGAGGCGCTGATGCGCGCGGTCGGCGTGCTGCTTCTCGCCTCAGGCGGCGCGCTTGTCCTGCGGGCGCTGCACTGACGCGAGGTCGCGGTTCGCGGGCCCGTTGATCACGTGGCCGTATGCGTCGAAGCGCGAGCCGTGGCACGGGCAGTCCCAGGTCTTCTCGGCCGGGTTCCAGTGCACGATGCAGCCGAGATGCGTGCAGGCGGCGGAGCGCTCATGGACCTCGCCGTTCGCGTCGCGGTACACCGCGAGCTTCTCGAGCCCGCGGCGCACGACTGCGCCGCTGTCGCGCGCGATGTCGCCGGCCGACTTCACGTCGCCGGGAGTGAGCCAGTCCGCGTACTGCGCCGCCATGTTGAGGTCCTCGCGCGCGAACTCGCTCGCCGCCTTGACCGGTACCCGCGCCGGCGAATAGACCTTCTCCCACGGGTTCTTGCGCCCGAGGATGAGGTCGCAGAGCAGCATGCCGGCGATCGTGCCGTGCGTGAGGCCCATGCCCGAGTCGCCGGTCGCGACATAGATGTTGTCGTGGTCCATCGGGTTATGGCCGATGAAGGCGAGGTAGTCGATCGTCTCCATGATCTGCCCGCCCCAGGTGAACTCGAGCTCCTGCATCATGGGGAAGCGCTGGCGCGTCCAGGCTTCGAGCGTGCGGTAGCGCTGCGGCGAGTCCTGCGCCTGTCCGCTCTTGTGGTCCTCGCCGCCGACGATCAGCAGGTCCTCCTGCAGGCGGATGTAGTGGTAGGGGTCGCCCGTGTCCCAGGCGAGCACTTTCGGCACTGCGCCCGCCGGCACGCGCGCGCCGACCACGTAGGTCATGTACGGCGCCTGCTTGGTGTGGATGGCGAGCCGGTTGTTGATCGGCACGTTGGTCGCGACGACGAGCGCGTCGCCCGTGACGACGTGCTTGCCGACGTGCACGAGCGCCGGCACGCCGCCTTCGACATGATCGGCGTGGCTGTGGCAGAAGATGCGGCCGCCGCCACGCCGTATCGCCTCCGCGAGGCCGGCGAGATACTTCAGCGGATGGAATTGCCCCTGGCGCGGGAAGCGCAGGCACGGACCGGTGTCCCAGGAGAATGGCCCCCGGGGCACGAGCTCGACGTCTTTTAGCCCGGCGCGGTGGGCGGCGTCGCGCTCTTTGTCGAGCGTCGCGCGCTTGTCGCCTTCGGCGAGAAAGAGGTAGCCGTCCAGCCGCGAGAAATCGCAGTCGATCGCTTCGCTCCGGACAATTTCATCGATCCGCTCGATCGCCGCGGTATGGCTGTCGGCCGCGACGCGGATCGCCTCCGTGCCGTGCAGCTTCTCGAGCTCGAAATAGCGGTCATCGAGCATGTTGGTGAGGTGCCCGCTCGTCATGCGCGTCATGCCGCTCGCGAGCGGTCCGTCGTCGAGCACGGCGACCGACCGGCCGGCCTTGACCAGGTGGTACGCGGTGCTAAGGCCGGCGATGCCGCCGCCGACGATGCAGACGTCGACGTGCACGTTCTCCTGGATGGGGCCGCACTCGGGCATCGCGGCGGTGGCGGACCAGATGGATTCGTGGCGGGGCATGGCGTCCTCTCGCAAAGTCACCGTTGCTCCGCTTGCAAAAAACACGCCCGGCTCAGGCGGGCGGCCGAGCTTCAGGGGCTGGCTTTCTCCCGCAGCGTGACGAATTCTTCCGCGACCGTCGGATGGATGCCGATCGTCGCGTCGAATTGCGCCTTCGTGGCCCCGAGCTTCACGGCGATGGCGACGCCCTGGATGATTTCACCGGCGTCCGGGCCGATCATGTGCGCCCCGAGCACGCGCTCGCTCGCCCGGTCGACGACGAGCTTCATGAAGACGCGCTCCTTCTTCTCGGTGACGGTGAGCTTGAGCGGCCGGAAGTACGTCTTGTAGATATCGACGGCGCCGTAGCGCTCGCGGGCCTGCTGCTCGCTAAGGCCGACGCTCGCGAGATTCGGGTTGGCGAACACCGCCGTCGGCACATTGTCGTGATCGGCGGGCGTCGGCTCGCCGCGAAAGAGGGTGCGCGCGAGCCACATCGCCTCGGCGGTCGCTACCGGCGTGAGGTTGATGCGGTTGGTGACGTCGCCTACCGCATGGATGGAGTCGACGCTCGACTTGGAATACTGGTCGACGATCACCGCGCCATCGGGGGCGAGCTTCACGCCCACGCGCTCGAGCCCGAGGCTCGCCGTATTCGGCTTGCGACCGGTGGCAAAGAGCACGAGATCGGTCTTCTGGTGCGGACCGTCGGTGTAGCAGACCTCGAGGCAGTCCGCGTGCTTGATGATCGAGGCGGGCTCGCCGCCGAAATGGATCGTCATGCCCTTGTGCCGCATCTCGTCGGCGATGCGCTCGCCGAGATCCGCGTCGAAGCCGCGCAGGAGCCGCTTGCCGCGATAGGAAAGCGTCGTCTTCACGCCGAGGCCCTGGAATATCGAGGCGAACTCGAGCGCGATGTAGCCGCCGCCCACGACGAGCGCGCGGCTTGGCAGCCGCTCGAGATGGAAAGCGTCGTTGGACGTAATGGCGTGCTCGCGTCCGGGTATCGGCGGCAGCACGGGCCAGGAGCCCGTGGCGATGAGGATGTGCTTCGCCGTGTGGCGCTTGCCGTTGATCTCCACGGCGTGCGCATCGACGAGCGTCGCGCGCCCACGATGGATCTCCACGCCGGCGACCGCGAGCACGCGCTCGTAGACGGCATTGAGGCGCGCGATTTCCCGGTCCTTGTTGGCGAGCAGAGTGGGCCAGTCGAAGCGCGGCGCGTCTGTGGACCAGCCGTAGGCCCGCGCGATCTCGAATTCCTCGCGCCAGTGCGCCGCGTAGGAGAAGAGCTTCTTCGGGATGCAGCCGACGTTGACGCAGGTGCCGCCGAAGAGATGCGACTCGGCGATGGCGACTTTCGCGCCGTAGGAGGCCGAGACGCGGCTCGCGCGCACGCCGCCGGAGCCGCCTCCTATGGTGAAGAGATCGTAATCGAAGCTTATTTCAGGTTCTTCAGGTTGAGCTCGACGAGCTCAAGCTCGGTCGTGATGCGGGCGTGCTGCGGCTTGTCGGCGAGCCAGTTGAGCGCGTTCTTCACGCGCTGCTCGATCTGGGCCTTCGGCATTCCCTCGACGCCGTTGAACATCGACGCGAGCTCGGTGAGGTTGGCGGTTTGCGCGGCCTGGCGCACGCCGGCGAGCTTGCCTTCGATCGCCTTGCGGTCGAGGTTGGTCACCATGCGCACTGTTTTATCGTCTGCGGCCATGACGGCTCGTCCTCCGTGTTACGCCCGATGTTATCCAGCAGGGCGTGATTTTACCAGTGCGTAGCGCTCGTCCGAGGCACGAACGTCGCCGTCGGCGGCGAGCTTGTCGAGGTGCGCGGTGAGGGAGCGCGCCGCCACGCGGTGAATGCGCACCGGGACGTCGTCGTAGACGAGCGGGAGCAGTTCATCGACGGAGGCGGGTCCGATCTTGACGAGCGCGGCGACGACTTTCTGCTCGCGCGCGAGGCGATGCGCGACCAGGCGCTTCAGCTCCTTGTGCGGCGCGCCGATGAGATAGCCGTGCCCGGGCGCGATGATGGCGATGTCCTCCACGAGCAGTTTCTCGAGTGAGTGCAGGTAGGCGCGCATGTCGCCGTCGGGCGGGTTGATCACTACCGTCGAGCCCTGCATCACGTGATCGCCGGTGAAGAGCATTTTCGTCTGCTCGAGCAGATAGCAGAGGTGGTTCGAGGCATGACCCGGCGTGTGGATCGCCCGCAGGGTGATGTCGCCAAGATCAATGCGCTGCCCGTTCTCGAGCACGAAGTCGGGCGTGAAGCTCGCATCCTGTCCTGCCGGCGCCGGGCGGCCGAGCACCTGCGCCCCGGTCGCGGCCTTCACCGCCGCCGCGGCGGGCGAGTGGTCGATGTGCGTATGCGTGCACAGGATCCACTTGATCTCGCCGCAGGCGAGGATTTTCTCGATGTGCGAGGCGATGTCCGGCCCGGGGTCGATCACCGCGCGCGCTTTTTCCCCGATGATGTACGTGTTCGTCCCCGGCCCGGTCATCATGCCGGGATTGGGCGCGATGAGGCGCGTGACCCAGCGGTCGAGGCGCTTCGGCTCGCCCGCGACGAGGTCGTAGGTCGTCTGGCCCGTCTCCCCGGGATCGCTCCAGTGGATCTCGTGGTACTGCGGATCGGCGCGCCGAAACACCTTCTCGCCTTCTCGTCCGATCGCGATGCAGGCGCGGTTCTCGTGGACCTCGGTGATGGCACGCATATGGCGCATCGCCTCGGCCGCGGCAGCGAAGGGCTTCAGCTCCTCGAGCGTGTGCTTGGTGGCGAAGACGAGCTCGATCTCGCCGCGTGCGCCGCGCGCGAGCGCTTCGGCGGGAGAGATCCAGAGCGCATGCACGGTCTCGCTCGCGTCGTGCGAGCCCTCCTGCCCCTGCGGGGCGAGGGCCACGAAGAAACGCGTATCGAAGCGCCGCGCGCGTCCGGGCGCAGTCACCCAGTGGCCGACATAGGCGAGCTCGCCGGCGGCGATATAAAGGTCCTCGGCCTCGAGCAGCTCGATGAACGGCCGCTTGCGATAGGGCGCGAGCCTTGCCGCGCGCCCGGGCGCGATGAGCTGCCCGTCCGCGTCGCAGGCGAGCAGGATGCCGGACTCCTCGAAGCACTCGCGGATCGCGGCGATCCAGTAGGCGATCGGCGGGTTGTCGGCCGGCAGGTTCTTAACGCGCTGCACGACGCGCGGGTCCGTATCGGCAGCATCGAGCGCGCCCCCGGCGAAGACGTACGCGCCGCCGAGGAAGGCGGCGCTCGGCGTGCGCTGGAGCATCAGCACCTGCGGCCCGCCCGGCACATCGCGCAGGAGCGCGAGCGTGGCCGCCGGCCGCGCGACCTGCGCCATCAGTGCACGATCCGCCGCACGATCTCGGCCGCCGGCAGCACGGCGTCGATGAGATCGACCGCCTCGCCGGCGAAGATGACGCCGGTGTCGAAGTCCTGCCGCTCCACGGCGGCCTTGTAGGCCTTGCCCTCTTCCTGCATGCGGCTGCGCAGCTCCGCCTCGCGTCCGTGCCACGCAGCGGTGAACCGGTTGCGCAGCGCGCGGCCGGTGATGCCATTCCAGCCGTCGTACCCGCGCACGACGTCGAACACCGTGGTGCGGACCGTCGCGTCGCCTTCGGCTTGCACGACACGTTCCTTCGCGGCCGGCACGGAGAGCGATTCATGCGAGGCGATGAACCGGGTGCCAACCAGCACGCCGTCCGCGCCGAGCGCGCGTGCCGCCTCGAAACCGCGGCGATCAGCGATGCCGCCGGCACCGAGCACGGGTTTTCCCGCAGCCAGATCCTTCACTGCCGGCAGCAATGCGAAGAGCGAGCGCTCGCCGCCATGCCCGCCCGCTTCGGTGCCTTGCGCAACCAGCACATCAGGTTGCGCCTCCAGGGCTTGACGCGCGATGGCGAGGCTCTGCACCTGGCAGATGAGCTTCGCGCCGGCGCGGCGGATCTTCTCCGCGAAAGGCCGCGGATCGCCGAAGGACAACATTACCGCACAGGGCCTGTGACTGAGCGCGAGATCGAGCAGCTCGGGCTTGCGCGCCAGGCTCCAGGTGATGAAGCCGATGCCCACGCGTGCGCTTTCCGCGCGCTGGAATTCGCGGTGAATCCACTCCGCGTCGCCGTAGCCCGCGCCGATGAGGCCGAGGCCGCCGGCGCGCGACACGGCCGCGGCGAGCGCGCCGCCCGACACCGAGCCCATGGGCGCAAGCACGAGGGGTTTTTGCGTGCCGAGCACATCGGTGATCATGCGCTACGTCCCGCGCGATCCTTGTCGTTCTGCGCCTTGATCATGGCGCGCATGCGCTCCCAGTCGGCGTCCGAGAGCTTGTCGAGCTCCGTGAAGTAGGCGCCCGAGCCGGTAGCGAGATAACCGGCGCCGTCAACGGCGATCGTCTCGCCGGTGAGCCACTCGCAGCCATCGGCCATGAGGAAGGTCGCGAGGTTCTGCAGCTCCTCCATGCGGCCGATGCGGCGCATGGGATTGAGCTTCGCCGAATCGTCGAAGCCGCCGCCGGGACGAAGGCGCTTGGCCGCGCCTTCGGTGGGGAAGGGTCCGGGCGCGATGGCGTTCAGCCGGATGCCGAAGCGGCCCCATTCGACGGCGAGCGACTTGGTCATGACATGCAGGCCGGCCTTCGACATCGCCGAAGGTACGACGTAGGGCGAGCCGGTGTGCACCCAGGTGACGAGGATCGAGAGCACCGTGCCCTTGTGGCCGCCCGCGATCCAGCGCTTGCCCACGGCCTGCGTGACGTAGAAGGTGCCGTGGAACACGATGTTGGCGATGGCGTTGAAGCCGTTCGGCGTGAGGTCCTTCGTGGGGCTGATGAAGTTGCCGGCGGCGTTGTTGAGAAGGCCGCTGAGCGGTCCGTCCTCGTCCCAGATGCGCTGGACCATCGCGTCCACCGCCGCGGCATCGCGGATGTCGACCGCGTGCGTGCGCACACGGCCGCCGTGCTTCGCCATCAGCTCGCGGGCGGTGTCTTCCAGCACGCCGCCGCGGCGGGCGGCGAGCCAGAGATCGGCGCCGAGCGAAAGGTATTGCGCGGCGATTTCTCTTCCGAGGCCGGTGCCGCCGCCGGTGACGAGGATGCGCTTACCTTTGAGCAGGCCGTCCTTGAACATGCGCGCTCCGGGGAAGGAGCGCCCATTCTAGCCGGGCGCGCAGCGCGGCGACGGTGCGCTTGAACATGCGCGTCATCGCTTCGGCGCGCTGAGCGTGCGCGCGGCGCACGAGGTCGTCCCAGAGCTCCGGACGCCGGCGCAGCTCCTCAAGCGTGGGGGCGCGCATCGCGTTTCTTGTTGAAGAATCGCGCGATCGGGGCGACGACGAGCTCATAGACCGCCTCGGCGCGCTCGCGGCGGGCTTTGGCGTTCAGCACTTCCAGATCCGGGAGATCGATTCTCATGGTCGTCCTTTCAAGCGAACGAAACGGCGGCTTCGCCGCCGAGCGGATTGACGATGGCCACGCCGCGATGGCGCAGGCGATAGCAGCCGCCGCGCTCGAGGACGATGTCCTTCGCCTGGTTTTCCTCGGTGATCCATACCGAGCCTTCCACGGCGCAGACCGTGCTGCCGGCGCCATCCACGACCTTCAGGGTCTGGTTCGGCGCGAGCTTCACGGCGCCTTTCCTCAATTCCAGTTTCATGGCGTACTCCTGACTTTTTGGCATGCGTAGAATGCATCCTGGGAGCCGCGTGCTCAAACGGTAAATTCTCAAGCCACCCATGAGAAATAGGAATGTCATGCCGAGCCTCGATCTGCTCGCCGGATTCGAGGCGGCGGCGCGGCACCTGTCGTTCACCAAGGCGGGCGAGGAGCTTTTCCTCACCCAATCGGCGGTCAGCCGGCAGATCAAGGAACTGGAAGAGCAGCTCGGCGTAGCGCTCTTTCACCGCCGCCACCGCGCGCTCGCGCTCACCGATGCCGGGCAGCAGTTCTACGCCGCCGCGGCGCAGGTCATGACCACGATGCGCAGCGCGACCGAGCGCCTGCGTACTCAGTCGGGACGCAAACGACCGCTGTCGGTGACCACCACCAGCTCTTTCGCCGCGCTCTGGCTGATCCCACGGCTCGCAGGCTTCACCCGCACCCATCCGGGAATCGACGTGCGCATCACCGCCGAAACGCGCGTGCAGGACCTGGTGCGCGACGGGCTCGACCTCGCGATCCGCCACGGGCCGCCGTCGCTCGCCGGGCCGAACGCGGTTCGGCTTTTCGGCGAGCGCGTCTTTCCGGTGTGCAGCCCCAAGCTGCTGCGCAAAAATCCGTTGCGCGAGCCATCGGATCTGAAAAACCACACGCTGCTGCAGTACGACGATCCCGAGGCGCGCCATCCATGGCTGCACTGGAAGACGTGGCTCGAGATCGCGGGCATTCCCGATTTACGCCCGGCGGGCACGCTTTCCTTCTCGGGCTACGAGCAGATCATCCCGGCGGCGATCGCCGGCCACGGCGTCGCGCTCGGCCGCAGCCCGCTCGTCAAGGATCTGCTCGCAGAGAAGCAGCTGGTGGCGCCGTTCAAGAGCAGCGCCGACCCGGCGCGCTCTTACTTCGTCATCACCTCGCCCGCCTCGGCCGGGCGTCCGGAGGTCGGCGAGTTCGTCGAGTGGTTGAAAAGCGAAGTGACTAAACGGTAAGCACGATCTTGCCGATGTGCTGCGAGGACTCCATGAGGCGATGCGCCTCGGCAGCCTCGGCGAGCGCGAAGGTCTTGTACACCTGCGGCTTGATGCGGCCCGCCTCGATGAGCGGCCAGATTTTCTCGCGCAGGTTGCGCGCGACATAGCCCTTGAACTCGGCGCTGCGCGGCCGCAGCGTCGAGCCGGTGATGGTGAGCCGCCGGCGCATCACCGCGTCGATGTCGAGCTCGGTGCGCGGCCCGCGCAGGTACGCGATGAAGACGAGCCGCCCTTCCTCCGCAAGGCACTTCAGCTCGCGCGGCACGTAGTCGCCGCCCACCATGTCGAGGATGACGTCGACGCCTTGGCCGTCGGTGGCGGCGCGCACCTCGGCGACCCAGTCCTGCGTGCGGTAATTGAATGCCCGTTGCGCTCCGAGACGCAGGCATGCGGCCACCTTTTCGTCGGAGCCGGCGGTAGCGAAGACGCGGTTGCCGGTCGCCGCGCCCATCTGGATCGCGGTGACGCCGATGCCCGAAGTGCCGCCTTGCACGAGGAGCGTCTCTCCCGGCGCGAGGCGGCCGCGGTCGTAGACGTTTCCCCAAACGGTGAAGAAGGTCTCCGGCAGCGACGCCGCTTCGGCCATGCTCAAATTTTTCGGCACCGGCAGCGCCTGCGTCTCGGGGACCGCGCAGTACTCGGCATAGCCGCCACCGTTGGCGAGCGCACAGACCTTATCGCCGGGCTTCCACAGTTTGGCCGCGCTGCCCGCTTCGACGACTTCGCCGGCGATCTCAAGGCCGGGCAGCGGCGAGGCGCCGGCGGGAACGGGATAGTTGCCCATGCGCTGCAAGACATCGGGGCGGTTAACGCCCGCGGCGGCGACCTTCACGAGGATCTCGTTCGCCTTCGGCGCGGGCTTCGCCACATCGGCGAGGCGCAGTACGTCGGCCGCGCCGGGCTTGCTAATCTCGACTGCACGCATGGTGCTCGCTATTATCCCGCGACGAGGAGGAGTCCCGGTGGCCCAATTTCGCGTCGAATTTTTGCTGGACCAGTCGAGCGGCAAATATCTTGCGGAGCTCTACAACCCGCAGAATCAGGAGGAGCTGATCGTGCGCACCGAGGCGCTCTACCCGTCGCAGGCCGCGGCGGTGCTCGGGCTCGTGCAGCTCTTCAAGGACGCGATCCTGCAGTTCCCCAAGCCCGGCGAGCGGCCGGCGCGCGTGATAGGAAAGAAGCCGAGGCGCCGCAAGCCAGTGAAAGCGAAGAAGGTCAAGAAGGCCAAGAAAAAAGCCGTGAAGCGCCGCACACACAACTAGGAGGAGCAAGAATGAGAGTCGCAGTTCTCGCGGCCGCGCTTGTCGCTGCC
>Ga0075436_100003250_pt1 | contig 11134 bp, 11 predicted proteins | sample RhiMethybrSRZTD5_FD_75303 | JGI IMG/M metagenome (GOLD analysis project Ga0075436, IMG submission 75303) | Populus rhizosphere microbial communities from Tennessee, USA - Rhizosphere MetaG P. TD hybrid SRZTD5 | ecosystem: Host-associated > Plants > Roots > Rhizosphere > Soil | place: USA... | reverse complement strand
TTCACGAGGCTCGACGGCTACTCGGTCGGGATCGTCGCCAACCAGCCGAAGGCGATGGCGGGCGCGCTGGACATCAATGCATCGGACAAGGCGGCGCGGTTCGTCAGGTTCTGCGACGCGTTCAACATCCCGCTGGTCACATTCGTCGACGTGCCGGGCTTCCTGCCCGGGACCGCGCAGGAGTACGGCGGCATCATCCGCCACGGCGCCAAGCTGCTCTACGCCTTCAGCGAGGCGACCGTGCCGAAGCTGACGGTGATCACCCGCAAGGCCTACGGCGGCGCGTACTGCGTGATGTGCTCGAAGCACATCCGCGCGGACTACAACGTCGCGTGGCCGACCGCAGAGATCGCGGTGATGGGGCCGGAGGGAGCGGTCAACATCGTTTTCAGGCGAGAGCTGGACGGCGCTGAGGATCGGGTTGCAGCGCGCAAGGCCCTGGTCGCGGACTACACCGAGACGTTTGCGAACCCGTACATCGCGGCGGAACGGGGCTACATCGACGATGTCATCGAGCCGTCGAGGACGCGGGGAGCGCTGATCCGCGCCCTCCGCGTCGCGCTGCGAAAGGAGCGCAAGCGCACCCCTCGCTGGCACGGGAACATCCCGCTATAGCTCGTCGCTGCGGACGCGGCTACACCACGTTCGTTGGAAATACGCCCGCGAAGAAGCCCCGCGCCGCGACGGTGTATGCGGCGTCGCCCGTGAACGGGTTCAGCACAAGCGGCTGCCAGTCGGCACCCTCGCTCCCGATGACGATCGTGTGGTCGTCGATCCACCCGGCCCAGTCGTGCAGCCCGGGGCCGGACACCGACTTCAGGATGGTCCCGTCGCGGCGCCAGATGGACATCTGCGCCGGGTCGTCGGGATTGGTCGCGGCCACCCACTGACCGTCCGGCGACAGGGCCGCCGCCGAGCTGCGCGTCCCCCAATCGAGCGTCGACCAATCGCTCGTGTTACCGAGCCAATCGATGGTGCCGCCCTGGATGCAGCCGCTTCCGGCAGGGCTGAGCGGACCGCTCACCGTGCACGCGCCCATCAGCACCTTGCGGGTCGCCGTCGCCGGATCGACGAGGTGGTAGCTGATGGCCGAGTACGGGTTGTCGCGGGCAGGCGCCGCCGGCGCGATCGACTCCTCGAACGGCCCGTAGGCATGCGCGAGGACCAGGAGGCCCGAGTGCCACGCGACCGGCCAGACGTAGGTGGAGGTCGACTCGAAGATGACGTGCTTGTGGCCGCCCGCCATGGTATCGGTGTACAGCGTCAGGTGGACTGGTGCCCTCGTGTAGTCGAGCACCGCCACCGCGATCATCGAGTCGTCCGGCGCGACCGCAAAGGCGGCTTCGGACCCTGACGGAACGTCGAGCTTGACGTCAGCGGGAGGGGCCGAGTTGATGCGGATGCCATGTAAGACCGAATCGCCGTCCAGGTAGTAGAGCGATGCCAGAGTCGTGCTCACATAGGGGAGCTGGATGGCATGACCGCCATGTGCCACGATCTCCGTCCGCTTGAGCCCGACCATCTGTCGCGACACACCGCCGTCGCTGCTCACTAGCGAGACGGTGTAGCTCGAGCCGTGCGCGGTGAGGTCGACCAGCACCGCGTCCGTTGGCGACCGCGAAGGCGGCGTGGAGGTGGGCAAAGCCGTCCTCGCACCGCTTGCGAACGGGCTGCCGGCAGTGCCGACCGGCGATACCGCGCCACACGCCATGAGCGCCAGCAGCACCGGCAATCCAATGACCCAGCGTTTCATCTCGTGGTCCCTCGCCGACGTTAACGTCACCCTTGCGGGCTCGTTACGCTTGCCTAGGTGAAGCTGCTCGAGTATCAGGCCAAGGAGGTCCTTGCCTCACTCGGCATCTCCATCCCAGCCGGCCGCGTCGCCCGCACGCCCGACGAGGCGGCGCGAGCGTGTTCCGAGCTCGGTCCGGTCGCGGTCAAGGCGCAGGTGCCTGTGGGCGGTCGTGGCAAGGCCGGTGGAATCAAGCTCGCGCAAACTCCCGATGAGGCCAGAGCGGCCGCGGAGCAGATCATCGGCATGGACATCAAGGGCTTCAAGGTGCCGCTCGTCTACTGCGAGGGCGCCCTCGACATCGCCCGCGAGATCTATCTCGGCTTCACCGTCGACCGCGACGCCCGCGCCAACATCCTCATGCTCTCGGCGCGAGGCGGCATGGACATCGAGCAGGTCGCCGAGGAGGCGCCCGAGGCCATCGCCCGCCTGTATCCGAACCCGTGGCGCGGTCCGCTCGACTTCGAGCTGAACGACCTCGTCTACCGGGCGGGCCTTGGCGAGCTGGCGCGCCCGCTCGCCGCGGTCATCAAGAAGCTGCACAGAGCCATCCCCGAGCTCGACGCCGTGACGGCCGAGATCAATCCGCTGGTGGTCAACACGGCCGGGGAGATCGTCGCCGGCGACGCGAAGCTCGAGATCGACGACAACGCCGTTTGGCGCCACCGCGACCTTGATCAGCGCTACGGCTCGGTCCTGGAAGGCGACCCGTACGAGGTCGAGGCGAAGAAGCGCGGGCTGACGTACGTGTCGCTCGACGGTGACATCGGCATCATCGGCAACGGCGCCGGGCTGTGCATGAGCACTCTCGACCTGGTGCAGCGCGCCGGCGGCAATGCCGCGAACTTCTGCGACATCGGCGGCGGCGCCAAGGCCGAAGTGGTGGAGAACGCGCTGGCGGTGATCCTCATGAACCCGAAGGTGAAGGGCGTGCTGATGAACGTCTTTGGCGGTATCACCCGCGGCGACGAGGTGGCGCGAGGGCTCGTCACAGCGCGGGACAACCTGAAGATGAAGCTGCCCCTCGTGGTGCGCATGAGCGGCACCCGCGAGGAGGAGGGCCGCGCGATACTCAAGGAGCACGGCATAGAGCCCGGGGCCAGCGCATGGGAGGCGGCGCAGAAGATCGTCGCGCTCACCACGACACCGGCTCCCCGATGAGCATCCTGCTCGACGCGTCCAGCAAGGTCATCGTCCAGGGCATCACCGGCCGCGAGGGCACCTTCCACGCCGAGCAGATGCTCGAGATGGGCACCAAGGTCGTCGGTGGCACGAGCCCGGGCAAGGGCGGGACGATGCATGTCGGCGTTCCGGTCTTCAACACCGTCGCCGAGGCGGTCGGAGCGACCGGCGCAAACGCCTCTGGCATCTTCGTGCCCCCACCGTTCGCGCCCGACGCGATCATGGAGGCCGCGGCCGCTGGGATCACCCTCATCGTGTGCATCACCGAGGGCATCCCGATCCAGGACATGATCCGCGTGAAGGACTACCTGCGTGGCTATCCGGCGGCCCGGCTCCTCGGGGCGAACTGCCCGGGCCTGATCACTCCGGGGGTCGCCAAGATCGGCATCATCCCGCAGCGCATCACGAAGCCCGGCCATGTCGGCCTGGTCTCGCGCAGCGGCACCCTCACGTACGAGGTGGGGTCGGCGCTGAGCGCTGCCGGCATGGGCCAGTCGACGATCGTGGGCATCGGCGGTGACCCCGTGCTCGGCCTCACCTTCAGCGACGTCGTGGCGCTGTTCGAGAAGGACGAGGCGACCACTCACCTCGTGGTGATCGGCGAGATCGGCGGCACGGACGAGGAGAAGGCGGCGGAGCTGCTCGGCCGCGGCAGCCGTTTGAAGACGGTGGCTTTCATCTCCGGCCGCACCGCCCCGGAGGGCAAGCGCATGGGCCACGCGGGGGCCATCATCTCGGGCAACCGCGGCACGGCGAAGAGCAAGGAGGAGGCCTTCCGCAAGGCAGGGGTCGCCGTGGCGGAGACCACCGATCAGATCGTCTCGCTCCTGAGCTGAGGGTCTAGACTCGGCGCCGATGGTCTTGCCGATCGGGTTGTCCCGGGCCGTGGGCGGCGACCGCATGCGCGACCTCGGACTGGCCGCGGCCCTCGTCCTCTGGCTCGTCTACACCCGGCTCTACTTCGTCCTCCACACCTCGCACATCGTGGCGCCGACGTGCCCGTTCTTTGCGCTTACCGGGCATCCCTGTCCTTTCTGCGGCGGCACCCGCTCCTTCGCCTACATGTGGCAGGGCGACATCGCCGACTCGGTGCGCCTGTACCCGCTAGGTCCCGCTCTGTTCCTCGGCAGCCTGTTTGGGACGGCGGGGCTTGCGTCGGGGGCGATCACCGGCCGGAAGTGGTCGCTTAGCCTTACGTCCCTTCAGTGGAAGCTTCTGAGCATCGGTGGGGTGAGCGCCGTTGCCGTCAGCTGGGTGCTCAAGTGGTTTGTTCTCGGGAACTGACCAGCTCGCGCCCTGGATGAAGCGGCGCAGCACGGGGTAAGACCGCTCGGTCACCGTAGTCGAGTTGCTGACCGGGTCGACCAGGTCGTGCGGGAGCCCTTCGTGGGCGGCGAATTCGAACGTCTCCACCATCGCGCCGTGCCTGCGCCATCGCTCGGTCAGCTGGTATGTGAAGCGGTTGTCCAGGCGCGGCTCGGCGGCATTGGTGATCACGGCGAGCGATCTCGCTAGCGGCGCGGTGCGGGCGGCCATGGCCATCACCTTGCGCGCGGTCCGGAACAGCGCTGCGTAAGCGTGTGTCGCGAATCGCGGGTACCCGTGCGGCGGGCGGATCGTGTCCTTCGCTTTGGCGTTCCACCAGATGTAGAAGTTCGGCAGCACAACGGCGGCCTCGGTCAGCGCGGTGAGCGCCGGCCCTGGGATTGGCCTGAGGCCGAACATTGGAGCCACCAGCACGGCCCGCTCCACGTCGGTGCGCGTCTGGGCCAGGTATCCCGTCAGGATCGCCCCAAGGGACAGGCCCGCGATAGTGAGCCGCTCGCCGAGCCCGGAGCCTGAGAGGGCGGCCCGGTTGGCGACCGCGATCAGGTGCTCGGAACGGAGCTCGGCGACGGCCGTGTTCATGCGGTCGCTGTAGCCGTGTCGCGGGTAGCGCGGTATCAGGACGTTCCACCCCCGGTCGAAGAAGTCCTTTCCCAGCTGGTCGAACTGGGCAGGGCAGTTGGTGAAGCCGTGCAGCAGGACGAGCGACCGCTCCGTCCGGCGGCCGTGCGTGTAGAGGCGCGTGTGGCAGACCGGATTTACGTTGGGGCCGTCGAGCGCTCTGAGGCTCTCAGCGATCTCAATCCCGTCCGCGTAGGACACTGCATGCAAGGATTGCATTTACGTGGACTTCTCACTTGCCGATGAACAGAAAGCGGTCCGGGATCTCTGCCGCGACTTTGCCCGCGAGGTCGTAGCCCCGGCGGCCGAGGAGCTTGATCGCGAGCATCGCTTTGGCTACGACATCGTCCGCCAGATGGGGGAGCTCGGCCTGTTCGGGCTGCCGTTCGCCGAGGAGTACGGCGGGGCCGGCGCGGACTTTCTGTCTCTGTGCCTCGCGATCGAGGAGATTTCGCGCGCGGACGCCGGCGTCGGCATCACCCTGGAGGCCGCCGTCTGCCTGGGCGCCGCGCCCATTCACGACTTCGGCTCGAAGGAGCAGAAGGAGGCGTACCTCCCGGACCTGCTCGCCGGCCGCAAGCTGTGGGCGTTCGGCCTGACGGAGCCGGAGGCCGGATCAGATGCCGGCGCGACCAAGACTCGAGCAGAGCGCCGAAACGGCGGGTGGGTGATCAACGGCGCGAAGCAGTTCATCACGAACTGCGGCACAGACATCTCCGCCGGCGTCACGCTCACCGCGCTCAGCGGAAGCGACCACGAGATCAGCGCCTTCCTGGTGCCCACCGGCACACCCGGCTACCAGGTGCTTCCGGGCTACCGGAAGCTGGGCTGGCATTCCTCCGACACGCACCCGCTGAGCTTCGAGGACTGTCATGTGCCGGCTGAGAACATGCTCGGCAAGCAGGGCGGCGGGTACCGGCAGTTCCTGCATACGCTGACGGGCGGCCGCATCGCGATCGCGGCCCTCTCGGTCGGTGTGGCGCAGGCATGCCTCGACGCGAGCCTGTCGTACGCGAAGGAACGGCGCGCCTTCGGTGTCGCGATCTCGAAGCACCAGGCGATCCAGTTCAAGCTGGCGGACATGGCGATGGAGACAGAGCTGGCGCGCACGATGGTCTACCGCGCGGCGACCGAGTACCACCACGGCTCCGGCGTGGCCTCAGACGAGCTGCGGATGCTCGCCGCCTACGCGAAGCTTTTCGCGTCCGAGACGTCCAAGCGGGCCGCCGACCAGGCTGTGCAGATTCACGGCGGGTATGGCTTCATGGAGGACTACCCAGTTGCGCGCTACTGGCGCGACGTGAAGGTGAACGAGATCGGCGAAGGGACGTCGGAGGTCCAGCGGATGCTGATCGCGAGGCTGCTGGGCCTCTAGAGCAGGAATTTCACGAGGCCGACGGCTTTCGCGCCCGCGACGACGAGGCCGGTCGTGATCACGCCCATCGCGACAAGCCCGGTTGACACCACGCCCAGCGCGATCAGCCCGACGCTGACGATTCCGATGCCCACGAGTCCGACCGCCGCGGGTCCGATGGCCACGAGGCCGACCGCAACCACGCCGACCGCGACGCGGCCGATCGCCACTATTCCTACCGCCCTGCCGCGAAGCGAAATCGCGATGAGCGGAACGCCGAACGCCTGCTGTTGAGACTGAAATTCCATGTGCTTCCTCCTGCGCACGAGACTAGGAGTCGGGCGCAAGTCTCAACAGTCACGCGGGTCAGCGGCGAATCATGACGGTCGTCACGCACCGGTTACGGCGGCCGACGGCAACCGCCGGCGCTAGGCCTCCGGGGACGGCACCTCGCGGTCGGCGACAGACGCGAGCTCGCTCCACGGCCGGTTGAGGACGATCGCCGACGAGCTGGCGACCGCGATCTTCTTGCCGTCCTCATTGAAGAGCTCGGCCTCCGCGAGGGCCATGGAGCGGCCGCGGTGCACGAGCTTGGCTCGCGCATGGAGCATGCGACCGTCGGGTGGCACCGGGCGCAGGTAGTTGACCTTCAGGTCGAGTGGCGCGAACGAAGCTCCCGCCCCGACGGTCGTCATCACCGCGCAGGACAGCGCAGCGTCGGCCAGCAGCGCGATCGAACCGCCGTACAGCACCGGCTGCGGCGAGCACAGCCACGGGCTGGCCGGCATCGCGAAGGTGCACGTGCCGTCGCCGGCTTCGATCGGGTGCAGGCCGGTGAGGTGGTAGATCGGCGGCAGGGTCTCGAACGCGATGCAGCGACGCAGGACCTCCAGTCCGGTCAGTCGCGCCCACCGCTCCGCCTCCAGCGGCTTGCCCACGACCGGCCGCAGGTAGGGATCCGGCGTTTCGAAAACCGGTCCCTCAACCGGCTCCGAGTCGGGTGCGCCGGGGGCCGTGAGCACGAACCCGCGCGAAGTCCCATGCGCCAGGTGGTGGCCGTGTGCATCGTCGATGGATACCTCTGAGAGCGCGACCGAGCGCCCACCGTGGATGAGCCTCGCGCGGCCGATCAGCGTGTCGCTGTCGAGCGTCGCGGGCTTGAGGAAACTTAGAGAGAGGTCTGCCGTCGTCATGTAGGCGAGCGGCGGAAGCACGGTGATGATCGCCGTGCCGAGCGGTCCGTCGGCGAGGAACGCAAGCACACCGCCGGTCATCAGGTCAGGAACCGTCGTTTGCAGCCACGGCGTCGCCGGCATCGTGAACGTCGACGTGCCGAAGCCCGACTCAGAGGGGGTGAGCCCGGTCAGGTGATGGATCGGCGGAGCTGCTGCGACGCCACGGACGGTGCGCCTCATGCGCTCGAGTCCTGGCAGCCCGAGGGCCGAAAGATCACCGAAAACGCCGCGGAGGGGTTCTTCCCAGATGCGGACTTCGGTGGTGCTAGCGATAGACCCCATTGTGGCCGATGCTGTGCAGGCCGACGTTCGGGAAGTACGTCAGTCCATGGTCCTGCGATCCGACCTTGATGCGCGCGATCACCTGGCCGGTCAGCGTGCTGAAGACATACACGGTCGCGTTGTAGCGGCCCGATGCCCAAAGCTGTGTGCCTGCTGGGTTGAGCTGCAGCATGTCCGGGCTGCCACCACCGGGGATGACCCACTTCGCAACGACCCGGCGGGTCGAGAAGTCGATCACCGAGACCGAGCCCTCGAGCCGGTTGGACACGTACAGGTAGCGCGCGTCACGCGAGACCTGCAGGCCGTGCGCACCGTGTCCGGTGTGGATGAACTGGATCACCTTCATCTTCACCGGGTCAATCACCGAGACGCCGTCTGAGCCCTGGTTCGTCACGTAGAAAAGCGTGCCGTCCGGCGACACCTTCACGTCGATGGGCAGTCCCCCGACGTTGACCCAGCCCACGAGCTTCATCTGGACCGTGTCGACCTTGGCGACGATGCCGGAGTACTCGGTTGAGATCATCAGGTACGAGCCGTCGGCGCTGAAGTCCATGTGGTCTGCGCCGGGCCATGGGATCTGCACGGCCTTGAGCAGCTTCCACGTGTGCGGGTCCCGGAACTCGATGCGCTGCAACCGCTCCACGACGTCGATGGCTTTGGTGCCGTCCGGCGTGAAGTAGAGGTTGTACGGGTACGGGATGCTGATGGTCCGCACCGGCTTGCCGGTGTGAGGGTCGATGACGGTGAGCATGCTCGAGCCCTCGTCCTCGACGTAGAGCTGGCTCAGGTCCCAGGACGGGGTGATGTGGTGAGGGATCGAGCCGACGCGGTAGTGGTCGATCACCTTGAAGGTGTTGGGATCGATGACGTCGACGGTGCCGGCTTCGCTGTTCGGCACGTACACGCGCTCCGGCAGGTTGCACAGCGGGCAGGGCACGGTTGTCGCCATGTCGTTCGCGTAGACGTTGGTGCCGGCTGCCGGCAGCTCGGGGATGACGTCGGGTGGCGGCAGCATGCGCACCGGCTGCGTGTCGGCTGCCTGGTAGTCGTCTAGCGGCGTGGCCGGCGGCACCGTCCACACGACGGCGCCCACCACGACGGCCGGGCTGAATATCACCACCACGAGAATGGCGGCCAGGAGGACGCGAACCGGACGGGATCGGATCAGTCGGCCGATGACGTCACTCGTCCGGCAGGTCTTCTAGCTTGGGCGCCAGCTCGCACACCCACCGCCCGTCGTCCAGGCGCCGGATGAAGCGGCCGTAACCCTGGTTCCGAGCCACGTTCAAGAACTGCTCCTGAGTGATCAACGTCCGAAGCCTGGCCAGATCCGCATAAGTGCTGTCCCGCATGATCCCGCCGACCACTCCGGCGAGCTCGCGCCACTGGCCTTCCGAGAGCGGCTCGCCGTAGCCGGCGATCGTCACCAGGAGCGCGGCGGTGGCGCCCGTGATCGTGTCTGGCAGGAGCTTTTCGGACTTCGCGCGCGAGATGATTTCCCGCCCTGTGCCGATGATGTCGGCGATGCGATCCCGGCGCACGCCGATTATGTCGCGACCGCTGCCCACGGTCGTGCCTTCGAGGTATCTGGGTCCTGCTTCCATCCGGAACCTTAGATTTTAGGTGATGAACCTCGACCTCTCGCCGCAGCACGAGGCGTTCCGAGCTTCCGTGCGTGAGATCGCCGACGCGGTCGTGGCGCCAATCGCCGAGGAAGTCGACCGCGAACATCGCTTCCCCGAGGAGTCGGTACGGGCCGCCGCCGAGGCCGGTTTGATGGGCATCCTGATCCCGCGCGAGTACGGCGGTGCAGGGCTGGACGCGCTCGCGTTCACGGTCTGCATCGAGGAGCTCGCGAGGGCCTGCGCGTCAACCTCCGTGATTGTCGACGTGCACACAAGCGTCGGCAGCGAGCCGATCCTGCTGTTCGGCACCGAGGAGCAGAAGCGAAGGTGGCTGCCGCAGCTCGCCGCGGGCGAGATCCTCGGCGCTTTCGCGCTCACGGAGCCGTCATCCGGCTCTGACGCCGCGTCGCTCAAGGCGACGGCGCGCCGCACAACGGGGGGCGAGTACGTGCTCAACGGCACGAAGATCTTCATCACGAACATCGGCCGCGCAGGCCTGTACATCGTCTTCGCGCGCACCGGCCCCGATGAGCGCGCCGCCGGCGTGAGCGCGTTCATCGTGCCCGCCGACTCGTCCGGTCTCCGCGTTGGCCAGGTCTTTAGGAAGATGGGGCTCAACGGCTCACCGACAGGTGAGCTGGTGCTGGAGGACGTCGTCGTGCCGGCCGCGAACCGGCTGGCCGCGGACGGGGATGGATTCGCCGTGGCGATGCGCGCCCTCGACTCGGGCCGCATCGGAATCTCCGGCCAGGCCATGGGCATTGCGCAGGCGGCGGTGGAGCAGGCGCGAGAAGTTCTTCTCGGCCGTCCCCGCGCCCAGGGCGATGACTTCTCGCTGGCGGACATGGCAACGCGCTTGGAGTCTGCCCGCCTGCTCGCTTATGAGGCGGCGTGGTTGTGCGGCAACAGGCGTCCATTCACCCGTAAGGCTTCTATGGCCAAGCTCCACTGCACGGACACGGCGATGGCCGTTGCCCTCGACGCGCTGCAGATCGCCGGGGAGGAGGGTGCCGTCAGCGGTAGCCCGTTCGAGCGCCACGTCCGCGACGCGAAGGCGCTCCAGATCTACGAAGGCTCGAACCAGGTCCAGCGGGTGGTCATCAGCCGCGATCTGCTGAAGCATTGATCTTCGGCTGGGTTGGAGATGCGACGTCCCCTCCCGGCCTCTACCGGGTCCCTCCCCACCGGGTGGGGAGGTTAGGAGGGGGCGTGCTACTTCAAACCAGAGCCTAAGGTCGACGACTAAAGGTTGGAGTGGGGAGGTGGCTGTACCAGGTCCCTCCCCACCGTGTGGGGAGGTTAGGAGGGGGCGTGCTACTTCAAACCAGAGCCTAAGGTCGACGACTAAAGGTTGGAGTGCGGAGGTGGCTGTACCAGGTCCCTCCCCACCGTGTGGGGAGGTTAGGAGGGGGCGTGCTACTTCAAACCAGAGCCTAAGGTCGACGACTAAAGGTTGGAGTGGCTGGCGCGTCCCCTCCCGGCCTCCCCGCAAGCGGGGAGGTGTTACTTGGGATGTGACGTCCCCTCCCGGCCTCCCCGCAGGCCGGGAGGTGTTACTTGGGATGTGACGTCTCCCCTCCCGGCCTCCCCGCAAGCTGGGAGGTGTTACTTGGGATGTGACGTCCCCTCCCGGCCTCCCCGCAAGCGGGGAGGTGTTACTTGGGATGTGACGTCCCCTCCCGGCCTCCCCGCAGGCGGGGAGGTGTTACTTGGGATG
>Ga0075436_100003244_pt1 | contig 11146 bp, 12 predicted proteins | sample RhiMethybrSRZTD5_FD_75303 | JGI IMG/M metagenome (GOLD analysis project Ga0075436, IMG submission 75303) | Populus rhizosphere microbial communities from Tennessee, USA - Rhizosphere MetaG P. TD hybrid SRZTD5 | ecosystem: Host-associated > Plants > Roots > Rhizosphere > Soil | place: USA... | reverse complement strand
ATGGCCCGTGGTGGCGGCGGCTTCGGTGATGATGCTTGTGGTGGTGGTGATGAGCGCCTGCACGCGGGCGATCCGCACTAAGTCGGCTGCATCCGGGTTGGCCGCCAGCGTGCGGTGCGCTTGAACCTCGCAGGCACCCAAGGCTGTTTCCAGCCGCGTGGCGTGTGCCACCGCTCGCCGCTGGCCAGGGTCTGCGGAAGGGAGTGGCTGCCCGAACAGGCGCGCCGCCGCGAGCTGCTCGAACCCGCTAAAGCGGTCGATCATGCCGTGCGCCTCGGTGATCTCCAGGGTGGTTGGCCGTTCAGCCATTGGCTGTCGTCGGCGGGTGCCCACCTCCAGTCGGTACTGCAGCTCCCCCACATAGGCGCCGACTGCGACAGCCGTCCCGTGCGCGGCGACATACAGGGTGTGCATCACCTGGCCGTGAATATCTGGGGGGTCGGCGAGTCTGTCCGCGGTCGCTGGCCCGGAGGCGAGGCCGTGGCGCCCGATGAGATGCCGCGCCCGGGAAAGGTTGTCGGCAATCTCGGTCACGTGATCGTCGGTCGGTCCGTGCCCGGGCCAGTGCCCGGCGCGAACGCTGCGAGCAATCGCCTCCCCAACAACCCGCAGGCGTTCCATCGGGTCCGATCCCGACATTTCGTCCGGCGGCGACGACAGCGCTGCCCATAGGTGGGCCGCTGACGCGACCAGCTGATTCCAGCTTCGTACCATCGCCGGGGCGTTTTCGGATGTTGCGGAGAGGAGCGTCTCGCGGGCCAGTGCGTCAGTATCGGCCAGTAGCTCGCCGATCGTGCGCCGATCAGGTGCCGGCACCGGTATTCGCCTCCCAGACCAGCTCGGCAACCAGCGACCTCAGACCAAGCAGCCGCGATGGTGCACCCAGGACACAGATCCGGCGCAACAACTGCTCAGCCGACGCCAGAAGATCAGCTGGGTTGTCCCCAACCGGTGTGGGCCCGCCCAGCCGGGCGCGGCGAGGCAAAAGGCCCAAGGCCTCATCCGCCGCGGAATCGATCCCCAACGCCAATAACTGACGCGACGACCCGGGACCTGCTGCGTCGGCTTGCGTCCATACCAGCTCAGCTGCGCGTCGAAGCACGCGCGCGACACCAGCCAAGGTTTCAACGACTTCGGCGTCCATCTGCTCCATGCCCACTCATCGTCCTTTTGCTCAGAAGGCCGTCCAATGAAGCCACAAATCTCAGCCGTGAGGTCGGATAGGCCATGACCTGTGGATACAAGGACGCTTTGCAAGCCCCAAAGCGTGGCGGACGCTCCAGGCGGTCATGGTGATTGCATCCATGAAGGCAATCACCGTAGATTGGCTCAGCTCTTCGAAGTTCGGGTCAGCTCGGCTGACGTCGCAGAACCGTGCCGATCACAGCGGAGAATGATCATGGTGTGGACTATCGAAGTTTGACCGGGCTCGCCCGCTGATCGAACCGGAAGATGTGTTGTCGTCGGGGACTACTTGCAAGCAGCCCTCGACCTGACACTGCGCTTAAGTCTCGAGCGTCATGGACGAGCTAGACGCAACTGCACCCAAAGACGAGTCACTCCGTGGGCCTGCGGTTAGATGGCGAAGCCGGGTCGCTTCACGATGACTGATTGCGCCGGCGCACCATTGCAGAGCCTCAGACACCGTCAAGGATTCACCGTTGATCATCGCCTGCAACGCAGCGCTGGCACGTTGCTCGGTGGCGACGATAGCGGCATCTCGTTCTCCGAGCGCCGTCAGCACTTCGATGGCCAGCTTCTCCAGGCGCCGGTCACGCTGGGCCCGTTCATGACGACGCTTCGCGTACGCCTGGGATGCTCTCAGCCGGGCTGCCTGCCTCATTGTCTGCTTGCCCATAACGCTTTCCTTCATCGACGGAGACTCGCAGTCCCTTATGGCGTTTCTGGTGTGCCGAGCGGTCAGCCTTCTCGAGACGCAGCTGGAATGACCTAGCTCAACAGATTGAAGGAGTCTCATGTCCCATAAGTTTGACCTGGACATGCTATGCCCGCCAGGGCTGAGCGGCGCTCCGGTGATTCGCGAGGATCGCCGAGACGTGATCGGTGTCATCTTCGAGGAACAGACCACCACGATGTACGAACGAACCGTGATCTTCGGGCGGGCGCACCACCTGGACGTTTTGCGCTCGGCATGCGCTGCCGTGACCGGAGGGCGGCCACTGGTTGAGCATTTGCAGAGAACAGATTGACCTGAGCGCGCGGCGCGGACCGCAATTTGCTAGCGAGGACACGCGCTGCGATGGTCGGGCGGCACCATTGATCAACAACAGAGGCGAACCAGGGCAGTTAAGCCGGCAAAGTTGATCGGCTACTGCCTTGAGAGGGCGAAGCAGGGCTAATTGGCGGTTATTGGAAACCTTTGAAAAGTGCCGCTGACTAGGTGTGGAACCGGAAAGGTCAACAGTCCTCAATAACCACCAATACGGCGCTGATGGGTACCCAGTAGGTACCCAGAGATGATCAAGAAGCAATTCTGAGCAGATCAAGCGCAGCGCGTTCGGCTCCGTGACACCCCGATGAAAATCGCGAGATGTACAGAATCTCGCGCTGCCCCTGGGGGAAGCGGTTCGTAGCGCCGAACCGGTGCGGAAATTAGCTCGATCTGAGCACCCAAACGATCAACGATGGTGAAGCCTGACCAGTCACCCAAGATCACTAGTCGCTGACCCGTGGTCGTGAGACTCGTCTGCACCGTTGACGTCGGGTCAAGATCAATTGGCACGTCGAAGCCACAGCGGCCCCGTACTAACAGACAGCGCACGTTCGGCTTGCAGTTGCGTTACCTTGCGGCACCCCTCGAACTGACGTTGATCAAGTCGGGATGACCTGTCATCGGATCTTTCAAGATCGTCAGGAATGCATCACGGTAATCGGGATCACCGGCGGCGGCTATCCAGCGACAGACAACAGCGGTCGGCGTGTCTTGAGTGGCGCAGCAGGTTGTGGATGCGGTCGGCATCGTGTACCTGGCACCGCATGGATCGACTACGCGCTCTACCGAACGCATTGCTTGATCACGAGGGGAGTGCACAAACAGGCGCACCCGTGATCTTCCGTGCGATCTTTGACCGTGGATGGCGGACCGTCGCCGCGCTCGATCGCGTACTTGCCAGACCGAACGCCATTACGGAGGCGTAGTAGATGAAGGCTCGCCAATGGAGGACAAATCCGAGCGGAATCGAGACGATCTGCTCAAGGCTCAGTATGCCGTCGACAATTTCCGGCGGCGCCGGAATTCGTGCGGCAGCTCGGCTGGATCACTGCACCGGCGCTACGCAATGGGCGCTCGGATCACAGGTATTGAGACCGCGTGGATTGCCCGAGGCTCGCGGCCAGAGCGAGAATGGTGACGGACCAAAGCTGCTGTCGCCTTCAAAGCCACATGGGCATGGCTTCGGCTTCGGGATCAGTCAATAACGCAGGCGAGCCAGCCATCTCTTGCTCGGCCGACGCACCGAGCGCGGTGTTGGAGCATCTGGCTTGGATCGGCCGGCCAATGGGAAGGACTCGAGCGACAGGTCGAGGTCGCCGACGACCGGGTGGTGGATGGCTCGATCCCGGTGCTGTGGATCTGGACGTCGGAGGCGCCGCACCGGCGACGAATTCCTGGCGTTTGATTTTGTCGTAGCACGGGTTTACCGCGCACAACCTATGTGGGTGGGCTGGCTGTTCTCCGCGAGTTGATCTTGGCCCGCTGGGGATGGAGCACCGGTTAGGCATGTCGTGTGTACGCTAGCGGTCAGGCACAGCGCGAGCACACTACGGTAGCGCCGCGCGGGCGCCCATTCTGTCCCGATCTAGCGGGCATTCAAGATCGCAATGATCTTCTCGAGGTGATGCGATTCCACCTCAAAACTTCCGGGACTCGGCACGGTGAAGGTTCCTGTGGTCGGTTGTCCGGCCTTCACTTGGAGTTCGTAGCCGTTGCCGCCGGTGTGGGCGTGGATCTCATCATCTTGGTCGCTGGTGACCTGCAAGATCACCTGCTGGCCGACCGAGACGTCGATCTTTTTGCCGCTGGGGTCGACCTTGCCGTTGGCGATCGTGATGTTGATCGTGAGCGCGGATGGGCTGGCAAAGGCTGGGCTCGGAGCAGAGGCGCCGCTGGAAGCGGCCGGAGACGCGGCAGTCGTTTCACTCGTCGGCGATGAGGTGCAGGCTCCGAAGGTCAGGCACAATGCAACCGCAGCGGCCAAAAGCGCCGTGCGGGCGAGCGAGCGATTGTGAACTCTCACGTTCCCGGCTCCAGTCTTAGTTGTCCTAGCGGTGGGAATTTGGCAGCGGCGCGGCAGTCTGCCGCTGTCCATCTTGTCTGTAGGAATGCGCTGCACCGCACGTTCCTTGCAGGTCAAGACGGCTCAGGGCACCACCGGCCGCTGTCCGCCGCCGGTCACGGGCAACAAGATCCGAACACCCCGGCCTAGCCCACTCTGACAAGCCGGAGCCCTCGGTGACCCTTAAGGTGATTGGGAATGGGTCAGAGAATCCGATCAGATTGACCGGCTTGTCCATTCGACCGAACAGAGAGCAGTGGGTCCTCGACGTCCGCAGAGGGCCGACCGTCGAAGATCACGAGCAAGAAGCGAGTGGTGAACACCGCGTTCGGTTCGGAGATCACGTCTCTCTATTTGATCAACCAGCACACCGCAACTCTCCGGCCGCGGGCAATGAGATTGGTCTAATCGACCGTTGTCATACTGCATTGCGTGATCAAGATCCGTAACCGGAGGCGCGGCGCGTTGCCGTGGAAGGCAGGCCCTGCGTTCAATGGTGCTCTGCGAGTGCTTCGATCTTGAAGGGGTGCCAAGTGCGGGCTTTGCCACGATCCGGTTGGGCCGCCGTCGGCATGTTGCTGTTCGCATCGGCGGCCTGTGGCGTGGCAGGTCCGTCACCGACCGGGACGCCAGCACCCTCCAACGGGCTCCCGCCCACCGTTGTGGCAGCCGAGCCAACAGAAACCAGCGCGGTAGAGCTGCCCGCCCCGAACAAGCCGACAGCGACGGTACAGCGACCCGCACACAAGGAGCCAAGTGCCATAGTGCCGCGACCCGACCACATCGTGGTGGTGATCTTGGAGAACGAGCATCGTTCCAGCGTGATCACGCACGCTCCATACCTCAAGAGGCTCGCGGCTAAGGGCGCCAACCTGACCCACTCCTATGGTGTGACCCATCCCAGCCAGCCGAACTATCTGGCGCTGTTCTCTGGGTCCACTCACGGAGTGAGAAGCAATGCCTGCCCCAAGCAGTTCCGTAAGGCGAACAACCTGGGCCATCAGCTCCGTCAATCAGGGCTCAGCTTCATCGGATATTCCGAGTCCCTGCCGAAGACCGGCTTCCGCGGATGCGCATCGGGCCGCTACCTCCGCAAACACAACCCGTGGGTCAACTTCGCCACCTTGCCAGCAGACACCAACCGGCCTTTCACAGCCTTTCCGCGCGACTACAGCAAGCTGCCGACCGTGTCGTTTGTGAGCCCGAATATGTGTCACGGCATGCACGATTGCTCGGTCCGCACCGGCGACCGCTGGATGAAAAAGCACTTCGACCGATACGCGCGGTGGGCGCCACGCCACAACAGCCTGCTCGTCGTCACCTTCGATGAGAACGCGGGCGGGAAAGTCAAACCGATCTTCACAATCATCGTCGGCGCGAAGGTGCGCCCGGGTGTTTATGCCGAGCGGCTCAACCACTACAAGCTGCTCCGCACCATCGAGGAGTCATACGGGCTGCCCCCGCTCGGCCACGCCAAAGGCGTCCGCCCCCTGTCGACGATCTGGACGAGCTAACCGGTTCCGCGAAGCAGCTGAAAGCACCTGGTCAACGGGTCATGCGAGGCCAGCGTGGCTTGGCGCACCCCAGTCTCGACGACGATTGAAACGCAACCCTTGCCACAGGTCCGCGTCAACGACCAGCGGCCACCTGTCGAACCTGCCGGACTGCCTCCGCTACCCCGCCGCGCCACGGCGGCCCGTGTCCGGGCAGCACCCAGCTGGCCGGTATGGCCTCCAACCTGCCGAGCGATGCCAACGCAGCCTCCGGGTCGAGGGTGAAGGGCGCAGGCCGGGGCCCACGCTCGCCGGTCAGCACGCTGCGCGTGGTCATGGCGTCGCCAACGAACAATGCGTCCGCCGCTGCGACGTGGACGGCGACACTCCCGGGAGTGTGCCCCGGAACGTGGATGATCCGCGGGGACCCGGGCAGATCGAGCTCCTCGCCGTCGGCGAATGTCACTACCTCGCGGACCGGCCGTGTGCGGAGCCCCCCGTGTCGCGCGCCGTACCACAGGAAACCCAACAAGGGGCGCACCTTAATGGGTCCCAACCCGAGTTCGGCTTACTAATTTCACCGCGAGCCCTGGCCGCATCGAGCTCATGGACGTGGACCACGATGCCATTCCCCTGCCTAAGCCGCTCCGCGAGACCGATGTGGTCGCTGTCACCATGAGTCAGCACGATGCCTCGAACCTCATCGATGGAACGGCCCAGCTGCGTCAGCTCATGGTCCAGCTCACGCCAGTGACCAGGCAGACCCGCGTCCACGATCGTGACCCCCGCAGCATCCACAACCAGGTAAATGTTGACAACATCGGAGCCGATCCGATGCAGACCGGGTGCAAGCCTCATCGAATCATCTCCTTGTGTGCGACGAATGTGGCGCCGAGAGCACAGCCCTGCCGCCTGACCACCTCACTGCAGACCGTCCAAACTTAACTTCCCAGACCATCAGTTCAGCTCGACCATCCCGTTGTTGACATCAACCTCACCAGACCTAGGGAACGAGGTCAGCGGTATAGCCATTGACAATCATTTTCAATAGACGTACGTTCACCGTGACGATCGGAGGGCGGTTGAAAGCGTCATTCATGAAGTGTCTTATCGCGCTGGTCGGGATTGCGATGCTGGGTGTCTCGGCGTGCTCCGGTGCCACTCCATCCCCGGGCAGGACAACTGGAGCCTCTCCGGCCGGCACCAGCACCCATGTGAGCGTGGTCGCCTCCACGAATGTGTACGGCGATATCGCGAAGACGGTTGGTGGCTCGGCGGTGACAGTGACATCGATTATCGATAACCCAGAGAAGGATCCGCACGAATACCAGGCCGACGCGCAGACCCGACTGGCCCTCTCCAAGGCCCAGCTGGTGATCGAGAACGGCGGCGGTTACGACGATTTCGTCGACGCCATGCTCGAGTCAGCCTCCAGCAGGCCGACACTGATCAACGTCGCAGACCTCGCGGGCCGCAACCGCCAACCCGCCGGCGCGGAGTTCAATGAGCATGTCTGGTACGACTTCCGCACCGTCGAAAAGTTGACAACGCAACTGGCCACCGACCTTTCCGCCGCCGCACCTGCACAGGCCGCCACCATCAGGGCCAACGGCGCGGCGTTCAACAGCCGCCTCACCAAGCTGCAGCAGCAGGAGGGAGCGATCAAAGCCGAACACGCCGGCGACCCGGTCGCGATCACCGAACCGGTACCGCTGTACCTGCTGGAGGCAGCAGGCCTGGTCAACAAGACCCCGGGCAAGTTCAGTGAAGCCATCGAAGAAGATACCGACGTCCCACCGGCGATTCTCAAACAGACCGAGGACCTGTTCGACAAACACCAAGTCCGACTGCTCGCCTACAACGAGCAAACCACCGGTCCCCAGACCGAGGCTCTTCTGGCCGCTGCCAAGCGCAACAACATTCCGGTTGTCCCGGTTACCGAAACACTTCCCGCCGGGCAAACCTATCTGTCGTGGATGCAGGCCAACCTGGACGCCGTATCCGCCGCGCTCGACCGATGACCGCCACCACCTCCCAGCGCGCCAAGACTCGCCGCGCGGCCGCCAAGACGCCGATCGTCGCGCTTCGAGACGCCAGCCTGCGGTTCGGCTCTCGCACCCTGTGGTCCCGGCTGAACCTGCAGGTTCATCCAGGCGAGTTCGTCGCGGTCCTCGGCCCTAACGGGGCAGGCAAGACCAGCTTGCTCCGCGCCATTCTCGGCCTGCAACCGCTCACGTCAGGCTCGATTGAGCTGCTCGGCGCTCCGGTCCGCCGCGGCCATCGGCAGGTCGGCTATATCCCGCAACAGCGTCTCGTCGACCGCGGCATTCCGCTGCGCGCCCGCGACTTCGTCGGTCTGGGCCTGGACGGACACCGGTTTGGCCTGGCCCTTCCCAGCGGTGCCCGACGCCGCGCCGTCGACACCATGCTCGCCACGATCGACGCCACCAGCTTCGCCGCTAGCCGGATGGGGAACTTGTCCGGCGGAGAACAGCAGCGGCTCCGCATCGGGCAGGCGTTGATCGGAAACCCCCGGCTGCTGCTGTGCGACGAGCCGCTGATCTCCCTCGACCTGAACCAACAACGCGCCGTGAGCAACCTGATCAACGCCAGCCGCCGGTCCGCCGGCCGCGCGGTGGTGATGATCACTCACGACATCAACCCGGTCCTGGGCATGGTCGACACCGTCGTCTACCTCGCCGGCGGCCAGGTCCGTACCGGCACCGTCGATGGGGTCCTCACCAGCGCGGTGCTGTCTGAGCTGTACCAGACGCCGGTCGATGTCATCCGCACCCGCGGCCGCATCCTGGTCGTTGGCCTACCCGACACCGCCTATGAAGGCCACGAGGCCGCGCCGGGGCATCCGCCCGGAGGACTGCCGTGACGAACCTGTGGTCGGAGCTGTTCTCCTTCAGCAACTATGGAGAACTGCTCATCCTGCTGCGTAACTCGATCCTCGCCGCGGCTGTTCTCGGCCTCACCGGTGGCCTGGTCGGAGTGTTCGTGATGGCCCGCGACCTGCCGTTTGCCGTGCACGCGATCAGCGAGCTCTCCTTCGCCGGCGCCGCCGCCGGATTGCTCTTCGGGATCGGTGTCGTCGAAGGATCCCTTGCCGGATCCCTGACCGCCGCCCTACTGATCGGCATCCTCGGCAGCCGGGCCCGGGATCGGAACTCGATCATCGCTGTGTTGATGCCGTTCGGCCTCGGACTCGGCATCGTGTGCCTCAGCCTCTATACCGGCCGGGCCGCGAACAAGTTCGGGCTGCTCACCGGACAGATCGTCGCGGTCGATAATCCACGGCTGCTCTCACTGCTGATCATCTGCGGCATCGTCATCGCCGCCCTGCTCGTCATCTGGCGACCGCTGATGTTTGTCAGCGTGGACCCCCAGGTCGCCGAGGCCCGTGGCGTGCACAGCGTCGCCTTGTCCATCGCGTTCATGATCCTGCTCGGCATGGCCACCGCGGTGTCGGTGCAGATCGTCGGCGCCCTCTTAGTGCTGTCCGTTCTGGTCACCCCCGCCGCTGCAGCGCTACGGGTGTCCGCCTCCCCGGTGCTGGTGCCGCTGCTGTCGACGCTGTTCGCGCTTACCGCCATGCTCGGCGGCATCATGCTGGCCCTCGGCGGATCGATACCGATCAGCCCCTACGTCACTACTATCTCCTTCCTGATCTACCTGGCCTGCCGTGCCTGGGCAGCCCACCACAACCGGCAGGCCAGGTCCACACCCATCGGAATAGCTCATGACTCACCGCGCTGACACTCTTATCGACAATCGTTCTCCTAAGGTGGTCGAATGACGACGCGGGATGGGGCGAGATGGTAGGCGGTGCGCAACGGCAAACGCGGCAGCGCGCCGCCATCGCCGACCTGATGTCACACACCAACGATTTCCGCACCGCAAGCCAGATACACCATGACCTCAGCCACCAAGGGGAGGACATCGGACTGACCACCGTCTACCGCACCCTCCAGATGATGGCCGACGCCAACCAGCTCGACCTGATCCGCACCGACGACGGCGAGACCGCCTACCGGCGATGCTCCATGGGCCACCACCACCATCTGGTTTGTCGGGACTGCGGCCGCACCATCGAGGTTGAGGGGCCAGCCATCGAACGCTGGACCGACCGCATCGCCGCCGAACACGGGTTCAGCCAGGTTCAACACCATCTCGAAATCTTCGGCCGGTGCAGCGACTGCGCAACCCGAAACCCAGCCGCCTCGAAGCCGTCGACGATCTAACGCCGAACCGAGTCGCATCGGGCCAGCACGGCTGTCATTACCTCCGCCCGACGGTGGATGTGCAATAGCACGAGCCGACCGACACATCATCAAATGCCCGCTCCTGCTGGCGGAAAGGTTGACCATCGCGTCGTGGGCAATCCGCCTCAGACGTCTTCGCTGCAGTTTCAGTCGCCGAGTCCGGTTGCTGAGAGTCTTGCCGCTGTTCAAGCCCGACCGGGGGTGTTTACCCGCGATGCGGTTCGGGAAGCTCTGGCGTTTAGTTGCACCAGTTGATGTCGGAACCGGCCATCTTCTGCTCGGTCCGTCCGGTGGCGGTATCGATGAGCTGGGTCTTGTTGGCGAATCCGGCGGTGTCGGGGTTCGTGGCGGCGTCGCGGGGAAGCTTCGCGACGGCGAGATATTGGCCGTTGGGGGAAAGGCAGATGTTTTGGATTCCGCCAGCCGGATCTGGATCCTCCGCGTAGATCTGACGAACCTCGCCGTCGCCGAGCACAACCACGGAAGCTGCACCGTCTTGGGTAACCACCCAGCCGACGTATCCCCTGTCGCCGCCGAGTGGCAACAGTTGCTGGAGGGCTGCTGCATCGGCTAACTCGATGGCAGGAAGGGAGGAGGTGTTGCCTGTGGCCAGGTCGATTGCTTTGTCGTGGCCGTTATCGTCAACGATCAGCGTCGTCGAACCGGGAACGAATCCATACATTCTGGTGTGGCCGCCGAGAGCTTGGGTCGGAGCGCGGCTCAGCGGGTCAATCAAGTACAGCGATGAGTCGTCCCTCTGCGCAACGATTGAGGTGGTGCCGGGAACGAAAGCCCAATCCAGCGGATCCAGCAGCTTGCCGTCGAATCCGGACACCTTGATCAACTTGCCAGCCGCCGGATCGTAGATGTGGAGCCCACCGCCGGTTAGGTCCCGCTCATTCAACGGGGTCAGGACAAATCCGAAGAGACCGCCTGGTCCAGATGATTTCAGTTGGCTGATCTGTGAATGGTCGGCCAGCGTCACGCTTGGCTTTGACCCGTCGAGTGGGCCAACGGTGAGCGTCCCGGCACCGGCGGCATCTGATGTCACGACCGCGATCGCAGGATCGGCGACAGCGTACTGCTCGAT
>Ga0075436_100003239_pt1 | contig 11155 bp, 8 predicted proteins | sample RhiMethybrSRZTD5_FD_75303 | JGI IMG/M metagenome (GOLD analysis project Ga0075436, IMG submission 75303) | Populus rhizosphere microbial communities from Tennessee, USA - Rhizosphere MetaG P. TD hybrid SRZTD5 | ecosystem: Host-associated > Plants > Roots > Rhizosphere > Soil | place: USA... | reverse complement strand
ATGGCTGCTAAGAAGAAGGCCGCGAAGAAGCCCGCTGCCAAGAAGAAGGCCGCGAAGAAGAAGTAGTAACAACTACTTCAGTCGTTTCGTAAAAGTCGTCCGTCACGCCGGGGTTCTGTGGAGCCCCGGCTTCATTTTTGCCCTCCCGGGGCGGGGTGCTTACTTGGTGAGGGTGTAGACCGCGAACTGCTGGACGATCGCCTCTAGCGGCTTCTTGTCGTCGGTGTTCGCGGCAAAGAACAGGTACGTGCCGGACCCGTGAAGGCGCTTCGCCGACTCCGTCGCCACGAGCTTGCCGTTGAACCAGACGCGGATCTGCTCCCCCTGGATCACGGCCATCAGCCGGTTCGGCCCGACCGCGGGCGAGATGGTCTGGCTGATGAGCTGAGTGTCATCGTCCCAGACGTAGACCGAGCTGCTCGAGCTCTCCAGGTTGACCTGGATGCACTTGTTGTAGGCGCTGGAGGTGTCGTCACAGCCAAAAAGGAGACCGATCACTGTGTCCGACTGCGGGATGAGGAAGTCGGCGACCAGCATGGTCGGGCCTGGATCCAGCGCCGAGGTCGACGCGAGGTCGCTCTCCAGCTGCTTGGTCGGCGCCAGCATGTGGCAGCCGGCGCTGTCCATCGTGAACGTCGCGTTGCCACCGGGCCCCGACGTGTTGTCGTCGTAGCTCAAAGCCTTGAGCGCCCCAGGGAGCGCCGTGACGCTCCTGCAATCGAGCTGCACCACCGTGGACTTCACCGAGAAACCGCAGTCAGTACCAATCGCGCTCTTCGTGATCTGAGTCCCGGCGGTCAGGACGTTGCAGGCCGTTGGCGTCGGTGTGACGGTCGCGGTCGGGGTCGCTGAGGGCGTCGAGCTCCAGCCGATGACGGTCGTGCCGGCCAGGACAAGAAGGACCACCGCGCCGGCGACCAGCGGCGCGCCGATGCGCATGCCGGAGCCGGGCTTCGACTGCGGCGCGACGAGACTTCCCCTCGGCGCCTGCACGAGGCCGACGGCAACGGCCGCCGCGACCGGCGACGCGATGACGCTGACCGCAAGGGCCGCGACCGACCCCCAGCCGGCCATTCCCGCCCAGCGGTCGCGCGCAGCTAGGCCCAGCGCCGCGGCGATGGACAGCGTCGCGGCGATGACGCCGACGACGCCGAGGGCAGCCCACGTTCCGCGCGCGGTGCCGTCAAGGGCGGTGTTGAAGGGCTCGATGATCGCGCCGGCCGCGATGAGCACCGCCACCGCAAAACCGACCCACAGGGCGATGAGCACCCAACCGGCCGCACCCTCCCTCCTCGCGGGCTGCGGAGCTGCCCACTGCAGCTGCTGCTGCGGCGCTGAGGCGTAGGCGGGTGCCGGCGTGTACTGCGGTTGCGGCGCCATCGGCGGATACGACGGCGGAGGTGTCGCCGCCGCGGTCGCGTAGGGCGCCGCCGCCGGATAGGACGGAGGAGCTGGCGCCTGCGGGTACGACTGCGGCGCGTAAGGCGGCGGTGAATACTGCGGAGGCGGGCTGCTGATCGGCGCGGCGACCGACGGATATGACGGCGCCGGCGGTGGTTCGATGGCGGTCGGCGTCGGCGGCGACGGCATCGCCGGTGGCGGCGTCATCGGGTACTGGGAGCCCGGGCTCGGGAGGGCGGCGGCCAGGGCATCGATGAAATCGGTTGCGGTCTCGGGTCGCCGTGCCGCGTCCTTCGCCAGCCCGGCGAGCAGCGGCTGCTCGACCGACGCCGGAAGGCTCGGGTTGAACTTTCGCGGCGATGGCGGTGGCGTCAGCTGCTGCGCGGCGATCACGCTCAGCGGATTCGTGCCGCTGAAGGGAACGCGTCCGGTCGCCATCTCATACGCGATGACGGCGAGCGCATATATGTCGGCCGGCGGTCCGACCTCGCCGCCCGAGCATTGCTCAGGCGCCATGTACGTCGGCGTCCCGACCATCGCGCCGGTCTGGGTGAGCCTCTCGCCCTCATCGGATACACGGGCGAGACCAAAGTCGGACAGGATGGGCACGCCGCGTCGGTCCAGCAGGATGTTCGACGGCTTCACGTCGCGGTGGATCACTCCCTCGCTGTGCGCGTAGTCGAGCGCATCCGCGATCGGCCGCAGGATCCGCACGCAGTAGTCGAGCTGGATGGGCGCACCCATGCGCGACGCGAGCGTGCCGCCCTCGACGTACTCGCTGACGATGTAGGTGGTGCCGTCCTGCTCGCCGTGGTCGAAGACAGACAGGATGTTGGGGTGCTGCAGGCGCGCCACGGCGACCGCCTCGCGGTGGAACCTCGCCTTGAAGCCGGGCTGCTCGACGAGGAACTCGGGGAGGATCTTGATCGCGACCTCGCGCTCGAGGCTTGGCTGATAGGCGCGATAGACGGTGGCCATCCCGCCGCGGCCGAGCTCGCCGAGGATCTGGTAGGGGCCCAGCTTCGCCCCAGGCTCGAATTTCATGCCGCCCGATGATGGGCTACGCCGAAACCCACCGCAAGTGAAAACCCATGAAGTCTTGACTACCGAACATTCGTTCGCTAACCTAGGGCTCGCCTCCTCTCCCTAGTCGTCTCACCCGGAGGCACATAAGGGAAGGAATGCAGGCACAGCCACAACTTGACCATGCCATCGAAGCGATTCGGGTCCGCTTCGGAAGCCAGGCGCTGACGCGTGCGGCGGAGCTTCCGCCGCCGCCGGCCTGGCGGAGCGGGACGCCGCTCGATCAGTTGACCGGCATCGGCGGCCTGCCTCATGGGCGCCTCAGCCTGCTCGTCGGGAACGGAACGTGCGGCAAGCTCACGCTCGCCCTCAGCCTGCTCGCCGGCGCGACCCACGAGTTCGCACACCCTGTCGTGATCGACGTCTCGTATGGCTTCGATCCACAGAGCCTTCTTCCTTTTCAACCGGCGTCCGGGCCGCTGACGGTCGTGAGGCCGCCGGTCGTGGACGCGGCCGGCGAGGCGGCTTCCGCCCTGGCCAGGGCAGGGGCCGGCTTCATCCTTTTAATGGGGGAGGTTCCGGAGCCCTGGCTGGGGCCGCTCGAATCAGGGGCGAGCCGATCGGGGACGGTGGTGGTCGGAGTGGTAGATGCGCCGAGCCGCGCGTTCGCGCACGCGTCCAGCCTTAGCCTGGCCTTCGCCCGGGCCGGGTGGATCTGGGAGCGCGAGCAGCTGATCGGGATGCGCACGATCGCGCGCTGCTCGAAGAACCGGGTGGCGCCGCCGGTCGGGGAATCTGAGCTCGAGATTTTCTACCCTCCCCCGGGCTGTGCACGGGGGAGGGCTAGGGTGCGGGTTCGGGCAGAAGTGGCTGTGGGTGAGCGCGCATGGTCTGCTGTGGTCTGACCCCCCACCTCGAGCTCGCCCGCCGTCCTGACCTTTACGGAACTCCGGTGGTGGTGGGTCGTTGGGATGACCACGTCATCGCCGCCTCGGATGAGGCGGTCGCGATGGGGGTCACGCCTGGCATGCCCCTTCGCCAGGCCGAGCACCTGTGCCCTCTCGCGACCTTTCTAATGCCGGACCCCGAGACCAGCCTGCGTCTTCGCGAGCTGATCGCCGCCGCTCTCTACGACCTGGCGCCGGTCGTCGAGGTTCGGCAAGAAGGCGTCGCGTGGCTCGACCTCGATGGCGTGACCTCGGTCCAGCAGGCCATCCGCGAGGCACGGCGACGCCTGCGTGCGGCGGCGCACACCGAGCCCCGGCTCGGGCTGGCCGGCGGGCCCTTCACATCTCGGCTCGCGGCCGCTCGCGCAAGGCCCGGCCGCCTGCTGCGCGTGGAAGATCCGCGCTCGTTTCTCGATCCCCTTCCCTCCCGCGAGCTCGCATTCGATGCCGATCAGATGGAGAGGCTTGACCTCCTCGGCCTGCGCACGCTCGGCGCGGTCGCGGCGATCGGACCTCGCGAGCTCGAAAGCCAGCTGGGGCGCGAGGGCCGGCGCGCGGTGCTGCTTGCTCGCGGCCTCGAGCCCGATCGCCTCGAGCCGTGGCGGCCGCCCATGTTCACCAGCTCGCACCGCCAGTTCGAGCCTCCCGTCGAGGACCGCGAGGCACTGCTCTTCGTCGCGCGCGCGCTGTGCGGGGATCTCGCCGAGGAGCTCGGGCTGCGCGGCGCCGGGGCCAAAGAGGTGCGGGTGAGGCTGCATCTCGAGGATGCGGAAGAGGAGCTCCGCGACTCGGTCGTGAGGCACCCTCTGGGCAGTGCCGCGGAGCTTTTCGGGCTCGTCGGCTCGTGGATCAAGGAGTGGCAGCCTGCCTCGCCAATCACCGAGATGTGGGTCGAGCTGCCAGTGCTCGAGGCGTCGGGCAGGCGGCAGCTGCGCCTGTGGGCCGGCGGCGATGGGACGAGCGAAGAGGTGGTCGCCGCGCTCGAGCGATTGCAGGAACGGTTTGGTGAAGGCGCTGTCACGCAGGTGAAGGTCGGATGACGCGACTGCTCTCGCCACCGAACGCGGTGACGGTGACGTTGAAGCCAGGCGGCGTCCCGGTCCACATCTCGGGCGAGTGGACGGGCTCGGTCGACCCCATCGCGCGCTGGAAGGTCGAGGGCGGCTGGTGGGATCAGCCGGTCGTGCGCGAGTACTGGAAGGTGCTGCTCAACAGCGAGCTGCTGTGCGAGCTGTACCACGACATGACGCGCGACGAATGGTTCGTCGAGCGGGTCTATGACTGAGCGGCGGTCAGACGCACGACCCGGAGGGCACCAACCCTTGCCCGTCGGACGCGACCAACCGCAAGGTCTTCCCCGGCAAAGCGAGATAGACACCGTCCGACGATTCCGTCCACAGGCCATGCGTGTCGCTGGCGACGTCCGCGAACAGTTTGCCACCGGAATAGATCTGGTCCCGAACCGCTGGCGAACGGAGCAGGTAGACCGGGCCGTTTACCTGGACCACCGGGAGTCCGTCGGCGGTGAGGCCAACGAGGTTCACGAAAGCGCCGAGCTTCTTGAACCACACGGTCTTCGCCCCGGTGGTGAGGTTCAGCAGGACCAGCGTGTCGGGAAACTGCGCTCCAGTCGGAGATTGCTCGAGCCAGGCCCCTCCGCCATTGATGGCAACCACGATCTTTTCTCCACTGATCAGGCGCTCTGCGCCCGTCTGCTGATTGAGGAGCCAGATCCCTGTCTCCGATCCCTCTCCACTTCCGGCGAGATAAATCCCGCTCGGCGAGAAATCCAGGACGGCTCCATTGATTGGATGCGGCGCGGCCAACACCCGCTCCTTACCGGTGGCGACGGTGACGATGTGGACCGTCTGGTTGAGCGCGCCGGTCACATACGCATACCTGCTGCCGTCCGGGTAGACCGCTGCTCGAGGCGAGGGAAGCCATCGCTTGAACGCCTTGTCGTAGAAGAGCCGTGGCGTACCGCCGATGAGCTGTGGGCTCTGAGTGGAAAGCCATCGATACGTGCCGTTGCTGTGGTCCCGCTTGAAAACGGCCGTCGGATCGCCCGCATAAGCCGCGGCTGGGAATGTGATGTAGCCACCAATCAGTGCGCCGGAGTCGTCAAGGCCGGCGACGGGCAGGCGGCACGCGAACCCGACGGGTGGGAGAGGCGAGGCGGTGGGGCTTGGGCTCACGACGACCGGCGCCGGACTCGGCGAGGGGCTGACAGCCGGGCTCGCGCTTGGCGTGGGGGACGAACCTGGCGTAATCCTGGCCGCCGTCGGGCTCGACTGGCATGCGCCGACGGTCAGCGCCAGCACCAGGACGGCAATAGCGGCGAATCTCATGGCGGTGAAACGTTGGTGGTGCCCAAACGGTGACACCGTACGTCGAGCATCCCTACCGGTGGCCCTCGACAGGCTCAGCGAGGCGGTTCTTAACAGGCTGCCTTGACCACGAACATGTGTTCGAAGACGATTGTCACATGCCCTCCGCGATTGCCGAAACACCTGTCAGCGACGAGCTCGCGGCTCTTGCTGCGGCGATCGATCGCTTCTGCCTCCGCCGGCGGCCGTCCGCTCCGGATGAGATCGCCGGAGAGATGATCCATCTCCGTCACCAGTGCGACCGACTCGAGCTCGAGTTCTCCGCGGACGCTTCGATGTTCGCGGCGACTGACGAGTACGAACGGCAGGGCTCTGTCTCTCCGATCGACTGGATTCGCCACCAATGCCACTTGGGCGGTGGCGCCGCCGCCGACCGGGTGGCCGTCGGTCGGCTGGCGCCGGCTCTGCCACAAAGCGTGCAGGCAACCGTTGACGGCGAGATCGGGTTCGCACATCTGACCCTCATCGCTCGAACCGCCGAGGCGGCCGCCACGTCGACAGGACTCGATGATGCAGCTCTCCTAGACAAGGCGCGCGAGTTCAGCGTCGGTCGGTTCCAGAACTTCTGCGAGGAGGCACGGCACGCTGCCAACGCGGATCGGTTCGTGGCCGGCGAGATCAACGCTGTCGAAGCGAGGTCGCTCACGATCCGGCAGGGCCATAACGGGCTCGTCTCGCTGCGCGGCACGCTCGACCAGGAGGGCGGGGCGGCGGTCCTGTCGGCGCTCGGGCCGCTTGCCCGCCGCAACGGCAAGCACGACACCCGAAAGAAGGACCGCCGTCTAGCCGATGCGCTGGTCGAGCACGCGCTCCACTCTCTTGATGAGTCCGGAGCACGGTCGACTCGTCCTCACCTCCAGGTCACGACGACACTCGAGACACTGCTGTCGCTCACTGGCGCTCCCGGGGCCGAACTTGACCTCTCCCTTCCGATCTCCGCGAAAGCCGTCGAGCGCATCGCGTGCGACTGCAACGTCACCCGCATCCTGCTCGGCGCCGACTCGGCGGTGATCGATGTGGGCCGATCGCGCCGCGTGATCTCACCGTCGACGCGCCGTGCATTGCATGCCCGCGACCAGGGATGCACCTGGCCTGGGTGCGACCGCCCGGCCCGCTGGACGTCTGGGCATCACCTCGTCCATTGGGCCCATGGAGGGCCGACAAATCTGCCCAACCTCGTGCTCCTTTGCTCACGCCATCACTGGCTGGTTCACGAGGGCGGGTGGCAGATCGTGCTCGCGGACGGCAACGTGCGAACAATCCCGCCCACCCTCGACCACTACATCAGATACGCCCGGCCGCCCAGCGCCAGGGCGGCCTGATGCCCGCGCCGTACGTCGAGCTCCACTGCCATTCGAATTTTTCATTCCTCGACGGTGGATCGCATCCCTTCGAGCTCGTCGCTCGGGCGGCCGAGCTCGAGATGCCCGCGCTCGCGATCACCGACACCGGCGGCGTGTACGGCGCGGTCCGCTTCCTGCAGGCCTGCCGCAAGCTCGGGGTGAAGCCGATGATCGGCGCGGCGCTCGAGGTTGACGGCGAAGAGCTGGTGCTGATCGCCCGCAACCTGCGCGGCTACTCGAACCTCTGCCGGCTCATGACCGACGCCCACCAGGACCAGCCCAAGGGCGAGGCGCGCACAGCTCTTGCCACCGTTGAGCAGCACCGTGGCGATCTGTTCTACCTCAGCGCGACCGACGACGAGCGCCGGCTGCGGGAGCTGCAGGAGGCGCTGGGGCGTGATTGCGTTTTCAGCGAGCTGCACCACCACATGCGGCCGCAGGATTCGTGGGTCCTCGAAGGACGCGCCGCCATCGCCAGGCGCTGCGGCACGCCGATCGTCGCCACCAACCAGGTCCACTACCACGTCCGCGAACGCAGACGGTTGCATGACGTGCTCGTGGCCATCCGGCACCGCGCCACGCTTGATGAAGCCCGGGACAGGCTCTTCTCCAACTCCGAGCACGGCCTGAAAGGCGGTGATGAGCTGCGGCCGCTGTTTCGCGGCCACGAGGAGGCGCTGGCCACCCCGTGGGAGATCGCGCAACAGTGCGACGTCGACCTCGACTTTCGCAAGGTGCGCTTCCCCGGCTTCCCAGTGCCCGCCGGCGAGACGCCCTTCTCGTTCCTCTACAAGCTCTGCTTCGAGGGTGTGCGGGAGCGCTACCGGCCGATCACTCCAGCCGTCGCCAGCCGACTCCAACGTGAGCTGGAAGTCATCGAGAAGACCGGGCTGGCCGAGTTCTTCCTCATCAACTGGGACCTGATGCGATTTGCGCGCGAGCATGGCGTCCCGGGCCAGGGACGAGGTTCAGCGGCGGACTCGATCGTCGCCTACGTGCTCGGCATCACGCGTGTCGATCCCATCGAGCACAACCTGCTCTTCGAACGCTTCCTGCACGAGGAGATGACGAGCACGCCCGACATCGACATCGACTTCTCGACGGAGCACCGCGAGCAGGTGATTCAGTACATCTACGAGAAGTACGGCTGGGAGCGCACGGGGATGGTCTGCAACGTCGTGACGTTTCAGCCCCGCATGGCGATCCGGCAGGTCGGCAAGGCGCTCGGATTCTCGGCCGAGCTGCTCGACCGGCTCGCGAAGGGTGTTGACCGCTGGTTCACCGAGGACGTCGAGGACTCGATGCTCGGCTCGGTGCCGCCGCCAGACGTGCGGCCCCAGAGCTGGGAGCACTTCCTCGAGCTCTGCCGCGAGGTGCTCGAGTTTCCGCGTCATCTGTCCATTCACAACGGCGGGATGCTCGTGACGGGCGAGCCGCTGGTGGACATCGCGCCGGTCGAGCCGGCGGCGATGGAGGGGCGTCGGGTCGTGCAGTTCAACAAGGACGACGTCGAGGACCTCGGCCTGATCAAGATGGACATGCTCGGGCTGCGCACGCTGTCGGTGGTCGCCGAGTCGCTCGAGCTCATCCGCGACCGCACCGGCACGCGCCCCGACCTCGACCAGCTGAAGCTCGACGACCCGGCGGTGTTCGAGATGTGCAGCGCAGCGGACACGATCGGCGTTTTCCAGATCGAGTCGCGGGCGCAGATGCAGACCCTTCCCCGGACGAGGCCCAACACTTTCAACGACCTGGTGGTCGAGGTGGCAATCATCCGGCCCGGTCCCATCCAGGGCAACGCGGTGCACCCGTACATCCGCCGCAAGCAGGGCCGTGAGCAGGTCACCTACGCGCACCCGCTGCTCGAGCCGGTGCTGAAGGACACGCTCGGGGTGATCCTCTACCAGGAGCAGATCATCGAGATCGCCATGCACGTCGCCGGCATGCGGCCGAGCGCCGCGGACGGTTTCCGCAGGGCGATGACGAGGCATCTCAACCGGGTCGAGATGTCGTCGCTGGAGGATGAGTTCGTAAGCGGGTGCCTTGCCAACGGCGTGTCGCGCGAGGTCGCCGACCAGCTTTTCGGCGCCGTTCAGGGATTCGCGGTGTACGGGTTCTGCCGCTCACACGCCGCGGCGTTTGCGCGGACGTCCTACGAGACGGCGTGGCTGAAGGCCTATCACCCGGTCGAGTTTGGATGCGGGCTTCTGAACAACCAGCCGATGGGCTTCTACCACCCCAGCGTGCTGGTTGAGGACCTCAAACGGCATGGCGTCACCGTGGTGCCGGTGGACGTGAACCTCTCAGACGTGCGATGCCTGCCAGAGGCATATCGCCCTGCGGGCCCTCCCTCCTCCGGGCCGTCCCTCCCCCGCCGGCCAACCACTATCAGCATATTCAGCCCGTCAACCCTGCCTGTTAAGACCGAGTCGACCGACTACGCAATGCGCATCGGATTCAACTACGTCCGCGACCTGGGCGAGGACGGCCGCAAAGCCATCGTCGATGAGCGCACCAAAAATGGTCCCTTCAGATCCTTCGACGACTTCCTGCACCGGCTCCGCGGTGCACCCGTCGGACCCAAAGCGGTCCGCAACCTCGTCATGGTCGGCGCCTTCGACCCGCTCGGCACCCCACGCCGCGACCTCCTGTGGGGCTGGCAGGAACGGTGGCACGGCCACGGCCTGCGGCGCGGGATCGCGACGCAGTCAGAGCTCCGTCTCAACGCACACGCGCCGAAACTTCCATCCATCGACGAATTCGACGCCAACCAGCTCGAGTACCGGATCTCAGACCTCTCGACCGGCCACCACCTCATCCACTTCTGCCGCGCGAGGCTGGACGAGCTCGGCGTGCTCCCAAGCCACCGGCTGCCAGCAACAGAAAGCGGCACCACCGTGCGCACAGGCGGCCTCGTCATCACCAGGCAGGCACCGTCGACGGCAAAGAAGATCCGCTTCTTCACCCTCGAAGACGAATACGGCCACATCAACGTCACCATCAAGCCCGACGTCTACGAGCGCTATCGCAACATCGCGAACCGCAAGCCGATCCTCGTCATCGACGGCACCATGCAGCGGCAGGACGGCGTGTGGTCACTCCTCGCCACCCACATCCAGGCGCTGGACGGTGTGCCGAGGCCAAACCCCCGCTCGCACGACTACCGCTAGCTACGAAAAGTAGCCAGCCGCGGTGCATTTGCGACAAGCTATGCCCCGTGGCCATCAACCGAGAGATCGAAGACCTCGCACGCGACCTGATCCGGCACCAGCACGACCACCCACCCGTGCGCGACCTCAATCGCGAGACAGACCGCCGCGAGAGCCTGTCCGATCGCATCGCCGCAGACTTCGCGCGCCTGGTCGGAAGCTGGGTCTTCGTGCTCGCCCAGGTGGGGCTGATGGTCGCCTGGGTGATCCTCAACGTGATCGGCGCGCTAGCCCACTGGGACGCGTATCCCTTCCAGTTCCTCAACTTCGTCCTCAGCCTCGAAGCGGCGATCTGGGCCTCGCTGCTCCTGATGGCCCTCAACCGAATGCACGACCGCGATCGCATGCGTGCCCAGCACGACTACGAGCTCGACGTGAAGGCCGAAGAGGAAACCAAGGCGCTGATGAACCACCTGATGCACCAGGACGAGATCCTGCTGCAGATCCTCAATCGTCTCGACCGCAGCGACCGCGAGATGAAGCGCCTGCTGCGCCGCCTCGAGGGCAGCGACTAGCTCGACGACAACGTCACCTCACGTCACGCGGTAGAGACGGTATTCGCCGTCGTTGTAGACCAGCGTGCCGTGCTGCGCCCAGTACGCCAGGTTCGGGTTGATGGTGGGCGTCTGCTCCTGCGGGCCGATCAGCACGTAGCTGATGTGGTACTTGCGAACGAGCTCGGGCGTCAGGTCGTTCCCCTGCATGATCAGCCGCAGGTCATAACCCTTCTGCACGTAGTCGCTGAGACCGTAGGTGAACAGCCAGCCCGGATAGCCGACCAGGATGCGCCGGCCGGAGAGCGTGGGGATTGGGCTGTTGTGCGCGTCCGCGACCGCAAAAACCGC
>Ga0075436_100003237_pt1 | contig 11161 bp, 10 predicted proteins | sample RhiMethybrSRZTD5_FD_75303 | JGI IMG/M metagenome (GOLD analysis project Ga0075436, IMG submission 75303) | Populus rhizosphere microbial communities from Tennessee, USA - Rhizosphere MetaG P. TD hybrid SRZTD5 | ecosystem: Host-associated > Plants > Roots > Rhizosphere > Soil | place: USA... | reverse complement strand
GCCAGCCAAATAGCAGCTGACTTTGAGCGATGTCGCCGGCCAACTCACGGTACCGAAATCCGGTGTGATCCGGCTCGCTCGGTCCGGGTCGGCGATTGGGTTCACCACCTTGCAGACCGCCATAGAGCTCTTCAACGCGGCGCAGCGCTTCTTTTGGATCGACATCGCCCGAAATAGAAAGGATGGTGTTCCCGGGTCGATAGAAATTCCGGTAGAAACCGTTCATCAGGTCACGTGTGAACGCGCGCAGACCCGGCTCGCGGCCAATGCGCCAGCGACGCATCCGATGTGCGTCGTGCAACAGCGCGTACAGCGTCTCAGTGGCGACCGCGCTCGGCGAATCCGCCTTGCGCTTTGCCTCCTGGATGATGACTTCCATCTCCTTGGCGAGCTCGCGCCCGTCAATCACCGAGTTCGCGTACGCATCGAACTGGATCTCCAGGCCTTTGGCGAAACTGCTCGACGGCAGCACGAAGTAGTACGCCGTGTTGTCGTAGATCGTGTGCGCGTTGAGATAGCCGCCGCTTGCTTTGGTTTCCTTCGCGATGTCGCCGACGCCGCGCTTCTGCGTTCCCTTGAAGAACATGTGCTCGAGCGCGTGAGCGAGTCCGTTCTCTTCGTCCGTCTCGTCGAAGTAACCGGCCTTCACATAGGTCACGATGGCGACGACAGGGGCGGATCTATCCTGCTGAATGAGAACGGTAAGACCGTTCGGCAAAACGGTTCGATTGACGCTTTGTGGATCCATTTCTAACTGTAATTACTTGAGGCGATCCTAGTCGGCGAGCGATCCGTAGCGCAACAACACGAGTCCGAGGATGAAGCACAGCAGGCCGTAGCCGAGTAGCCAGGCTACGTCGCTCGATGGAGCGGAGCCAGTTCCGATCAAGGAGTTTGCCACATCGTCGAGGCGGTGTACCGGTGGGAGAATCTCGACGACCTTCCCCTTCCAGCCGGCGCGCGGTCCACTGTAGATCGCGCGCAGCATTCGCGAGCCGAGCCACACTGCGGCCAGGCTGAGCCAATCATAGCGCGTGGCCACCGAGAGAAAGAAGCCGATGCCGCCCATCGCGATGTAGACCAGCGCTGCGTACATCACGAAATAACCGATGTTGAAGCTGGGCAGGATGGTGCGGAGCAACGCCGACAGAATCGCCATGATCAGCAGCACGCCCACCATGTAAACGAGGAAAGCCTGCGCGTAATACAGAACCCGGTTGATCGGCTTGGAGAACAGAAACCGGTAATAGCCGTTCTTGCGGTCGCTCGAGACGATTCCGTTCATCGCGATCAGTACCGAGACCGACACGACCGCCGACGTGATCTGCAGCACTATTCCCCAAATCGGGGAGCCGGGTGCGAGTGGAGTTGGCGATTGAGCGCTCATTGCCGCGCGCAGGGGCGCGAGCAGCGTGTAGCCCCACAACAATCCGATAATGGCGATACCGATTCCGTGCTGCATGAAGAAGTCGCGGAACTGCCACAAGGAGTATTTCCCGAGTCTGCCCGTCATCACGATTCTCCGACGGCTTCGCGGAATTGCTGCTCGAGTACCGAACGCTCAGGTACAACGCTGGCGATCAAACCGCCTCGAGCGATGAGATTCGCGATCGATGCGTTGAGCTCCTGAATGCTCTGCACCGTCACGTCATACTCTCCCTTCCCTGCCTCCTCGGCCGAGGGGAAAGCCGCGTGGACGAGATCGAACCCACTCGCCAGAGTCAGACGGAAACGGGTCACGGCAGGTGCCGCGGATTCGTACCCGGTGCTGACCACGCGTTGCAGTCGTCCACGATCGATGATCGCAACGCGATCCGCCAATCGCTGCAGCTCGTCGAGATTATGCGAGGCAATCAGCATCGTGCGATCGGACCGCCGCAGCTCACCAACGATGTCGCGAAAGCGCTGCGTCCAGACCGGATCAAGCCCGTGGGTAGGTTCATCGAGAACCAGAATTCGCTCGTCGCGCAACAGCGCCTGCGCCAGGCCGAGTCGCTGCAGGTTTCCCTTCGACAGCGCTTTCACCTTTTTGTCGCGGTGCTCACCGAGTCCGAGCAAATCGATGACATACTCGACGCGGTGCGGAATTTCTTCCTCCGAGAGTCCGGCAAGGGTAGCAAAGCGTACGAGCGTCGATTCTGCTTTCCACTTGGGATTGATGGAGACCAGCTCGGAGAGGTAGCCGATGCCGTTCTGTTCGACGTAGGTCCGCGCGGGACGGCCGCCGATTTCAACGGTGCCGGTGGTCGGTCTCAGATAGCCGAGCATCAACGAGATCAGTGTGCTCTTGCCGGCTCCGTTGGGTCCGGCGATGCCAAGTATCTCGCCTTCGTTGACTACCAACGAAAACTCCTCGACCGCTTGTACAGAGTTGCCGAGGAGTGATTTGTATGTCTTCCCGACGTTCTTGAACTCGATCACAACGGCGGTGGAGCGGCGGTTGGCGTCGCGGGTTGGAGACAATTCTGCCACGCTCCGGTGCCGGCGTTGTTGATGAATTTGGTTCCTTCCGGAACGCGGCCCAGACGCATCAACGTGCAACCGAGGTAGCCCTGTGATGGGCGATCCGTCGGGTTTGTCGTCACCGCCCGCACGAAGAAGCGCCTGGCGAGATCGTATTGACGGCTGGCAAAAAGTACGAGACCCATCTCACGGAGCGCGTTGGTGTTCTTGGGATCCAGTCGCAGCGCAGTGTCGAGCTCGGCGCGCGCAGTGGCGAGATCACCGTCGGTGCGGGCGAGACGCGCCAGAAAAACGTGGGGCGTCGCAGAGTTGGGATCGTCCTTGACTGCCTTCGCGAAGTTGCCGCGCGCGGTTTCGTTCTGGCCGTTCTTCATCGCGGCGATACCGGCGGTCATGCTATCGCTCGACCCGCCACCACGACCGAACAGCAGGTAGCCGCCTCCGATCAGAATCAGGGCCGCGACGGCAATGCCAATCCACACCGGCAACGAGAGGCTCGGAAAGCGACTCCGGCTCTGCGCGACAGCGAGTGCGTGCTCGACCTGTCCGCGTCCGACGCCTCCAGCACCGGGCGGAGTCTTGTCCGCGCTCACGGACCTTCCTTCGGACATGAAGGCTCCCGGCATCTCGATCGTTGGCGGTCCCGCCATCTTCCGGCCGGCATAGGCCGGCGGCTGTCGGTATCCTCCGCCTGCTGATGGCGGCGCATACGGAGATGCTGGTTGTGACGGTGGTGGTGGCGGCGGCGGTGCTGCCGGTCTCGAGCGCGGAGTATACGCGGCCTGCAGCGGACTGCTGGGAGTTGGGCGCGACATCGAGGAAGATGACGACCCTGCGCCGCTCAGTCCCGATTCGAGCGCTTTGAATCCATCGACCGCGGCGTCACCGTCAGCCTGGGTCGGCTTGTAGCTGGTGCGATTCGCGCGATCGCGCGCGGCGAGAAATTCGAGGAGTGAGTGCGCCTGATCGAGCGTGATCAGCTCCGCCTGGCGAGCGGCGCGAATCAGTTGCTGGCCCGTGAGAGACGAGTTGCCGACGAGAGTCTGGAGGGCGCCTTCGACTCCGGTCCACAAATCGATAATGTCGGCGGCGAGATCTTCCGCCGAACGCGGTTGATCGAAGTGAGCCAGGACGGGGCGCGCGCCATTCAATGAGGCGAGCGCCGCCTGGGTGTTCTGAGGACTCATCTCAGGATGCGCAAAAGCCCTGCATCCGCGCTACGTCGAATGAAGCTCTCTGCATCCTGCTCCGGTTTCGGGCTTTCCTTGAGGCAATTTGCATCGCGCATTTTGTCGACGATTTCTTCCCACGTCCCTTCAAATGTGTTGCCATCGTCGGTCTTGATGCGGTGGTTCTCGGGCGTCGCCTTGGTCTCGGTGAAGCTGGAAAGCAGGGCGCCGAACAATTCCAGCTGGCCTTTCGCGTCGGTTTGAGCGGTTTCCATCGCCTTGGCTTCGATCTCGGCGAGCATCTCGTCGATGTCATCGAGCTCGCCCGACAAATCGCGCAGCCTGTCCTCCCACGGACGCAGCTCGGGATCGTTGTCGCGCAGGCGATAGATCATCTTCTTAAGCTCGATCAGCCTCCAGATGCCCAGCTCGTCCCAGTGATCGTCGGGCGATGAGCGATCGAGATGATAGAGCGCGGCTTCATAATCTCCGCGATCGTAAAAAATGTTGCCGAGGTATATGCGCGCTTCAGTGTGATCGGGATCCATCTGCAGCGCACGGCGCAGCGTCGCGATCGCCGACTCGTCGTTGCCCAGTCTGTGCTCGGCGTAGCCGATGCACGAAACAGCCTCGGCAGCGTCGGGAGTCTGCTGCGCGGCGATCTCGAAGAATTCCTTCGACTCTTCGATCATTCCTTCGCGGAACAGCGCGCGGCCGATCTGGAGCATCAGCTCGACGTCGTCCTGATAACCAAGCTCGAGGCAGCGGCGGAAATTGCGCACCGCGTACTCGTCCTGGCCGAATTTTAGAAGTGTCTCACCGAGTCCAGCGAGCGCGTCCTCGTGGTCTGGGTCGAGAACGAGAGCTTCCTCGAAGCTGCGCCTCGCCCACGCGTAATCTTCGCGTGCGTGGTGTGCGTAGCCAACCCCTATGTGGAGCTCTACCGAGTTCGGGTAGAGGCCGAGTCCTTCTTTAAGTACGTCAAGCGCTTCGTCGTACTGACCTTCGTTGTACAGTTGATGCGCTCTTTCGTCGTACTCTTCAGAACTCAAAAAAGGTGTTGGCATCTCTAGGCACCCTCCGAGGAGTCGAGTTTAACCTATTGTACTCCTTAGACACGCTATTGTTCAAGGAGTAACATCCGCTAGAGACTGATCAGGTGACGACAGCAATTTTTTCCGCGAAGCGTTGCCAGCTTCCGCTCTCGAGACTGCGATCGATCTCGTCGACGACCTGCTCCACCTCTTGGTCCTGCGTGAAGAAGTGAGGCGCAATCCTGATACCAGCGCCAACGCGATAGTCGACCAGGATGTCCTTCGAGAGAAGGACCTGAGCGACCTCGTAACCGTGGGGAACATCCATCGCTATGGTGCCGCCCCTTTGCTCGGGGCTGCGCGCCGCTGTCAGCTTGTAGCCGCGCGCGTCGGCTAGCTCGATCAACCGGCTGGTCAGGCGCAAACTTTTCGCCCTGATCGCATCGATTCCGGCGCGGCGAATGATCCGCGTTCCTTCGGTTGCGATGTAAAGAGCTGGAATTACCGGGGTGCCGTTCAGCCAGCGGAAAGCCCCGGAGGTGTACTCCATCGATTCCTCGAAAGCGAAGGGCCGCGAATGAGCTTGCCACCCAGTCAAAGCTGGCTTCAGCTTGTCGCGGACCGCCGGGCTGACGTAGAGAAAACACGCACCCGGTCCTCCGCAAAGCCATTTGAGCACGCCACCTGTCAGGAAATCGGCGTTGCTCCGTTTCACGTCTACCGGAATGATCCCGACAGCGTGGAACGAGTCGAGCGAGACTAGCGCTCCCATTTCGTGGGCTCGGCGACAGATCGCGTCGACATCCATTACGAAAGCGCTACGAAATAGAACGTGCGATACGGCGATCAGTCGGGTGCGCTCGTCGATCGCTGACAGCAGCCTTTCGAGGTCGATTCCAATTCCATCTTCCGACTTCACTGACACGATTCGCGCACCCAACCGCTGTGCCATCTCGGCGTAAGCGTAACGGACCGACGGGAAGTCGAGATCCGTCATCACGATGGTGTCGCGATCCCTGGGGAAATCGATCGCCGACAACACTGCCGTTTGTGCGATGGTGACGTTGGGCATCATCACGATCTCGCCCGCGCCAGCGTTGATCAAAGGCGCGATCTCGTTGCCGACCTCGACCGGAAGTTCCCACCAGCCCCGATTCCAGGCTTTCACTCCCAGCTCACCCCAGTCCTTCGCGTACTCGGCGAGCTTCTCGGGTACGGTGCGAGGCATCGGCCCGAGCGAGTTCGAGACCAGATAGTTGGTCTTCGCAAGGATGGGAAATTCCTCGCGGAAGCCAAGCAGCGGATCTCCGCCTCCGGCTACCGTCTTTTGCGACACGCTACCGAGTTTGGCCAAGAAGTCTTCGGGAGCTCAGAGTCCCTTTCGTGATGCGTCGCGGAGCGCCTTGAACTCGGCGTCCGCGTTCCAGGTCGGAACAGTCTCGGCGTTGGCGATGTCGGTGCCGAACCTGTAAACGATCTCGCCGAGCTGGGCGGCGCCCCTCAGGTCGAAGTCCCTCCGATACTCGTCTGAAGGCTGATGATAGCGGTGCGCCGTGTAGTCGTCCGCTTGCTGCAGTCCCCAGCCGGAAGGACGCCCGACGTAGTCAATGCCGCCACCGATCGAGACAGAAGGAATTCCGACCTTGGCGAATGAAAAGTGGTCGGACCGGTAGAAGTGACCTGCTTCCGGATGAGCGTCGGGTGCGAGAGTGATTCCCTGAGCCCGCACCATCCGAGCGAGGGAAGGCCCCAGCGTACTTTTGTTGTCACCCATGACATTCAGATCACGCACTCGGCCGTTGACCGGCACGACATCCATGTTGAGCGCGGCGATGATCTTGGACGCGGGGACCGTTGGATGCTCGCCAAAATATTGTGAGCCCAGCAACCCCGCTTCTTCGGCGGTAACGAAGACGAAGAGCTGAGAGCGACGGGGCTTCACGCCCTCGGCGGCGGCGTGAGCGATGGTGAGGACAGTGGCGGTCCCCGACGCGTTGTCGACCGCACCGTTGTAAATCGAATCGCCGTTGACCGCCGGTCCGATGCCGAAGTGATCCCAGTGCGCGGAGTACACGACGTATTCGTCACGCACTTTCGGATCGATTCCGCGGACGACGCCGACGACGTTGTTCGCCGAGAGGTGTTGCAGACTGTTTTGCATCGACTCGTCGATGATGATGCCGGTGCTGACCGGGCGGAAATCGCGCGATTCGGCCTGCTTGCGCAGCGTCGCCATGTTGAGCCCGGCCTGCGCGAGAAGCGCAGTCGCTGCGCTGTCGGTGATCCAGCCGCGAACGCCAAGCGGAGCCGGCGCGTTGGATGGACGCGGTAGAAGGCGGTGCTCGGTTGAATTCGAGGCGGTCACGACCTGCCACCCGTAACCGGCGGCAGGTGTGGTGTGAACGATGAGCATCCCGGCGGCGCCACGTCGCTCCGCCTCCTCGTATTTGTAAGTCCACCTGCCGTAGTACGTCATCGCCTTGCCGCCGAACAGGTTCGGCTCGGACGCGGTTGCCGGTGGATCGTTGACGAGAACGAGAAGGATCTTGCCGCGGACATCGGTGCCTTTGAAGTCGTCCCACTTGTACTCGGGCGCGCTGACGCCATAGCCGACGAAAACGAGCTCGCCGTGCGCAGTGCTCGACTCCGTAGCGGATCCCGGCCAAACGACAACGTCGTCGGTGAAGCGAAGGTTGGCGTTGGCCTTGCCCGAAGCAGTGACTTTGATGGTCTTCGGGTCGGCCTTTACGACATCGATGGGGACGCGCTGGAAATACGAAGAGTCGCCAACACCGGGCCTTACCCCAAAGGTCTGAAGCTCAGTGGCCAGATACTCTTCGGCCAGCCGTCCGCCCCGGGTCGCGGGGGCCCGGCCTTCCAGGAGGTCGGATGCCAGGAACCGGAGGTGCGCATCGATCTCCTCCGGTGTAATAGCAGTAGGTCTTCCTGCCTGCGCCGAAACGCGAAAGGCGGGAATCAGCGTAGTGAATACAAGTGCGAGAAGCAAACGAATATCGCGTCTCATCGATTACTCAGTCAGTGTGATGGTAGTCCTTACATTATAGCTCCTGGAAGCAGCCCTTAGCATGACCCCACAACCACGGATATCGCGCTTGTCTCCCGCAAAACCGCGTCGCAAAGCTCACAAGATCGCGCTCGTGCTCGGCGGCGGTGGTCTCAAGGGTTTCGCGCACATCGGGGTATTTCGCGCGCTGGCCGAGATCGGGATCGTGCCGACGGTGGTCGCGGGGACGAGCATCGGTGCGCTGATCGGTGCGGCATACGCCCGTGGAATGCCGGTCGACGAGATGGCAGACCGGGCGCGGGCGCTCAAGCGCCGCGATCTCTTCCGGCTCAATCGAATGGGAATGCTGCTCGAGCGGCAGCACTCACCAGCGATCTATCTGGAGGAACCGCTCCGCGAAGTCGTAAAAGCAGTAGCGACCGAAAAGCGCATCGAGCAAATGAAGACGACGCTGCTCGTCAACACCGTCGACATCCAGCGCGGCAGCCAGGTAGTGTGGGGTCTGCCCGGATTACGACACGTTAGCGTCGCCGACGCGGTTTACGCGTCGTGTGCGCTGCCAGGCTTCTATCCGCCGGGAGCAATCGATGGCCGGCTGTGCGTCGACGGCGGTGTACTCGACAACCTCCCAGTTTCGGTGGCCTCGCTGGGAATGGATGCGGTGATCGCAGTCGACACTGGCTCTTTGGAACTGGAGCCTGAAAACGAAATCGTTACCGCTGGATTCGCATCGATCTACATGCGCGCGGCCTCCACGATGATGCATGCGCTGCAGCTGGCGCCGTTCAACGGCTGGACACGGCCGCCGATGATTTTGATTCGCCCGAAGGTGAATCACATCGGCTGGTTCAGCTTCTCGAACACGGAGGAGCTGCTCGAGGCTGGCTATACGGCGGCACTGGAAGCGTGCAAGCACTACGAAGAGTGCATTGCCTGGGGAATTGGAGTATTCCCTCGTCGCGCGATGCAGATCACCGTCGATCGCGCAAAGTGCATCGGGTGCACGCTGTGCACTGCGATGGCGCCGGACCTGATGGCGATGGACTCGCAGCAGAAAGCGTATCCGCTGCAGCCGATCGTCGAGTGGTCACCGGCGGATGGTGATTTCGTGCACCATTGCCCCACCTACGCCATTGAGGCGACGCGAGTGGATTCACAGGACGCTCCGATCGCAAAGCCGACCGTGGATCCTACCAGCGAGCCGACCACCCGCAAGACTGGGTGAGCGGTGTCAGCGAGGGTGGCGAACTGCCACCCTCGACTCATGGTTAGCGGTTAATAAGCGACGCCGAAGCGAGCCCCGACGTGCTGCGGATTTTCGATCTCGTCGACGAGGGCGACGGCGTAGTCTTCCATGGTGATCTGACTTTTGCCGTTCGCATCCGTGAGGAGCTGCTCGCCACTGGTGCGATATTCGCCGGTTCTGCTGCCCGGAAAGATCTCCGCAGCAGGACTGACAAAAGTCCAGTCGAGACCTTCGCCTTCGTTGCGGTAGACGTCCAGACTTTCCGCTCCTTCGGTCGCTTCAGCTTTGTAAATATCCGGGAATCCGGGAGCGTCGAGCAGTCGAAGACCGGGCGCGACTTCGAGCGTCGAAGCGCCGCCGACTACCAGAAGGCGCTTCACTCCGGCCCGTTTCGTCCCCTCGATCAAGGAGCGAGCTGCATCGGCCAGTCTTGGCGCAGCCATGCCGCGACTGTTTGGACGCGGCGAGATCGCGCTGACGACGACATCAGCACCCTTGGCGACTTTCGCCACGCTGTCAGCGTTGGTAGCGTCGCCTTTGACCAGCTTTACTCGTGGATCGGGAGAGGTGCTTTGCGATGGCTCCCGCACTACACCAACGACTTCGTGTCCGCGTTGCAGCGCTTCAGCGGTGATGCGCTGGCCGATATTTCCGGTGGCACCGAATAGAACGATTTTCATCGACGCGCTCCTACAGCTTTGTCAGAGGAATAGTTGCCGGCCCCGGTAAAAACGAGCAGGAGCGCGGCAGCAAACAGTGAAAGCGGGAACTCGATTCCGCCGGGGTTGAAGAACCCGCTCTTCGCATGAACGAGCAGCATTGCGACGAGCATGTTGACCGCGAGGCCGAGTGCGGCGAGGCGGGTGAGCAAGCCGATGAGAAGCGAGATGCCGCCAAAAAATTCGACGAGCGCTACGAATGGGCCGAGTACTTCGGGCGCCGGAACACCCATGTGCGCAAAGGCGCCGCTGACGCCGGAAAAGCCGTAGACGAACAGCTTCTGCCAGCCGTGGGCGATGAAGATGACACCGGTGACGGCGCGGATAATGAGCAGCGCGATATCGATCTGACGCGCGCTTGGTGATTTGAAGAGGGTGTTACCCATGATCTTACTCCCTACGGTTGAGTCTGTATCTATTTCAGATACACATGAAGTGAAATAAAAAGCTAGGCGACGTGCGAAGAGCGCCGACGATCCTGTTTGCGAACATCCGTCAAAACGTCGGCAATGGTGACCTGACGGAGCTCAGCCTCGAGAGCGTTTGAGGCGGTTTCGAAGTGGCCCTCCAGCGCAGCCTGGATGTTGCGGCCAATCGGGCAGGCGGGATTTGGGCGTTCACGGTGCATTGCAAACAGCTCGCCCTCGTCAACGGCGCGATAGACATCGAGCAGCGTGATCTTCGCTGCTGATCTGGCCAACCGCGCTCCGCCGCCAGTGCCCAGCTGCGAAGTGGTCAGTCCGGCCTTCGACAAAACGCCCACCAGCCTGCGTACCAGTGAAGGGTTGGTGTTAACGCTTCCCGCAATGTATTCCGACGTCACCGGCTCGCCCTGCTCTTGTTCGAGCAAGGTCAGAATGTGGACGGCGACGGCGAGGCGACTGTTCATAAGTGTTACTAAGTTAGATACAGACTACAGTATTTGCAAGGGGCGATTGAGCCGTTCGGACCAACTACCAGTCCGAAGTGGCGGCACTTGGTCCGAACGCCCCAATCTCGGCCCTGTGTTAGATTTCAACTCAGCCTGACTCTCCGCGACGCGGTGGGCCAGTGGCTCCGCTCCTACCGGCCAGCGCGATGCCGCGGCCAAAGTACGAGAAAAAAGCAATGACACACCCGAATTCCTTCGGTAGCCGATCAACGCTCGACGTTGCTGGTCGGCAGTACACGATCTTTCGGCTGGATTCCCTCGCCCAGATTGCCGGCGGGAATGCGCAACGACTCCCCTTCAGCCTCAAGATCCTGCTCGAAAACCTGCTGCGAAACGAAGACGACAAGTTCGTAAAGGCAGATGACATCCGCGCGCTGGCGGGATGGGATGTAAAGGGGAAAGTCGAGAAAGAGATCGCATTCAGGACCGCGCGCGTACTGCTCCAGGACTTCACCGGCGTCCCCGCCGTTGTCGACCTCGCCTCAATGCGAGACGCGCTCGCGCGACTCGGCGGCGATCCGCAGTTGATCAACCCGCTCCAACCGGTCGATCTCGTGATCGACCACTCGGTGCA
>Ga0075436_100003235_pt1 | contig 11164 bp, 11 predicted proteins | sample RhiMethybrSRZTD5_FD_75303 | JGI IMG/M metagenome (GOLD analysis project Ga0075436, IMG submission 75303) | Populus rhizosphere microbial communities from Tennessee, USA - Rhizosphere MetaG P. TD hybrid SRZTD5 | ecosystem: Host-associated > Plants > Roots > Rhizosphere > Soil | place: USA... | reverse complement strand
GCCGCGCAGCCGGCGAAGACGCCCGCGGCGAGACACCACGCCGCGAGGCGGACGCGCAGGCTCACGCTACGCGACGCGCGTCAGCCAGGGATGATCGCGACGGCGCGCAAGCCGCTCGGCGAGATAGCGGCCGACACGCTCGGTGTCGCCGGCGCGAAAGCACGCTTCGAAGAGCGTATCGTGGAAGACGTCGCGCTGCGCGCGGCTGCCGCCCAGCTCGACGATACGAGGCCGGAGCGGCTCGATCTTCGCGATCGTCGTCGCGTACTCGCCCTGGGCGAACGCGTGCAGACCCTCGACGAGCGGCACCAGCACATCGCCCATCAGCCGTGTGGGATCCTTCGGCGCCCGCGCCCGCGCGGCCTCGAGGTGCGCCTTCGCCGTCGCCCAGTCGCCGCCGCCAGCCAGCGCCATCGCGACGTGGGCAGCGTGAAACAAGAGCCCCATGCGATTCACCCGCTCGCGCGCGATCACCGTGAAGGGCGCCCACCGCGCGGCGACCGGCTCGCCGACCAGCTCGAGCCGCCAGAGCAGCGAGATCGAGTCGTGCAGGTCGCCGGCGATCGACGACGGCGCGCGCTCGAACGCGGCGCGACCGATCTTCGCTGCGCGCGCATACTCGCCGCGAGCGAAATGCAGCAGCGCCAGGTGCCACACCAGGTGGTTCCGGAACCAGTTCAGCCCGCGACACGGATGGATCGCCGGCGGCAGTTTCGTCACGCCGGAATCGAACGACGCCGACTCGTACAGCGCGTGGGCCAGCGCGTGCACCGACCACGGGTCGTTCGCCTCGAGCGTCAGCGCCGCCTCGGCCGTGCGGATGGCCTCGGCGCACCGTCCCGCTTCCTCGAGAGCGAACGCGTGTAGGCCGAGGACGAACGACGAGCCCGGATACCGATCGCGCAGCGAGTCGGTGAGCGCCAGCATCTCGGGGAATTTTCCCAGCCAGAAATAAACGTAATAGAGCCGCTGGAACACCATCGCGTCGCGTGGCCACGTCGCGAGATGCTCGCGCATCAGCCGCTCGGCTTCGGGCACCTGACCCGACGTCCACGCCGTCAGTGCGGCCACGTGCGAGCGCTCACGCTCGGTCTGCCCCGTCGCGGCCCCGCGCGCCGCCTCGGTGGCGGCCTTGGTCTCGGCGAAGCGCTCTTCGAGAAACAGACACACCGCGGCGCCGGAGTGCGCGAGCGCCAATCCCGGATCGCGGTCGGCCGCGGCGCGGAACAGGGACAGCGCATCGGCTTGCCAGCTCAACAGCGCGCGCACGGCGCGGTCGTACAGCGCTAAGGCTTCAGGATCGGTCGTGGAGACAGGCAGGTCGTAGGCATCATTCGGCATCGGCGGCCATCGTAGCAGAGAGGAACTCCATCGCGCGGTGCTCGGCCCACGGGCGCGGCCGCCACGGTGGTCCGTCCCAGAACCCCACGTGGCCGCCACCCGCGGTGAATTCGGCGACGACACTCGGTGAGAGCTCAGCGGGCTCGGGCAGCGCGTCGGGCGGGACGAACGGGTCATCGACCGCGCTGATGAGGAGCGTGGGACGGCGCACGGTGATCAGGTACGAACGACACGACGCGCGGCGCCAGTAATCACGCTCGTCGGCGAAGCCGTGCAGCGGCGCGGTCACCGCCCGGTCGTACTGGGCGAACGTCCGTGCGCGCAGCGCCGTGGGCACGTCCACGAGATTCGGGAAGCGCTGCGCCTTGAGACGCAGCTTGAGCTTGAAGGACCGCATGAATGATGCCGTGTAAGTGAGCTTCGCGAAGCCTTGATCGAGCACACGAGCACAGCGTTCGAGGTCGTAGGGCGTGGAGATCGCCACCGCCGCCGCGATCTGCTTGGGCGTGGCCTCGGCCTGCTCGCCGAGCCACTTGAGCAGCACGTTGCCGCCGAGCGAGATGCCCACCGCGCCGATCCGCGCATGCGGGTTGCGCTCGACGAGCAGGCGGACGATCAGATCGAGATCGTCGGTGTCTCCGGAGTGGTAGAAGCGCGGCAGCCTGTTCGGTTCACCGCTGCACGAGCGGAAGTTCAGCGCAACCGCAGCCCACCGCGCCTGGCGCGCAAGCGCCAGCAGACCACGGACGTAGTGCGATCGGAAGGAGCCTTCGAGGCCGTGCAGCACGAGCAGCAGCGGCGCGTCCGATGCCGACCGCGCGTCGAGCCAGTCGAGGTCGACGAAGTCGCCATCGGGCGTCACGACCCGCTCGCGCCGGGAGACGACGCGCTCCCGGCGCATGAACGGGCCCCACACGGTCTGCGCGTGGCGGTTGCGCAACCACCACGCGGGGCGAAACGCTACTCCTGTCCGTTCAGCAACAGCTTCACGATCTGCGGCACGATCTCGCGTGCGCGTCGGTCCAGCTCCGCATCGGTGAGATTGGCGATCGGGTGGGGCATCGCCAGGAACTTATAGGACGTGAGCCCCCACTGCTCAGCCATCGCCCGCCCGGTCTTCTCGAATACGTCCGTCACGATCGAGGCCGAGGGGACGCCGTGATGCTCCAGCAGAATTCCGTCGAGCACACTGCCCGACGAGCAGGACCCTCAGTCTCCGATCCCGGCGACCATGACGTCGGCTGACGTCTTGATCGCCGCGATGATCTCTTCGTGGGCCGGCACGCTGGCGTTGTGCTTGCGGTACATCTTCCACTCCGCCACGCCGTGCTCGCTCTTGAGGATGTTGCCGATCCGCTCGAGCAGCTTGTCGGAGTTGAACTTCGTGTTCTCGATCAAGGCAACACGCTTGCCCGCGAGCGCGCCGGGACGCGGCGCATACTCGATCGGCCGCGGCGACGCCGGTGTCGTGGGGTCCAGGATCTCGATGCTCATCGCTTGATCTCCTTGGTGAGAGCTGCGGAGGACTTCGCGCTCGACCAGCCCGGGACGAAGCACGAGAACGCTCCGGCGCGCCCGCCGGCGGCGACCACGAGGATGTCGTCGGGCGAGGCCACGAGCGGACGCATCTTGCTCTCGTCACCGGGCTCGAGCGCTCCCGACATGCGGTGGGTGCGCTTGAGGTGCGCGTGCGAGTTCTGCGTGTGCTCCCAGACGAACTGCCGGATCCGCTTCTTGTCCCAACCGTCCGCGGCGATCGTTTTCATGTGCTCGCCGGCGATCACCAGGCAGTAGTGAGGCTGACCCATCACGTTGCCGGAGATGCGCATGTTGTCGGCCAGCGTGGTGAGGATGCCCTCGGCCGTGCTCGAAAGCTGGTTGTAGAACTGATGCGGCCCCTCGGCCGCCATCACGGTGACGGTCGACTGCTCGGGGCGGAAGCCGCGCTCGACGTGCAGCGGCGTCCACGGACTCTCGGACTCCTTCTCTGCGATCACGTACGACAGCTTGCCCGGATGACCGACGGTGCCACGGTCGAGCAGCCCCGGCATCGAGCCGCATACGTTGCGCATCACCAGCCGGACCGCGCGCCCGATGGTGAGGTTCGAGCGCCAGCCCGGGCCGAACAGGTTGTCGCCCGCGTTGATGTCGAGCTCACGCGCGATCGGCCCGTTCACGATCATCAGCACCCCGGCGCCGCCGGTCGATGTGCCCGGGCCGTGGTATCCCCACCGCTCGTCGCCGATCCCTTCGACGGCCGCCACGACGACCGGCATGTACTCGGGCTTGCAGCCCGCCATGACCGCGTTGATCGCGACCTTCTCAGCCGTGATGGTGACGAACCTATCGCGGATGTACGCGATCTTGGCATCGGGAACGAGGCGGGCGGCCTCCAGCATGGCGCTGACAGCCGACTCCGTGGGCGGAATGACCGGCAAGCCGTCCGTCCAGCCGCGCTCGTAGCAGAAATCCACGGCGGCGGCGACGTCGTCGACCCTGAAGCGCTTGGACGTGAGCGTGCCCGGCATGACGACCTCCCTCGATGTCTTCGAACAGGCGACGCCACGCTACCACCGGCGCCCGAGCCGCCGCAACCGGCGCGCCTTGACCCGCTCGCCGCGACTGCCGCATACTGCCCAGATCCTCGTATCAGCGCGCCACTGAAGAACGGAGATCATGAGTGCGGTGTGCCCGGTGCCAGCACGAGAACGTCGCCGGGGCTAAGTTCTGTATAGAGTGTGGCGCCCGTTTCGCGTCGGTGGGCGACACGGCTCGGATCGATTCGCCCGACGCTTACACGCCCGCGCATCTCGCCACTAAAATCCTCAGCGTTCGCGATCGCCTCCCCGGCGAGCGCAAGCAGGTCACGGTCCTCTTCGCCGATCTCAAGGGCTCGCTGGAGCTGCTCGCCGATCGCGATCCCGAAGACGCGCGCGCGCTGCTCGACACGGTGCTCGAGCGGATGATGGAGGCGGTCCATCGCTACGAGGGCACCGTCAACCAGGTGATGGGCGACGGCATCATGGCGCTCTTCGGCGCGCCGGTGGCCCACGAGGATCACGCGGTGCGCGCCTGCTATGCGGCGCTGCGGATGCACCGCGCGATGGCGCGCGGCGCCGAGGACGTGCGGCGGCGGCTCGGCGTGGACGTGCAGATCCGCGTCGGCATCAATTCGGGCGAGGTCGTCGTGCGCTCCATCGGCAACGATCTGCAGATGGACTACAGCGCGGTGGGCCCGACGACGCACCTCGCGGCGCGCATGGAGCAGCTCGCGCGTCCCGGCACGACGCTGATCACCGGCGCGACCTATCGGTTCGCCGAGCGCTTGATCGACGCGGTCGCGCAGGGCCCGATGCCGATCAAGGGACTGCGCGATCCGGTGGAGGTCTGGGAGCTCAAGCGGGCGACGCCGGTGACATCCAGCCTCGGCGCCGTAGCCGGCCGTGCCAAGAACGCGATGCTCGGCCGCGACGCGGAGATGACCAGGCTCGAGCAGCTGCTGGCGCGCGCGTGGGAGGGCCGCGGGCAGCTCGTCACGCTGCTCGGCGAGCCGGGCGTCGGTAAATCGCGCCTCGTCTGGGAGCTGACGCGCGCGGCGGCGGCCGACGGCTGGCAGATGCACGAGGCCGCGTGCGTCTCGTACGGCACGCTGACGCCCTACCTGCCGATGCGCAACCTTCTGACGAAGTACTTCGACGTCGAGGACGGCGACGACGCGCGGCGCATCCGCGAAAAAGTCGCGTCGGGGATGGCGGCGCTCGATACGCGGCTCACCGGTGGCGTGTCGGCGATCCTGGCGCTCGGCAATGTGCCGAACGAGGACGCGGAGTGGGAGGCGCTGGAGCCGACCGTGCGACGCCAGCGCATCCTCAGGGCGGTGCGCGAACTGCTGCTGGCCGAAAGCCGACGGGCCCCGCTGCTGCTCGTCGTCGAGAACCTCCAGTGGGCGGACTCCGAGACGCACGCGGTCCTCGAGGAGCTCGCCGGGGCGCTTGACGACGCGCGGATGCTCGTGCTCGTCAGCACGCGGCCCGAGCACCGCCGCGACTGGGCGACCACGGCCGAGACGACGGAGATCCGGCTCGATCCCTTGCCAGTGGCCAGCGCAACCGCGCTCGCGGACACGATTCTCGGCTTGTCGCCCGAGCTGGCGCCGCTCAAGCGCCGTCTCGTCGCCCACACGGCGGGTAACCCGTTCTTCTTCGAGGAGATCGTTCAAGCGCTCGTGGAGACGCAGGCGTTGTCGGGCGAGCGCGGCGACTACCATCTCGGCCGGGCCGTGGACAGCATCCACATCCCCGACCGCGTACAGGCGGTGCTGGCCGCGCGGATCGATCGCCTGTCGCGCGAGAGCAAGTCGTTCCTGCAGGCCGGCGCGGCGATCGGCGCCGACGTTCCCGTCGCGCTGCTGCAGGCCGTCGCGGACACCCCCTCCGAGCAGGTGCTGCGCGCGCTGGCGGATCTCGAAGCCGCCGACTTCCTGCGCACGAGCGCGCTCGTGCCCGACCTCGCGTACTCGTTCAAGCACGCGATCACGCAGGAAGTCGCGTACTCGACGCTGCTGAAGGACCAGCGGCGCGCGTTGCACGCACGGATCGTCGACGCGCTGGAGTCGAGCTACACCGGTGCACGCCGCGCCGAGCACGTCGAGCGCCTCGCCTACCACGCCCTGCGTGCCGAGAGCTGGGCGAAGGCCGTCGCGTACCTGCGCGATGCCGGCGAACGCGCGGTCGCCCGCTCCGCCAATCGCGAGGCGGTCGCCTTCTATGACGACGCGCTCGCCGCGCTCCGTCACCTGCCCGAGAGCCGCGAGACGTTTGCGCTGGCCGTCGACCTGAGGCTCGATCTCCGACCGCCATTGCTCCAGCTCGGTCGCCTCGACGACATCCACCGCCTCTCCAAGGAGGCGGAAAGCATGGCACTGCAGGTCGACGACGAGGAGCGGCTGGCGCGCGCGTATTCGTACCTGGTCAATTACCACTACCTGCTCGGCGAGCCGGCGCGCACGATCGAGTACGGCGCGCGCTGCCTGGCCATCGCCGAGCGGCGTCATGATCCCGCCCTGGCGACGCTGGCGCGCCGCTACCTCGGGCACAGTCATCACGCGCAGGGACAACACCGGATGGCCGTGCAGGTCCTCGAGGACAACATCACGGCGCTGGAGGCCGACATTCCCGGCCGCCCCCCGATCGCCGACACCACGGCGAACGTCGCGTCGTCGGCGTGGCTGGCGTGGGCGCTGGCCGACCTCGGGGAGTTCGACCGTGCGGACGCGTGTCTCGATCGCGCGCGTGCGCAAGCCGATCTCGCGCGGCATCCCTACAGCCAGGCGATCGCATGGACGCTGACGGGCGCGGTCTGGTACGCACGGGGGCAAATCGATCGCGCGGTGCCTACGCTCGCGAGCAGCCTCGAGCTGTGCGAGCAGGCGAGCCTCACGGTCTGGCAGCCGATCCCTGCCACCGTGCTCGGCGCCTGTCTGATCGCGCTCGATCGCAAGGACGACGGCATGGCGCTGCTGCGCGACGGCGTGCGGCGCGCCGAGTCGCTCGGCGTGATGGCGTACCTCTCGCGCTGGATGCTGCACCTCGCCGAAGGCCTCCTGATGACCGGTGACGTGGCGGCGGCGCGCGCCACGGCCGACCGTGCGATGGCGCTGGCGCTCGCGCACGGCGAGCGCGCGCACGAGGCCATGGCGTGGCGCGTGCTCGCCGATGTCTCGGCGAAGGAGGCGAGCTTCGACGCCGCGCGACAAGCCTACGAGCAGGCGCTCACGCTGGCCGACGAGCTCGGGCTACGCCCGCAGATGGCGCGGGCCCACTTCGATCTAGGCCGCCTGCAGCGCCGGCTCGGCCACCTGCGCGACGCCGAGGATCATCTCGCGCGCGCGATCGTGCTCTTCGCCGATATGGGGATGCGCTCGTGGCTCGAGATGTCGCAGCCCGAGCTCAAGGCGCTGGGTCATCTCGTGATCGTGGCGCGCTCGAACGTCGACCTCTTCGACTACCTCACGGAGAAATTCGCGAACGATCCGGAGATTCGCGTCGTCCTCGATCGGCGACGCGGCGAGCTTGCCCGCGAAGGCCATACGGGCGCCGCCGAGCGGCGGCACCACGCGATCGACCAGGCGCTGCGCACGCGCGGCCTGGCCGTCATCCTCCCCGAGTAGACGTCAGACGTCGATCCGCTCGGTCACCGAGCGCGTCGCGCCGAACGTCGGGACGATCGCCGAATGCTTACCCGGTCCGCCCGCGACGATGACCATGACGTCGTCAGGCCGTGAAGCGAACGGCAAGAGCGTCTCGGGTCCCGCGCCCTCGAACCGCTCCGGATGCGTGAGCCTGAAGCGTTCGATATTGTCCGCGGAGAATTTCTTGAGCGGCACCCGCGCGGCCTCCCAGAACCGGCGCTTGAACTCCGCCTTCGACCAGCCCGAGGACGCGATCGTCTGCGCGTGCTCCGGACCGAGGATCACCAGGGGATCGCCGGCGAGATAGATGTTGTTGCTGCCGGTCGTGGCCGCGGTGCCGGCCAGCGCCGCCATCAGCGTCTCGCCTGCCGTCGAGCCGTGGTCGTTGACGTTGTGCGGCGCCTCGGATCCGCACACGGTCACCGTGCTGTCGTCCCGCCCGAAGCCGCGCTCGACGTGCAGCGGCTCCCACGGCGACTGCGCCTCGTTCTCGGCCAGACAGTAGGTGAACTTGCCCGCATGACCGAGCGTCGCGCGGTCTTCCCTGCCCGGTCTCGCACCGCCGACGTTCTGCAGCACCAGGCGCACGGCGCGGCCGATCACCGCGTTGGCGCGATGCCCGTTACCGAGCGCGTTCGGTCCGCCCGCCACGCCCAGCCGCGCCGCGATCGGACCGTTGACGATGACGAGCGGCGTGCACGGATGCGTCGTGCATTGGATCGCGTTGAGATTGAACTCGGGCTTCGCCACGGCCCGCAGCGCGGCCACGATCACGGGCAGATGCTCGGGGCTGGCGCCGGCGAGCGCGGCGTTCACGGCGATGGCGTGCAGCGTGGCGCGACCGTCGAGCGGCATCAACGTGGCGACGATGGCGTCGGCGGCGCCGCGGCCGAGAATTTTTGCGACACGGGCCTCCGTCGGCGGCAGCACCGGCAGCCCGTCCGACCACTCGTGCTCCATCGCCCACACCTGGAACGCGTCGAGATCGTCGGGCGCATCCACGAGAATGGGGCCCGCGGCGGCCGCCGTCGTCGGCAGCGCCGGATCCGTCGTCAGGCCACGCAGCGCCTCATTGAGGATCGTCTCAGCCTTCGCCCGCGCCGTATCCACTGGAATGCCGCCGAGCGGGTGTGCCACCAGCGCCAGCGCCATGTGCGGCAGCCCGTGCTTCGCGGACGTCGCCTTGGCGAGCGACAGGAACGCGTCCGTCCCGACGACGACCGAGGGAACGCCCCGCCCTTCCAGCTGCGCCGCGTCGTGGATACTCCACGACGTGCAGGACCCTCAGTCAGCGCTCCCGGTCAGGACGACGTCCGCGCCCTTCGCGATGTCATCGAGAATTTCCGCAGGGCGCGCGGCACTGGGCTTGCTCCACCCGCGTACGCCGGCCGCGCCGGCGCGCGCCGCGAGCAGCTCGGCCACGCGATGCATGAGGGCGCCCGCGTTGGGCTTGGAGTTGTCGAGCACGCCAATGGTGAGTCCCGCGAGGCTCGACTTGCGCGGCGCGAGCCGCGCGAGCTTCGTCTGACCGCCGGAGAACGGGCTCCAGAGTTTCATGGGCGTGGAGTATAGCGCCGACCCAGACCGGCCGCGATGGCGGCGAGGCCGACGGCGATCGCGGCAGCCAAGAACGCCTCGCCGAACGCGGGCTGCAATCCCACGGCCTCGCGTCGCGCCGCGAACAACCCCGCGAGCACGAGCACGCCGCTGACGACTCCAAGCGTGCGCGCCAGGAATGCAAAGCCCCCGGCGACGCCCTGCTGCGCGCCGGAAAAGGCGCTCATGATCATCGCCATGTTGGGCACCTGAAAGGTGCCGAGACCAAAGCCCGCGGCAAAGAGAGCGACGCCGATGATCGCCGTCGCGGTCGCGGCATCGCCGCGACTGAGAAGCAGCAGGCCGAGCGCCTCGAGCGCCAAGCCGGCGATCATCGGCAGACGGGCGCCGAGTCGATCGGCCGCGATCCCCGCGACGGGCGCGGCCAGCGCTGTGCCGAGGGGCGTCAGCGTGAACAGCAGACCGGCGGTGGTGGCATCGAGGCCGCGCACGAGCACCAGATAGAACGGCGCGAGCAGCCACACGGAAAAAATCGAGGCGTTAGCGACGAACGCGAGCGCTCCCGGAGCCAGCACGGAGCGCCGCAACACGTCCGCCGCGGCCACCAGACGCGTCCCTTCGCCGCGTGCCGCCGGCAGCGCGACGAGCGCCCAGCCGAACACGACGAGCGCGATCGGCGCGCGAACATAGAAGGTCGAACGCCAGCCGAACTGCGCGATCAGGAAGCCCGCGACGAGCGGTCCCACGGTGAAGCCGACGCCGATCCCGGCGTTGAGGAAGCCGAGCGCGCGGCCACGTCCCTGCGGCGTCGCGGCGAGCGTGACGATGCCCGGCGCCGTCCCGTACACGAGCCCGCCGCCGACACCCTGCATCACGCGCGCGGCCAGCAGCCGGTCGAACGTCGTCGCGAGCCCGCCGAGGACCAGCGCGACGGCCGTGAGGGCGAGGCCGGTGCGGAATACGCGCGCGTGGCCGACGCGATCGGCCAGCGCTCCGCCACAGAAGGCGGTCAGAGAATAGGTGAAGACGTAGCACACGATCACCCACCGCACGCGCTCGGGCGGCTCGGCGAAGGCGGCGGCCATGGCAGGGAACGCAACGTTGATGATCGAATCGAGCGAGATGACGCCCGCGCCGGCCGCGGCGATCCAGCGAGTCACGGCTGGTATGATGGCACGCCATGGACCCCAAGCCCGGCGCCACGCACGAAATCACCTGGACCGTCACTGCCGACAAGACCGCCGACGCGATGGGCAATCGCGGCGTCAAAGTGTTCGCGACGCCATGGCTCATCGGCATGCTCGAGGACGTGTGCGGCGCGATGATCAAGCCGACGCTGCCGCCCGGGGCCACGACCGTCGGCACGATGGTGGAGATGCGTCATCTCGCGGCCACGCCCGTCGGCATGACGGCCCGCGCCAAGGCCACGCTGCTCGAGACCGACGGCCGGCGATTTCTCTTCTCGGTCGAGGCGTGGGACGCCAAGGACAAGATCGCCGAGGGCCGCCACGAGCGCTTCGTCATCCCGAGCCTCGAGAAATTCCTCGAGCGCACGATGAAGAAAGGCCAGGCCTGATGCCGGTCCAGATCAATCGTGGCGTCGTCGGCAAAGAGTTCCCGCCCTACGCGGTGACGGTCGAGCGGGGCAAGATCAAGGAGTTTGCGCGAGCGATCGGCGACTCGAATCCGCTGTATCTCGATGATCGAGTCGGCGCAGCTTCGGAGTGGGGCGACATCATCGCGCCGCCGACGTTCCCGATCACGTTCCGGGACGAGGGCGCCGACACCAACGCGCTGCTGCGCGAGCTCGGCACGGACATCTCCCGCGTTCTGCATGGTGAGCAAGAGTTCGAGATCCATCGTCCGCTGCAGCCGGGGCGGACGTATCTCTGTCGCGCGCGCGTGTCGGACATCTACGAGAAGACGGGCAAGACCGGGCCGATGGCGTTCGTGGTGCGCGAAACGACCGTCACCGACTCCGACAACGAGATCGTCGCCGTCATGCGCGGCGTCACCGTGGTGCGCCTGTGAGCAGGGTGCGCTGATGAGCGCGGCGCGCCGATGAAATACGCGAAG